>Ga0208048_1000217_pt1 | contig 30359 bp, 31 predicted proteins | sample Malawi_45m_30L_FD_184163 | JGI IMG/M metagenome (GOLD analysis project Ga0208048, IMG submission 184163) | Freshwater microbial communities from Lake Malawi, Central Region, Malawi to study Microbial Dark Matter (Phase II) - Malawi_45m_30L... | ecosystem: Environmental > Aquatic > Freshwater >...
TTCGTCGAGGAGCGGCTGCATTTGTTTTTTGAAATGGGACAAATCGCCCGCTTGGCGCGCAGCGCGAAAGGCTTGGTGGCTAAATTCAGCGCAACGCTGGCGAAGCGCGAAAATACGCTGCTGTTTGGCGGAAATATGATCGCGGTTGGCCTTGATCCGTTTTGCAGGAGCCCATGTGCCCGCAGACTTGGCCTCGGCCAAGCGGAAGGCCAATCCCTCGCGACGGTGCCGCAAGCCCGCGTCTTGGGATTGCGCGATCTGGTCAGCCGGCAGTTCATCCAGCTGCAAAACTCCGCTCTCTCTGCCTTTCTCGATCAGGCCCTTGAAGAATGGCGTGCGCACCACAACGATGCTCGTTCCCCCGCTATCGCCGACGTATTTCGGCAACCAAGCATCACCGATGGCCACGTCGGCAGTCTCCGCCAAGACGTCGTCGCAGTAGTCGCAGGCTTTGTATTTGAAGAGTCCAAGACCCCAATCCGTGCCGAAGAGCGATGCCACCGGCGCGCTCGCCCGCACCTCTCCGTCCGCACCGTCACCGACGACCGAAACTGCGTAGTCATTGGCCGGTGCATTGGGTCGTTTGCTGCGAAAATCGATGCTCTGCAAGGATCCGGGCCCAACTCCCAGTTGCCAACCGAGCATGTCGGCGAACGCGCGGCTCTTGAGATGGCCGCAGACGATTCCCACCGTGTGCGCGACACGGCTTTGCAACACCGGTGATTGGCGGCAAGCTAGTCTTAGCCCCTTGATGAAGCAGGGCAGACCAACCACAGCGTAACGGCCCGACGTTTCGAGCATGTGCTGCACGACGCCGGACATCTCCACGGGGTAGTAACGGGACTTGGAACGGGCGCGAACTTCCGCGGCGGTTTTCGACACAACGAAGCGGAAGAGTTCCTTGTCATTGCGATCGGAGCCTTCGGAGGTTCCCACGTGAACAACCGCGTCGACGTGGCCTTCCTCGAGGAGCTGGCAAAGAATCCATGTGGCCATTCCGCCCGAGCTGCCTTTCTCGCGGAAGCCTCCTTGCGTGACGTGGCCCGCATAGTTTGCCAGATAGCGCCCGGTGGCCGGGTGAGCCTGTGCCGTTACAGGAAAAAGAACCGCGCTCAACTCGTCCTCGTTCGGGTTGCCATCAGCGAAAGGACACACTTCGGCGACGTTCGGGGCTCCGGGCGATTGACTCATCCGATTAAGGGCGGGCTGCCATTGTCCGTAGGCCGTTATCTGCATCCCGACAGATGGAGACAGAGCAGCGCACATGCCACATCCAATGCAGTAACCTCCGTTGACAACGGTAGAAAATAGCTCGTCCACTGACGAAGCCTTAACAGACTGCTCCTGCTCGCTCGACTCCATCATGCGCGTGGGCCAGCAACAAGTAGCGCCCTGAACTTGTCCCGCAAAAGCGTAGAGACCTCTACCCGACTGGCCGCGTCCACGAACACAAAGAAGATGGTTACGGCAGCGATACATCCCGCGAGCCCACCAACCGCAAACACGCTTAACCAAGAAGCAACAGGCAGAAGCATTTTTACTGCCACGGCTATACCCCATACCACAGCGGTCGCAGCGCCCACGCTGACAACAGGCGCGAGAAGAGCGGTGGTCGGCATGCCGACTGCACGCGCGGTATACCAAGGTATATAAAAGAGGTTTTTTAGACTGAGCAGGCTAATCGCAGAAGCGGCGACGCCGTAAACGCCCCACCCGGCACGTTCCACGAGAAACCACGCCAGTCCAACGTGCACCAATCCGAGGACTATAGTCACAACTGCGGGGCCACGCACTTTGTTTACTGTCAAGGCGAGGCCGAACATGGGAAACACGGCGAGATTTACTGCAAGCGGCGCGATCATCACCCACACGAGCGGCGCCAAATACGCAAAATCATCCCCGAGCCAGACAGTCAGCAACGATGAAGCAAACCCGCAGATCAGACCTGCCGCGAGCGCCGCAAGGAAGCCGACGAAGCGGATAGCCTTCGCCACGTAGGCGATCAGGACGTCGCGCTGACCGGAGCCATAGAGCGACATGATTGTCGGCGTAAAAAGGCCTCCTAGCATCGTAAAGACCTGCCTAAGAAGAGTCGCGAGCTGCAATGGTATGGCATATTTGCCTGCGGCAAGAGCTCCGAGCAGCAGGTTGACCATGAGGAGATCAAGACTGAGCAGCAAAATCGTCCCGAATTGGGTTATGGAAACCCAAACGCCCGTAGCCCCCAGAGTCCGCAATGTCGTCGCGGTGAAGTTGGCCCAGCACACTTTTAATTCGGGCATCAGCCGCCGAGACATCGCGATCGAGGCCGCCGCTCCGAGCCCGGCAGCGAGAAGGAGCCCTGCGGCGACCTGCCAGAGCCCCGGAACAGTGAGTTGGAACAAGATGCAGACAACGCCAACCCGCAGCAGGGTCATGCCAGCATTAAGGGAACTACTCAAATCAAGACGGTTTCGACAGAACAGAGCCACTCCGTAAGGCGTGCTTGCCGTGGTCAAAAGAAACACCAGTCCGGATGCGGCAAAAAGAACTCTAGCTTGGCTCTCATATCCATCCGGGACAGACAGAAATTCAGGCGCGAGATAAGCACCGAATAGTGCGCACGGCAGGAGAGCTAAGGAGAAAAGCATACAGCCGAAAAAAGCGGCATTGAAGACCCGCTGCACCTCGGCATGGTCTCCGGCGCCATCTGCCACCGTGATGGCGCGGCCAACGGAGGAAGTCAGAGCCGAAGTCAGAACGCTCATATAGGAGGCGACGGCAGTCGCTAACGGTATAAGGCCGTAAGAAGCAGCCCCAAGATTTCTGACCAAGTATGCCGTAAACCAGACGCCAACTACCAAGGTGACACCGAAAGACGCTCCATTGCCAATGAGGTTGGAAACGAAGGAGCCTCTACGCACAGGTTTAGCGGAAATAGTCCGGGTGGTTAAGGTGTCTTCCCAAACGAAACAACAGTTGCTTTGCAACACTACCCGAGCCTCATGCCCCTATGGTCGATTTAATGACGCCAGCCCAGCGTGCCCATTTCTCTGTGACCGCCATACCAGACGCCAGATCGTAACGAGGCTCGTATCCCAGAATTCGCTCCGCTTTGGCACTGGAGAACTCCACTTTAGCGGCATAGTAGAGCAGCACGAATTCCGGAGGAAAAATGAGAGGTTTTTCAACTTTCCCCGTGGCAGAAACGGTTGACATCGAATAGCCACCAGATTTGTGCGGCTTGAATTTTTTGAGAAACTCGCGGCCTGCAGCGGGAATAGGCAATGACTTGATAACGTCTTTGAAGTCCTGATTCCGGGCTAGAGCGTTCGCAATCCCACCGGGAGCGCGTCGCAGAGCCGCCACTGCAAGCTCTCTTTTGGCCTGCGCTATCTCATGCAAGGTCATTCCGACTGTCGACTCATATCCCAACATGCGTTCATAAGCCGAAAACAGCTCGCGGCGAGTCACGCGCCCCGGGCCTTTGATAATGAAAGTCTCACCAACGACACCCGGACGCACAGCAGCCAGAAGAATGGCTTGGACAGTGTCATCCACATAAGTGGCGTTGGAAACACCCTCGCCGTTATTCACCAGCACAACACGCCCCGATTGCAACTGCATGAGGGGACCGACTGTGAATGTGTCGCCCCAGGGACCGTAGACACCAGCGACTTGAACAATCGTTCCGGGCAGGCCGCGTTTAGAGCAAGCTTCACGAACAATGTCTTCGGCTTCGAGCTTGGTGTCCGAGTAGACCCAGCCCCATTTACGACGGGGGAATGTCTCGTCGACGATACCGTCGGGCGCACCGAAATACACCGCGGCAGTGCCCACATTGACAAATCGGGAAACCCCATTCTCCACAGCCGCATCCACAAGTGCCGCTGTTCCGCCAACCGTGACAGAGCGCTGCTGCTCGTCCGTGCCTGAACGCCCATAAGCCATATGAATAACCACCTCCGCTCCCTTAGTGGCAGCCTTCATCGCATCGGGACTCCGAATATCGCCATAGGCGAGCTCTATATCGAAGCGCGCCATGCGCAGGGCTCCGGCGTTAGCGCGATTGACGAGAGCAGTGACACGAGCGCCTTGATCAAGCACCAGCGTCTCAATCAGTCGGGTGCCGACAAAGCCGGTTCCGCCTGTGACAAATACTTTCTTACCGCTTAACTCCTTCACGCGTTTAGGCAGGTAATTCAATGGGTTGAATCCAATCGAGTGGCCAGTAATCCGCTTTCCTGTAGCACTCCTCGATGAAACCGATCGAAAGGCTCACTTGCTGAACGGTTGACATGGGATTGCTGCGGTTCCGGATAGCTTGAATGAAGTCCGCCAGCTGGTCATGCATCGGTTGCAGATCGCTCGCTTCTGCATCGGGCCGGGCCGAAGGCACAATAGTCTCGCGCAATGCGACACTGGATCCGCGCAACCGAACCTCAAGTTTGTTCCCATAGAGTGGAAGCCTGACTTGAGCTTTCTTGAAATCGAGAGCGTAGCAATTAGCCAACTGTCTGCTGCGGCTTAATTCGAGAGTTCCAGTCGTCCCTCCGCGCATCGTCATTTTTAGGAACGACTCGGAGTCCATTCCTCCGCGGGCATCACTCTTAAACGAAAAATCAACAGGCTCACCCAGCCACCAGAATAGAGTGTCCAGCATGTGTGACCCGAGTCCCATCAACACACCGCCTCCGGCCTCCTCTTTCGTAAGGATGAAGCGGGATGCAGACGGCCACTCGAAGGGATATCCGTTCTCCGCGCTGAATGACTCAAGCGGTCCGTAAACCTCCTCCATAATTAACCATCTTATATACTGGTCCGCCCAATAAAAGCGGCGCAACATGCCAACTGCGCAAACTCTGCCGGTTTCCGCGGCCGTGGCGGCAATTTGCTGGCACTCCCTTAACGAGTTCGCCAAAGGTTTCTCGATCAGCACGTCAAAACCCCGTCGCATTAGATCCGTGGCGATTTCCGGATGACTGGATGGCGGCGTTGCGATGATTGCAGCCGATGCTTGAGTGTCGAGGTCAGAGACTGCCTTGCAGACGATCGGCACATGGTATCGTTCAGCCAGTTGTTTTGCTCTCTGGATGTTTGGATCTACCAGCACTGCCACTTCGGCGTCGCTGCTTTGAGCAATGACAGGGAGATGGCCTAATTCGGCAATAGCTCCGCATCCAACTATCGCGAGTTTCAACTTACTGGTCATTGGAGTAGTTTGTCTCTTACGGGAGATCAGGCGAGCCGGTTTTTAGCTGCCATCAACTAAGCATCACGCGAAGGATTCAACAAAGCTGATCGCGGGCCCAGAGCTGAACTCATCCATCACCCAGGTGGCCCCAGCAACAAGGCAACCGCCTTGGTCCGCAACAGGCCGACGATGTAATTGATCGCCTGCGCCCCGCCGACGATCGAGGAGGACTTGAGGATTTCTCGGTGCGAAGTGACCATCAATTACGCAGCAATTCGTTGCTGGAAGCTTGCGCAACCTGCCCGGCAAGAAAGATCATTCAGGTTATGGCCAACGCTGCAGCGCGCATCCTCCGGTCAGGCAAAGATCCGTTCGCGCGCAGTTACCATGAGCCGAGTCTCTGGTGGCATTTGTTGCCTGTGGCCGTCGTCATGGCCGTGCTATTCGGCGAATTGGAAACACCCTCAGTCCGCATCACGCCCTCGCTGCTTACCATAGCATTAGCTATTCTCTCCATCTTCCTGCGCCCAAAGGGTGTTCTGCTTTGGTCAGCCATACTTTTCATTCCCGTGATCGCAAGCCTTGTTTACATCCCCTCCGCTGGCACTTACGAAGATCCTCTCGCGGTGTATCTCCACTCGGCAGCTTTCCTCGTGGTGAGCGGGATGGCTTATGCCTTGAGCAGCACCAAGGAGTCCGCTCGCCGTCAGGTTGGGGAACTGGTCAGTCTGCTCGACGCATTGAAAACACCGGTTCTGGTGACGGATATCGACGGCATGGTGATGTTTGCCAACCAACCCTGCTGCGAATTGCTGGGGGCAGACACGCATTCGATCAAGAACAAGAATTTCTTCACGCTTTTCGGAACCAAGGAAGCACGTGGCAAAGCGGTCGAAAGTTATCTGGCCGTGTTTAGCGACAAAGTCAGACAAGGAGCCATGCGACTAACGATTACAAAACCCGATGGTGCTCCTGCCGATTACCGGGCTGACTGCTCCATCTTTGATATTCAGGCCCACCCTTATCTCATCGCGCAATTGGCACCCGAGTGATCCGCGTGTCCCGAGAGGCCAGGATCCCGATCGAACTGGTGCACGACAGCAACCGGACTGCTGTCCCGAAGAACCACTCTTCCCTGTGCATCAATCCACGCGACATCGCCGTCGGTGCGTCCCGTCCAGATGCCTTCACCATTGCGGCGCACGCAAGAGATCGGGACCACGTTTGACCGGACAACAAAGTTCACGATGCCTTGGTCGAAGCCGCCGTGGAAATCGGGATCAAAACGGCGCGCGCGCATCAGCGTATCGACAAAACCATCGAGAAAACGAAGCAGTCCCGTGCGCGTGCCCAGAATCGTGCCCGCGCAAATAATCTTCTTCTCAGCGAAGGGCCGCCAAGAGCCTTCACCGAACATATGGTCGAGCCAGCCTCGATTGATCGTGCAGGCACCAACCTCGCGGCTTTCCTCGAAAAAGACACAATCCTCGCCCGGCTTGATCAATGCGAAGGGGTCCGACTGGAAGACCACGTCGCGCACGTCAGTCAGCAAGGCTCTTTGCACCTCGTGATGTCCACGCAGCCGCTCGCGGTAGAGCAAGAAGCGCCGCACCATGGGCTCCACGAAGGCGAATGCGAAACGCGCCCGCAGGTCGTGCGTGGGCAGCACTTGGCCGACAATGCGCGCCAACGGCCAGAACCTCTCCCATGAATTGCGCATTCCACGCGTTCGCCCCGGTCGCGAGTCGACAATGAGTGCGCCATGCCCTCGGAGTTCGCGCAGGGTTTCCTCGGGGAGAAATTGCGCAAAAACGACCGCGCGGGCCGACGGGGCCACGGTTTCCAGCGACCGGAAAAAATGCGCGACGCTCGCGTAATGATATCCGTGGAGGAAGCAGAGAACAAAATCTCCTCCCGTTTTCATGACGATAGACGCTCCGCCACGGAGCGCCGGAGCAAAGCAGGCAGCATCATGAGTGCTTTTTTCGCCGTGAGGCAGGCCTTGAGTGTCTCGGGGTCCGACATTTTGGCGAGGGTGTGCTCGAAAAGCCGCGGATGCACCATGCGCAGCGGCCAGGGTTCGCGACGAGGAAGACCGGCCGGCTCGGACACACCGTCGCGAATGTAGAGGAACCCATTCTGGATCACGCAGGGATCGACGCGCGCATCGTCCCACAAAGCCTGTCGCGGCCAGTCCACCAACCGGAAACCATGCTCGCCGAAGACCGAGGCCCAAAAGTCCGGCCATTGCTCGTTCAAATGGCTGGTCCCTCCCTGGCCCGGAATCGCCGCGGTGAAATACACGACATCCGCATGCTTGGTCAGGTCGGAGACAAATTGCCGCGCCTTGGACGGCTCGATGTGTTCGGCAACTTCCACCGTCACCGCGAGATCGAAGCGGCGCCCCAAGTCGAAGCCGGAACCCGCGTCGGTGCGGTGGATCAAGTCGGGTGGAAATTGCAGAAACTCCCCCGGAGCCCAGTCTCCCTCGATGCCGCCAATATCGTCCACGCCGCGGCGACGGAACTCGTTCAGCCACGCCCCGGTTCCGCAGCCCACATCGAGGACGCTGCGCGGTTGCAAAGCCTCGACCAGCAGGGGCACGACCACCTCGGCGCTGCGCACCGAGACATTGTGCATGTTGCGGAAAAAGGGGAGATTGTAGTCAGCGTGGGGCATATCTATTGGAGCGCGGGCGGGTCTCGGGGAAATTCACTGAACCAGCCATCAGTTACTCGCAGTCACACCGCTGAGGGGTGCAAAGACCCAGACTTGCCAGGGGCACCCCCGGGTCTGATGCGCGAGCGCAATCTTTCAATCGGCGCATCGACGCAGTGGATCAAAAAGGCCGAGAGGACTCCGACAATCACGAAAGAAAACGCCAACGCCACCACGCCCCTGAATGAAAACTCGTGGAATGCTTCGCCGAAAATAATCCACGAAGCGAGAAAACCGCACTGCCAATGCAACAAATAGACCGGGTAAGAGTAGTCTCCGACCTTTTTGTCCGCGCCCTTGTCCATCTCGAAGATTTTGCCCCCGTTCGCCAGGCAAAAGACAAGAAGCGTGGCGATGACGATATTGCAGTAGAATCCCGCTTCCACGAAATCGCCGGCATCAGCAACGGCGAGAGCGCTCCAAAAAGCGGAATTGGCCAGTAAGGCGATGAAAAGCTTGGCTCCCGAAAGCCGCCAGTGCTCCAGGATCGTCCGGCACGATGCACTGCGGGATACGAAATACACCGCCGCCCCTAGCGAGAAAGGCAAAGAAGCTGCCGGCACCGTGAAATAACGCGTAGGCCAACTCCAACCGGCTGCATACGTGAAGAGGACGTAGCAGACGGAGACCACAATCCAGACCGCGACCCGGCGCGGGGTTTTGCAAAGTCCGCAACAAATGAGGATGTAAAAGAATATTTCGACAGTCAGCGCCTAAGCGGGTGGCACCAGGCGAGGGTCGAGAGAGTTGGGGAACCATGCGGGGAACACCATCAAGATGTTCCTAGCGCTTTCGGCCATCGAGGATGGCCAGTAGAGGCTCTGGTGAAATCGCGCGGATGTATCAGCCCCCCAGACGACGATGAGAAGAATCGAGAACAGAGCTGCCGCCCAATACTGCGGATACAACCTCAGGGCCCTGTTGAGGCAATACGAACGACGGCCGCGGAAGTCGTATCCGTAGCGCTCGTGCATGATCAGCGTCATCAGGTATCCGCTGATAATGTAGAAACCGAAGACTGCGTATCTGCCAAAAGGCAAAAACTCCGCGCACAGATGATATACCATGACCATCAGAGCGAGCGTGGTTCTTAGCAGACCGAACACAGCGTTGTTGGGGGAAGAGTCCGTGACTCGAAGCAAGCACGCAGAAAGAGCACAGTGCGCTTGCTGGAACTCAATTCAATGCGACATCCAAAGCAGCACGAAAGCGCTCCGGCTTCACGATGATCGCGCCAGCCACATCTTCGTCGGCCACCGCGCAATGGTGCTGCAAATCCAGGGCGTGGCAGATCGACCAATAGCAACGCCGCACGCTGCTCGTTCCAAAAATTTCGAACACTTTGGTTGCGGGCTCACACCAAACGAGGTTGGCGAACCCGCCCCCATGAGGACCGAGGACGACCTCCGCTCCGCGGAATAGCTTGACCTGATCAGCGAACGAAAGGCTCTCGCTGCGGACAATTTCAAAACCGCGTTCCCGCAGGACCGGCAGCAACTCCGCCTCGTTAACCACCGAACGCTCTGATCCTTGCCGACGCGCAACATAGATGCGCCGCGAAGTTTTGCCGGCCGTTTCAGACCGGACATGGCGAAAGACAGATTCACGCAAAGAGAGCAAACTCTCGCGTGTGTGATCACCGGTCATGGCTACCGGCGGAGCATGGACGAGTCGCTCCACACGCCAGGGGCGCTTCCCGCGGAAGGCAACACACGACTCGGGCTTGATCCCAATGGCTTGAAGGCTTTCGCTTTCCGCTGCACTCAAGTCGCCCGGGACAACGAAGCGCGTTTCCGGTGGAAGGTGCGGCAAGGCGGCTTGCACGCGCGGCAAAACGTCGCAGATCCAGTGGTAGTAACCGCGACACCAATACAACATCACGCTGAAAAAAGTTCCCGCGTAATTCTTGGGGAAAAATCTTCTCCACGAATGGCGAAAGTCCGGACAGTTTCCCAGCTGATCTTCGAACCAGATCGCATCGACCAGTGGTTGGTTGTTAGCGTCAACAACCAACCCCGATTCTCCCCAGAGAGTAGCCGGCGCAAGAACGCGACGGTAAGACGGGAGCGGACCGCCGATCCGCAGATTATCCGCAACTTCGGGCAGGTGACCAAAGAGCGGAGCCAGTCGAACCACACTCATCGACCTCGTTCGGCGTCGGCTCCGGCAATGATGGCCATCAAGTCGTAGATGGAGCCCTCCGACGCAATCGTCTTGATGCGGCGGTGACCGGCTTCGCCCATCCGGCGCCATTGCTCCCGGTCTGCCCATGCCCGCTCCATCGCGGCGGCAAACGAAGATTGTGCCGCGGATTCGGCGACCCAGCCGTTGACCCCGTTCTCGACGGTCTCCGCGATACCTCCAACGTCGGTGACCACCGCGGGACGGCTCGCCATCATGGCCTCGAGCAGAGCCAATGGCCGGCCCTCGCCACGCGACGGCAGAAGCAGGACATGTTGGTCACGCCAAATGTCGCCGGCCGCGGGAACATAGCCGGCAAAGATCACGCGATCGCTCAGGCCGTAATCTTTGGTCAGCTTTTCGAGGTATTCGCGGTCCGGTCCTTCGCCGAAAAAAGTCATCCGCCATTCACGCTCACGCCAAACCGGTTTCCGCAGGATGTCGAGGAGCACATCCTGGCATTTCCAACCTGTCTCCATGCGCGCCACGTTGGCAAAATGCGGAACCTCGGACCGCGGCCAACCGAAATAAGTGTCGGTAGTGAAACGGATCGGGTTGCTGATCACCGGTTGCCCCGAAAGGTCAATTCCGAATTGGCGCGAGGCGGTGTCACGATTGTGCGCCGAGACAAAAACAACCCGTCGTGCCTTTGCGAGCAACGCGGCAACGCGCGCCCTCTCATGGGGAGCGATCACCAGCTGCTCCGCGTTGAATTGACACAGAATCACCACCTCCGCCTTGGTTTCCAAGAGGGCCGGCAGCAAGCCGTGAGGGTAGGCAAGCGAAGGCAAGGAACCGGTCGACACAACAACTGTATCGAAGCGGTCGAGGACCGAACGGGGAAAAGGGGTGAACAAGCGCGCGCGATAAGCTGCCAGATCGAGCAGGGAAGGCGTTCGCCAAGCTGCCACCTCCCCGCCTTCACTACGAAGATCGGCTATCTGGGTGCTGCGCGCGATGTCCCGGTGCACCCAAGCTGCCACGCCGGAATCCGAGTGGAGCAAGCCCAAGGCGGCGCGATACCACAACTCCTCGCTACCCGGCCAAGCATAGCCGGTGGTGGTGGAAATGAATAATATGCGTTTCATCCGCGGGTTGCGAGACGGTGTCCTACTTCGTTAGAGCGCTGCTCCACCCACCGATACATGATGGCGGATAGAACGAAAATGACCGTGAACACCAGAAGGCCTCCGATGGTAGCCGTGAGCAAAACGTTACCGCCGAAGAGACGCGCCTCAAGCCTCGGGAAGAGCTGCACGATGATCGGCTGATGGATAAGGTAGAACGAGTAGCTGACGACACCCAGAGGAACAGCTATGCGCTCAGTCACGGAGAGCGCACCGGAACGACGGCCATACACATCGCAGAGCAAAGCGAAAGCCGCGGAAACAAGCGGAGCGGAAAGCCAAGTCAGCGGTTGGTAAACCTTGGTCAACACGGCCGCGACAAACAATGCCAGCGCAACAAGCCTCTCGCCGGGGAACAAAGGCTGACCGGACCAGGCGCGCTCGGCACACCAGGCGCCGGCGCCCCACGTCAGCCAGTAAAAAAAAGGAAGCTGCGAGAATAGCCACCCTTCCTTGCTCGTCTCGGGCACGCCCAAAGCCCGCAACGAAATGTCGGCCACCGCCACAACGAGAAGAAATTTCCCGATCCCCCAGCGCCGGCACAACAGCAGGAAGAACGGGTAAACGAGATACAGTTGCCACTCGACCGCCAAACTCCACAAGGACGGATTGATCCCGAAGAGCGTATCCGCGCGGAGGTTGTGCACCATGAACACATGGGTCCAAAACTGGTTCGCATCGGGTCCGGTTCCGGCGCGGAGTAGCGGCAGGCACGCAAGACCAAGGGCAAAAAGATAGGGCGGATAAATCCGGAAAAACCGTCGGACGAAATAAGGACGCCAAAACCCGCGTTCCGATGCCGAGGCTTGCCACTTTAAAAAAGAAAGATGGATGCAGAATCCCGAGATGACGAAAAACAGCGCCACGCCCCACCCGCCATATTGGCCTATGGCAAAAGAACACCAATCGCCGATGTCGCCGCTTCCACCCGGCAACCGCCAATTTCCGCGCAGCACCGCGCCGGACAAACCTCGCTCCGACAATGCATGGTAAATGACGTGGTGCCAGAAAACGGCGAAAATGGCCGCAGCACGCAAGACATCCAGGCGGGGATAACGCATGGCACTCAGGATCCCGGGTCGAGCGGCTTCGCCGGAACACCCGCCCAGCGGGCACCTGCCGGAACGTCTTTCGTCACGACCGCACCCGCGCCCACGATGGCGTTGTCACCAATGCGCACGCCATGCAAAACCACCACGTGGGCTCCGAGCCAAACATTCGCCCCGATGACCACATCGCCGCCGCGGTAACCCTGCGAAGCAAAAGAAGAGGACGGATCATCCGTGCGGTGATTGACCGTGATGATGTAGGAGCCCGCGCCAATGAGCGTGTCGTTGCCGATTTCGAGGCGGTGGCACGAGCCAAGGAAAGAATAAGGACCGATATAAGCCCGCTCGCCGATGGTAATGCGCCCCTCTCCGCCGCATTCGTCGGAAACCCAGAGAACCACGCCGCGGTCAAGGGCGGCGCCGGGCCGCAGCAAAATCCGCTCGTTCGGACGTGCACGGCAGCGCAGATCGACGGAAGGATCGACCAAAGCGCCGGATTTGCGCAGTGCGGCGAGCCACCACCATTTGCGCAGACCGGAAACTGCATCGGGCCGCGGCGAGCAAAGGCACGAAAGGGGGGCGAAAGCGTTCCAGTAAGCCCGGAACTTCTCGGAGATGCTGTTCATCGATTCGGGATCAGGGCGCGGATTTTTTCGACCAGCCCGCCGTGAATGCGGTCTGGATGAAAGCGGTCTTCATACATTTTGCGCGAGTTAGCGACCAAGGTGCACTGGCGCTCTTTATCCGCAGCCAAGGCCTGCAGCGCGAGAAGACACTCCGCTTCCGATGGATGAGAAACAACCTCGGCGGAATCAAACTCAGATGCCGTGCGCGCTGCAGAGCAATACGAAGGTCCCCAAACAAGAATTGGTCTTCCGAAGGCGAGGTAATCGAGGAATTTGGTTTTGAAACTGGTCCGCTCGACCACGGCGTGGTCATCGCCGAATCCCATGGGCAAGAGCAAAATATCGGCGGCGGCGGCTTCGCTCCTCAATTGGTCGAACGGCACCCGTCCCCCGTAGACCCCCCTCGCCCGTGCCTCGCGCTCGAAATCATCTGTCCAACTGGGCGCACCGCCGTAAATCCTGAACCGGAGATTGCTCGCCTTTTGCCATGCAGTGCGGACCACTTCCTCGAGCATGCGTCCATACCATTCGCCGAGGTTTCCGCAGAAAAAAACGGTCGCCGGTTCCCTTCGATCCAGCGCGAGTGGCGGCATGTCTGCCGCTTTCTGGCCAAGTGGGTAAAGGACATGGCTGTTGGGATGCGCACCCAGTTCCTCGCGCATGCCCTCGGAGGTGCACAAGGCCAGATCGGCCTCGCGGTAAAAACGGCGGAATCGCTTCTCCACCGCATCTCTTTGGCCTGGCAGTCCCCGGAACCACGGGTAGTCAAACCAATCGTTGAAGCTCGCCACCAAGGGCACTTGCAAGCTTCGCGCAACGCGTTGTGCCGCCAGACTGGTCCAATCCCAACTTCCCGCCACAGTGAGCACGCAATCCGGGGCAAATGACTTTGCCTGCTTCATCACGCGGGGCGGCAGCAGGAGGCCTCCGTGGAGAAGTTCGAGACCGCAAGCCAAACGGTTCAACCGGCTGTTGCGCAGGCGACGCCACCAGCGCGGCACATCGAAGAGAATGCTTCCAGGGCGGTTGTAGCCCGACGCGTCGGTTGCAACGCGCGTGGTAAAGTCGTCGCGCTCGCAGAAATGACGGTGGAACGTCATCGCGCCTCCCCACGTGGGCTGCGGAGGGGTGTAGCTCAGAAAAAAGATGCGCGGCTTGGACAATTTTATCTCTCACGCGGTCGCCACCGGCTGGATCCGGCGTTTGACCGTCCGCAGAACATTGAAAACGCGAGCCTCAACGGTAAGGCTATGCTGCGCGCAAAAATCGAGAAATCGCCGGCGCTCATCCTTGGCTGCGGGTGACGCACCGAAAAGCGGCCGGAACATTCGGCGGTATTCTCTCAGACTGCGACGAAAGGCCGCCACATTCCCGGCCGAGAAATCGTTTTCCCAGGCGCTGTGGGACCAGCCCGTTTCTTTGCGCTGCAGTTCGAGCAGCAGTTGGGCATGCGCTTTGGCCAGAAGGTCCGCGGGCTCCCAGTCCGGAAAGCCGGACATAACCGCCCGCATGTGCATCTCGAAAGGAACCCGGAAGTAGAAAATCGTGTGCGTCGAACGCGCCGGCCGGTTGGCATCGCTTCCGCTGAAGCAAAGCGACCGCATCAATGCGCCGAAATCGACCGCACGAATGCCGGTTTCCTTGGCCAGATCGACGCAAAGGATTTTTGCGGCACCGCCAAGCGAGATGAAGGCCGTGTCGATGGAGTGAGTTTCGACCGCGCGGCGCAGATCCTGCCCAATGAGCGCAAGGTCAGTTCCAAGGTTGCGACCATCGTTGCGCGGCCGAAGGAAGAAGGCACCCGACCCGGCTTCGAAAAATTCGCGGCTGCAATCTGCATAGCGGGGGTCCCGGCAAAGGTGCTCGAGAATCGGCGCCTCGGCACCACAGAAAAGGACACGGCGTCCCCGGCAGAAATCGCGGAAGTGGTGCTCGAACCATGTGGGTAAAATATAGGATGTCTCGCGCGATTGGCACGTGGCGTGGACACGCTTCCGCCATTTCTCGAGCGGACCGAAATTTTGCGGCCAAAGAAAGTCGGAGAAGTCGACGAAATCCGCGCCTTCCACCGCGCGGACCAAGTCTTCGCGGCGCGATAACCCGAGCCCCGGACTGCCCGTGCCGCAAACCCCGCTGCGGCCCCACGAGCCAATCTCTCTCGTCTCCGCCTCCCCTTCGCCCTCGAGCAACGAAAGATCGAAGTCTCCCAGACGGACAAAAGCGAACGGGCGGGACGCGGTGAGACGCCGGTTGAGCGAGGCCGCCTCGGCGATTCTTTCCGGAGCACACGGCTTGTCGCCAAGCTGGACGCGCGATGCGACAACCGACATGCGACGGGCTCTGTGCTTAGGCCTCCCGGGGAAGCTTGTTTATAAAGCACACCCCTCGGTGTGCATTGACTCGCTCGCGCGCCTGCGTGCGCGAGAGATAATCGTGGATGGCCCGCGAGCAACCATCCCAAAGATAGTAGTCGTCGACGAGCACCACACCACCTGCGTTTATCTGGCTGAAAAGTGCGTCCAGCACTTGGATGGTCGAGTCATACCAGTCGGCATCCATCCGAAGCAGGGCAATGCCACCGGGAAAACCCGCCCCCGGCAGTGTGTCGCTGAACCATCCCTTCACGATGTGGGGTGTCTTGATACCGGCCCGACTCATGGCTTCCGCCGCATCGGACTCCGCCGCGCGGCAATTGAAGTGATGCGAGGCGGTCTGAGCCTGAGCCTGCCAGGACCGCGCCGCGGCGCCGTCCTGCTCCCCGGCCTGCGGCAAGCCTTCGAAGCTGTCGAAGAGATAGTATTCGCGGCCAGACCCGAGCAATGAGGCGATTCCCGCGATCATGCCTCCCCTCCAAGTGCCGCACTCGACGATCGCTCCTGGCACGGAAGCCACCTGTGCGGCGATCTCCAGATTGGTAACGAACGCCTCCTCGGGAACCATGGTGAACTCACGGAACCGCGAGTAGACGGCGTGGAAACGGCGCATCCGCGCGCGACGCAAGTGACGACTGAATTGTTCTGCTAAGCCCATAATTTTCGCATCACCGGGTCGGTTTGGCGTATCCCAACCGATCCGCAAGTTCCTCCAACTGCGCGCGGAGAACTTCGCTCGCTTGTGACCAATCGCGCTGGCTGAAAACGGCATGCTTCCTTGCGTTGGTTCCTCGAAGGCTCTCGGCGCGCGCGCGGAACGACGTCTTGTCGTGGCCGTCGATTCCTCCGACAGCGTCGAAAAGCAGATCAAGATCATGTTCGATCCGGACAACCAGAGCCTGCGGGAAAGTCTCATCCAACAAGCGATGCCATCCGATGTAGGAGGCTACTGCCCTGTCCACGGGATTACGGTGTTGCGAGAGCCCGAGGAGTTTGTCGCGCAGCTGGAACGACGGGTAGGCGAAATGCGAAGGATCAGTCTGATTCTCCGCGTTGATGCTCTCCAGCGACTCGAAAGGATCGCGGTAAATATGGATCGGGCTGAACTCCGCGAGATTCACCCGGCAGAACTTGGGCGACCAGACGGAATTGGTCCTGGTAAACTCGAAGAGCGTCGGGTCTTGGAGAAAGTGGAACCACGAAGCAATGCCATTGCGGGCCAAGACTTCGTGCCCGACGACGTTGCCGCCGCAGGAGAGCAACTTCGCCACGAAACCGGTCGCGCCGCGCGGGTGTCCGGCCACGAAAACCTTGAAGGAGGGTCGCGTCTCGGACTTGGACACGCGAGGCGGCTGCGGACGCGGTTGGACCGAACCGGTGCCCTCTTTCAACTCGAGCAGCAAGTCGCAGCGCTCGATCGTCGAGGGACGGTGCGCCACAACCACCATGGTTACGCTGCCGCGCAGATTATTGATCGCTTCGGCGACTTCCGCTTCGGTCTGACTGTCCAATGCACTCGTCGCCTCGTCCAGAATGAGCAGGTCGGGCTGGGTATAGAGAGCGCGCGCCAAGGCGATGCGCTGGCGTTGGCCGCCGGATAACCTCACGCCTCTTTCCCCGACAATCGTATCAAACCTCTGGGGTAGTTGGGTCTCGATGAAATCGAGGATCCGCGCGGCCTCCGCCGCGGCAAACAACCGCGCCATGTCGATTTGGCCATCCGTTTCGCCAAGCGCGATATTCCGCGCAATAGTGTCGTCGATGAGAAAGATATCCTGCGGCACATAGCCGATGCCCGCTTGCCAGGACCGCATCGAGCTTCCGTCCAATTTCTCTCCGTCCACCCGGATGGATCCGCGAGTGGGTGCGTGGAGACCCATCAGGATGTCCACCAGCGTCGATTTGCCCGCTCCGGTCGCCCCAACCACGGCAAGCGAAGCGTGTTTCGGAATGGAAAAATTCAGGTTCTTGAGAACGGGCTCGGACGCGTCGCTGTAGGAAAACGAAACATCCTCAAACTCAATCCGGTCATTCCACTTCATGGGAATCACGGATCCACCAGGGGCGGCAGTCCGATCCGGCGGGACGCGCTTCATCTCCTCGTAAACCTCATCCACACCGTGCCGGCAGAGAACCGCCTGAACGATCTGCGTGTAGCAAAGTTGCACGGCAGGAAGCAGGCGGTAGCCGGCCAATCCGATCACCCCGACGAGAGGAAAAACACTGCTCAAATCCCCGCCGCCCCGCGCGTAAACCAAGACGGCCACGATGACAGACCCGAATGCGAGGGGCTCCAGCAGATGGCGAGGCAGATGCATGGCCAGAGGCGCTTGCGAAAGGATGTTCGCCACCGTGCGGGAGTGGCCGGCGAAACGCGCGACGAAATGCTCCTCTGCATGGCGTATCTTGATCGTCTTGATGCCGCCGAGCAACTGGTGGGCTTCACGCATCACACCGCGGTCGGCAATTTTGTATTGCTCGGACCACGTGCGCCGCTTGCTTTGGATCACCCGGAAGACGGCTCCGTAATAGAGAGAAAGACCCACTGCTGCACCCAGCGCCACACGCCAATCGAGAAAAACGATCAACGCCACGAGAAACGCAGCGGTCAGGAAACGACTCGCGGCTTCCAGCAGGGGCATGAGCACGGAGTCGACCATGAACCTCACATCGCCCGCGGCTTTTTTGAGCAGTTCCCCGCTGTTGCGCTGCAGGAAGTAGGACCACGACTGCGCCACCAAACGCGAGAGCAGTTGCACACGCAGCCAATGACCCAGTCCCTGGGCGTAGCGGGCTCTCACGTAGTCGCTCAGCATATTCAGTGCGCTGGAAGCAACCAAGGTGAGCACCGACACGAGTCCGGCAAGCAGGAGCAGACCTTGGTTGTCCATCGGAGGCAGGAGGGAAAGGATACGACCGCCGATGCTCGATTGACGGAGTGATTCCGGGTTCGAAGCCAGGGCGAGAAAAGGAAAGACCGAACCCACGCCCGCCATCTGCAGCAGGGCCTGCGCAAGCATGACGCCCCAAACTATGGCAGCCTTGCCTGCTCCATAGGGCCGGATAAGAAAGACAAGCCGGCTCAAAAATTCGCGCAAGCCAGCAAGCTTCCCTTCCGTTTTTGTAAGATTATCGGGAACCGCCATGAGGTCTCAGGAGATCAAGGGTCCACAAGCGTGGTGCAGGTCTTTTGCCAGCTTCTGCCAAGTGTAGTTACTTTCCGCCAGCCTCCGAGCGCTGCGGCCGCGGTCGGCCAACTCGGAGTCGCTGCAACTCATGAGTGCGACCAGCGCATCGGCTACGGAGTCGATCGAAACCGCACATTCCCAACCTCCACCCTGCGTGGCCGCCTCGGGAAAATGACAGGCATCCGTGCAAATGACCGGAAGTTCGCAGGCCATTGCTTCCAAAATACCCATGGAGAATCCCTCGGAATACGACGGCAGAATGAAAGCGGACCCCGACTTGATGAACTCGAACTTGCCGCCCTGCGGGATCGGTCCAATCACCTCCACCGAATCCCCGAGCCCGTTTGCCTTCACGTAATCGGCCACCCATTGCCCCGTGCCGTCTTCCTCTTTACCGCCAATGGCGAGTTTCCAGTCGGGAAATCGAGGTTGGACACGCTGCCAAGCCGGCAAAAGCAAATCGAGGCCCTTCTTTTTGTGCAGACGGGAAAGAAAAATAAGCGTTTTGCACTCCGCTTTCTTCAACGGCGCGGCGTCAATCGGACCCAAGTCGATGCCGGTCGGAACGACGACAATCTCACCTTTCCCGCCGTTTTTGCGGATCTGGTCAGCCTCGGCCGTGGTCAGGGCACGCCACAAGGCCGTCCTCCTGAACGCATCGTCCTCGAAAACAAAATGCGCGATGGCCTTCTTGAGACGCGAGCGCTGCAAGATCCACGGCTCGAGAATGCCATGGGCATGACGGACGACCGGTTTGCCATGGCGCTTGGCCGCACGCCAGCCGCGCAGCATCGGGTAAGTGTAGAAACCATGGAGGTGAACAATATCCGCCTTGCCCGTCTCCTCCTCGACAGCAGCCCCGAGTTGCGGATTGTAATAAGCCCCGGCCGGACCCACTCCCGGAAATGAGCGCACGCGGAATTTGTCGTCGGACTGCAGATGATCGCCATCGATGCCGATAACCGTCGTATCCTCACCGCATACATGCGCCATGGCCCGGTGCAAATCACACACCGCCATGCCAAGCCCCCCGCCTTTGACGGGGTCGATCGATTGGGTAACGGCTAAAGTCCGCATGGGTAACGGCTGGTTACAGGCTAAAGGTCAAAAGTAACGGCGTCGAAAGCGCGGAGCATGGAGTCCGGAGCATGGAGTGGATCCGACTGCGCACCGATCACCGAACTACGGAAACACCGGTTTTCCGAAATACCGCCCCACCTTAGCTTACAGCCGCTCCCCGCCTTACTCCGACGGCATCCCATACATGCCGGCCTTTTTGAGGCGACGCTTTATCGACTCGGGCATGCGCACAGCACCGTAAGAGCAGAGCATCTTCTCAACCTCTTTAACTAAGGGACAGTTGCCGCGTTTGCGCATTCCCGCGGGAATGGGCGGAAGCGGAACGCTATAAGCGGCTTTGCGCTTTACGCCAGATTTCAAGGTAGCGGTTCGATGCTATCCGGCTTCTGCAGCCTGGCAGCTTTCCGGAAGGCCTCGCGCAACTCATCTTGGTGCAAAGTGGCCCATTCAATAACAAGTCCTTTGGCTCGGGCCGGCAATTCACCCTCAATCAGCGCCAGCGTTTCTACGTCTATCTTGGCTGAATGTCCGGCATAGTGAACGTGGAAGTGAGCCGGAAGATGGTCGCCATAATAGACCTGCACCACGATACCGTAAAACCTCGCCAGCTCAGGCATAGGCAGGTTGATGCCTAAAGGATGGGAAGACGGCCTCCACCGATTTGCCTGTGAGCTTGAGATAAAGAGCATCCGGGCAAAGGTCCAAGTCACCCGGCCAGGCAAGGGCACCAAGGTCGGTGATGGTCACTTGCTCGAAGAAGCCCGGCTTTAGCCAAGCCTCGAACACACCGACACCAGCGTAACTAGAAAGATCGACGACTCCTCGAACCCCGTCGTCGAATTCAAGTTCCACGCGGTATCCGCTTAGCGGTTTGGCGTTTGTGATCTGCATTGAGCAACAGACTTAAAACTTAATCTTAACGAGTGGGAAAGACAGCCGCAAGTCGACCTTCAGGGTAAGGGCAAATAGTGCCTGAACCGAACAAGAAAAGTCTGAGACACTTGCTATGGGTTGAATATCATTGTTCTGGCCGCGCCAAAGCGCGCCCCTACTGATTGACAAAAATGATGCGGCTGCCGCGCGACTCGAGGGAGAATTCGATGCGGCGCAGATCAGAAAGAGCAGTGGCGATGCCGGCGTGTTTTTCCGGCGGTGCGTAGAAAAGCAAAAATCCCCCGCCCCCGGCACCAAGCAGTTTGCCGCCGAGCGCACCGGCTTTCATCGCGCGGTCATACCATGCGTCGATCTCACCGGAGCTGATACCCGCCGTAAGCGTGCGCTTGAGCAGCCAGTTCTCGTGGAGAATGCGGCCCATGGCATCGAGATTTCCTCTCCACAGTTCGTCACGGAGCTCGGCGGCATAGGCGACCATGCGGTGCATGGCCTCGGCTTTTTTCCCTTCATCGGCCAGCGCTTTGGATTGGCCGGCAAGGATACCGGAAGCAGAGCGCGTGATGCCTGTGTAAAACATGAGGAAATGACGGTCTAAGTTCTCGCGGGCTGCGCGGGGCAAAGCAATGGGTGCAACTTCCACCGAGCCATCCCTCTGGAACTCGATGTAATTCAGTCCACCGAAAGCCGCTGCATATTGATCCTGCTTCCCGATTGGCTCGCCGCATTTCTCAATCTCGATCCGACAGGCTTCGTCCGCCAACTGCGCGGAGGACACATGCCGGCCTTCAATGGAGTGCAAGGCGTGCATGAGACCGACGGCGAAGCTGCTTGAGGAGCCCAAACCGGTGCCGCGCGAAGGAATGTCGGCGACGGACGTGATTTCGAGTCCACCCTCCAAACCGAGCATACCCATTCCTTCCCGGACGATAGGATGCTGCAACTGGGCAGCTTTCTCGACTTCCTCGGTGCGTGAGTAACTGACGCGCAAGCTGTGGTCGAATTTGCGACTGACCGTGACGTAGACGTATTTGTCGATCGCGGTGGAAACAACGGCTCCACCGTGCTCGAGGTAGTAAGCCGGCAAGTCGCTGCCGCCACCGGCGAAGCTGATGCGAAAAGGCGTTTGCGAGATGATCATTTGGGCGGGGAGTTCGGAGCTGGGAGCATGGAGTCAGAAACGGCAAGGCCAACACGCCTCAGGATTTCTTCGATCGCACTTGGGGCATCGGGGGCGGTGAAGACAGGCGTGACGTCACTAGGCACATCGCGGCCGGCGGCGCCGGTTTGCACGAGCACGGGTTGCAGCCCGGCATTCTTGGCGCACTCGAGGTCGCGTCCGCTGTCGCCAACGAACCAGGATTTCGCGCGATCAATACTGAAGAGTTCGCACGCCTGATCGACCAGACCCGGCGCGGGCTTGCGGCAGTCGCATTTGATCTTGAGCTCCGGACGCTCGCCCTCGAAACCGCTGTGCGGGTGGTGCGGGCAGTAAAATATGCCGTCGACGAAGGCACCGTCCTTGGCCAAGAGATTTTCCAAACGGCGATGGATGGCATCAACGTCCGCGAAATCAGCTTCGCCGCGGGCGATGACAGGCTGGTTAGTGATGATGATAGCTGGAATGCCGGCGCGATTGAGCGAGCGGATGGCCGGGCCCACACCGGGAAACAACTCGAGATCGTCGGGACGGGCGAGGTGACCCTTCTCGATGTTGAGCGTGCCATCACGATCGAGAAAGACAGCAGTGCGCGGTTCGCGACCGGACTTGCGGGCCACCGTTCCGTTTTGCAGATCCCGCTCGACCTTGCCCAAGCGCTCGGGTGTGCCCATGTCCTTGATGTATCCGTCTCCGCGATAGGCGAACACGCGCTTGCCTTCATGCAACCATCGGGGCACGGCGTGCTTGGCAATATCGATGACGCCTTCGGGCCACTCGCCAGCCAAGAGATCGCGCCGCATGACGTAGAGAGCTGCGTTGACCAGATTCCGGTATTCGGAGCCTTCGGGATGCGGATATGGACGCACCGCAGTGACCCGCCACTCCCGATCGACTTCGACGAGATCGGAATCATGAGGGTGGTCGTTGGGGTGGGCAAAGAGCGAGAGGTCGGCGTTCTTGGCTTTGCAGAAAGCCAGCATGCGACGGAAATCCAGGTCGACCAACGTATCGCCGTAAAGAACGAGAAACTCCTCATCGAGATGAGGCAGGGTATCGACCAAGGCACCGGCGGTGCCGCGCGGCGTTGTTTCCTCGATACAACGGATACGAACTCCGAGTCTCTCGCCATCACCGAAGTATTCGCGGACCACATCGGCGCGGTGATGGACGAGAAGGAGAATATCGGTGACACCCTGCTCCTTGAGCAGGAGGACGGTGCGTTCAAGCAAGGGAACGCCGAGCACGGGCGCCATCGGCTTGGGGATATCCATTCCAAGCGCTTTGGCGAGGCGCGTTCCTTTGCCGCCGGCCAGAATAACTGCCTGCATTAGGAATTTTCGGCGACGATTTCGGAGACCGCCAGTGTGACGGCTTCGGGCGACGTCTTCTGCGCCCCCCAGCCAAGCTGGCGTAACTTTGCAGTCGAATAGGTGAACTTCGGAACGTCCCCCACCCAGCCGCGGTTGTCCTTGCCGTAGACGATCTTCGCGCCGGGTGCCGTTTGGGCAACAACTTCCTCGGCCATGTTGCGGACGCTCACGTTGTCCTCGGGACCAACATTGAAGTAGTTCACTTTGTCTTGGGCGTTGTCTGTGATGAAGAGCATGGCTTCGACCAAATTGCCCACGTGGAGATAGGGCTTTTGCTGCGTGCCATCGCCGAGCACTTCGAGTTGCGCGGGATTGGCGCGGAGACGGCGGACAAAATCGAAAAGCGCCCCGTGCGTGGCGCGGGAACCGATCACGTTCGGGAAACGGAAGATATCGGCGCGCCCCAGCCAAGCTTCGGCCGCGGCACTGATGCACGCCTCGCTGGCGAGCTTCATCGCGCCGTAGTTGCTGATCGGGAGCATGGGACCACTGTCTTCTTCAATGGGCTTATCGCGCAGACCGTAAACGGCGGAGGTCGAAGCAAAGGCCAAGCGGGGAACGTTGTTTTTACGCATCCACGCCAGCACGCGGAACGTCGTGAGGAAGGTGTCTTTGAAGTCGACGTCAGGGTCATCGACGCCAGCCGGAATGTCGGAGTTGGCCGCCATGTGCCAGGCCCAGTCAATCTTGCAACCGGGATCGAAGGTTTCGGCGAAGTCTTCCGAGGCGACATCGCGCTCGATCAGAGTGAAAGACGGATTTTTCAACGCCGCGCCAAGATTAGCGCGCGTGCCGAGGCTGAGGTTATCGACGCCGACGACGCGATGGGCTCGGGCCAACAACGCATCGACAAGATGACTGCCAATGAATCCGGCGGCGCCGGTAACGAGGATGTTCATGCGTTTGGGTGCGTCCTTGGACGCAAAGTGAAAAGTTAAAGGCAGACAACGAGTCTTTGCACTTCTACAGGTGATACTTTTTACCTTTTTGCCTCGAGGCTATCTGCGCTCCGCTCTGGTTCCAGCCACCCGCAACCTCCGGCTTTAACCGGCGACACTGTATTCAGAGGCGCCGATGAGAAGGTCCACGACGGCGGCGAGCCAGATCATGTGGGTGCATTCGACAATGTTGTAGGAACGACTGTCGGCCCAAAGATTGATGTCTGCCGCCGCGCCCAAAGGGTTGTCTTGGGCGAACCCGGTGAAAGCAGCAACGTAGAGCCCGAGTTCTTTGCCCCGTTGTGCGGCTTTGACCACGTTGGGGGATTTGCCGCTGCTGCTGATGAGGATTAGCACATCGCCTTTGTCCGCATAGAAATCGAGAGCTTTGGCGATCCAGTTTTCGTAACCGCAATCGTTGCCCAGCGCAGTGATGAGGTTGGCGTCGTTGAAGGCCATGGCGCGGACCTTCCCCTGCTTGGAGAAATCGGTAGCCAGATGGCTGGCGATGGACGCGCTCGCGCCATTGCCGGCCAGCATGAGTTTGCGACCGGAATCGCGCGCTTCGGCAACACGATCTTTGAGGCGGGTAATGAGTCCGGGAATCTGCGGGTCCGCGAGCAAGCGCGGATACTCGGCAAGGTAGGATTGGAGGTTCATAAGTTCAGAGGCCAGAGGTCAGCGTTCTTTTCCGTATTCCCGAGTTCTTCCCTTGCTGACGATACGGAGCAAGCCAGTAAGGTTTGTTCCCGCTGGTATAGCCGCAGCGATCGTCGCCAAACAGTCGATGATGTCTTCACCGGAGGGCTGCTTGGGTAGCCGGAGGACGATAATCCCTGCATACGAAGCAGCTCGAAATTGCAAGGATTGGAAAAGTCCAAATCAAGCGTGATGAGACAGCGATCCTCTGCGGCGCAAACGGCTATCAGATGGCGGTCGTCGGTGCCGCAGAGCTTTTGCAAGGCGACGGTGCTGACATCGTATCCAGCGTGTTCAAGATAGCGACGCGCACTGTCCCCAAGGTTTTCGTCCAACTTGAGCTTCATGCCGCTGACGGCACATCAACATATCGTTCGCGGGTCATTTCCGAACCGTAAGCAATGCAGGCCAAGATATCGTCGCGCTCGAGAAATGGATAATCCTCAAGGATTTCCTCGAACGTTGCGCCATTGGCCAGCAGATCGAGGATGAGAGAAACCCAGATGCGGTGGCCACGAATGCAGGGTTTGCCGAAGCAGACATTCGGATTGATCGAAATACGCTCAAGCAGTTGCTCTCTCATGGCTTTATCGTCGAACGGGTCCGGCCGCTTGGCAAGAGTGGCTTGGGGTTTCTACGCGGCAGCGGCAATTTTCTCCGCCTCCTTCATAGCCATGCCGACGACCTGGTCCATGTTGTAGTAGCGATAGGTGGCGAGACGTCCCACGAAGTGGACCGTCGGTGAAGGGCGACGGGTGACGGGTGACGAGTCGGAGAGGCCGGCGGACTGAAGTGAGCGGAGATGTAGCGGGAATGGATCGGATTCGGTGAGATCTTTGTATTTCTGGTAGGTCGCGGCGGAGTCGGGGGCCGGAATGGGATAGTAGGCTTCTTTGCCGGGACCGAAGTCATCCGGGGATTCGCGGACAATGGTGGTGTTTTCGCACTGCTGGCCGGTGGCGTGCTTGATCTCGACGATGCGGGTGAACTCTTCGTCGTTCGGATAATTCACCTGCATGGCGGGTTGGTAAAAGCCCGGGGGGCTTTTGAAGGATGAAGGCTGAGAGCTGACACCTGAGTGATAGGCAGAGAGTTGCTCGGGGGTGAAGGACTCGGGCTCGAAACGCAAAGAGCGATAAGGGAGGCGGCCGTGGCAGTAGTCGTAGTATTCGTCGATCGGGCCGGTGTAGACTAAGTGCTTGAAGCTCACTTGCGGCAAAATGTCGCGGAACTCCGTGTTGAGCATGATCTCCAGTTTGTCCCCGCAAGCCGCGACCATGCGCTCGAACATCGCGGTGTAGCCCTCCTTGGGAATGGCTTGGAAATCCTCGCGCAGATAGCGGTCGTCGCGGTTGGTGCGGATGGGGATGCGTCCGCAGACCGAAGCATCGAGATCCTTCGGGTGACGCCGCCACTGCTTGAGCGTGTAGCCTTTGAAGAACTTCTCATACAGCTCCCAACCGACTTGGCTGACGATGACTTCCTCGGAGTTGGCTGGGTTTTCGATGGGCACGCGGTGATCGGCAATCCACGCTTCCATTTCTTCCGAGGTGGAGGGACGTCCGAGAAACTGCTCGAAGGTGTTGAGGTTGATCGGAAAATTCCAATAGCGGCCGTTGGAGTAAGAGAGGATCTTGTAATTTACCGGATGCCATTCGGTAAACTGGCTCAGGTAATCGACAATGCGCGGGGCGTTGGTGCGGAAATAATGCGGTCCGTAGGTGTGGATGAGGACGCCGGCCTCGTCATATTTGTCGTAGGCATTCCCGCCAAGGTGATCGCGCTTTTCGACGATGAGACAGGTCTTCCCCTGCTGCGTGGTGAGACGCTCGGCGATGGTCAGGCCGGAAAAGCCGGCACCGACGATAAGGCAGTCGATGTTACGGAGCATGGAGCAAGCCGGCGTGGCCGGCTGTGACGAGTGTCGAGTGGCGGGTGACGAGAAGAACCTGCTACTCGGGCTTTTCGGCGACGCGGGCGGTCGTCTGCGATTTCCACCGTTGGGCCGCAGCAGCAAAAGCATCTTTGTGCCTTGGCCAGTCGTGTAGGATCGCGGGATCGAAGTCCGCGCCGTTCGGCCAGACAACTGTGCCAACTACAGCATCGAGCGCGACACGTGAGAACAGGAATGGGTCGCGGAGCGGGCCGTAGAGCTCCCCTTCAAGCACATCGGCAAGATCAACGACCGTCTCGACCCCGTCCTCAAAGCGAAGACGAAGCGAATAGGGTGCGACGCACTCGAATCCGGTAATCCTGAGGATGGGATGAGTCATGCCTATTCAAGAGGCCTGATAGGCATAGCTAAGCGCCCATTCATCAATTGTTGCCAATCGGCCTCAAGCTCAGACTGATGCAGTTCGGCCCGCGCTTCGACCAGTCTTTGCTGACGCTGCGGAAGAGACCCGGCGATAAGATCGACCGGACAAATGGTAAAAACTGCAGCATGTTCCTGATAATAGGCGCGGAAGTGCGATTCGTGATGGGCTGCAGAAGGTTCCGCGAACATGCGGATGATGATGCCGTGAAATCGTGAAAGTTCAGGCATCGCAAAGACTGTTCACGCTCCGCGGGTTTTCCAGGCGTCGACGATTTGTTTGATGGTGTCTTCGAGCGAGACGGTGATGTCCCAACCCGGATAGTCGCGGCGCATTTTGGCGAGGTTGCTGATGTAGCAGATGTGGTCGCCGATGCGGTTTTCGTCGACGTAGGTATAGCTTTGCTTTTTGCCGGTGAATTTCTCGGTGATGGCGAAGGCCTCAAGGATGGAGCACGAGTTGTCGCGTCCGCCGCCGATGTTGTAGACCTCGGCCACGCGCGGGGCATTGAGGAATTCCTCGATGAAGCGGGCGACGTCGTGGCTGTGGATGTTGTCGCGGACCTGTTTGCCTTTGTAGCCGTAGACTTTGTATTCCTTGCCCTCGAGGTTGCACTTCACGAGGTAGCTGAGGAAGCCATGCAACTCGACGCCGGAGTGGTTCGGTCCGGTGAGGCATCCGCCGCGCAGGCAGCAGCTGGGGATATTGAAGTAACGCCCGTATTCCTGGACGATGATGTCCGAAGCGGCTTTGGAGGCCCCGAAGAGCGAGTGCTTGGATTGATCGATGGAAAAATCCTCGTCGATGCCGTCGGCGTAGGCAGGATCGTCGTAATCCCAGCGGGTCTCGAGTTCCTTGAGTTTGATGAAATTCGGACGATCCCCATAGACCTTGTTGGTCGACATGTGCGCGAACGGCGACTCGGGGCAGGCACGACGGACGGCTTCGAGAAGATTCAGTGTGCCGACGGCATTGGTATCGAAATCATCGAATGGAATCGCCGCGGCGCGGTCGTGGCTCGGTTGCGCGGCGGTGTGGACGATGGCGTCCGGTTTCAGTTTCGCGAGGAGGTCGAGGACGCCCTGGCGGTCGCGAATGTCGAGTTCGTGGTGGTGGAAGTTCCTGATCAGCTCGGCCAAACGTTCCTGGTTCCAACGCGTGTCGCCCTGGGGTCCGAAGAAAACGGCGCGCTGGTTGTTGTCGACGCCGTGGATTTCCCATCCGAGGTCGGCGAAGTGGAGACATACTTCCGAGCCGATGAGGCCGGAGGAACCGGTGACGAGGAGTTTTTTCATACGAAGGCGGAGTTGGCAGTTTTCAGTGTTCGGTTTTCAGCAAAGAAAAAAGAGGGAGCGGCTCACATTTGATTTAAGAGTGCGGGGCTTTAGCATCCACTGGAGCTCGTCTGTCGCAACCCGTGCGAATGCGGTCAGCCGGAGAAACCCAAGAGGGCGGAGCGGCTAAGCGCCGATTTCCTTGCGGAAGTAATCAATGGTGCGCTCGATCCCCTGTTCAAGCGGGACGGTGGGTTCCCAGTTCAAATACTTGCGGGCAAGAGTGATGTCGGGTTGGCGCTGCTTCGGATCGTCCGCAGGAAGCTCTTTGTGCACGATCTTCGACTTGCCGCCCACTTTCTTGAGAACGACTTTGGCCAACTCAAGCATGGTGAATTCGCCCGGATTGCCGATATTGACCGGACCGACCGTCTCGGTCTGCTCCATGAGGCGGAGGAAACCCTCGATCAAATCGTCCACGTAGCAAAAGGATCGGGTCTGCGAACCGTCGCCGTAAACCGTGATGTCTTCGCCACGCAGGGCTTGGACAATAAAGTTGGAGACAACGCGTCCGTCGTCCGGGTTCATGCGCGGACCATAGGTGTTGAAAATGCGGACAACGCGAATGTCCACGCCGTTTTCGCGGTGGTAATCGAAGAAGAGCGTCTCGGCACAGCGCTTGCCTTCGTCGTAGCAGGAGCGGCGTCCGATCGGATTCACGTTGCCCCAATAGCTCTCGGACTGCGGGTGGACAGTCGGATCGCCGTAGACTTCCGAGGTGGAGGCCTGGAAGGTGCGTGCTTTGACGCGCTTGGCCAGACCGAGGCAATTGATCGCGCCCATGACGGAGGTCTTAATTGTCTTGATCGGGTTGTATTGGTAATGCGGCGGCGAGGCCGGGCAGGCCAGGTTGTAGATGCGGTCGACTTCGAACTTGAAGGGATCGATGACGTCATGGCGCACCAACTCGAAGCGCGGATGACCGAGAAGATGCTCTATGTTTGACTTCCGGCCGGTGAAGAAATTGTCGAGGCAGATGATTTCGTGCCCCTGCCCGATGAGGCGATCGCAAAGATGCGACCCGAGAAAACCCGCGCCGCCGGTAACGAGGATACGCATGGACATAAAGGTCAGACGTTGGACGGCTTGCCGATGGCGAAGACACGGAAGCCGATCTTCTGCATTTCGGCGCGCGGAAGAATGTTGCGGCCGTCGAAGACAAACGCCGGCTTGTGCATGCCCGCGTAAATTTTCGCGAAGTCGAGGGTCTTGAACTGATCCCACTCGGTAAGGACCGCCAAGGCATGGGCGCCATCGGCCGCTTCCTCGGCACTTTTGGCGATGACGAGATTCGGATTCTCCATGCCGGCACCGAGCGCGTCGCGGCGGATTTCATCGGCCGGGACCTTCGGATCATAGACAACGACCGTGGCGTTTTCCTCGAGCAACCCGCGGACCACGGAGATGGCCGCGGACTCGCGTGTATCGTTGGTGTCTTTCTTGAAGGCGAAACCGAGCACCGCGATGCGCTTGCCCGAGACGGTGTTGAAGAGCGTGCGGACAATCTGCTGGGTGAAGCGGTTTTTCTGCCAGTCGTTCATGCGCACCACGCTCTCCCAATAATGCGCGACTTCGGGCAATCCGAAGTGCCCGCAGAGATAAACGAGGTTGAGGATATCCTTCTGGAAACAAGATCCGCCGAAGCCGACCGAGGCCTTGAGGAATTTCGGTCCGATGCGCGAGTCGGTGCCGATGGCGTGGGCCACTTCGTCGACATCGGCTCCAGTCGCTTCGCAGAGCGCGGAGATGGAATTGATCGAGGAGATGCGCTGGGCAAGGAAGGCATTGGCCACCAGTTTGGAAAGCTCGGAGGACCAGAGATTCGAGGTGATGATGCGATCACGCGGCACCCAGCGGCCGTAGACGTCGACCAAAGTCGCCATGGCCTTCTCGCCCTCGGGCGTGCGCTCGCCTCCGATGAGGATGCGGTCCGGCTTTTGCAGGTCGACAATGGCCGTGCCTTCGGCCAGGAACTCGGGATTGGATAGGACTTGGAAAGTGCCGTTGCGCGAATTGGCGCGCAGGATGGTGAGCATCGCTTCCGCGGTCTTCACCGGGATGGTGCTCTTTTCGACGATGATTTTGTTTCCTTCGGCAACCTGGGCGATGGTGCGCGCCGCGCTCTCGATGTAGCGC
>Ga0208048_1000227_pt1 | contig 30030 bp, 25 predicted proteins | sample Malawi_45m_30L_FD_184163 | JGI IMG/M metagenome (GOLD analysis project Ga0208048, IMG submission 184163) | Freshwater microbial communities from Lake Malawi, Central Region, Malawi to study Microbial Dark Matter (Phase II) - Malawi_45m_30L... | ecosystem: Environmental > Aquatic > Freshwater >...
GGCGAGAACCGCCGCTTCGTCGGAGAGGATGTCGCCGAAGAGATTCTCGGTGACGATCACGTCGAGCGTCGCGGGCCAGGTGGCGAGCAGCATCGCCGTCGAGTCAACGAGTCGGTGCTCGAGGGTCACATCGGGATACTCCGCGCCAACCTCGGTGACCACTTTGCGCCATAGTCGGCTGGTGGCGAGGACGTTTGCCTTGTCGATGGAGGCGAGATGCTTGCTCCGCGTGCGCGCAAGTTCGAAGGCGACCACCGCGATGCGGCGAATCTCGTCTTCGTGATACGGAAGCGTGTCCACCGCGCGTCGACCGCTCGGCGTCACCTCTTCGCCAGACGGCTTGCCGAAGTAGAGGCCGCCCGTCAGCTCGCGAACCATCATCAGGTTGACACCAACGAGTCGCTCCGACTTGAGTGGAGACGCGTCGTAAAGTTCGGGAAGGATGGTGACAGGGCGAAGGTTGGCGAAGAGTTCGTAGCGCGTGCGCAGCGCAAAGAGCGCCTGCTCCGGTCGAACGCGTGCATTGGGGTTGTCCCATTTCGGGCCGCCCACGGCGCCGAGGAGGATGGCGTCTGCGCGGTCCGCAACCTGGAGATCCTCTTCGCGAATCGCCACGCCATGAGCATCGATCGCGCACCCGCCCGCGGCGATCTCCTGCCACTGGATGCGGAATCCGTAGCGACTACCCGCAGCATCGAGCACGCGACGCGTCGCTGCAACGACATCAGGCCCGACGCCGTCCCCAGGGGCGGTGACGATCTGGTGGTCGTACTCTCCACTCCGGGCCCGCTGGCCGAGCGTCTCCTGTTCAGTGACGATGCTCACTGCATCGCCTCCCGCGAGCCCTTCGTGGGGGCGCTCGGCGCGCCAGAGGAGATCGCCGCGAGCTTGTTTGCCGCGGTGATGTACGCCACGAGCGATGCATCAATAATGTTGGTGCTCAACCCCTGTCCGCTGACGATCCGTGTGTCAGGAAGCGGCTTCCCCGCCGCGTCGACATCCACCGACCGGCGGCACTTCACGGAGACCTGTCCCTGCGCATCTTCGCCTTCAGAGACGGCACGAATCTCGTACTCCGACAGGTTTGGTCGCCAACCGAGTGACGGTTCGATCGCAAGGTCGATCGCCTCATAGAGTGCATCCACCGGGCCGTTGCCGGTGGCCTCGGCCTTCCGCCCCTCCCCGTTGATGCGCACCTCCACACGACCAGATGAACCGCCGCCGCGCGAAGAGGCAACGCTCCAATCGAGCAGTTCAATCGTTGCCGCGCTCCCTGTGGCGGCACGCTTATCCACGAGTGCGATCAGGTCGGCGTCGGTGAGCTCCTTCTTGATGTCCGCCAGCGCGATCGCTTCGCGATAGAGGGCATCGAGCGCCTCGCCCGTGAGGTCGTGCCCAAGCTCGGTGAGCTTCGCCTGGAGTCCGCGTCGACCGGAGAGCTTGCCGATTGTCAATGACGAGCCGAGGAGGCCAACCGACTGCGGTGTCATGATCTCGTAAGTGAGTGGGTTCTTCAGCACGCCGTCCTGATGGATCCCCGATTCATGCGCGAACGCGTTTGCACCAACGATCGCCTTGTTCGGTTGCACGGCGAATCCGGTGAGGTAACTCACCAAGCGACTCGCAGCGGTGAGTTGTTCCGTCTGGACGTGGATGTCGTGCGATTCAAATTGACCCGGTCGCGTGCGCAGCGCCATCACCACCTCTTCAAGCGATGCATTGCCTGCGCGCTCGCCAAGTCCGTTGATCGTGACCTCCACCTGACGCGCCCCAGCCTGGACGGCGGCGAGCGTGTTTGCGGTGGCGAGGCCGAGGTCGTTATGGCAGTGCACGCTCACCGTGGCATCGCGACCGACCAGGTCAACGACGCGTTTGGTGAGCGCCGCGTACTCGGATGGGATGGCGTAGCCAACGGTGTCCGGAATGTTGACCGTGGATGCGCCGGCGCTCACCACCGCCTCGTACACCTGCATGAGGTAGTCGTAATCCGTGCGGCTCGCATCTTCGGCGGAGAATTCCACTTCAGCGTCGCGACCGAGTCGCTCGCGCGCATACTTCACCCACTTCACCGCCTCGTCAAGCGCCGCTTCGCGCGTGGTGCGTAGCTTGTGTGCGAGGTGGATGTCTGACGTTGCAATGAAGAGGTGTAGATGCGGCCGGTCCGAAACCTTGATCGCATCAATGGCTCGCTGCGGATCACCATCCTTGCAGCGCGCGAGCGCCGCAATGCCGATCCCCTTGGTTGACTCGGCGATCTGGCGCACCGCTTCAAAGTCGCCCTCTGAGGCGGCTGGGAAACCAGCCTCAATGACGTCCACCTTCAACTTGGCGAGCTGCCGCGCGACCTCCAACTTCTCCGCAACGGTGAGGCCAGCGCCTGGCGCCTGTTCGCCGTCACGCAGCGTCGTGTCGAAGATGCGAACCGCACCAGTGGCAACGCCAGGTCCAGGCGCGCCGTTCACTTGCCGGCGCCCTTCTCCGCAGCACCCTGTGCACCATCAATATCAACCTCAACAGGGTTGAGGAATGTCATCTGGCGACGAAGCTCACGGCCAACCTTCTCGATTGGGTGCCCCGAGTTTGCGGCGCGCAACTTCTTGTAGTTCGGTCGACCCGCCTCATCCTCAGCGATCCAACCCTTGGCGAACGTGCCATCTTGAATCTCCTTGAGCACATCTTTCATGCGCGCCTTCACTGACGCGTCAATGATGCGTGGCCCAGAGACATAGTCGCCGTACTCCGCAGTATCCGAGATTGAGAAGCGCATGAAGTCGAGACCGCCGCGGTACATCAGGTCCACGATCAGCTTCAGCTCGTGCATCGTCTCAAAGTAGGCGAGCTGCGGATCGTAGCCAGCTTCCACCAGCGTCTCCCACGCGCTCTTCACCAGCTCTGCGGTGCCGCCGCAGAGCACCGCCTGCTCACCGAAGAGGTCGCTCTCCGTCTCATCCTTGAAGGTGGTCTCCATAATCCCCGCGCGCGTGCACCCGAGTCCGTTTGCGTATGCCATAACGCGCGCACGAGCCGTCCCCGTTGCGTCCTGATGCACCGCAAAGAGCGCAGGCACGCCACCGCCAGATATATAGACAGAGCGGACCAGATGCCCTGGACCCTTCGGCGCAACCATGCCAACGTCGATTCCCTCTGCCGGCGAAATGCGCTTGAAATGAATGTTGAACCCGTGCGCGAAGAGTAGGAGCGCACCCGGCTTGATGTTCGACGCAATCTCCGCCTCGTACATCTTCTTCTGCGCCGTGTCTGGGATCGCGATCATGATCACGTCGGCGCGCTTCGCCGCCTCAGCGGCGGTCATTACCTTAAAGCCGTCCGCCTCTGCAACGGCGCGGCTCTTTGAGCCTTCGGCGAGTGCAACGATCACGTTGAGTCCCGACTCCTTCAGGTTCTTCGCATGCGCATGGCCTTGGCTCCCATAGCCAACAATCGCAATCTGCTGCTTCTCGATGCTCGTGAATGGTGCGTCAGCGCTGTAGTACATCTTGAAACTCATCGCTTCACCTGCTCCTCGATTGACCCGCTGCCGCGGGACATCACTACTGAGCCGGTTCGCACCAGCTCCTTGATTCCGAACTCCCGGAGGAGTTCGACCACACGATCCACCTCGCTGGGCTCACCCACGATCTCCACGATCACCGCATCGTCGCTCAAGTCCACCACGCGGCCGCGGTGCATCTCCGCGATGCTCACGACCTCAGACTGGCTGTTCCTGGTGACGCGGACCTTGATCAGGGCCAGTTCGTGCTCGACGATCGCCTCGTCGGTCACGTCTTGCACCTTCAGCACGTCGATCAACTTGTAGAGCTGCTTCGTCGCCTGCTCCACGTGCACCTCATCACCGACGATCGTCAGCGTCATGCGCGACGTGTCGCTCCGCTCGGTCGCCGAGACGGCGAGTGACTCGATGTTGAAATTGCGAGCACGCATCAGGCTCGCCACACGATTCAACACACCGGGACGGTTGTTGACGATCGCCACGATCAGGTGGCGACGCTCGTCGCCCGAACCGGGAAGTGCCCGTGCGGGAGCCGCGCCCGCCGCGCTGTGCGGTGCGCCGCTCACTCGGTGCCACCCTTCAGTGTGCTTGGATCCGTTGGATCTGGGCGTGGTCCACTCACCCCTTCGGTCACGTCCTCGCCGTCATCACCCCACTTGTCGATCAGATCCGAGAGCCCCTTCCCCGCCGGCATCATTGGATACACGTTCTGTCGCTCGGCGATCTCAAACCAGATCAGCGCTGGCCCGTCCTCCGCAAGTGCCGCGGCGACGGCGGCATCGACCTCTTCGGGCTTGGAAACCTTCCACGCAGGGAGCCCATACGCCTCGCAGAGTTTCAAATAGTCGGGTCCGGCAAGTTGCTCCGAGTGGTAGTTACCGGCATAGACAATCTCCTGCCACTGGCGGATCATGCCGAGCTTCTTGTTGTCCATCAGCGCAATCTTCACGGGGATGTGCTCTTGCACGATCGTTGCCAACTCCTGCAGCGTCATCTGGAACCCGCCATCGCCAGCAATCGCCCACGACGTCTTCTCCGGCGTGCCGATCGCAGCTCCCATCGCCGCGGGGAGTGCGAAGCCCATCGTGCCGAGGCCACCAGACGAAAGGTGCGAGTTCGGACGCTTGAAGCCGCCGTATCGCGCCACCCACATCTGATTCTGTCCCACATCGGCGGTCAGGTTTGCGTCGTAGCCGGACCCCGCGGCGATGCGCTCCACCACGAAGTCGGCGGAGAGTACGCCATCACGCCACCCACCGGAGCCGTGCCAAGCGGAGCTCTCGCTCTCTTTCCGCCACGCAGCAAGCTCGTTGAAATACTCCGAACGAGAGGCGGGGTCCACAGGTTTTGTCACTGGCAGGAGGGCCTCAAGGACGCGCTTTGCGTCGCCGACGATTGGAATGTCGGCGACCACGTTCTTGCCGATTTCGGCGGGATCGATATCGATGTGCACAATCGTTGCGGAAGGGGCAAATGTGCGCACGTTTCCGGTGACACGATCGTCATAGCGCATGCCGATCCCAATGAGCAGGTCTGACGACTGAATGGCACGGTTCACATGCTTCCATCCATGCATCCCCATGTATCCGTATGCCAGAGGATCGCTCTCATCTACCGCGCCAATGCCAAGCAGCGTCCACGCAATGGGTATCTGCGCCTGACGCGCAAGCTCCAGCAGCTCGCGCTCTCCCTGTGCGATGAGCACGCCGTGGCCGGCAAGGATGAGTGGTCGCTTCGCGGCGGCGATCGCCTCTGCGAGCAGTTTGATCTGCCGTGCGTTCCCCTCCATCTTCGGACGGTACCCAGGGAGGCCCGCTTCAACCTCCGCTGGCGTTGGATGCGGCGCACTCGTCTCCCCCATCAGCGCATCTTTGGTGATGTCCACGTGCACGGGACCGGGCCGTCCGCTGCGCGCGATGTGAAAGGCCTCGGCGATGACGTGCGGGATCTCATTCGCGCGACGCACGAGATAGTTATGCTTGGTCATCGGAAGCGTGATGCCCGTGATGTCAATCTCTTGGAAGGCGTCTTTCCCCAGCAGGACGCCAGGGACGTTTCCGGTGATCGCAACGACTGGAATGGAGTCCAGCATGGAGGTGCCGATTCCAGTGACGAGATTCGTGGCACCTGGACCGGAGGTGCCCAGGCAGACGCCGACCTTCCCAGATGCGCGCGCGTAACCATCTGCGGCATGTGCTGCAGCCTGCTCATGGCGCACCAGGATGTGACGAAGCCCAGGGTGATCAGCAAGCACGTCATAGAGGGGAAGGATCACGCCGCCTGGATAGCCCCAGATGGAGGTGCTCCCCTGAAGGAGGAGTGCTTCGCAGAGTGCATCGGCGCCAATGCGTGGGCGTGGCCCGCCGCGACGTTCAATGCGCGCATCACGAAGCATCTCTTTGCGCGCGCGCTCGGATGCGAGTGCCGCGCTTGATCCCGCGCCGGGCACATGCTTCGCTTGCGTCATCTCAACTCCTCTCTACGAACAAGAAACCCCCGCCTCACTGGCGGGGGTTCTGAGTTCCCTTCGGTGCGTTCTTCGCGCGACCCGTTGGTCTCCTCAGCCCCGCCTGGGCTGAATAAGGAGCCCGACGAGCGTAACCTCGCTGCCGAGCACCAGATCAAGGCGTACGAAACCGCCGCCTGCGGATGCAACCTTGAGTGCGCGGTTCGTCTTCATTAGAGGTGCAGCCTACCAGAGGGGTGCGCGGTGGGGCTAGTACGCGCCCCCACCGGCGACAGAGAGGGCGGCGTGAAGACGCTCGCCGATCGCGCGCGCGCTACGGGGGTCCGCCCCAGCGAGGAGCCGCTCCCCCACGCCGAAGCCTGCGGCCCCTGCGGTCAGGAGAGCAGGGATCTCCTCGAGTGAGATGTTGGTGGGGATGATCCGTGAGGCGGGCTTCGTCGCGAGGTAAGAGCGCAGGAAGGCAGGGGCGTCAATCGCCATCGCTGGGAAGAGCTTCACTTGCGATGCCCCCGAGCGTTCTGCGAGTGCGATCTCCGTGGGGGTGAATGCGCCGGGGAGCCAATCAACCCCCGCCGCAGCGCACGTGCGACCCGTCGCTGGATCCGTGATCGGCGAAACGACGATCCGAGCGCCCGCATCGCAGGCTCGCTGAGCAGTCTTCGCGTCAAACACGGTCCCCACGCCGACCGCAAGCTGCGGATGAGAACGCGTAAGTCGGGCGATTGTGTCGTATGCCGCTCGCTCCGAACCTTCCCCGCGGAGCAGCAGCTCAAGCGCTGGGACACCATGTTCCATGCAGGCATCAGCCCACGCGTCCACCACACCGCTCTCCAAGGGACTAACTGCCGGGAGTAGTCGAGTTGTTGCGAGGACGGCCAACGGGTCGGAGGCGCGCGGTGCCGTGGTCATCGGCAGATTCTCGCACGCCACTGCCAAACTGGGGCGTTGCACCGCTCTGGTACGCTCGATGCATGGCGAAAACGATCGTCCAAAAGATCTGGGATCAGCATGTGGTGAGCCAAGACGAGGGGGCACCCGCCATCCTCGCGATTGACCTCCACCTGATCCACGAGGTGACTAGCCCACAGGCATTCACCGGACTACGAGCGCGCGGCCTGGCGGTGCGTCGACCTGACAAGACGGTCGCCACCGCCGACCACTCCATCCCGACCACGCCACGCAACCTGCCAATCGCCGACGAGATGGCAGCAGCGCAGGTCAAGCAACTAGAGACCAACTGCAACGAGTTCGGCATTCCCCTCCACGGCTGGGAATCCCCGAATCAGGGGATTGTGCACGTCATTGGGCCCGAGCTCGGACTCACCCAGCCTGGCGCGACGATCGTCTGCGGTGATTCGCACACCGCCACGCACGGTGCCTTTGGTGCGCTCGCGTTTGGTATCGGCACGAGCGAGGTTGAGATGGTGCTCGCCACGCAGTGCCTGTTGCAGCGCACGCCAAAGACCTACCTCGTTCGCGTCGACGGGAAATTGCAGAAGGGCGTCTCCGCGAAGGACATCATCCTCGCGCTAATCGCACGAATCGGCGTCGGCGGCGGCACCGGTCACGTCTTTGAATACGCGGGCGAAGCGATCCGTTCGCTCTCAATGGAAGAGCGCATGACGATCTGCAACATGAGCATTGAGGGTGGCGCGCGCGCCGGACTCGTGGCACCCGATGAGACCACCTTCGCCTACCTGAAGGGCCGACCGCACGCGCCCCAGGGTGCGGCGTGGGACGAGGCGGTCGCGCGCTGGAAGCAGCTGCCGAGCGACCCTGGCGCCACCTATGACAAAGAGATCGTGATCGACGCGAACACACTTGAGCCGATGGTCACCTACGGAACGAATCCTGGAATGGGCCTGCCGATTAGCGGCAGTGTCCCCGACCCAGCGGTTGAGCAAGATCCTGCAAGTGCGCGTGCGCTTACGCGCGCCCTTGAGTACATGGATCTCACCGCGGGACAGCGCATCTTGAATCAACCGGTGAACACTGTCTTTATTGGGAGCTGTACCAACGGACGCATCAGCGATCTGCGCACCGCCGCGAACGTCTTTAAGGGAAAGCGCGTGGCGAGCGGCGTGCGCGTCATGGTGGTGCCTGGCTCCGCTGACGTGAAGCGCCAGGCGGAGCGCGAAGGGCTTGACACGATCTTCCGCGACGCGGGCGCCGACTGGCGTGAGGCCGGCTGCTCCATGTGCATCGCCATGAATGGCGACCAACTCGCCCCAGGCGAATACGCGATCAGCACTTCAAATCGCAACTTTGAAGGTCGTCAAGGGAAGGGCGGCCGCACCTTCCTCGCCTCACCACTCACCGCCGCCGCGACGGCGCTAAACGGTCGCATCACCGACCCGCGGACACTCGCCTGATGGCCGCGCCGAAAGTTGAACGCTTCAGCAGCGCCCTCACTCCGCTCCCTGCAGAGAATGTGGACACGGATCAGATCGTCCCCGCGCGCTACTTGAAGGTGGTCGTCAAGTCAGGACTCGCCGACGCCCTCTTCCACGACTGGCGCTTCAAGGAAGACGGAAGCAAGAAGACGCCCCCCTTCGTCCTCGATGACCCTCGCTATTCAGGTCGGAGCATCGTCGTCGCAGGCGACAATTTCGGGACGGGCTCCAGTCGCGAGCATGCACCGTGGGCCCTCGATGCATTCGGGATCAAGGCGATCATCTCCACGAGCTTTGCAGACATCTTCAAGAACAACGCCCTCAAGAACGGCATCTTGCCGATCGTTGTGGATGCGGCGCTACATGCTCAACTCATGGAGGTCGCGCGCAGTGGTGACGAGGCGCAGGCGAGCGTTGATCTTGCGAGCGCAACGCTGACCACGCCGGGCGGCGCGGCCGTGAAGTTCGCAATCGATCCGTTCGCTCAGAAGATGCTCCTCGCAGGCCTCGACGAACTCGACTTCGTCCGCTCCAAGTCAGCCGACATCGAGGCACATGAGCGTGCGCACCCTGGCACCGTGAACACCAAGGCGCCGCAGGCGGCGAAGTGAGCGCAAAGAACCCCTACGACCGACCGAGTGACCGGGCGAAACGGCACTCCGCCGCTATGACCGACGGCCCAGATCGCGCGCCGGCGCGCGCGATGTTGAAGGCGATCGGATTCACCGACGAGGATCTTGCTAAGCCGATCATTGGCGTGGCAACAACGTGGATCGAGACGATGCCGTGCAACTACAACCAGCGTGAACTCGCAGACGCGGTGAAGCGTGGCATCCGTCGAGCGGGTGGCACGCCAATGGAGTTCGGCACGATCTCCGTCTCCGACGGCGTTGCCATGGGCACCGAAGGGATGAAGGCGTCACTGATTTCGCGCGATCTGATCGCCGACTCCATTGAGCTCGTCGCCGCTGGACACAGCTTCGACGGCATCGTCTGCCTCACCGGCTGCGACAAGACGAGTCCTGGCGCCGCGATGGCGCTCGGTCGCCTCAACATCCCTGGTCTGATCCTCTATAACGGCACGATCCTCCCCGGCTCTTTCAACGGGAAGGACGTCACTGTCCAAAGCGTCTTCGAGGCTGTTGGTGCCTACCGCGCGGGGAAGATCAGCGCCGAAGCGCTCTGGGCACTGGAGAACGCCGCCTGCCCAGGACCCGGCGCATGCGGCGGACAGTTCACCGCAAACACGATGAGCATGGCGATGGAGGTGCTCGGCCTATCTCCCGCTGGCCTCAACGGCATCCCGGCGCCTGACCCCGACAAGATCGCCGCCGCCGAACGCTCGGGCGAGATCGCCGTGCAACTTGTTCGCGACGATGTTCGACCTCGCGCACTCGTTACGGAGCGCGCACTGGAAAATGCAATTCGCGCCGTTGGCGCGACTGCAGGTTCAACGAACGCAGTGCTCCACCTGCTCGCGATTGCGCGCGAATTCGATCTCCCTCTTGAGATTGAAGCCTTTGAGCGACTTGGAGAGTCAACGCCTGTAATCGGCAACCTCATCCCTGGCGGAAGTTACGCCGCACTCGACCTCTATAAGGCTGGTGGCATCGCCCTTGTCTTGCGCGAGCTTGTTTCGGCGAACCTGCTGCACGTCAACGAACGCACGGTTGATGGACGCACCATCGGTGAGATCGCTGCAAGCGCTGTTGAGACGCCCGGCCAGAAGGTGATCTTCCCGATCAGTACGCCGATGTCGCCGAACGGTGGACTCACCGTGTTGCGCGGCTCACTCGCACCAGAGGGGGCGATCGTCAAACTCGCCGGACACTCACGCCGACATCATAGTGGTCCCGCGCGCGTCTTCAATGGTGAAGAGGCCGCCTTCGCGGCCATTCGCGCGAATAGCGTCAAGGCGGGCGACGTGGTGGTAATACGCTATGAAGGTCCCGTTGGCGGGCCCGGGATGCGCGAGATGCTCGCCGTCACTGCTGCGCTCGTTGGCCAGGGCCTTGGCGATCAGGTCGCTCTCATCACCGACGGCCGCTTCTCTGGCGCAACGCACGGATTCATGGTCGCGCACATTGCCCCAGAAGCGGCGCTCGGCGGACCGATTGGTCTTATTGAAGAGAACGACATCATCACCATTGATGTTGCGGCACACGAACTGCGACTCGACGTTGATCCTGCATTACTCGCGAAGCGCCGCGCTGCGTGGCGCGCACCTGCGCCGATATACACGAGCGGGGTCTGGGCCAAATACGCGGCACTGGTGAGCAGCGCCTCCGACGGCGCAATCACCACTGGAAAGCGACTAAAGCGCGCATTGGACTCCGCAGCGGAGCAGTAGGAGGCGGCATGGCCCCGAAGAAAGCAGTTGATCCTCGAGACCCTCGACGCGGGCTCCGTGGCCTCGACGCCCCAGTCATCTCTGGGAGCGAGCCGCCAGATCCTGAGCGCGCCGCTGAAGAAGAGCGACGCGGGCTGTTCGGCGTGAAACTGATCGTTGGCGGGCTCGTGGGTACCGCCATTATCTTCACGATCCTTGACATCATCGCCCAGCGAATCGGGGCGTAGCCGCAGAGCAGAGGGGTTGGCATGAGCAATTCGCAGTTCGCCGCAACCGCCGCGGAACGATTCCCGAAGGGTCTCCCCTCCGCTACCGTCGATGCATCGCTCATGAAGCGGATTGGCGCAGAGGCCTCGAACGACCTAGTGCAGTTGATCCGTGCCGAGAGCGTCAACCCGCCTGGAAATGAGACGCGCGCGGCGAAGGTGCTCATCGAGCTACTGAAGCGCGAAGGCCTGGAGCCAGAGTTCTACGAGCCCCTCCCCGATCGTGGCAATGTGAGTGTGCGCCTCCGCGGCAGCGCCTCTGCAGCGAACCCGAAACTTGATCCGCGAGACAAGGAGAGTGGCGCTTTACTCCTCTTCGCCCACCTCGATGTGGTTCCTGCAAACCAAGATGGTTGGACAGTGAACCCCTATGAAGGCGTCGTGAAGGACGGCTACGTCTGGGGTCGCGGCGCCGTCGATATGAAGGGGGCGCTCGCAGTGCAGGTGGGCGTAATTCGCATCCTCTGCGCGCGCGCACGGGCCTTGGGCTTGAACCCTGCCATGGACCCGATCCCGGGTCTGAAGCGAGACATTATCCTCACCGCTACTGCAGACGAAGAGACTGGTGGTGAAGACGGAATTGCGCTGGTGCTTCGTGATCGGAAACACTGGTTGGACGCCGCGGTCGGTCTCACGGAGGCTGGTGGCATGACGATCACCGCAGCGGGTCGTCGCATCTATCCGCTACAGGTTGCTGAGAAGGGCTTCGCTCGCTTCAACATCACTGTCAGCGGTCGCTGGGGGCACGCCTCCATGCCGGACAGCGACAACGCTCTCTTGCGCGCTGCACAGATCGTGGAGCGCGTCTCCGTCCCTGGCCCTGTTCAATTCGTCAAAGAGAATGAAGCCCTCGTTGGCGCACTCCGTGCCGCACTTCCCGAGGCTGCCATCGCTCGGCTCGAGCGCCTCCTCGCGGAAAAGACCTTCAGCGACGCGGCACCACTGAACAGCGAAGCGCCAACCGCTGGCTGTGCCCCTGAGCTCCTCCGTGCACTGCGCGCCGTCCTGCGCGATACCTTCGCGCCGACGATTATCGCCTCAGGGATCCGCTCCAATGTCCTCCCTGGTTCTGCAACACTCACCATTGATAGCCGGATTTTGCCAGGGACAACGCGCGAGCAGGCGCAGGCGAACATGATGGCGCGGATCGGTGCCGACCTTGCGCCGTATGTCAAGGCCGATCTCACAGAGTTTGGTGCTGCTGTGAGCAATCCAATGGATCATGAGATTCTCGGCATAGCATCAGCCGCAATTCGTGCGCGTGATTCGGAGGCCATCTTGATGCCAGCGGTTGCGCCGTACGCCACCGACGCAAAGATCACGGTTCCCGCTGGAATTCCAACCTACGGTTTTTCTCCATACCTGCTTGACCCTAAGGAGCGGTTCATGGAGCGCTTTCATGGCGTAGACGAACGCGTCTCTCAGGAGGCGCTCGGCTGGGGCGTGGAGGTGCTTTACGACGTCACGATTGGGTACGCGGGGGAGTAATCGGCGCGCGCGTGGCAAGCGCGGCGACAGCTGCGGCAACCAATCCGCGCTCTGCTGCGGGCAGCCTACGCACCAGGCCAACGAATTGCTCGGCGCGCCCGCGATCGATTGCCGTGAGCATCGCCTCACCCGCCGCGGCGAGAAGATGCACGCGCCTGCGCTTGTCCTCAGATGGGACCACACGTAGCAGCCTCAGCGTCACAAGTCCCGCAACAAGCCGACTCGTAGCGGAATGTGATCGGCGAAGGTCGGCAGCAATCTCGGCGATGTTGCGCGCTCGGCCATCTGCAAGGAGATAAAGCACCGCAACCTGAGCGAGTGACAGGTCGGTCGCAGCCAACTGCTGAGCCGTAGAGAGGACGAGTTCCCGCCAAAGCCTGCGAATCGAAATGATTCGACCCCCGATCTCACCGAGACTCTGCCGGCGCCGCGCCACCTCATCGATGCCGCTGCTGAGTGGTGCTCGACCTACACCTGTGATGCGGCTGCGCAGTTCACCCGCGGCACGAGCGAGGTCAGGTAATCGGCGCCGCTTGTTTGTATGCATATACGCATACAATACACCACCACCGCAGATGATCCTTCTACGATGCGCGCATGTCCCCGATCACGACCTGGATCTTCCCGGGGCAGGGCTCGCAGGCGGTCGGCATGGGTCGCGAGGCCCTCGCCGCCTCCCCAGCCGCACGCGCCGTCTTGGCTGAGGCGGAAGCGGCGCTCGGTGAAAAGATCGGCACGCTGATTGCGGATGGTCCGTTAGACGCGCTCGAGCGCACCGCGCAGGCGCAACCGGCGATCCTGATCATCTCCATTGCGCTTCTTGAAGCGGCGCGTGAGCGAGCCGCAGCGCGTGGCGAATCTTTGGAGACGCCGATCTTCGCCGCAGGACACTCCGCTGGTCAGTACGCCGCCGCCGTTGCGGCGGGCGCGCTCAGCATTCGCGACGCAGTAAAGCTTGCGCGCATTCGCGGCAACCTGATGCAGTCATCGGGAGGCGGTCGACCAGGAGCAATGGCGGCGATACTTGGACTTCCAGAATCCGAAGAGAGACGCATCGTCGCCGAAGGTGCGACGCATGGTGTCCTCGTTCTTGCAAATCGCAACTCTCCGGGCCAGATCGTGCTCTCTGGTGAGGTTGCCGCCATTGACCGCGCCGTTGCGGCCGCATCTGCCGCCGGTGCGAAGCGCGCCATGCGACTGCAAGTCAGCATCGCCAGCCACTCCCCGCTCATGGAGGAAGCGGCGGCCGGAATGCGCGCGGCACTCGACTCCGTCACTGTCCACGACCCGAAGATCACGATGCTCGCCAATGCGAACGCAGCCCCTATTCGCACCGCTGCGGGGCTACGGCGCGAACTCTCTGATCACTTGACAAGCGGCGTTGACTGGATCGCCGCGATCGGCGCCGCTGCCGCCGCTAGAACCGAACGATACGTAGAGATCGGATACGGTCGCGTCCTCAGCGGGCTCGTGAAGCGCATCCCATCGGCGGCCGGTGCAGAGATCGTCTCAATCGATGATCTTCCGCTTACCTCAGCGGTTGTGCCGTAAGCAGGCGAGATGCGAGAGGCAGATCACACCCGTCGCGTCGTCATCACCGGCCTCGGCATCGTCTCGCCAATCGGCAACAACCCAGTGAGCGTCTGGACGTCGTTGACGGAGATGAAGAGTGGCCTTGGGCGCATCACGCACTGGGATCCAACGGCATATTCGCCCTACGTGGTCGCTGGTGAGATCAAAGGCTTTGATGCTTCCGCTTGGCTTGACCCCAAGTCCATCCGCCGCACGGGACCTGAGATTCATTGGGGGGTGGCCGCCGCCAAGCAGGCACTGAAGGACGCGGGTCTAGAGATCACCGACGAAAATCGCGAGGAGATCGGTGTGGTCTTCGGTTCTGGCGCTGGTGGGCAAGAGCTCTTCATTGACAACCAGATGGCATGGAAAAAGAGAGGACCTCGAATCGTTTCGCCGACGTTCATTGCGCACGGCCTGGTTGACAGCACCTCAGGGATGATTGCGATTGAAACAGGTGCCGTCGGCCACAACATGGCCGTCGTCTCCGCCTGCGCCACGGGGACGCACGCGCTGGGAGAAGCGGCAGAAGCGATCAGGCGCGGTGACGTCACCGCCGTCATCTCAGGCTCCACGGAGAATCCGCTCATCGAGGTGGCGCATATCGGCTTCATGAACATGCGCGGCCTCGGCGCACCGCGCGACGGCGAAGGTCCTGCAAGCGCGTCGCGTCCATTCGACATGGATCGCGCGGGCTTCGTCTTGGGTGAAGGTGCGGGCGCGCTGATCGTGGAAGACCTTGAATATGCCAAGGCGCGCGGTGCAACGATCTATGCAGAGGTGGTTGGCTACGGCTCATCAGCTGACGCTCATGACATGATCCAACCCGTTGAAGGTGGCGCGGGCGCTGCACGCTCCATCAAGTGGGCGCTGCAGCGCGCCCAGATTGACCCATCCGAGATCGACATGATCAACCCGCATGGGACGAGCACGCCGGTGGGCGATGCCCGCGAAGCGCTCGCCTTCCACAGCGCGCTCGGGGCACGCGCGGCGCAGATCCCAATCTCCGCCACGAAGTCGCTGACCGGACACCTGATGGGCGCAGCCGGCGCCGTTGAGGCGATCTTCACCGCCCTCTCCCTCCACTATCAGACGATTCCAGGAACGCTGAACACGCGGAACGTTGACCTTGAGTGCAAAGTGACAGTCGCCCTCGAAACGCGCCAGGCACCCCTGCGAGCCGCCATCAGCAATAACATCGGGCTCGGCGGACACAACGGCGCCGTGGTGTTGCGACGCTGGAGCGGCAAGTAGGAGGCAAAATGGCAGAGCAGAGCGCACCACGAAGCGACGCCCAGCGGGCCGTCATCACCGGCTATGGCGCGATCACGCCGATCGGCAACAGTGCCGCGACCTACTGGTCGGCGCTGACTGCGGGTACGTCTGGCGCAGCTCGCATCACGCACTTTGATCCATCAACGAATGAGGTCCAGATCGCCGCAGAAGTGAAGGACTTCGACCCAACGAAGACGATGGAGATGAAGATGGCGCGTCGCATGAGCCGCTTCGTGCAGTTTGCGGTTGCAGCCGCAACCGAAGCGATGAAGCACGCCGGCCTTGCCAACATCCACGAGTGGGAGCCGGAGCGACGCGATCGCGTCGCCACCGTCATCAACACGGGCGGTGGTGGCATTGAGCAGGTCACTATGGGGGCGGATGCTTTCCGAGAGAAGGGTGGACGCTTCGTCAGCGCCTTCGCAATTCCTGCGCTCAGTCCGAGCATGGGCGCGTGTATGGTCAGCATGAAGTACGGCCTCACCGGTGCCGCAATCACGCAGGCCGCCGCGTGCGCCACCGGCGTCCTCGCCTTCCAAGATGCACTGCGACTGATCCGCAGCGGCGAAGCAGACGTTGTCATTGCCGGCGGCGTAGAGGCGCCGCTCCTTCCAATGGCGTTTGCAGCGCTCGGCAACATGGGTGCTCTGAGCAAGCGCAACGACGAGCCAACGCGAGCCAGCCGACCTTTCGACAAGAACCGCGACGGATTCCTATTCGGCGAAGGTGGCGCCGTGTTCGTTGTTGAATCACTTGCGCATGCGCGGGCCCGTGCCGCCACCATCCACGCCGAGCTACTCGGTGCCGGAGCCACCGCCGACGCCTTCCACATCTCTGCCCCGGAGCCAACCGGTCGTGGTGCCTCCGCGTCAATGAGCAAAGCGATCAAAGATGGCGGCGCACACGTCACAGATGTCAGCTACATCGTGGCGCACGGCACCAGCACCCCGCTCAACGATCTGACCGAGACGAAGGCGATCAAGCGCACACTCGGTGAACACGCCTACAAGATTCCGATCAGCTCCCCAAAGAGTATGGTCGGCCACCTCTTGGGCGGCGCGGGCGCGGTTGCTGGCCTCGCCGCGATCAAGGCGATCGAGACTGGGACCATCCCGCCAACGATCAACCTGGAGACGCCAGATCCCGACTGCGACCTTGACTACGTCCCAAACACTGCGCGCACGAATCAGCTCGTGGACCGAGTTCTGATCAACGGCTTCGGCTTCGGTGGGCAGAACGCCTCTGCACTCTTCGGAAAGGTGCGAGGCTAGCTCCGACTGCGCAATCGCTGAGCGATCTTTCGCAAAAGTTCACGAACTCCCAAGCCGAGCATTTTGATGGCCAGAAGCACAAGCGTGCGTACCCCAAGGCGCGCCGAACGGACCGCTGCCACAAGTTGCCTTGCTTGATCTTGAGACGTGGCCGTTCTTGGAGCACCAAAGCCGTCTATGACGCCTGGCTCATAGCCTTCATGAACAGCGGTCCTAGTTGTAGTCAGTCCAAGCGCAAGCAGCTGGCCAAATAACGCGTGCGCAAGGATGCTCGAACGTCGCTCGTCTTCATTGCTAGCAGATTGGCTTAATTGATTAAACCTATTTCTGTCGACGATAAGTTCATCTAAGTTGCCAAGAATGTTTACTCCAGCGCTTCGAAGCTCTTGTACGATCCGCGTAGATTCGGCAACGCAGCGGTCGGCGTACTGTACTGGAACTCGGCCAGGAATAGAACCAACAAACTGAACACCGTGCTCAATTTGGGGCACCGCACCGCGGGTCACTGCGAGGTACCCAAGCTCGGGCGGCACCCCATGCTCTTCGGCCAACAAGTTGAAACGCCGAATCCCCTCCACAGTCACTCCATCAAGTGACGCATTCCGCACACGTCGACTTGAACCGAGAGTGCCCTCGTGCGCCCCAATGAGTGACTCCATATGGCGCAGGAGACGGTCAGGATCTGCATCATCTACGCAGATAGCGGTGATAGCGTGCTGACCAAAAACTTCTCCCCAACGTTGGACTAGCTCGTCGTGCCGGTGCTGATGCCAGAATCTCGTGCTGTAAGGGTTGGTGCTTGGCGAAAATATCAGCTCTAGCCATTCCGCAAATGAATAAGTCGCACCTTCAACGACGTTTTGCCTCCAGCGCGATGGCAGTATTCTGTCGAGCGAACGCAGCGCAATGACAATTTGGTACTCGGCACTGGGTAGCTCTTGGAAGATCGCCCTTATCTGAACTGGAGTAGCCGCTGCGAACCATTCGCTTGAGACAACTACGGTGGATTCAATCGACTTATTGATCTCCTTCAGCAGCTGCTTCCAGGCCGACGCGGGCACCTGTCGACCCGTAGTTCGATCTCTCCGTTTTGTTGCCCACATCGCTGCAGCCGAAGACTGCGTCCCGGAGCCAGCATATCGGATCCCCATTCGTTTCAGGTCATTACGGTTGTGATGCAGAGCATATTGCAACGCTGTGGAACCGGTCTTTGGAGGCCCGATGTGGATAATCACTCGTCGAGTCATAAGCGCTCTTTACGGTACATTGAATTCAACGTGCGACGCGTCGAAGTGCAGGCAACAGCGCACCGATCTCACGAACGGATCGTTCGTTGATCGGATTGGCGATCACGATGATCTCATCGGCACCGACCGCGGCAAAGGCGGCAAGTTGACGGACAATCTCGTCCGAAGTCCCTTCCACTGGTGGCAGCTCTTCGCCGAGGGGGCGCTCAGTTGATGACGGGTCGGTGCGCACCAGCACGCAGACGCTGCGGCGCAGCGTCTGCGGATCGCGTCCAACCGCACGTGCCGCGGCCTCTATCTCCTTGATCAGCTGAAAAAGCTTCTCTGGTTGATTGCCGTAACTCGCATACCACGTGTTCCATGCCGCCACTTCGCGCAGTGTCGCGGCGAGCATTCGCCGCCCGTTGCTTCCGACCATCAGGGGGATTGGCGCGACGAGTGGCGGCAAAAGCACCGAGTCATTAACGGAAAAGTACTCGCCTGCAAACGTCACACGCTCGCCGCGCACAAGCGGCGCGATGATCTGGAAGGCCTCACAGAAGCGACTCACCCGATGATCGAATGGCAGGCCAAAGGCAGTGTAATCTGGCTCACTCCACCCCGCGCCAAGGCCGAACATCAGTCGCCCACCTGAGATCTCCTGCACCGCTGCCGCCTGCTTCGCTAACACGGCAGGCGGATGGAAGGAGGCGCACGCAACAAGTGGTCCAATCTCAACGCGAGATGTGACGACGGCGACCGCCGCAAGAGTCGACCAACACTCATGTGGTCCACGCTCAGGCAAGCCATCATTGCGGTAGAGCAGGTGATCACCCACCCAGAGCGAATCAAATCCACTCTCATCTGCGGCAATAGCGATCGCTCGCAGCTCGGACCAGCGCACGATGCGTTCGACCTCAGGAAGCTGGACACCGATTCGAAGCGCCCCTCGCGTCATTTCAGGACCCCATACGATCAGAAATCAGCAGTCATCAGGATCGACGCCGCGGGCTGTCAGCCACACGACGCCACGCAGTAAAGCTCCTCACAGAGCCCGCATGGGGAAGTTTGAGCCATGGGTAGGGATGAATTTCGGCGAGACTGGCATACTTTTTGAACGACGGGACGGGGGCATAAGTCACGGCGACCGGATGTTCTGCCACGAATTGATACGGATCACCGAGATATATCTCGAGATCGCGGCTCTGGCTCAACTCAAGAAGTGTTTGAAGATAAAATCCAATGCGCCTCGCACTCAATTGCAGCTTCCTCAACGCAGGCTCATTGAATACGAACACCGCAGGCAGCTCGGGATGTGCTGTGAGTGCAGGATCATGTATCCCAAGCGAATCAATAGTTAAAAGCACGTGTGTTGCAGAGGTACGCCGCTCTACAGCGAGTGGTCCGGCTGTGCGCTGCGGGTCTGGATCGTGGTCAATTAGTGGATCTCGGTCAAGTTCAACAAGCGAGACTTCGCGTGGAAAGTCCTCAATCGGACAATTAGACTGGAGTGAGCAGCGAGAGCAGATCCCTGGGGCCCGTTTCTCTACCTGCCACTTTGCAAATCCGTATCGTTTACCAGTCCCTGCTCCAACTGTCCACTGCCAGCCGAGAAGATTTGCAGCCCGTGATCCATCTATCAGCTCACGATGCATACGCTCCTGTCCGAGCACCCAGCCAATGTTATTTCGGACGGTCCAATGCGAGGCGAGCCACATGCGTGTCTGATTGACCAGCCAGCCATCGCCTTCTAATTCATGGAGAACTTCATCAATACATCGCATGTGCCTATTCCATCCGTCGCCACCTGTGTCCTCATTCGCCTCGAAACGCAGGTTGCTGAATAGCCTGGTTCCGATCCGTGCATAGAGATGACGCGCATACTCTTGCCACCAGAGCTCTTCACGATACTTTTCGCGATCTTTCGCGGGGGCGCCACTAACCGCCTCGTAAACTTGATCGAGTGTGAGCATATTGTGGCGAATATAGGGTGACAATACGCTCGCCCCACGCCGATCTCGCGGCAGCACCTGAGAGCGCTGGTCGGCGTACCCCCGAATGTCGAGGCTTGCTAGCGCACGATCTGCCGCATGCTGACCCCCTTGAATTGGGCTAAGTCCGAGCGACCCTGAGTAGAGCCCCTGGAAGTGTTCGGCGATCTGACTTAGTGGATCGCCCCTTACCTCAAGCCGTTTGAGTGACGTCGGCCTCACCACGGGACCACCTGCCGCTCTTCCCAGAGCAGCCCGGTTAGCCTCGCCTGGTCATCGCTGCTGCTAGGGTCGAAAGGACGGGTTGCAAGCCAGATCGCCGTTGATGCACCCTCCGCAGCCGAGAGCGGTGCGTCGGGGCCGCCCATATCCGTCCGCGAGTGGTTCGGACAGACCGCATCAACAAGGAAGCCGCGCGCACCATGCGAAGTTTCGTGGGCAAGGTTGCGAACCAGCGCGTTAACCCCAGCTTTGCTTACACGATACGGCGCTAATCCTCCTGCGGTCCCCGGCCCTGACATCCGTCCAAGACACGCCGAAAAAATGATTACGCGACCGCTTCGCGCGTCCGCCATTGATTTGCCAAGAATATTGACAGCGCAAAACACCGAATCCAAGTTGATTGACATGACGCGGCGCCACTCCTCGTAGTTAGTCCTGAGAGTCTTTGCGAACTTTTCGCTCATCACCCCGTGCGCGAGGATAAGCGTGTTTGGTGGTCCGAAATTCTCTAATATCTCTGTGAAAGTCGCGCGAGCGGCCGCGAGGTCCTCGAGATCTACGCGTCGATAATCACACTTGAGCTCCCCAGCTGCGGCTTTTAGCCGATCTTCGTCTTTTGCGAGAAGTAGGATCGTTCTTCCGAGCGCACGCAACGCCTTCGCACATTCAAAGCCGAGTCCTCGAGATCCGCCGGTCACCAGAGTGTAACTCATCTGGTACTCCTGTCCCTGCTAGCAGTGTGCTCTCCTGCAAGTCACGCGGCTAACTGATCAAAATTCCACAAGCAAGGGTGAAGCCGAAGGCTCCCTGCAAGATGATCGTCCCCACATTCGCGCGCACCAGAGTGCGCGATTTATATTCACGGAACAAAGTGAACGTCGAACGAATCGCCAGCGGAAGGGTGAGCAGCGCGAGCAGCGCCGTTGGAGCAAGCGCCCCAAGAGCAACAAGCGCGAGTAGCGTTCCAAAGGCAATCACGATCAGTGCGACGTAACCCCATCGTGCAGCGCTTAAGCCCAGCGTCACCACAAGATGCGTCTTACCCGCTAACGCATCACTTGGCGCGTCGGGAAACTCGTTTATCCAGAGTATTGCCGTGGTTAGAAGTCCGATCGGGACCCCGAGGAGCGCCGCGATCGGATCCAATGAACCAGTCAGCGCCGCCGCAGCGCCAACAGAAAGGAGGGGGCCGAAGGCTAATCCGATCAAAACCTCCCCAAGGCCGCGTCGAGCGATCAAGCGAAGAGGTGGTGCGGTGTATGTCCACGCGGCAAGCGCCCCGACAAATCCGAGAGGGAGCACAACGGGAGAGCCAAGGGAGGCGATCCCGAGCCCGCAGGCAAACGCAACGGCGATCGCTCCCGCAGCGATCTTCATCAGACCGCGCTCGGTGATCAAGCCAAGCTCAATGGCTCGGCTACCTCCCGAGTAAGGAAGGAAGTAATCATGGTTGATCTTGTCCGCCCCACTCTGCCAGTCGTACATGTCATTCCACGTGTTCGCTGCAATATGCACGGAGGCGGCACCAACAAGGGCAAGAAGGAATGCAGGCCACGAAAATTCTCCCACTTGTGCCACGTATGCTCCGACAATTAACACTGGGAAGATGCTCGCGGAGAGAAATGGAGCACGAGTCACGACCAACGCGCTGAACACTTTTGTAGAGAGACTGATCTTCGGTTCAACACGCGCTATCTCGCTCTGGGGCAGCGGAGTCGTGACGCCGCAGTAGCCGATCTGAACTCCACCTCTTTTTGTTGGGGTGATGCGAATGTTCGCAGGAAATCTACTCCCGTCCTTTCTGATGAACACCGACTCACCTTCAAACTTGCCAGTTGAGCTGGCTGTACTCAACCATCCGGGCACATTTTGTAGAACCGTGAGGCCTGGCGAGAAGATCGAGACGCGTGCCTTTCCAATAAGTTCACTCGCCGAATATCCGAAGATCTCCTCCGCGCCCGAGTTAAAAGTTTCAATGCGACCTTCCATGTCGCAGGTGATCGTGCTCTTCAATTTTGTTGTGTTTGTGGCTGATGGCTCTTTCATGCGGGACCCCTCCTAAAGTGTTCGTTCGGTACGCAGCGTACTGGATCAGCCGCCGATTAAATCCTAGCGCGAGACGCTCCCGCGCTGATGGGGCGCCCGGACGTGCTCTACAGTCGCGCGCGGCGGCCGCACATGCGCTGCCCACATGGTCAAACTGACACCTTAAGTCTCCGCAGCCTCAGCGAATTTGCCACCACGCTCACGCTGGAGAAGCCCATCGCCGCGGCGGCGAACACGGGGTCGAGACCGATGCCGAAAGCGGGGAGGGCGAGACCAGCGGCGAGTGGGACGAGAAGCAGGTTGTAGCCGAAGGCCCAGGCGAGGTTCTGGCGGATCGTCCGAGTGGTTGCGCGGGCGAGATCGACGAGGGCGACAACGGCGCTCGGACTGCCACTGGAGAGGGTTGCCGAGGCAGCGTCGCTCGCGACGTCGGTGCCGCCACCCATGGCGATGCCTACGTCTGCTGCAGCGAGCATCGGCGCATCGTTGATCCCATCACCGACTGCACCCACGCTCCCCTCGCGTTCGCGGATCTTCGTCAACGACTCCGCCTTTCCGCTTGGCAGCGCACCGCCGATCGCACGTTCAGGCGCAATGCTGAGCTCCCTCGCGACCGCGTCCACAACTTCTTGCCGATCGCCAGAGACGATCCACGAGCTCACCCCACGACGTGCAAGTGCGCCGATCGCCTCTGCCGCTTCGGGACGGATGCGGTCGGCGAGACTGATCACCCCTGCGGCTCGCTCATCGACCAACACATAGAGCGGCGTGCGACCGGCCTGCGCTTCGGCCGCCGCGATTAAGTCAAGGTGTGCCGAGGCGGCGCGGTCAACGTTCTCGGCTAGGTTTCGATTCCCCACCACGACACGTCGGCCGTCCACAGTTGCGCGAAGGCCACGACCTGCTTCAATGACGATTTCCTCGGCGGTCGCGAGCGTTAGGTTGCGCGCGCGCGCTGCGGCGACCACGCCACGCGCCAGTGGATGCTCCGAACGCGCCTCGGCCGACGCTACGAGCGCAAGCAGGGCTTTGTCTCGGTCGGCAAACTCACCGCCCTCCAGCGGACGGATGCTCGCGAGCGCGAGATCGCCGGTAGTGAGCGTGCCGGTCTTGTCCCAGACCACCGCCTTCATCTTCCCGGCACTCTCCAGAAGTGCTGCGTCGCGGACAAGGATCCCCGCCTCCGCGCCGCGTCCCATGCCGACGATCACAGCGGTCGGCGTGGCGAGACCCATCGCGCAGGGGCAGGCTACGACGAGGACGGCGATTGCGGTGGCAACCGCGCGCACGAGTTTTGGCTCTGCGCCGAGGAGATACCAGCCAACGAAGGTCAGGATCGCAATCAGGATGATCGTAGGGACGAAGATCTCGGAGATGCGGTCGGCGAGTCGGGCGATCGCCGGCTTTGACGCCTGGGCGCGCTCCACGGCCGCCACGATGCGAGCGAGCGTGGTACCTTCCCCGACGGCGGTTGCACGGATTACCAGTGTCGCGTCCGTGATAAGTGCGCCCGCAACGACGCGACTCCCCTCGCCGCGCTCCACTGGGGACGATTCGCCGGTAAGAAGTGATTCGTCCACCGAGGCTCGACCAGACACGATGACGCCGTCCACGGGGATGCGTGCACCGGGACGGACGAGCAACAGGTCTCCCGCGATCACGCTGGTCCGCGGCACTGCTCGGCCTTCGGTAGCATCTGCCCTGGTAAGCAGCTCCGCGCTTTCGGGTCGAAGCGCGAGCAGGCTCCGCACCGCACTCGTTGATGCATCTTTGGCACGCGCCTCGAGCCATCGCCCCAGCGCAACAAAACCAAGAATCAGCGCCGCGGCATCCCAGGTCGCGTGAGCAGGAACCCCGATGCGCATCAGCTGATCATGGAAGAGGGTGATCACCACCGACCATGCCCACGCAGAGGTTGTGCCGAGACTGACAAGTGTCTCCATCGTGAGACTCCCATGTCGGAGTGCACGAAGCGCACGTGAGTGGAATCTCCATCCCACGCCAAACTGCACGATCGTAGTTGGAAGAATCAAGATCCAGTTGATACGCTCCATGGAGATCAGGAACCAGGGCTGGAGCATGATCGCCATGGCGGCGAGGCCAAACAGCGTCGCTCCAATGCCGTCGCGCAGCAGCGCACGCTTCTCGCGCTCGCGTGCCGAAATGCGTGTCGACTCCATCGCCTCGCGTGCCGCTTCGCGCTCACCCTCATCCGCACGCCCCGCAAGCTCAAGTGCAGCAGTGGGCACTTCATAGCCCGCGTTGGCGATGATCTGCGCGAGATCTGCCGCACCTGTTAGCTCCGGGAGGTAGCGAATCGTTGCGCTCTCGGTGGCAAGATTCACGCTCACCTCGCTGACGCCGTCCGCCCTGCGTAGAAAGCGATCGATGCGATTGACACACGAGGCGCAGGTCATGCCTACGATCGGGAGGGCGATTTCGACCGTCTCGCTCGTCCGCTCGCTCGTGGGTGCGATGTTCTGCTGCATACTCCTGGGGAGTATAGCGCGACGCAGCGCGTTAGGCTTGCGCCATGAGGCGGGTGGCGAACAGTGCGGCACGCATGACGAACTGGCGCAGTCCGTGGGGGGTGCTCCCGGTGCTGCTCCTGAACGGGCGCATCCGCGCGATCGCCCTTGATCCCCAAGCCTCGTGGCTCATGGATGGGCCCACCTATGATCCACGTCCGCCCGGGCCGATTCGGACTTCGGCTGAGGTTTCACGACTGCTCCAAAGGGCGCTTGCCGGTCAGGCCCCTGCTCGAGAAATCCTCGCCGCCTGCGACCTCACCAATGCGACGCCGTTTGAGCGCAGGGTGTATGCGGCGCTGTCGAAGGTGCGCAGAGGGAGTGTTGTCAGTTACGGAGAGCTTGCCGCTGCTGCTGGTTCGCCGCGCGCTGCGCGTGCGGTCGGCTCAGCACTCGGCAAGAATCCAATCCCAATCCTGCTCCCCTGCCATCGCGTTGTCGCGTCCAACGGCATTGGTGGATACGGAGGATCTGCGACCAGAGGGTGGCGTCCCGCTGGTCAGGATCCTGTTGGGTTCAAGCGCGCGCTACTCGCGAGCGAAGGGGTGCTGATTCGCTGATCGTTACGCGTGCAGAGTGGAGCCGTAGATCCCGAGCACCACGCGCGCCCGTGGCATCTCATGGAAGATGAGTCCGATCTCTCCCTGGTTTAGGAGTCCTTCGATCAGCTTCGCCTCACGTTCTGGAAGACCGACCCAGGCGTCACCATCAGGGGTCTTGATCTTCACCGTCAGATCCTCATCGCCAGCGAGCGCATAGGTACGACGAATCTCATGAATCGGCACGTATGGACGAGCCCTCGCCATGCGACGTAGTTGCGCGGCCGTCGCCTGCTTCTGTTGCTGGGCGGGCGGACTGCTTGCCAGAGCGTCGCTCATCCTGGGACCACGTACAGGTCGCGCCGCGTGTTGTTGAGTTGATCAGCCGCCGTCTCCCCGCAGAGGACGATGTCTTCGATGCGCGCGCCATTAAAGCCCTCAACGTAGATCCCGGGCTCAATGCTAAACGCGTGCCCCGGCACGAGCAGTGTTGTATTGCCTTTCACGATGTATGGATCTTCATGCTCTTCTAGGCCAATCCCGTGGCCGGTGCGATGGAAGAAGCGCTCGCCGAGTCCCGCACCGTCAATCACGGCGCGCGCCGCCGCGTCGACCGACTCGCAGCTCACGCCGGGCTTGACGTGATCGGTTGCCGCCTTGTGCGCACGCTTCAGGACCTCATAGCGGTGCAAGAAGTCATCCGTTGGCGGTACCGCGTTGCCAGCCCCCGTCACCCATATCGTACGCGTGGTATCAGAGCCGTAGCCACCGAACTGACCACCAATGTCCAGCACAATCGCGTCGCCCGCCTCTATGACCTTCGACGAAGCCTCGTGATGTGGAGATGCAGAGTTCTTTCCTGAGCCAACAATGGCAAAGGATGCAACTTCGTGTCCGGCGCCAGTGAGTCGCTCACGAACCTCGCGCGCAACGTCGTTCTCCGTCCGGCCCACGAGCCTCCCGCTTGTGATCGCCGTGACAACGCTATCCACTGCGCGACCAGCAGCGCGGAGCATTGTGGCCTCTACCGTCGACTTGACCGTTCGCAACCGACCGATCACCTCTGATGCAAGGCGCAGCACTGGGCGGGAAGAACCTGCGGTGAGCGCGCTCTCGATGCGCACCACGAATGTGGCCCAGAGCCGATCGGAGAGCGCAACGCTGAGCGGTGTACTCCCGCCGCGCGCACCTGCGCGAACGGCACGTGCCACAAGCGCGATCGGATCATCTGTTTCGCCAAACGGAACGATGGCCACTGAGCCGCTGCGCATCGCAGGCGCGTCGCCTGCCATGCCAGCCTCTAGGCGCGGCACGATCAGCGTTGCCTCGCCACGGGCTGGAACGACCAGCATCGTCAGTCGCTCAAGCGCGGGAGCCGCATATCCCGTCAGGTAGCGCATGTCAGCACCGAAACCAATTAACGCAGCGTCCAGACCCGCGTCGTCGACCGCATCTCGTGCGGCGGCAAGGCGCGCAGCGTAGGCGGCGGGTCCAATGAGTCGCGCCTCGAGCGCGTGTCCGGCACCAAGTCCGGGAGTTGCAGCGTCGTACGCCGCGCTGATCTCTGCGCTTCGATCACTCATGATGCAACGCCTCCACTGCTCCTTGGCGCCTCGAGGCTCCCCACGGCGGGGAGCGGCAGGTCAAGTAACTCTGCGAGGATCGCATGTCCGCGCTCAAAGAGCGCGCGATACGGCATCACGCGCAGCGCCCCCGCTCCCAACAGCGCCGTCCGCAGTTCTGGATCGTCATGTTGGGCCAGGGCGAGCGTTCGGCCGACTCGTGCCGCAGACCTAACGGCGTTCACTGGCTCAAATCCGCGAGTCGTGGTGTCAACAGCAATCAGGTCTCCGTCGCGGAGCGGACCGAGCGCCGCCAGTTCATCGACGCTCTTCAGTGTCACCACATCGGCGCCGAGCGTACGACCTTGGTCGGCAAGCCGCGTTGCCCAAATCAGATCATCCGCGAGAATGTAGAGGCGTGACGCCACGCGCGCCGCTTCGCTCAAGAGACGGTCCAGGTCTCCCCGGCGGCGAGGAGCTTCTGCAGGTCAGCCGGTCCCTTCGCAGCGCGGGCCGCCTTGGCGCTCTCAACCTGCTCAACGAGAAGCTGATCATGCGTTGGGCGTGGCACGCGGCGGAAGACGCCAACAGGGACCGGGAAGTCTGGCCACCACATGCGACTCAAGATCTGCGTGCGCGTGGCGTCTGGATCAGACTCATCGTGCACCCAGAGATCGGCAAGGGTGATGCCATTCTCGCCGATCGTCACAACCTCTGGCTGCAAACCGTTCAGGCGAATCCCCTTGTTCTTTTCGGTGCCGAAGGCCATCGGCTCGCCGTGCTTGAGCACAAGCATGCGGTCCTCCTTCACGGACTTGTCGGTGAAGTCGCGCCACGCGCCGTCATTGAAGATGTTGCAGTTCTGCAACACCTCCAAGAATGCGGCACCGCGGTGTCCGCCTGCGCGATGCATCATCTCCTGTAGGTGCTCTGAGTGCGTATCCACGGATCGAGCAATGAAGCTCGTCTCTGCAGCGGCCACCAGGTTGAGCGGGATGATCGGCGTCTCGATGGTGCCCATCGGCGTAGACTTGGTCTTCTTGCCGATCGGCGACGTTGGCGACGCCTGGCCCTTGGTGAGCCCGTAGATACGGTTGTTGAACATGATCATCTTCATGTCCACGTTGCGGCGCATGGTATGGATCAGGTGGTTACCACCAATGGAGAGTGCGTCACCATCGCCCGTGATCACCCAGACCATCAGATCTGGCCGCGCTCCCTTGAGGCCCGTTGCAATCGTGGCGGCACGTCCGTGAATGGTGTGGAAGCCGAAGGTGTTCATGTAGTACGGAAGACGACCAGAGCAACCGATTCCGGAGATGAAGACGATCTTCTCCTTGGCCACGCCAAAGTCAGGCATGGTCTTCTGCGTCTGGGCCAGGATGGAGTAGTCGCCGCAACCAGGACACCAACGCACATCCTGATCGGACTCAAAGTCCTTCTTCGTCAAGGCAGGCAATTCGCTCTCCCTCATTGGCTCACCTCCACACTTTCACCGAGCAGCGATTCGGCCTTCGCCTCGATCTCGCCGATCTGGAAAGGCTTGCCGCGCACAAGATTGAAGCCACAGATGTCTACCAGGTACCTGGCACGCAGCAGCAAGCGCAACTGGCCAAGATTCAGCTCTGGCAACAGCACGCGCTTGAAGTTGCTGAGGATGCCGGCAAGGTCTTCTGGAAGCGGATTGAGATAGCGAAGATGGGCGTGGCTGACGCGCTTGCCCCGTTCGCGCAGACGCTCAACCGCCGAACGGATGGAACCGTACGTGGAGCCCCAGCCAAGGATCAGCAGGTCTCCATTCGAATCGCCCCACACCTCCGTGGCCGGAAGGTCGCGAGCGACACGCGCCACCTTCTCCGCGCGGAGCAACATCATGCGATGGTGATTGTCTGGGTCGTAACTCACCGTGCCAAGCTCGTCGAGCTTCTCGAGTCCGCCGATGCGATGTTCAAGTCCTTTCGTGCCAGGGATCGCCCATGGGCGAGCGAGTGTCTCTGGGTCGCGCTGGTACGGACGGAAAGTGCCAGTGGACTCAGGTGCGTTCTTCACGGCGATCGAAGGCATCTCGCTGATCTGTGGGATTTTCCACGGCTCCGCACCGGTCGCAAGGAATGCATCGCTGAGGTAGACAACCGGTGTCATGTGCTTGAGCGCAATACGCCATGCTTCTATAGCCATCGTGAAGCATTCGGCTGGCGTGGCTGGCGCAATCACTGGGATTGGAGAGTCGGAATTCCTCCCGAACATGCTCATCAACAGGTCGCCCTGCTCGGTCTTGGTTGGCATTCCCGTTGATGGGCCGGCGCGCTGCACATCCACCACCACGAGCGGAAGTTCCACCATGACCGCAAGGCCGAGCATCTCCGCCTTGAGTGCCATTCCAGGGCCAGAGGTGGTGGTCATCCCCAGGGCGCCCCCGTAGGCCGCGCCAACTGCCGCACCGATCGCTGCAATCTCATCCTCGGACTGCACCGTCTTGACGCCAAGGTGCTTGTAGCCCGAGAGCTGATGCAAGATGTCTGAGGCTGGTGTGATCGGATAGCTTGCCAGGAAGAGGTCGCGCTCAGCAAGCTTCGCGGCAGTGACGAACCCGAGCGCCGTTGCTTCGTTGCCGGTGATGTTGCGATACGTTCCAGGCTCTAGCTTTGCAGCAGGGACCCGATAATGCGTATGGAAGATCTCCGTGGTCTCACCGAACGCATAGCCGGCATGCAGCGCACGACGGTTCGCTTCGGCGATCGCCTCTTTCCCTGAGAACTTCTCGGCAATCCACTTCTCAGTTGCCGCCATGGAGCGTTCATAGAGCCAGAACGTCACTCCGAGCGCAAAGAAGTTCTTGGTGAGCTCCACCTGCTTGCTGCTGAGGCCGAGCCCTTCACATGCGCCCGCGACCATTGTGGACATGGGGATCTCAAACAGGTTGTATCCCTTCATTGAACCGTCGTGCAGTGGATCCGCTGCGTATCCAGCCTTGCGTAGGTTGATGTCGTTGAAGGCATCCGTGTTGACGATGATGCCGCCACCCGGAATCAGGTCGACAAGATTCACTTTCAGCGCGGCGGGATTCATTGCCACCAACACATCGGGTCGGTCGCCCGGGGTATGAATGTCGCCAGACGAGAAGCTGATCTGGAAGCCAGAGACGCCAGGAAGCGAGCCGGCAGGTGCGCGAATCTCGGCTGGAAAGTCCGGAAGCGTGGAGACGTCATTGCCGAAGAGTGCGGTGGTGGCGGTGAACTGACTTCCAGTCAACTGCATCCCATCGCCAGAATCGCCGGCGAATCGGATCGTGACCCGGTCGAGTTGGGTGACGTTCTCGGTGC
>Ga0208048_1000230_pt1 | contig 29844 bp, 22 predicted proteins | sample Malawi_45m_30L_FD_184163 | JGI IMG/M metagenome (GOLD analysis project Ga0208048, IMG submission 184163) | Freshwater microbial communities from Lake Malawi, Central Region, Malawi to study Microbial Dark Matter (Phase II) - Malawi_45m_30L... | ecosystem: Environmental > Aquatic > Freshwater >...
GCGACCGCTTTCCCTCCCCAGCTCGCGTGCAGGCCGCACTCGCGTTTCTCATCTGCTTTCGCGGGGTCGAAATAATCCCACTCGTTTGGGAGGTTGTGTTGCTTAAGGTAGGTTTCCATCTCCGCGTCGGACCAGTGAAAGACTGGGCTGACTTTGAGGGAGTTGAAATTGCCGTCAGGTGAAACGATGTCGAGACCGGCGCGGTTGGGGTTTTGCACTTTGCGCAGCGCGGTGAGCCAGACGGTGGGTGCGAGTTCCTTCATGCCGCGCTGGAAGGGCTCGAGCTTCATCACGGTGCTGAAGGCTTTGATGCGCTCCTCGTTCTCCGGCGTGGGCTCGGGCATGCCGCCGAAGGCCGCGTCGTAATGGGCGGCGGTCATCTTCGGCAGGTAAGCTTTGATGTTCAGCTTGAGGAGTTTTCTGACCTCTTCTGCATGCTTGTAAGTCGCGGGACGGTTGTAGCCGTGGTCCACCCAGAGGACCGGAATGTCCGGCTGCACTTGCGTGACGAGGTGCAGAATGACGGCTTCGTAAGGCCGGTAGTTCGTGGAGACGATGGCGCGTCCGCCGGCTTGGGCGATGGCCCAGCGGACGACTTCGAGGGCGGGCTTGCCGCGCAGCACAGCGTTGGCTTGTGTGATTTGCTCGGGAGTCATGTGCAAGTGCAAAGCAGTTTTGGTCAAATATCGAAATTATCCTTGGCTGCTGGTTTCACGCGACCAAAGTCGAGGCGGTTCCAAATGCGCTCGTGGACGTAGTAGAGACCAATCTTGGTGAACAATTCGATGAAGCCGATGCCGAGGGCGGCCTGGAACTGCCCGGTGATGAGCCAGGAAATCAGGATGGTGTCGGCGGTGCCGGTCATACGCCAGGAGATGGCTTTGACAAGGCTGCGGTAGGGTTTTTCTTCAGCGGCCATGCGGGGTTGGGTTGAGACTGGATTCGCACTTCAATTGGAGGCGGTTTTCTCCTTCAGCAAAATGCGAGCGCACCAATCACCGAAGCGTTCGTTGGCGGAACGTTCCTTTGCGAAGCGCGAGAGGAGCGGGGTCAACTCGGCTTCGAGGTCGGCCTCCTTGATGACGTCCTTGTAAAGGTGGTTGAGGCGCGTGCCGCTGGCGTTGCCGCCGAGCCAGAGCTGGTAGCGACCGGGGGCTTTGCCGACGAAGCCAATCTCCGCCATGTAGGGACGGGCGCAGCCGTTGGGGCAGCCGGTTGAGCGGATAATGATTTCCTCCGTGCCAAGGCCGAGGTTGCCGCAGAGCTTCTCGATGCGGTCAATGATGCCGGGCAACGCGCGCTCGCTCTCGGCGAGCGCGAGGCCGCAGGTCGGCAACGCAGGGCACGCCATCGAGCCGCCGTGCAGCAGGCTGGCCTGATTTTCCGTGCGGACGCCATGCTCGGCGAGCAGCGCGGTGACAGCGGCTTTGTCAGCGGTGGCGACGTTGGCGAGGATGACGTTTTGGTTGCCGGTGAGGCGGAACTCGATGTTGCTGAACTTCTCCGCGACGCGGCGCAACGCGGTTTTCATGCGGCGTCCGTCGGCGTCTTTCACGCGGCCCGTCTCGACGAAGAGCGTGAGGAAGTGCGTGCCGTCGAGCGCCTGGTGCCAGCCGTAGCTGTCGTTGGTGGTGGTGAAGTTGAAGGGCTTCGCGGGCGCGAGCTTGAAGCCGGCGCGTTGCTCAATTTCGTTACGGACAAAATCAACGCCGCGTTCCTGCACGACGTATTTGAGGCGCGCGTGCTTGCGGTCGGTGCGGTCGCCGAAGTCGCGGTGCGTGAGGAGCACGGCCTTCGCGAAGGCGACGACTTGGTCGGGCGTGAGGAAGCCCATCACGTCCGCGAGGCGTGGGTAGGTTTGCGCGTTGCCGTGGCTGCGGCCCATGCCGCCGCCGACGGTGAGGTTGTAGCCGACGAGCCGGCCGTTCTCGACGATGCCGACGAAGCCGAGGTCTTGAGTGAAGACATCCATGTCGTTGGTCGGCGGCAGGACGAAGGCGGCCTTGAATTTTCGCGGCAGGTAAGTCTTGCCGTAGAGCGGGTCCACGAAGTCCTTGTTCGCGGGGTCGTCGAGGTTGAGTTGCACGCCGTCGAGCCAGATGGCGTGGTAAGCCTTCGTCTGCGGCGCGAGCGCGGCGACGACTTTGTGCACGTCGGCGAGCATCGCGGCGCGGGCGGAGTCGCGGGCGGGCGCGGGCGAGGCCATGACGTTGCGGTTCACATCACCGCAGGCCGCGAGCGTGGAGAGGAGCGAGTCGTTGATTTTCTTAATCAGCGGGCCGAGGCCGCTCATCACGATGCCGTGGAACTGGATGCTCTGGCGCGTGGTGATGCGGAGGGTGTTGTTAGCAAAATTGGTCGCGAGGTCGTCGAAGGTAATCCACTGCGCCGGGGTCATCACGCCGCCGGGGATGCGCCCGCGCACCATCATGATGAACTTCTTGCCGGCCTTGCGGGCGTCGCGGTCGTCCTGCTGGTAGATGCCGTGGAACTTGATGAACTGCTGGTCGTCCGCGGAAAACTGGTCGGTGCCCGAAGCCATCGTGGCTGCGATATTGCCGGCGAGCGTGGGAATAGCGGTCTTAATGACCTCGTTGTGGGTCGGCTTGGCCGCGGTATCAGATGTAATCATAAGTGAAATGATGAACTTACAATTGTTAGCTCATCCAAGGCCTGCTGTCAAAGGGAATTCTTTAGCTGGAACAGTCGACGGTTGTCCTTTGAACTACCGCCGTGGAACAATCGGTGCTGGGGGCACCTTCCCGTCACTTCAGATACTTGTCCAAGGGCGGGTTTAACAACTCCCGCATGGCGGGCGTATCCATGTTGGCGGTGGTCACGACGGCAACGCCGGTGTCGATCTTCTTTTCGACTGGTTTACCCTTGAGGTGGTTCACCACGGTCATCACGCCGAGGTAACCCATCCGGACCGGATTTTGCACTACGAGTGCCTGCACGTCACCCTTCTTGAGCGCGTCCACGCTACCCGCGCCGGTGTCGAAACCAACCAATTTAACCTTACCAGCAGCGAGACCTTTTTCCTTGAGCGCGAGCAACAGGCCGATGGTCACCGGCTCGCACGGGGCAAAGCAGCCGTTCACGTCCTTGCCGAAGCGGTTGATGACGTTCTGCGCGACCTGCTGGGCGCTGTCGCGCGTCGCGCCGGTGTATTGGTCGGTGGAAATCAGCTCGATGCCGGGGAACTTCTTTTTCATCACGTCGAGGAAGCCCGCCTCCCGCTCCTCGGTGCTGGCGGAACCAACTTGATAACGTAGCATGATGGCCTTGCCCTTGCCGCCGAGGAGTTGGCCGAGGTGTTCGCCCGCGAGCTGGCCGCCCTTAAAGTTATCGGTGGCCACGTAGCTGGTGGGCTTATCGCTTTGGAGACCAGAGTCAATAATGACAACGGGGATTTTGCTCGCGAGCGCTTTCTCGACGGGCGCGACGAGCGCCTTCGAATCGAGCGGTGCGAGCACGATGCCGTGCGCTCGGCGGATGGTGAAGTTCTCAACCACACCAATCTGCTGGTCGCGGTCGTCCTCGCGAAGCGGGCCTTTCCAGTTGATGTTCACCTTCACGCCCTCCGCGGCCAGTTCCTGCTGCGCCTTGATCGCGCCGGCGTGGATGGACTTCCAGAACTCGTGGCTGGTGCCCTTGGGGATGACGGCGATGTTGTAGGGCTGGGCGGAAAGCGACGCGGTGAAGGCCGCGGCGAACGCGAGGCCAAGCAGTAATCTCATGCTGCGAGCGTAATTGGCCGGCGGGCGCAGTTCAATCTTCAAGCGCGCCGCGCGGGTGGCGCGCTATTGGCCGGGAAAAGCGCTGGCGAGATCGAGCTTGTCCCCAAGTTCCCGCTGCAGGCCGAGCAGGCGTTGGAACAGATCCGCCTTCCGCTTCGCGTGCGGCGGCGCAGCGGCGAGGTCGGTCGCCTCGCCCGGATCGGCGGCGAGGTGGTAGAGGCGCAGCACATTTGCCTTTGGGTAAGCGATAAGTTTCCAGCCGTCGTGGATGATCGCGCGTTGGAGTTCGAGATAGCCTCCGTAAATGGCCGGGCGCGCCGCCGGGGACTTCTCCCCGCGCAACAGCGGGCGCAGGCTTTGAAACTCCACGTGCACTGGGCGCGGCGCACCGGCGAGGTCGAGCGCCGTGGCCATCGCGTCCTGCAAGTATATGGGCGAGGCGTCCCGCGTGCCCGCCTTTACGCCGGGACCATTGACAATGAACGGCACGCGCAAGCTGTGTTCATACATGTTCTGCTTGCCGAACAGGCCATGATGCCCGACCGCCAGCCCGTGGTCGGCGGTGAAGAAAATCCAGGTGTTACCTGCCTGACCAGCCTGCTCCAGCGCGTCGAGGATGCGGCCGATCTGCGCGTCCAAGTGTGTAATAAGCGCGTAATATTCGCGCCGGTGGGTTTTCACCGCCAGTTCGGTGCGTGGCATCGGGGCAAGATTTTCATCCCGCAGCTTGTGCGAGCAGCCGATGGCATCGGCGTGTGGATACGCGGGAAGGAAGTTCGTTGGCACGGCGATGCGACTGAGCGGGTACCGGTCCAAGTATTCCTTGGGAGCTTGCCGCGGGTCGTGCGGCGCGTTGAACGCGGCGTAAATGAAGAACGGCTTGCCCGCCTGCTTAGCCTCGCGGAGATAGTCCACCGTGTTGTCCGCCACAACTTCGCTCCAGTGTTTGCCGCCCTCCCAAAACCCGCCGATGGAGAGGTCGGACGGGCTCCACGGGTCGGGCTGGCCGGCGAGCGGCCGGTTGTAGGATTGCGGCACAGTCTTCGGCATTCCGGGACGGATGTGGCGAGCCACATCGAAGCATTTTTCCGCGTCGGTCTGGATGTGCCACTTGCCGGTGAAGTAGGTGCGGTAGCCGGCCTGCGCCATCAACTGCGGCCAAAGCACGCCGGCCTGCCGCTCCTTATCGGTAGTGTTGTAGATCGCGTGCGCCCGCCAGACGGTGCGCCCGGTGATGAGCATGGTGCGGCTAGCCACGCACACCGCGCCGCTCCACGAGCCCATGTTGTAAGCGTGCGTGAACGTCGTGCCGCGCCGCACGAGGCGGTCAAGGTTCGGCGTCTCGATGTCCGTGTGGCCCAACGCGCGGATGGTTTCGAAACACTGATCGTCGGCGAAGAGAAACAAGACGTTGGGCTGCGGACTTTGGGCGGTCGCCAGCGGGGCAAGAAACAAGCCAAGGCAAGCGACGGACAGTTGGAGGACAATCGGGAGTTTCATGTCGGATTTCGGCCATTAGTCTGGCAGCGAACGGCGTCCCCTTCGAGGCGAATTTCTGCGGTCTGAAACTTGCACTGCCAAGCTTCCGCCCGGTAGCGTTCGTTTAGCTGACGCTCCGCGATGACCGCCTCACTAGCGCCCAACCTGCCTCCAGAAGCTGCGGCCGAAGCCGTCCGCAAGGCGCTGCCGCCAGGTGGACTTTTCACCGACCAGCACTGGCGGATTTCTCCCAAGCCCTTCCCGCTCGGCCCAGAACTATCGAAGGAAATCGAGTTGCTAGGCCGCGTGCTGCTCCAATTCTATCGGTCGGTAAATTTGCTCTATCGACGCAGCGCTGAGGGCAAACAACCGGAGTGGGTCGCGCGGTGGCTGGACCAGGGCAAGCCCGCGTGGCTGGTGGAATTGCAGCGCCATTCCGCGCTCAAGCACGAGCTGCCGCGCGTCATTCGCCCGGACATCCTGCTAACCGAGGATGGGTTTCGCATCACTGAGTTGGACAGCGTGCCCGGCGGCATTGGCCTGACCGCGTGGCTGAATCAAACCTACGCGCAACTCGCCCCTTCATCCGTCATAGGTGGCCCAGCGGGAATGCTCGCGGGCTTTGCCTCACTTTTTGGCGACGCACCTCGGGTTCACATTGTTGTTTCTGAGGAGTCAGCCGGCTACCGGCCGGAGATGGAGTGGCTGGCAAGCCAGCTCAATGCCGCCGGCCAAGCCGTCTTCCAAGTCCAGCCCGCGAGCTTTGATGCCCCCGCGCCCGGCGATGCTGTTTATCGCTTCTTCGAGTTGTTTGACGTGGCAAATGTCCCAGGAGCAAAACGGCTCTTCGAGCTGGCCAAGGAAAAACAAATCCGCCTTACGCCGCCACCTCGTCCAGTCTTCGAGGAGAAGCTGCTCTTCGCACTCCTGTGGAATCGCAACTTACGCAGCTTTTGGCATCAGGAGCTGGGCGAAAGTTTTCTCCACCGCCTCCAAAACGCCGTGCCTTACTCATGGGTCGTGGATCCGACGCCGTTGCCGCCGCACGCCGCTATCCCTGAGCTGAACCTCACCGACTGGCGGCAACTCGCCGCGCTTTCCCAGCGCGAACGCGAGCTGATCCTAAAAATTTCTGGCTATTCGGAGACCGCATGGGGGGCGCGCGGAGTTCACCTTGGCAGCGATCTATCTGGCGAGCAATGGAGCGTCGCCGTGGAAAAGGCCCTGCGCGACTTCGATCATTCACCGCACGTGCTGCAACGCTACCACAAGCCCCGACTAATCGATGCTCAGTGGTTTGACTTTGAAGGTCAGCAGCTCGTGCCCATGCCAGGCCGCGTGCGGCTGTGCCCATATTACTTCGTCGCGGGCGAACAGGACGCCGCGCGGGCAACGCTCGGCGGTGTGCTCGCCACCATATGCCCAGCGGACAAAAAAATCATTCATGGGATGAAAGACGCGATTCTGGTGCCGTCCGCGGCGTAGGAGCCACCCGACCGGAACAGGTTGGACAATCGCCCGCCGGCACTCGAAAGTTTCCCCCGTGAGTCTGCTGGCCTTTACCGTCATGGCGTTCAGCTCGCTGTTCGTGATCGTGGATCCGATCGCGACCATCCCGGCATTTCTGGTCATGACCGCGCGCGACACTCCGGAACAGCGTGTCCGCATGGCGCGGCTGGCATGCTTAGTGGCTGCTGGGGTGCTGGTGCTCTTCGCCTTGGTGGGCAAGTGGATTTTCCAATACCTCGGCATAACGCTGCCCGCGTTCCAAATGGCCGCCAGTCTTGTCTTGCTGCTCGTGGCACTGGACATGATCCGGGCACAGCGCTCGCGCGTGCAGGAAACTGCCGAGGAAACCACCGCCGGCACGGAGAAGGAGGACATCGCCATCACGCCGCTCGCTATTCCGATGCTCGCAGGGCCAGGGGCGATCTCCACCGCCGTCCTCCTGCATAATCAGGCCGCTGGCTGGGAGCAGAGCGTCGCACTTTACCTGTGCATCGTCGCCGTGTGCGCCGCCAGTTACCTCATCCTACGGTTCAGTGCGCGCGGTGCACGCTGGCTCAGTCCGATTGCGCTGCGCATCACCACGCGCATCATGGGCCTGCTGCTCGCGGCACTGGCCTTCCAATTCCTCATTAACGCAGTAAACGAGATCCGCAAGGGCGGCTGACCCTCACACGTCCATCGAGTGCCCATCAGTTGGCTCTGGCACCTGCGGAAAGCCAACGCCATTCAATGCTTAATCGATTTCAAACCGACCCAGAACGATTCCCCAACTTAGGGGCAGGTTGGGCTGAAGTCGGCCGACGGTTCCGCCAGCCTTGGCGCAGCAGGATCCAGCCGGTCAGCGCCACGCACGTCCAGCCAAGCCAGTTGCCGTGCCGTTGGTAGAATGTCGGCTCGCGGGGGCCGGCGGGCACGGTGAGCTTCACCACGCGGAAGCCGGCACCGTAAACATCCGCTGCGTCGCCCACACCGAGGTCGTGCACGAAGCCGCTTTCGTCCACGTAACAGGTCAGACCATTGTTTGTGCAGCGGATGACGGGCCGGCGGTTCTCCACGGCGCGGAAGACGCTGTGCGCCGCGTGCTGGAACTGCTGCGCGCCCGCGCCGAACCAGCCGTCGTTGGTGAGGTTCAGCAGGAAGTCCGCGTCCGCCGCACTCTCGCGGACGATGGGCGCGATGGCGTCTTCGAAGCAGATGAGCAGACCGGCGCGAAGCGGGGCGGTTGGGGTGGAAACAATCGTATCCCCATCACGGCGCCTGTTGAGCGCGAACGCCACCGGTTCTTTTCCCGCGGTGAAGCCACCTTGAATCGGCGTAAACCATTTGAGAAAAGGCAGCCAGTCCGTCAACGGAATGTATTCGCCGAAGATGACCAAATGCCGCTTGCGATAGGTGGAGACAACTTTCCCCTCGGGCGAGAGGAGGAATGCGGCGTTAAAGAACTGGAAATCCGCCGGCTGAGTTGAGTCACGTGGCGCACCGGGTTTGAGGGCGTAATCGTCCATGCCAAACACCATCCCAACCTGATGCCTAGCGACGAGGTTAGTGATGGCACGGAAGTTTTCCTCGCTTAATTCCGGCAACGCGGCCTCAGGCCAGACCAGCACATCAGGTTTGGTGGTCAGTGCGAGTTCGGAGAGCTGCACGAGCTTGGCGAAGCGGTTGGTATTTTCCGCCGGGTTCCAAATCATCGTCTGAGGAATGCTGGGCTGGACAAGGGCGAGGTGGAGATAAGCGCCCGGGACTTGTTTGCTCGCTCGACCTACGGAGGCGTTCATCGTTTCACTGACGCTCAAAAACACCGCCCCTGCGGTGGCTAGCATTGGAATGATGGCGACTATGTGCTTAGTCCGAAGATCTCGCCGCCGCGAAAGGGTGACTAAATCGAGCACGAGCGAAACAGCCACCCAAGCAATGAAAAGCGACAGCCCCGCGACTCCCGTGCACGAGGCGACTTGAATCAGTGGCAATAACTTGTGCTGGGACACGCCCAACTCCAGCCACGGGAAGCCCGAAAGGAAGCAGCCCAGAATCGTTTCCAGCGCCACCCATAGCACGGCGCACTTCAGTGCCCAAGCGTTCCGGTGCAGGAAGCTGGGCAACTCGCCAGCAAAACCTTCCGGCGCGAGCCGCCAGCAGAGCCAAACCCACAGCCCGGGATACACCGCCGCATACGCGCTCAACGCCAACCACCCCAGAATCGGAAAGCCGGTGACGGGGATGAACAGCAACCAGTGGAGCGCCGCGAGGTTGAAGGCCAGTCCGCCCAGCCACCCAAGCCGGAACGCAACCTTCGCCGGCTGCCCGGCCGCACTGAACAGCAGTAGCCCTGGCGCGACCCACGCCAGCCCGGCGATACCGAGCTTGGGAAACGCCGCCGCCAACAACAGGCCCGCACCCACGGCAAGCGCGTGGCGCAAGGCGGTTTCGTGACGTTGGAGGAAGCCGGTCACCGTATGCAGCTTGGCCGGACGGAGCGCAGGTGTCCAACCTCTGCTCCGCAGTGCGATGAACCGGGGCGCAGGTGGTTATTCCACGACGTTTACCGTGATCTTCTTGGAAATCACCGGCGGATCATGCGGCACGTGCGCGTGATCGGCAAAGACGAGTTGCAGCGTGTGCTTGCCGGGCGCGAGGTCGAGCATTGCCTCGGTTTGGCCCTTGCCAAAGTGCATGACGCGCGTGGGCTGGTCAGGCGCGAGGTGGGTGTCAAACGGCGGCAACTGATCCACGTCCACCAGCAAGTGGTGATGGCCGGTATCAGGCAGCGGCTTGCCGTCGGCGGTAAGGATGCCAGCTGGGCAGATGCCCATGCCCGTGAGGCCAAAGATGACTTTGAACTTACGCTTCACCGTCGCGCCGTCGGCGGGACTGACGATATAGGACACGGCGCCCTTGGGCGAAGGTGTCCGCTTGGGCTTGTCGTGGTGATCGGCGGCGCGCAGGAACGGCAGCGCGGCGAACGCGGCGAGCGCGATGGCGGCAGCGGGAACGAGGAGTTTTTTCATACAGCAATTGGATTACGATTTTAGACGACTATGTTTCGGGCGGGCGCAATCTGCCATCCCGCCCCGCGCCCGCAAGGGCTTTTTCGGCGGGCGGCGGAGCCCCATAGTAAATTCGCTTGAGCCACCACCGCCGCGCTCGTCACCCTCCGCCCATGACGTCCGGACTGTATCCGCTTACTTTTCTGCCCGTCTTCAAAGACCGGGTCTGGGGCGGGCGGCGGCTGGAAAAACTTTACGGCAAAGCTTTGCCGCCGGGCGTGCCCATTGGTGAGTCATGGGAGATCACTGATCGGCCCGAGGGCGTAAGCGTGGTGGCTAAGGGCCCATTGGCCGGACGTGACCTGCGCTGGCTGATGGAAAACCACGCGGGCGCACTGCTTGGCGACTCGCGGCCGTCCGCAGGTCGGTTTCCTCTGTTAGTCAAAATCCTCGACGCACAGGAAAAACTCTCGCTGCAAGTGCATCCACCCGCGCACAAGGCCGCCGAGTTGCACGGCGAGCCAAAGACCGAAGTATGGTATGTGGCCGACGCAACGACGGATGCAGACCTATTTGTCGGCCTGCGGCGAGGAGCCACACGCGAGGAGTTTGAGCGGCGGATTAGAGATGGTTCAGTGGCAGAGTGCTTTCACCGCATCCCGGTGCAGCGCGGTGACTCAATGTTTCTGCCGAGCGGACGCGCCCACGCGGTAGGTGCGGGCAACGTCATCATCGAGATTCAGCAGAACTCAGACACGACCTACCGTGTCTTCGACTGGAACCGCGTGGGCCTCGACGGCAAGCCGCGCGAGTTGCACATCCCGCAGGCACTGGCCTCGATAGACTTCGTGGACTTCGAGCCGGCACTAGCCCCAGCGGAATGGCGGACGGTGGGGAAAGTACAGACACGGCGGCTCGCAGAGTGCGATTTGTTCGCCGTCAATTTGTTGAGGCTTTCCACACCGGACGAAATGCCCCTGGATGGCAACCGAGTGCAGATCGTCGCGGTGACGGAGGGCGAGTTGAGCGTGAGTGCGGGCCGAAGCGAGGTGCGGCTGCGGCCGGGAAGTTTCTGTGTGGTGCCCGCCGTTTGCGTGCCGCAAACGAAACTCAGCTCTGCAGGCCGGGCCACCTTCCTCCACGCCCTCGCGAAATAGTCTGCTTGGGCAGGCGCTTACTGCACCACGTTGAACGAGAGGAAGTACATGCGGCCCGCCTGAAGTCGCGGAAAGTCCATGCCCAGGTCGAGCTTGACCGCGTGCGCATCGGCTTTGCCGAACAAGCGGAACAGGTTGCCGAAGTTGAAGGGCTGCTGGTATTTGACGATGTTAGCCTCAGTGAGGCCAGTTAGCTTCAGCGTGCGTGCCACGGCCACGTCGAAATTACCCAGCTCGTCCACGAAGCCTAAGCGATGCCCCTCTTTGCCAGAAAAGATCCGTCCGTCGGCGTAGGTCTCCCAGTCGTTCGCCAGCGCACGGCTATCCTTCTCATAGCCGTCTTTTTTATTGGCGGATTGGGACGCAGCCCGACCCTTGCGCACGACGCCCTTGAATGTCGCGTACGTCTCGTCAATCAGTGCTTGCACCATCTCCCGCTCGCCCGCTGGCTCGTCCTCGGGCCGCCGCGTGCTACTCAGCATGTCCTTGAACTTCCCGCTCTTATAAACTTGCGGCTGAATGCCGACCTTGTCCATCAACCCGCGAAAGTTCATGCCTGACATGATGACGCCAATGCTGCCGGTGAGGGTTAACTCGTTGGCCACGATCCAGCGGCAAGGCGCGCTGACGTAGTAGCCGCCCGACGCCGCGAGGCTGCCCATCTGCGCGACGACGGGCTTCCCGGTGTCATCTTGAAACTTCTGGATGGCGCGATAAATTTCATCTGAGGCCAGCACTTCGCCGCCAGGTGAATCCACCTTGAGGATGACTGCGCGGACGTGTTTGTCCTTTTGTGCCAGTTCGAGCTGGTCCTTGACGCGCTCGACCATGCTGCCGCCGCCGTCGAGATCGGAGCTGCTGATGACACCCTGGACGTCTATAGCCACGATCTTATCGTGTGTGTCCTTGTCGATGATTGTGTGCTCCTCATAAAACTTTCCGTCCAAGCGCGCTAGTTGCGGGCCGTGGCTAATACTACCTAAACCGATCATCATCAGCCCTATTAACATCAGCCCGCCAATACCCACGAACCCAAAGACGATCCACCAACGGCTACTCTTGCGCGGTGATGGCGCGGGGGGTAAAGCCGGTGGCAGTGACGGGTGAGACTGCGAGGGTGGCATTGAATTGTCTCCGGTTTCCATTTCCGCAGGCTACCATCTTGCGGCGGGGGCGCAAGCGAGTTTGCATCCGCTACTTACAAAAGCACCGGAGAAAGGGGCTTTTTACTTAGCCTGCCGAGGCAACAGGCTGTATTATGAGTCGAAAATATGGGCAAAGAATTCAGCATCACACCGCGTACGGTCCCGCGCATCGAGACCAAGTATCGCCGCATCGTTACTCCCATCCCGCATCCCGACTCGGTGCCGACCCTCGAGAAACTCCGTCACTTCGAGCCGCAGTCCATGCGCGGGCAGCCCCCCATCGTGTGGGAACAGGCGCAGGATATCTTTGTTAATGACAAATACGGCAACCGTTGGCTGGACTGGTCAAGTGGCGTGCTGGTGACCAACTCGGGCCACTGCGCGCCGGAGGTGAAACGCGCTATCCTTGACCAAGTCAACAGCAACCTGCTGCACAATTACTGTTTCCCGAGCGAGGAGCGCGCTGCGCTGGTGGAGGAATTGGCCGCGCTGGCGCCGGAGGGTCTGAAGAAAGTTTTCCTGCTCACGACCGGCTCAGAGGCGACCGAATGTGCGATCAAGTTGAGCCGTGCCCACGGCATCAAGGTCGGTGGCAAAAAAAAGATAGGAATCATCGGGTGGGAACGTGGCTACCACGGGCGCACGCTCGGCTCGCAGCAGGCCGGCGGCATGGCGGGGCAGAAGAATTGGATCGTGAACGAGGATCCCGCGATCATCACCGCGCCGTTTCCTGACGGATATTGGCAGACAGACACGAGCTTCGAGTTGTTCCTCAAAACCGTCGCCGCGCGTGGGCTGCAACCGGAGAACGTGGCGGGCGTCATTATGGAGACGTATCAGGGCGTAGGCCCGGACTTCGCACCAGTCGAGTTCGTGCGGCAGCTCCGTGCATGGTGCGACGCCAACCAAATCGTACTGACTTTCGATGAAGTGCAGGCGGGCTTTGGACGCACGGGCAAGTTCTGGGCATTTGAGCATTACGGCGTGTCACCCGACCTTATCTGCTGCGGCAAGGGCATCAGTAGCTCGCTGCCGCTTTCGGCCGTCATTGGGCGCGAAGCCATCATGGACCAGTTCCCTCCCGGTTCAATGACCAGCACGCACACGGGCAATCCGGTGTCTGCCGCTGCCGCGCTGGCTAGCTTGCGCATAATCGTCCGCGACAAGCTCGCGGATAACGCTGCCGCACTCGAACCACTGCTGCTGGCGGGCTTGAAGGCGATTCAAGCAAAGCACCCTCGCGTGATTGGCCATGTCACCGCGCGCGGGCTCGTTGCGGGAATGCAGACCGTGAAGCCTGGCAAGAAGGAGCCAGACCACGATCTGGCACACGCCATCATCGAACGCTGCATGTGGAAAGGCCTGCTCCTCTTTGCGCCCGTCGGCGCGTGGGGCCAGACGGTGAAGATCGCCCCGCCGCTGACGATCCCGCGCGATGCCTTGGAGGAGTCGCTGGCCGTGCTAGCAGAAGCGACTGATGAAGCCATCGCTGCGCGCGTCTAACGCCTCATATTTTACCCGTACGCTTGCCGCGATCCTGCCCTCGATGTCTTCAACGCTTGCGCTGTTACGCTTTGGAATAAACCTCCACGCCTTTTTCCACGAACTCCTTCGCCTTTTCTTCCATCCCCTTTTTAAGCGCTTCCTCTTCGCTCACGCCTTGTTCGGCGGCGTATTTCCGAACTTCCGGTGATCTTGTCGGCGATGACGCCGTCTTTCACGTCCTTCTTGTTCGGCAGGCCGAGGTGTTCCTTGGGCGTGACGTAACAGAGCATCGCGCAGCCGTTGGCTCGTGCGGCTCGCACCCTTCATTCATCACTTGCACGCCTTTGGCCCACGCGCGTTTGGTGAGTTCGCCCTGCACTTCAAGTTCGCCGAATTGCGCAGAGTCCGCACAGCCAGTTGGTCAGGTTTGTTTTCATAGCGTCAGCTTGGGTGATGATAGTAGGGTTGGCTTCACCGATCGAGGTTGATTTGCAGGGCGCGGTCCTTTCGGTCGTAAGACATCCAGCCTCCACCCGTTCCGCCCGAAACTGTGAACCAGCCAGTGTCTTTGCCGACGAGAACCGAGTTGCCGTTCACTTTCAATTCGCCATCCCAACGGTCGCCCAGCGGAATCCCACCGCACTTTTTGATGAGCAGACGTTTCGCGTCAGGCTGAACGATGCCTTTTTCCCAATCGCACTTGATAGACTGATCGTATTCGAACGTGACGAGCAAAAGATTTCTGAACACGCCTGAACCGCCACCCCAGTACGATGTGAGCAAAACGTAAATGCCGGAACTGGTTCTCCCGACAAAACAGTAACCGAACTCAGTGTGGTTGGTTTCGCCGTCTTCAACTGTGGCGGTTTTGTGATAGACGTAGGGATTCTGTCCCGGAATCTTCCGAATAGGCGCTTCACCAAAATAGCGGTTGCTGTCCTGCGATTCCAAGATATTGATGGCCACAACTTGGTCTCCGTGGTCGCTTATCCAAGACGACAAGTCCTGAATGATTCGCGGGCTGATGAACGGCGCTTTGTCGAACGAATACTGGAAATCCTTGTTCGGCACGGTGGCATGGCTACGCGGCGGAACATGGCAGCATCCGGCAGAAACCAGCGCACACAGAATGACCGACAGGCATGTGAACGAAATCAGAGTTTTCATATTTTTTCGCTCCCATCCTGCCAGACCCGGTAGGACATTTACGGGGTAACCCCCGAAAAAGTTTTCAGGCTGGTTTCATGCCTTTGCGTAGAGTTCTGCGCCCTTTTCCGTAAACTCGCGGGATTTTTCCTCCATTCCCTTTTGCAGAGCTTCCTGTTCGGAGATGCCTTGTTCGGCTGCGTATTTCCGAACGTCTTCTGTAATTTTCATGGAGCAGAAGTGCGGGCCGCACATGGAGCAGAAGTGTGCGGTCTTTGCGCCGTCCTGCGGGAGGGTTTCGTCGTGGAATTCGCGCGCGGTGACGGGATCGAGGCTGAGGTTGAATTGATCTTCCCAGCGGAATTCAAAGCGCGCCTTGCTCAACGCGTTGTCGCGGTATTGCGCGCCGGGATGGCCTTTCGCCAGGTCAGCGGCGTGCGCGGCGATCTTGTAAGCGATGACGCCGTCTTTCACGTCCTTCTTGTTCGGCAGGCCGAGGTGTTCCTTGGGCGTGACGTAGCAGAGCATCGCGCAGCCATACCAGCCGATCATCGCCGCGCCGATGCCGCTGGTGATGTGGTCGTAGCCGGGCGCGATGTCGGTGGTGAGCGGTCCGAGCGTGTAGAAGGGCGCTTCGCTGCACCACTCGAGTTGCTTGGCCATGTTTTCCTCGATCATGTGCATGGGTACATGGCCCGGGCCTTCGTTCATCACTTGCACGCCTTTGGCCCACGCGCGCTTGGTGAGTTCGCCCTGCACTTCGAGTTCGCCGAATTGCGCCTGGTCGTTGGCGTCGGCAATCGAGCCGGGGCGCAGGCCGTCGCCGATGCTGAACGCGACGTCGTAGGCGGCCATGATGTCGCAGATGTCGTCCCAGTGGGTGTAAAGGAAGTTTTCCTTGTGATGCGCGAGACACCATTTGGCCATGATGCTGCCGCCGCGTGAGACGATGCCGGTCATGCGGTTCGCGGTGAGCGGCACGAAGCGCAGCAACACGCCAGCGTGGACGGTGAAGTAATCCACGCCTTGCTCGGCTTGTTCGATGAGGGTGTCGCGGAAGAGTTCCCACGTGAGGTCCTCGGCCTTGCCGCCGACTTTTTCGAGCGCCTGGTAGATCGGCACGGTGCCGATGGGCACGGGTGAGTTGCGGAGGATCCATTCGCGCGTGGCGTGGATGTTCTTGCCGGTGGAGAGGTCCATGACGGTGTCCGCGCCCCACTTGGTGGCCCAGCGCATCTTCTCGACTTCCTCCTCGATGCTGGACGCCACGGCGCTGTTGCCGATGTTGGCGTTGATCTTCACGAGGAAGTTGCGCCCGATGATCATCGGCTCGGACTCGGGGTGATTGATGTTGTTCGGAATGATGGCGCGACCGGCGGCGACTTCGCTTCTCACAAACTCCGCGGTAATCTCTTTCGGAATTCTTTGTGGAAAACGCGAGAACACGGACGGAGTGAATGGGGAGTGCGGAGTGCGGAGTGCGGAGTGTTGTGCGCTGCCAGCGTGTTGCTTGTTCAGATCGTTGCGCGTGTTGTCGCTGCTCAATTCCGCAATCCGAATTCCGCAATCCGTACTGCGGAGGTTTTCGCGGATGGCGATGAATTCCATCTCCGGCGTAATGATGCCCGCGCGGGCGTAGGCGAGTTGCGTGACGACCTTGCCGGCCTTGGCGCGCAACGGACGGCGGCGTTGGCTGGTCAGCCCGGGAAATTCCACGAGCCGATTCTTCTCCGCCTTGCTGGCGTATTCGGCGTGTTTGCCGGAGAGGTAGCCGTTGTCCTGGGGCTTCACTTCGCGACCATCAATTTCCTCCACGTCGCCGCGCTGGAGAATCCAGTCGCGTCGAAGTGCGGGCAAACCTTCCTCGGGCGTGCCGGTGAAGGCGGGATCGCCCCACGGCCCGGAGCAATCGTAGACGCGCACGGACTCATTCGGCGTGACCGCGCCGGTGTAAGACTTGGTAGGCGTGACGGAGATCTCGCGCATCGGCACGCGCACCTCCGGGTGAATCTTTCCTGCGACGAAAATCTTCTTGCTGGCGGGGAGCTGTTCACTGCTGTGCGGTTCGAAAGAGGTGCGAGGATCGGCGATCATGATGTCGTTATAAGGTTGGCGGCCTACGTTCCAAGAAACGCTCCAGCCAGCGCGTTGTGTGGGATGCGGAAAAGGGGCCGGGCACGCTGTGCCTTCCCTTCGCCGGCATTACCCGGATCAGGTTCAACGGGTCGGTAGCGCTCCCGCGCCGCCCTCTCAGCCTTTGCCGCACCCGCGGCCGGTTGGCTCCCCAGATCGAGAGCAGATTACGCTGCGCCCCCGCGCGGTCAAGTGGGCCGTTGCAACTGGTTCGGCCCCACAGGAAAAACCCTCCTGCCAACCCTCACAATTCTGAGAAAAAATTTATGCGGCCAACTGCGCGATTGACGTGCCGCGGGCCGTCCCTGATTTTGGCCGCCTGCTTATGGCCAAAATCCAGCGCGCGCTCCTCTCCGTTTCCGACAAGGCTGGCCTTGTTGCCTTCGCCCAGACTCTTGCCGCGGCCGGCGTGGAACTCATCTCCACTGGTGGCACCGCCAAAACTCTCCGCGACGCTGGCCTGGCCGTAAGGGACATTTCCGAGCACACGGGCTTTCCGGAGATGCTCGACGGCCGGGTGAAGACGCTGCATCCGATGGTCCACGGCGGCCTGCTCTACATCCGCGGCAACGCCGACCACGAGCAGGCCGTTAAGCAGCATGGCATCGCCCCCATTGACCTTGTGGTGGTGAACCTTTACCCGTTCGAAGCGACCGTTGCGAAGCCAAACGTCGCACTCCATGACGCCATCGAGAACATTGACATCGGCGGCCCCTCGATGCTCCGCAGCGCCGCCAAAAACCACGACCATGTCACCGTCATCGTGGACCCAAAGGACTACACGGAGGTTGCCGCACAAGTCAAAGCCACCGGGGCGACCACGCTAGAGCTGCGCCGCAAGCTCGCCGCAAAAGTTTATGCCCGCACCGCCGCCTACGACGCTGCCATTGCTGCGCATCTGAATGCGGAGTTCGGAATGCGGAATGCGGAATTGCCGAAGTCGCTCACCGTGTCTGCGCCGCTCGCGCAACCGTTGCGCTACGGCGAGAACCCGCACCAGCAAGCCGCGCTTTACGGCAAGTTCGCCGACTACTTCAAGCAGCTCCACGGCAAGGAACTTTCCTACAACAACATCCTCGACCTCACCGCCGCCAGCGCGCTCATCGCAGAGTTCGCCGGCGACGCGCCGACGCTCGCCATCCTCAAACACACGAATCCGTGCGGCGTGGGGCAGGGTGCGACGTTGCGTGAGGCATGGGACAAGGCTTTCGCCACGGACAAGCAGGCACCCTTTGGCGGCATCATTGCTGTGAACCAACCGCTCGATGGCCCGTGCGCTGAGGCCATTGCGGAGATTTTTAGCGAAGTCATCGTCGCCCCGACGTTCACCGAGGAGGCACTCGCTGTGCTGACCAAAAAGAAAAATCTACGCCTGCTCCAAGTGCTGAAAAACCCCGCCGTAGCCGCGCCGTGGGATGTACGCAGCGTTGGCGCAGAATCTTTTTTACTCCAGCAACGGGATTTGAAAATTACCGTGGCTGGCGATCTAAAAATTGTTACGCAGCGAGCTCCAAGCGAGGCCGAGTTAAAGGCGATGCTCTTCGGCTGGCGCGTGGTGAAGCACCTCAAAAGCAACGCCATCCTCTACTGCGGCTCCAACCGCACACTCGGTGTCGGCGCGGGCCAGATGAGCCGCGTGGACAGCAGCCGCATCGCCGTGTGGAAAGCCGGCGAGGCGAAGCTCCCGCTCGCCGGCAGCGTGGTGTGCAGCGACGCCTTCTTCCCCTTCCCCGACGGCCTCATCGCCGCCGCCGAGGCGGGCGCGACCGCCGCCATCCAGCCCGGCGGCAGCGTGCGCGACGAGGAAGTCATCAAGGCCGCCAACGAGCGTGGCGTCGCGATGGTCTTCACCGGCACGCGGCATTTCCGGCACTGAGCCACAGCGGACTGAACAAGTGAGCTACGGGTCGGCAAGCGGTTCGCCGGCCACTGCATAAAACTTTTTGCGGACTGCCATTCGCCGCTCACCAGGGCGACGTGGCTGTGAAACCAAGCCTACTTACCTGTTCACCGAACTCGTTCCTCCCGGCAGCTGTAAACTACCAGCACGGCACTCGCGTCTTTGCGTCCTTGCGACTTTGCGTTAAAAACCGCCCATGCAAATTCAAGTTGGCATCATCACGATTTCAGATCGCGCCTCGAAGGGCCTTTACGATGACCTCGGTGGTCCCGCGCTGAAGAAGGCAGCGGAGGGCTACGGCTGGAAGGTCGTGGCCAATGCGCTCGTGCCAGATGAGAAGCGCGACATCCAGCGGGCTATTCGCGAGCACATCGCGCGCGGCTGCGCGTTGGTGCTCACCACGGGCGGCACGGGCGTGGCGTTACGCGACGTGACGCCCGAGGCGGTGCGGGAAATCGCCATCCGCGAGTTGCCCGGCTTCGGTGAAGTGATGCGCATGGAGTCGATGAAGATCACCAAGAACGCTATCCTCTCTCGCAACTTGGCCGCGGTCGTGGACCATACGCTGATCCTCTGCCTACCTGGCAAGCCCAGCGGCGCAGTGGAATGCCTCAGCTTCGTGGTCGGCGCGATTCCTCACTGCGTCGAGGTGCTGCAAGAGGTGCCGACGAGTTGCTGATTTAGTCAGGTCGCAACTCGGTTTGCTTGCGCGGGATGGTTGTTCCACCGTCGAGCCGGTAACTTTCTACGGGTTGTTAATGGCGCGCTCGCGGGTCTGCGGAGCGGGAGGCAACGAGTTTTCCGCCACCTTCGCCGCTAAATTTGCTTGTCCACCTTCTTTAGGTGGAACTTCGTAGCCACGACATCCAGCAGCACGGTGAGGATGCGCCGCAAGTCGCGCTGTTGCGTTTGCAGCATCCAACCGAGCCAGACCGGAAGCACCCAGACCAAGTGCAACCAAGGCAGGAGTTGGCTCACGGTGGTTGAAATCATCAATGCTAAACCGACCCCCGCCCAGAAGGCTATCCGGCCCAGCAAGCTCCAGCCCGTGTCCATGCGGCAGCGCACGAGGCGTTTCCCGCCTTGATGATGCTCGGTGGCGGTGATGAGCCGCAAGTAACACCAGCGGCTGCCATAAATTTCCACGTCGAACTCGCTCCAGCCGTTGTCGGCTTTGTTCTGCCAACCTTGCTTATCCAGTTCGAGCAACAGCGCACCGAGAAATTCCATCCGGTTCACGGGATAATCCGCCCAGTAACCGGCCAGTTCAAAACAGTCGCCCCGGCGGCGCTTGAGGTCGAGGGTGTCGAGTGTCTCGTGAGCGGCAAGCGGGGTCTGCTGAAGCATGAGCCGCTCAGAATAGCGCGCCCAGCCCCGCACGATAGGCTGTACGAGGAAGAGCCACGCGACGAGGGGGCGTGACCAGAAGGTGCGCTTGGCCTGCGGAATCTCCGCCTGCCGGCCCGCAGCGACGCAGAGCCCGAGTGATGCCAACAGGCTCGCGAGACCCAACGGCAGCAGCAGCGGGAACTTCACCCCCGCGCCCGCGACACCCAACGTCAACAACGGCAGCGTCACCAACACGTGCCATTCGAGGCTCGTCATCAGCATGAGGAACATTGAGGGCGACGGTGCGTAGATGGACTGGAAGAACGCGCTGCCGAAGACGCCATGGTAGATGATGGGTGCACGCGTCACGACGCCGATTTTTGCAGTCGTGTAAATGCGCCCGCGCCAGATGCTGCTGCCAATGTCGTTGAAATACTCAGGGTGCTTGCGCACGAGCATCGCCTCAGCCTCGCCGTAACCGCGCTGCTGTGCTAAGTAGGCTTTTACTGTCGCACGGCGGTAATGCCAAACGAAGCCCGCCGGGCTAAAGCCTATCTTGTAGCCGCGCTGCTGCAGCCGCCAGCACATGTCTACGTCGTCGCCGGCCTTGCGATATATCGGGTCGAAGCCGCTGATTTCGTCGAGCGCCCACTTGTAGAACGCCATGTTGCAACCTGGAATATGCTCAGCAAGGCAGTCGGTGAGCATCACGTGCGCGGGGCCACCAGGTGACGCCATCACCGCCGCGGGAATCCAGCCGTCCTCGGGCGGAAGGAAGTTGTGGCCACCGATGCCGGTGAAGTCACTGCGCAACAAATCGCCAACGAGGTAATGCAGCCAATCCTCATCCGCGCGGCAATCGGAATCGGTGAAGGCGATAATCTCACCTTCGCTCGCCCTGATGCCCGAGTTGCGCGCGACAGACAAACCGAGGTTCACCTGACGGAGGCAACGGAAGCGGGGGCGATCCGAGCCCGGGGGTTCGGGTTTGGGCTTTTGGATTTCGAGTTTGAGAACAGCCGGCTGGGCGCTATCACCTCCTGCGCGAGCCTCCTCCGGCGAGCGGGGGCCGGGGTACGAGGGAACGGCTGCGTCACCTGGAGCGCTCGGCTTCGCCACTGTCCGGTCTACCTGCTCCATCCGATAGCGCGCGGCAATTTGCTGCGTGTCATCGCGGGAACCGTCGTCAACGAGAATGACTTCGTAGTTTGGATAGTTCAGCCGTTCCAGCGACGCAAGGCACGCGGGCAGGGTCTTGCCACCGTTATAGCTCGCCACAACCACGCTGACTTTCGGGTAACGCGGCAGCGGAAAATACGGTGCCGTATTGAATGCGGCCTGGACCACGCCGAAAGATTCCTTCGCCTGCCGTGCGCTCGTCACGACGCCGAAGTGCCAGTCCATCACCTGACGCCCGTTGTGCCACCAGTCATCCGTAAAGGCGAAGACCACCGCGCCTGCCACGCCGCAGTTGAAAGCCGTTTCGATTTGCCAGCGAAGCATCTCACACTTCGCGGCCTCGCCCTCGCGCACCGAATCCACGCCGAACTCGCCCAGCAGGAGCGGTTTTGTATCCGCAATCATTTGCAGCCGCGCGAGGTAATTGCCAAACGGCTTCGGGTAATGGAGGTAAACGTTGAACGTGAGGAAATCCAACGTGCGCGGCTGGAGGAACTCGGTCGGCGGAAAGTTTGCAAACGTACAAAGACACTCCGGGTCCGCAGCCTTCGCTACAGACACCAGTTCATCAATGAACTCCGCGACTCGCTCCGCACCGGTCCACCGCACTAGGTCAGGCGGAATTTCGTTCACCACACTGAAGGCAAAGACCGCCGGGTGATGTGCGCATGCAGCGACGGCGTCGCCCACGGCTTTGCGGGCGGCGGCGCGTGTCTCAGTGTGGTCGAGGAAACAGCCGTTCTTCCACCATGGCACGTCCACAAGCAGCTTGAGGCCATGTGCCTGCGCGAGATCGAGCAACCAACGCGGTGGGACGGTGTAGACGCGCACCGTGTTCGCGTTCAATGCACGAATTTGGGCAAAATCCTTTTCTACCTGCGCGCGGGGCGGATAGTGCGATTTATCCTCGCCTGGCGCGAACGGCCCATAGGTTAATCCCTTTGCATAAAACTTCTGCTCGCCCAAGCGGAAAAACTTTCCGTCCACGCGGACGCGGTCAGGACTGGGGTTGGTGACGGACATGCAGACAATTCGTTTTGGACGCAATGCTTAGCTCGCGCTGGACCCGAGAACTCGCGGTCAGATGTAAAACATCCGCTCCTTCTCCGCGCCTTCCTCGACCAGTTGCTGGAAATTGACTGCGTCGGCGGCACTCTCTGCGGCGGTTTGGAGCCGGCTCCAAACGCGTTGTAATTCTGGAGGGCATTGCCCGCTGGCTAGCGCCGGTGTGTCAAACACCGCCCCGTTCATCGCGCGCAACACGTCGCCGAAGGTAACTTCGGCCGGCGGCCGTGCCAGCCGATAGCCACCCTCCTTGCCACGCACGCTACGCACCAGCCCGCGCGTCTTCAGCTCGATGAGAATCTGCACGAGGTAGTTCGGCGGCAAGCCGTGTCGGGCCGCAATGTCTTCGGCTCGCTGCACGGCACCCGTCGCATGCCCTCGAGCCAGTTCTAGGACGGCCCGCATCGCGTAATCACTTTTAACCGACAACTTCACGCGCGGCAGACTAGCAGGGCGCGGGTACGGGGCAAGCCAAGTGGCATTCCCCTGGTTCCGACTCCTGGTCTTAATCCTAACCCCACTCTCAGTCGAAAGTGGCTGAGGCAGGCTAGAACTGTGATTGAGGAGGAAAAATGAGAGTAAAACGAGCGCTGAAAGCTCGCACCGTCTCCCCACAACAGCTAATATTCTCCCGTGAACCGACTCAGTAACAGAGTCCTTATCGTCATGGGCGGCACGAGCGGACTGGGGCTTTCAGCGGCCAAGGCGTTCGTGGCAGAAGGTGCCCGTGTGGTCGTCGTCGGCCGCGATGCGGAAAAAGTCCGGGCAGCAGAAGGCATCTTAGGCGTGCATGCCACCGGGCTTGCGGGTGATGCAATGCGACCAGACACAGCAGCGCGGGCCATCGCGCTGGGTGTGGAACGGTTCGGCGGGTTTCACGGGCTTTATCACGTGGCCGGCGGGAGCGGACGCCGGCAGGGCGACGGCCCATTACACGAATTGACCGACGAAGGCTGGGCTTACACGTTGAGCGAAAATCTTACCTCGCTGCTTTACTCAAACCGCGCCGCCGTCCGGCAGTTTCTCGCGCAACATACCGGCGGCAGCGTGCTTAACATGAGCAGCGTGCTGGGGTGGTCGCCGTCGCCGAAGTTCTTCGCCACGCACGCCTACGCCACAGCTAAAGCCGGCATCATCGGGCTGACGCAGTCTGCTGCCGCGCATTACGCGCCGCAGGACATCCGCTTCAACATCCTCGCGCCCGCACTGGTCGCCACGCCCATGTCACAACGTGCGCAGGCAGACGCAGCGGTACTCAACTTCATCAAAACTAAGCAACCGCTCGACGGTGGACGCATCGGCCAACCAGCGGATGCGGACGGAGCAGCCGTGTTTCTTTTGAGCGACGAGGCACGTTTCGTGACCGGGCAGGTGCTCGCGGTGGACGGGGGCTGGTGTGTGAGCGAGGGCCAGTCAGGAGACAGCATCCAATAATCCGTTTTGACCCCGATGCGTGCCACTCAGAATCAGAGATTACTCCGAGCGGTCACTGGCCAACGGAAAACAAAAGCATTAAAAACCAAATATTGGATCGGCCTCGACCTCGGCGGGACAAGCATCAAGGCCGTGGGCGTAACGGTCGACGGCGAATTGCTACGGCAACGCAGCTTGCCCTTTGAGGATCACGACATGGAGTGGGCGCGTAAGATCCGCACGCTCGTGCGGGGCTGGCGGCGTGTGCTTGGTGAGCCTGCGGGCATTGGCCTCTCCGCCCCAGGCCTTGCAGCCAGTAACGCGCGCAGCATTGCGGTGATGCCGGGACGGTTGCTCGGGCTGGAGCGACTGGACTGGACAGATTACCTCTCGTCACCCACACCCATTCCGGTGCTTAACGACGCACACGCAGCGCTACTCGGCGAGGTTTGGCGCGGCGCGGCGCGCGGGTTGCGCAACGTAATGCTCTTCACTCTTGGCACCGGCGTGGGCGGGGCGGCCATGGTGGACGGACACCTGCTGCGCGGGGCGATTGGCCGGGCGGGGCATCTTGGCCACGTGACCGTGGACTGGAACGGGCCGCGCGACGACTTCAACACGGCAGGTTCACTGGAGCATTTTATGGGCAACAAGTTTATTCGCGCGCGCACGCGCGGGCGCTTTGCTACCACGCACGCGTTGGTGGAAGCCGCCGGCCGCGGCGACGCGATGGCGCGGCGGATTTGGGACCGCTCCGTTCGCGCGCTTGGGTGCAGCATCGGATCGCTAATCAACGTGCTAGATCCCGATGCGGTCATCATTGGCGGCGGCATCGCGCGCGCGGGCGAACTCCTGTTCGAACCACTGGAGCGTTACGTGCGCCATTACGAATGGCAGGCCGGTGGCCACCAAGCCCGCATTGTCCGGGCGGAACTCGGCGACCTAGCCGGGGCATACGGTTCAGCGGCTAAGGCGCTGGGGTTTGATGCGGCGCGCGAGTGACATTCACCGGCAACTTGCGAAAGCGGAGGGTGCAGGGACGAGTTTGGGCGATGCCTATATTACGAACTCGGCTGGCCAATTCTGAGTTATTTAGCTGAGTTCACTCGCGCTTTGCTTCGGATTTTTCGGGGCAGCTCGTAAAGCTAGGTGTGCAGCGTGAACCTCATGCCTACGATTGTCTTGCTCTCCGTGCCCCGCCCGCGACTAAATCGCCGCCATGAAATTTGGTATCTGCAACGAGATTTTCCAAGGCTGGCGCATCGAGGACACGTTCGCCTACGCGGCCAAGGCGGGCTATGACGGTGTCGAGATCGCTCCGTTCACGCTCTGCAACTACGTCACCGAGATTTCCCCCGCCGAGCGGGCGCGCATCCGAGACATGGCGGCCCGCGCAGGTATCGCGATTTCCGGCCTCCATTGGGTGCTCGTAAAGGCCGAGGGCATGTATCTCACCAGCCCTGAAACGGCGGTACGCGGCAAGACGGCGCGCTACTTCTGCGACCTCGTGGACTGCTGCGCGGACTTTGGTGGAAAAATCATTGTGGTCGGCTCGCCGAAACAGCGCAACGTGATGCCCGGCGTCACCCTCGAGCAAGCGTGGACGTGGGCGACGGACGTGTTCCGCGACGCGGTAAAGCGCGCGGAAGATCGGAGCGTGACCATTTGCTTCGAGCCGCTTGCGCCAACGGAAACGAACTTCATTAATACGGCAGCCGACGGCCTCAAGTTTACACAGCCGCTCCGCTCGCCAAACTTCAAGATCATTCTCGACGTTAAGGCAATGTCGTCCGAGGCCAAGCCCATCCCGCAGATCATCCGCGAGAGTCGGGGCGGCTTCGCTTATTTCCACGCGAACGATGCAAATCTCAAGGGGCCGGGTTTTGGCAACGTGGATTTCAAGCCGATTGCTGCCGCGCTCAAGGAAGTCGGTTACGATGGCTATGTGTCGGTCGAGGTATTCAACTTCGAGGAAGGCCCCGCGGTCATCGCGACCAAAAGCATCGAGTATTTGAAGCGAACGTTTGCGTAAGCCGACCGATTATTACCTGCCGCACGCAACGTCCCGCAGTTCGAGGCTACCTAAGCAATCCATGTACCGTGCGGCGATTTCAAGTTGCTGGTGCAGATCATTTGCCCGTCACTAGCCAGCGGGCGGCTTCCTCCACCCAGCCGGTGTTCCAGTGGTGCTTACGCTGCGGGCCATCGCGATAAGCGTGGGGAATTTTTAACTCGTCGAGCAGCGCGTGCGCCTGCTGCGTCGGCGTGCGGAAGTTGTCGTAGCCCATGAGCAACAGGCGTGGCTCGGGGCCAAGAGCTTTGCCGCGCTCGCGGAGAAGGTTCGGAACGCGATACCGTCCAAAGTTCTCCGGCGAGCCAGCGATGGCTGCCATGCCGTAAAGTCCCTGTTCCATCATCATTGGCGAGTCCCACGCGGCGGCTCGGCCGAACACGTCCGGGTTGCGAAGTAACAGGCTCCACGCGCCCCAGCCGGACTTGCTGAAGCCCAGCAGCAGTCGTGCGTCGCGCCCGGCGCGGACGGGATAGGCGCGCTCGATGAACGGCACGACCACTTTGAGGAAGTAGGTTTCCTGCCGGATACCGGGATTTGTCGGGTGGTCGCAATACCACGGCAAGTGGCTGAAAGTCGGGTAGGCGACGATGACGCTGAGCTTGTTCGCGAGGTCAAGCTTCGTGGCTTCCGCCAATGGGTCGCCCCAGCGCTGCTCGTCCTTCGCCTCGACAGGCAAAAAATATAGCACGGGCAAACGCATACCGGCTGGAACCTTGTCTGGCGTACGGACGTGGATTTGGGTCGTGTCGCCCTGAAACTCGGATGTGACCGTGTGAACGACAAATCCGTGAGTCGCCGGCACGGCGGAAGAAATCACCGGGGCCGCTGCGCTTGATTCCATCGCCGAAAACAGACAAAGGCAGGCTAACAGCAAGACTGGCAACCGGATTGGACTTAGGAAGTTCATGAGGAACGCGGCGCGAATGTCTTCTGACGCGATCAACGTGCCATGTCATCATGGGGATCGGCGAGTTCAAGTTGGGCCATTGCGCGAACGTTGAATTCCCGACACACTGCATTGCACCAGTGATTCGACTCGCCCAACCGCTTATCTTGCTTGCCGCCATCATCAGCGCGGCCGCTGCGCCTGCGCCCGATGCCGCCGTTAATTTCAACCGCGAGGTGCTGCCCATCCTTTCAGAGAATTGTTTCCGATGCCACGGTCCGGACGAAAAGGCCCGCGAAGCCAAGCTGCGCCTCGACACGCAGGACGGATTGTTACGTACCCAAAACCCTGTCGTCCTTCCCGGTAAGGCATCGCAAAGCGAACTGTTTAAGCGCCTCGTCACCAAAGATGCGAATGACGTGATGCCGCCGCCTAGGAGTAAGAAGATGCTCACGTCCGCGCAGATCGAAACCGTACGACGATGGATTGACGGCGGGGCAAGTTACACAACGCATTGGGCGTTCACTCCGCCGGTGCGGCCGACCGTTCCGACGATCGCTAATCCCCTCGACGATTTTATTACCGCCCGTCTCGCTAAAGAAGGGCTCCGCCCCGCGCCGGAGGCCCCGCGCGAAACGCTCATCCGCCGCGTGACGCTTGACCTCACCGGCCTGCCGCCCACGCCCACCGAAGTTGAAGCATTCCTCGCCGACAAGTCACCCAAAGCTTTCGAGGTCGTCGTAGATCGCCTGCTGGCGTCCCCACGCTACGGTGAGCGCATGGTGTGGGAGTGGCTTGATGCCGCGCGCTACGCGGACTCCAACGGCTACCAAGGCGATCAAGAGCGCACGATGTGGCCGTGGCGCGACTGGGTCGTGAGAGCGTTTAACGACAACCTGCCTTTCGACCAGTTCACTATCTGGCAGCTCGCAGGCGATTTGCTCCCCGAGGCCACGCGCGATCAGAGGCTTGCTACTGGTTTTTTGCGCAACCACATGATCAACGGCGAGGGTGGACGCATCGCGGAGGAGAACCGCATCGAGTATCTCTTCGACCAAGCCGAGACCGTCGGCACCGTCTGGCTCGCCGCGACGATGAACTGCACGCGCTGCCACGATCACAAGTTCGATCCCTTCACGATGCGCGATTACTATGGATTAGTCGCCTTCTTTAACCAGACGCCCGTCAACGGCGGTGGCGGCAGCCCGCAAACCGCGCCGGTTATGGACTTCACCACGCCCGAACAGGAGATGCGGCTCAAGGCCCACGGCGACGACGTGAAGCGCCTCGGCGACAACGTGGACAAGTTGGAGCTTACCGTTTTCCCGCGACCTGAGGGCAAGCCTTCGTCCGATTCACCCAGTGTTAAGGATTATCCCGCCGAGCCGTTCGGGGCACTGAAGCAGAAAGGCGCGTCGCGCAACCTCACGCAGCTCCGCAGCCTCGCGAAGTTTCGGGCGGATAAGGAGCCGCGCGAGCACGCGTTGTTGCTAGATCAACTCACGAAGGCGATTGAGGCCCGCGATGACTTCAACAAGACCATCCCGCGCGTGATGGTGATGGAGGACATGAAACAGCCGCGCGACACCTTCATGCTCGTACGCGGGGCTTACAACAAGCCCGGCGAGAAGACGACTGCGGCGTTTCCCGCTTCGCTCACGCAATCCGCATCCCGTAATCTGGAATCCGGCCAGCAGTCCCTCACTTCATCGCCCACGAACCGACTCGATCTTGCGCGCTGGCTGGTATCGCCGGAGAACCCGCTCGCTGCACGCGTCACAGTGAACCGATTCTGGCAGCAGTTCTTCGGCACCGGCCTAGTGAAGACCACCGAAGACTTTGGCGTACAGGGGGAGAAGCCGTCGCATCCCGAATTGCTTGACTGGCTGGCCACTGAATTCACCCGCACCGGCTGGGATATGAAACAACTCGTCCGCACCATCGTAACCAGTGCGACTTACCGGCAGTCCTCGAAGGACGCGCCACTTGCTGCTGACGTGCGAAGGCGGACGGGTTCGGACACGTTGTATCAACTTGACCCCGAGAACCGCCTGCTTGCGCGCGGACCGCGCCATCGCTTGCCGTCGTGGATGTTGCGCGACCAGGCGCTCGCCGCCAGCGGCCTGCTCGTGGAGAAGCTCGGCGGCCCGCCGGTGAAAACCTATCAACCGCCCGGCATCTGGGAAGAGGCCACCTTCGGCAACAAGCGTTATGTGCAAGACAAGGGCGAAGCGCTTTACCGCCGCAGCGTATACGTCTTCTGGCGGCGCATCATCGGCCCGACGATTTTCTTTGATGTGGCCGCACGGCAAACCTGCGCCGTGAAGACGCCCCGCACGAATACCCCGCTGCACGCCCTCGCCACACTGAATGACACAACCTATGTCGAGGCCGCTCGAGCACTGGCTGAGCGCGTGTTGCTCAGTGGCAACGCAACGGACGACATCCGGTTAGAGCACGCCTTTCGCCTCACCACCGCACGCAAACCCAACACGAGGGAAAAGCAAGTTCTCTCCGCAAGTCTCGCTCGCCTGCACGCCCAGTATGCCGGGGACAAGGAGGCCGCCTTGAAACTTCTCACCGTTGGGGAATCCAAGCGTAACGAGCAGCTCGATCTTGCCAGCCACGCCGCCTGGACCGGCCTGTGCAGCCTGCTATTGAACCTTGACGAGGTAGTTACGAAGGAATGATGGGCTTGTCGTCGCAAGGTAGCCCGCCCACCGGCCAGGGGTTCATGCGCGCGTCGTTAGCGGCTAGGCGGGTTCTGTTGTCAGGAAACAACCGCGCACGACAAGCGGCTGAAAACTGATTACGGACAACTGTTTGCCTACTACTCTCCCCGCGTGCGGCCTCCGCCACTGGTTCAACTCGAAAACGTCAGCGTCTCCCTCGCCGGGCGGCGCATTCTCCACGGCTTGAACTGGCGCTGGCGGCCCGGCGAATGCTGGGCCGTGCTTGGGGTAAACGGCTCGGGCAAGAGCACTTTCCTCCAGCTCATCGCCGGCGAACTGCATCCTGACCCCGAGAACGGCGGGCGGCGCACCTACGGCTTGAACGGCGAATTGTCCACCAGCGCGGTGGGCGTGCGCGAGCAAGTCGCCTTCGTCTCGCCGGAGCAACAGGAGCGTTACCTGAACCTCGAGTGGGTCCGCACCGGGCGCGACGTGCTCCTCACCGGCTTTCACCGGACCGATTACCTCTACCAACGCCTCACCCC
>Ga0208048_1000231_pt1 | contig 29807 bp, 24 predicted proteins | sample Malawi_45m_30L_FD_184163 | JGI IMG/M metagenome (GOLD analysis project Ga0208048, IMG submission 184163) | Freshwater microbial communities from Lake Malawi, Central Region, Malawi to study Microbial Dark Matter (Phase II) - Malawi_45m_30L... | ecosystem: Environmental > Aquatic > Freshwater >...
AGCACCGCCAAAGTCTGCGATGGGTCATCGGGTTCCCGTCCCGCCGACGGTATTCGCGGGTTGGATCGCGAAGAGTCTGCCGCTTGCTCAGAAGGATCAGTTTGGAAAGTGGTCTGGCTCTGACAGACTCGTGGAGTGCCCCGAAGGCGCAGAGTGGCGATGGCTCGGAATGGAGCAGCGCGGTGGCTTTGGATTTGATGGAAAAGGAATCACGATGCGGCTCGCTCGGCCGGGGACGCAGCCAGCACGCATTGCAGAACTGAAGTGTGTTGACGGCTGGTTGACACTGACATGGACTGTCACAAGTGATGTGGATTCTTCCGAGAGCGGTTGGATTGAGCGCTTGAAGAGGGAGATAGAACACGTTGGGCTGGTGGTCAGTGAACCTGCCGGAATCTCGACGAAGTGGATTTGCTTTTCGAAGCCACGAAGTGTCACGATCAAGGCGGAATCCTCAACTGAGATTCCTGCACAAAGTTCTGCACAAGGAGCTTGGCAGTGCGCTGCTGCGAATGGTGTCTGGAGTGATGTCACTTCAACCCTGTCGATCAGCATTCCAGGCTGTGAAAAGGGTGGCGTCGTTGTCATCCGACCTCCCAATCGTGGCAGTGCGGACACTCGCATCTTTGAAGTGTTCTTTGAGTGGCCAGCTGATCTATCAGATGCAGCCCTCGCTAAAGTGAGGGACGACATCCTTGAGATCGATGAACAGCTCGGCGGAGAGAAGCAAAAGCTCGCGCTTTCGGGAACTGGGCAGGATCCTGACACTCGAAGGGAGCGAGAACAGCTGAAGGGAGAGATCAAGCAGTTGGAAAACTCTCTTGCCGCAAATGAGAAGTATCGAACTGACATTGAAGAGCGACGTAGCAAGATCGCACAGTGTGTTCAGGGCAAGACACTCCTGTTTGGACAAGCGGGGGGGGTTCCAGCCATTGAGTTCGTGCTGCGTATTGATCGCCCAACTGAGGTCCGAAAGTGAAGTGCGTCGTGAATGTTGGGGTGCTGGTGTCGTGGCTATGGACTTCGCTGTGCATGGCGCAGTCGGCAGAAGTGCAGGGACTTGGATATCGCTTTCTGCCTAAGCCATGCCTCGAACTCACCATTGATGCTTTCGAGCAACTGCGATCGCGCCGCGAGCGTGTGTGCACACTCACTGAAGCAATCCATTCGATGCGTGCCGTGCCCGCAACAGGCGGCTCGCAGGCCATGCAGTTTCACGCTGGCCCCGACTGGATTGAGGTACGCGGGTTTTCCGCGCAGCTTGGAAAGCAGATCGCTTTCTTCCGTATCGAGGCAAAGGGCTTGGAACTGTTTTGTGCTGCACTGACCGTTCCGCGCAAGGATGTCGAAGCTGCGCTGACGGAGTTCCGAACATGGCTGACGCATGGCGTGTTCGAGTACACCACCAAGGGCGGACAGACTGTTCGCCTGACACCGACGGTCCCGCTGGAGGCATTGACGCTTGGTGTTGGAAGAGCTGGCGGCGCTGCGGCGGAGATCAAGACAGAGCCTTGCGAGCCCGCAGATGTGGAGATCATGGTGCTGCCCATCGGGCAGTCAACGTGGGCAGAGAGTGCAAGCGCACCAGGTGAAGTTGTTGGGTTGCTCGGTGGGGTGGAAATGTCTCTGATGGTCGAAGGTGGTGTCTGCAAGTTGCAGCAGGCAGATGCTCCGTTCGACGAACTCAAGAGTGAGCGCGAGAAGCTTCAGCAAATGAAGTCACTGGAGCCATTTCTCACGGTCGCGCAGCGGAAGGTCTATGCCTATCAAGTTGCCCCACAGGAGCGGCTTGTGCAGTCGTTGGCGGCGAAGGTCGCTGCGGCCCATGGCGACGGCATCGCCGGCAGCTGGCTACTCGTGATTCGAAGCGCGAGTAGCGGACATCTTTACGCAACAGCGATCGTTCGTGGGGGAAAGGACTGATCCATGAGACGCTTCCAGCAGATCGCTGAACAAGTGAGGGAAGTGCTGGCCGGCACGAGCCGCGAGGGATCGGTTCCTGAGCAGGCGGCAATTCAGTACTCCGAGGCAGTGCGTGCTGTGACTGCTCGGTTGACCGCGGCACTGGAGTTGGCAAGGCGTGGGCTTTGGATGGAACTCAGAAGCGTGGTCGATGCACAGCCACCCCTTCTGTCAGCAATCGATGTGCTCCAGTTTGATACCGATGCGATTGCACTTCCTGCGGCACGCGGCTCGGACGAGTTGTTGCAGCTCGATCTCAAAATGGAGGAGGAGCAGCTGTCTGCGACGATGAGCGGAGAAGACTTCGACACAACTTCGTTCGCCGTCGACTTCGATCTGGAAGACAAGACTCGCCCGCAAGAAATCAGTTCGATTCTTGCTACGGCAGCGAAACCTCCAAGCCGTCTCGCATCGGAGTGGCGCACATTCTGCCGTGAAAATGGCCTCGAGGTTGCCCCAGAAATTTCGCCCAGTGTGGTCGATGAGGTGCGCGGTGCACTTCGTCGCGCGATGAAGCCACGCTTCGATGTGTTGCACCGCCACTACCGCAGGCAGTGTCTTGGTCTCGCGACCCTCGAGTCTCGCATGGAGACGGTTCGACTCATGGCTCAGCGGGACAAAGGCAACGCAATTTGGGCGGAGGAACTGCAGCGACTCGAAGCTTCTCGAATGGAGGAGTTGAAGCGAGACCTTGAAGCGGCTCTTGCAAGGGGAGAGCTTGCAGAAGCAGAGGCAACTCTCCATCATCTTCAGAGCGCGGAGTGGCGTGATCCGCATGCGGCCCGCCGCATCGTGGTGGAGTCGGAGGTGCGGCTGAATGAGGCATGGGGGCGATTTGCCAGCCAGTACGCACAGGCAACGGCTGATGCGATGTATGCGCATTACATGGCTGAGGCAACTGAGCAGGTAGAGGTGCATTCACGGCAGTGGTCTCGCCTTTGCGAGCGCCTCCAACGGGTGGACATGGCGATTCCCGAGGGCCCCGCGGCCACGGTCGCTCCGATCCTCATCTGGCTGCAACGGCGGATGGATGAAGAGCAATTGCTCCGAGAGAGGCAGAGTGCGCGCGAGACGCTTGAGCGGCTTGCGGTGGATCTGAGTGCATCGCCGACAGTGCTGAACGAAGCCCTCATCGAAGCGGAGCGCGTTGGATGTGAGTTGCCACCGACGCTTCGAGATGTCGTGCAGAGCCGTCTTCGCGCCCATCGACTCCAAGAGCGAAACTGGCGTCGCCTGAAGGTCGGACTCATCGGCTTTGCCGCGGTCAGCGTCCTTGCAACAGCAGTATGGGGCACGCTGGAGTTTGTCTGGCAAGGGCATTTGACGGAACATCTCCAGCAACTCGAGAGCGCTGTCCAGCGCCGAGACATATCGGAAGTCGAGCGACTCAGTAAGGACTCGGAGGCAGTTCGCCGCGGTTTCATGGCAGATCAACGTGCGGTCGCTGCCATGAATCTTCACAAGCAGTTGACGGATGATGAGATGGCTCGCGATGCCCAGTTTGAGGATGCAATGTCGGGCGCCGGCGACCCCGAGAATGCGATGATTTCACGAACGGCAGTAGAGACTGCAGCATCGCTTGCACGGACCGATGAGCAGCGTGCTCGTGTGGCGCGTTGGCGTCAAGTACAGGTGGCGGCCGAGTCGCGGGAGCAGGCGAGAAGAACGACTGAGTTCCTGGCAGAGGTGCGCGCTCTCTCGGTGCGGCTCGATGAATTGGAGCGGCAGGACATGGCGAGTCAGGACGCTCAGAAGACACTGACCGATGTGGAGCGGTCTTTGACGAGACTCGGATCAGTTTCGGGTATTGGCGCTGATGCGAGTGGGGCGTTCACGCTGCAGCGCAAGCGAGTCGATGCACTGCGCACCGAAGTTGACTCGATCGTCCGCGCTGATCAGGAGCGGCGTGATGAGGCGAGTCAGTTGCAGGCTCTCGAGGGTGCGGTGAGTGATCCCGATCGTTGGTGTCGTCTGCTTGGAGAGTTCGCTGTGCGGTTCCCACAATCGCCTTATGCATCGCAGTTTGCGGAGGTGTCTGGTCAGTGTGGAGCGCCGACAGCGCTCGTTCGTTGGAACGAGATCGCAGGTCAGATTGCATCCGACCCATTCCCTGCTGAAGAGGCAGAACGCACGCGTATCCGCGGAATCCTCCAGCGCTACCGCACCGCGAATCCCTTGAGTCCTGTCGATGGAGCGGTGCGTCGATATGAGGAACTTCTTGCCGACAGCAGCGCCTGGACGCAGTGGCTGCTGAACACACTGCGCACATGGACTCCCCTCGAGACAAACCAGGTGACATTGCGGTCGGGCGTGCGGCTGTTCTACGACATGAAGGATCGACCGATCACACGTGGAACAGAGTCATCCATTTATATGGTCTGGAAGAACTGGAAGGCTGGCGAAAAGGGGTCGCAGGTGATCGCACTCAAGGAGATCGTCAGCGATGGTGCAAGCCCACAGTATTCGCTTCGTGAGCGCATCGAAAAGATCATTGGCGGTCGTGCGGCACGAACGGACGGATTGGCTGCTCTCCAAGTCGTACAGTTGATTCGCGATGACACGAAGGTGGATCCGATCGCACGCGCCATACTCTTGGAGGGTCTATTGCCCCATGTACTGGTCGCGCTTCCGAATCTGAAGCAGCAGATCGAGAGGAGCGTCAACCTTCTTGGACAGCTCAATCTTGCGGCGGTGGACTGGATGACTCCATGTGTTCCAGAGCGCAGAAAGGAGCACGGTAAGGCTGCGGATGCGCTGCGCCTTGATGTGCCAGTGGAGTCATGGATTGTGGATCGGCGGGAGGCGATGGATGCGCTCCGTGATTGGCTCAAGAGCAAGCTGCGCCCGGTCGGCATCGTTGATGCCATCGATCCAAAGCGATCCCTGCGGCTTGGAATCGGTGTTCGATTGCAAGCGGGCGATGTGCTCTACACCCTGAACGACTCAGGATCACTGCTGCAGATCGGAAAGGTCGGCGCGAATGGTGTCCCCGTGCTTGATACGTTGCCGCGTACGCAGCCATCAGGATCGCTGGTGTTCGCAGGCATCGATCGGATTCCCCGTTCATCCAAAGGAGCGAAATGACTTCCATACAGAGCGGTTCAGCCACAGCGGGAGCCCTGCTTGACTCAGCTGATGGAGATATCGAGTGTGCGCTTGGCTTCTCGTCGGGTCGTTACACACGCGCGCATGGCCCATTCTGGTTTGGAGTGGCGGTCGCACTGACGGTGCTTTCCTGGCTCGCGCTGATTCCATTCCGTGACACGTACTTGGGGGTTGTCATAGAGAGTGGATGGCAAACCAACTGGCTCTGCATCCTTTTCACGTGGTGGTGCCTTTGCATTCTGCTTTCAAAGTGGCAGAAGGTGCGCGTGCAGCGGAAGGCGTTCGAGTTGTCGGGAATCTTTCCAACGCGCGGGGACTTTGTGCTATCGCCTGGGTCTTCTGATGGGATCCTTGAGCGGATCACGCAGCGGGTTGCGCGGCCGCGGGAGTTTCTGCTGTTCAATCGCGTCTGGATGGCGCTCTCGAATCTCGGGAACATTGGTGAGGTTCGTGATGTCGGCGCGGTGCTCGACTCGCAGGCAGACAACGATGCAAGCACGATCGACTCGTCCTATACCGCGCTGCGTGCGCTCATTTGGACTATTCCTGTGCTCGGATTCATCGGAACAGTGATCGGTCTAGGTACTGCGATCGGCAGTTTCACTGATGTGATTGCTGCGGGTGGTGGCGCCGAGGCCGCGGGCAACATCCGTGACAAGTTGTCACCAGTCGTTGGTGGACTTGCGACCGCATTCAACACCACCTTGGTGGCTCTTGTGGCGGCAGTCGGCATCCAACTCTTCAGCACATTTGTTTACAAGCTCGAGGAGGATCTGCTCGATGACTGCGCCAAGTACTGCACAGATCACATCACGAGCCGGTTGAAACTGACGGACTGGTAAAGGTTCGGAGTACTTCATGGGACGAAAGCAGGAATCCTCGCCCATGTCGTTCTTCTCCTTTCAGGACATCATGGCTTGCGTGACAGGCATCATGATCCTCGTCACATTGATCCTCGCGCTAGATCCGCTGAGCAATGTGCCCATGGTCAGTCCGACTCCTTCGCCGCCGAGTGATGTGATTGAGCGCCTTCGCGCAGCGCAGCAGCGGGCCGGTGGTGCCGAGGAGGCATTGGCAAAGGCGCGAGAGTTGCTGCAACAGTCCAGTACCGACGCACGAGTGACGGGTCGCCAACTGGAGAAGTTGCAGCAGTTGCAGCAGTCTGAGCAGGCGAAGTTGACGGCTGCCAAGCGTCAACTTGAGAGCGGAGCGTCCAAACTCCAAAAGTCACGCAGTGAGGTCCAGCTTGTGACAAAGGAGGTGCAGTTGGCTGCCGAGCGGGCGAGGGGACTGCGTCAGGAAGTGATCGATCTCGACATGCAGTCGCGTGTGAAGCGCCAGACAGGACCGCAAGAGCCACTGCAGCCCGTGGTGATTGAGGTACGACCCGATGGCATCGCTATTGGCACTCTCGATGAGCGGGGCACTCCAATACTCAAGAGTGTGCTCCCGAATGGCTTGGCGATCGATGCTCCCGCGATTTGGGCCGCGGCCACGCAGCGGCTACTGATCGACTATCCACCAGCGAAGGATGGCGGCAGCATGGGTTGGTATGGTCTCTTCATCATCCGCAGTGATGCCGTGCCTGCGGGGTTGAGCATCTACTCCAATCTCCATGCCGGCTCCTGGGAGGCCGGCTGCCAGCTCTGGGACGCATCGGAGGGCGGGTTCTTTGAGACCTCGCTTCGTGGAGGTGGCAAGTGAGACGTCGTCGTCGGAGCGCTCGTCGCGGAGCGACAGCGTCGTCAGAGTCATTCGATCTGTTCTTGGATGCTCTTTGTAATGCGTTGGGTGTCGTGATGTTCATCATGTTGATGATTGTCATCTTTACGCAGTCATCTGGCACATTGGACTCGGTCATGAGCGCGGAGTCCATGGAGAAGGCAACGGAGGCGGCGGATGCGCAGGCAAAGGCATCGGAGGCGCAGTTGCAGGAAGTACTGCAGGCAATCGCAGCACTCCCACCGCGCGGCGATCCCAAACTGCTCGAGCGGTGGAAGTCTGGGCAGGCGGAATTGGCGAAGACCACCGAGGAGCTTCGTGGCGTGGGAGACTCGCTCGCCGCACAGCGGCAGGATCTGTCCGCTGCGTTTGCAGCGCTCTCGGAACTCCGGCGAACGATGACGTCCACGCAGCAGGAGATCAAGGAGCTTGAGCTCGCACGCGCACGACGAACCGAGCCGCGGCAGTTCATCCGCCTCGCCAAGTTGCGTCCCGATGTCCGTCCACAAACGGTTCAGCTGCTGTGTGCGGATGGGCGAGTATGCAGTGCAAACTTCACGGATCGTCTCCAGCGAATCAGTGAGCCAAAGGGGCAAGGCGAGATCGTGCAGGATGCAGCGCAGGCGAAGGAAGCCGTGCTGCACTTCCTCGCTGGCAAGGATCCGGCAAAGGTGCGTGTGGAGATTGTCGTGTGGCCGAGCGGATTCCGTGCGTACAAGATGCTCGAGCCAGAGTTGATTCAGACTCGATTCGCGTTCAACCCGATTCCCGTGGCAACGGGGCAGACGATTGGTGAGGAGGGCCCGTACCGCGGGGTGCAGTGACGGTGGCGAAAAGCGCACCGATCAGCATTAGCGCAGCACCAATCCACTTCTGACTGTCAAACGACTCTTTCAACCAGAGCGCTCCGGAGACTTCGGCAAAGACTGACTCGAGTGACAGCAGCACGGCAGCGTGGGCAGGGGGTGCAGAGGACTGCGCAACGACTTGCAGTGTGAACGCCAACGCGATGGAGAAGACCGCGGAAAAGATGATCGGTCCTGCTCCCGCGCTGAGCATGTCGCCCGAGATGGGTTCGCTTGCACCGGCGATTGCTGCAGCGAGTGTTCCCGTCACCAGCAACTGCACGAGCGAGACGCCAAGTGCATCTTCGCGCGACGCGCACCAGCCGATGACATGGACATGGATAGCCCACAGAAAAGCACACCCAATCAGATAGAGATCGCCCGTGGCGATCTCGGGTTGCCCGTGAATGCTCATCACCCAAAGTCCTGCAAGGCACAGCAGTGCGGCGATCCATGTTCGCCCCGTGACCCGCATTCCCCACAGGAGTCCTATGAGCGGAGTCCACACGACATACGTGCCGGTGATGAAGCCAGCCGTACCGGGGCCGACCGTGGCCATCGCCTTCTGCTGAAGTGACGCCGCGATCACCATGGCGACACCGGCGATCGCCCCGCCCCGCCACGTGGACCACCGACGCAGCGAGGGACGCGTGATCACGAATGGCAGCAGCAGAAACGCGCCGATCAGGAAGCGCGCCGCATTGAATGTGAATGGCGTATCGCCCATCTGCTTCGCGGCGAGACGCTGGGCAACGAATCCGGTTCCCCAGCAGATCGCGCAGAGCAGCAGTGCTCCGTTCGCTATCCACACTGGCAACTTCCTGGTCATGCCTGCACGCGCGTGTCAGCGGATGAAACGGACTCGGCCGAAATCAGGGATGAACGCCCTGCCCCCAGGCGAGAGCGTGATCGGCGCTGGGAAATACACGGACCACGCCTTGCCGATCACCATCTCGCGCGGCACGACGAAGGGACTGGAGACGCCAAGTTCCTCAGTGACAAGAGGATGGGGCAAGCCCCAGACGCGTGAATCCTTGCTCGCCGCGCTGTTGTCGCCGAACATGACATAGGTCTCGCTGCCAGTTTGTGCAGGCTTCAGAGGATTCCCCCCATACGAGAGACCCACGAGTGGTTCGCCATTCGTCGGAAACTGGTTGGCGGCACTGAGGAAGTCCGGTCGGTAGTAGAGATCACGCTTGACCTGAACGCGCCGCAGTACGAAGGACGATCCCTCGAACGTCCATTCAAGTTGCGTCGGTGGTGGTCGCTGTGCGATGGGGTTCGCGATCACTTGCTCTGCGGTCCGTCCGAAGTGGGAAGCCTCGGTACGAGCGCGCGGACCGCCGATTGTGTAGGGCAGAACGGCCACCGCGGCACCATCGAGCCAGAAGGTCAGTTGCTCATCCACATGCCACATCTCGACCCAGTGAGTGCGATCGGACGCGAGTCGACATGGCACGGCTTGACGCGCCACTTCTTGACGCGACTCCGCTTCCGTGACCGACAGTACCACTTCGCCGCGCGCGAGAGCGAAAGCGATCTCGAGTCCCCGTGTGCGGATCACCAGCCGAGATTGAAACGAATCGCCATCCGTTGTTTCGATTGCCGATGCAATACACACATCGCTCATTGGAAACAAAGGCATTTCTCGGCGGTAGCAGTTGTAGGCATTCCAGTCGTCGATCGCGATGATCTGGTTCGACCATTTCAGACTCGCCGGAGCTGATGACTTCCACTCCCATGCGCGCTGCGCTCGGATGTCCCAGCCCGTACTCGCAGCCCAGGGCACGCCTTGCCACGGGCGTTTCATCGCCGACTCGAGGCGCGGCACATCGACGGGCTCAAAGTCGCTGTCATGAACGGGCTGCCAGACGGCGCGCTGGACGTATTCGGGTTTTCGCTCAATATGCAGCTGCTCGGGATCCGCATCGATCGGTCCCGTGTAGATGTCCCCATCCACGACCGCGAACGATTCGTTCGGAAGTCCGACAACTCGCTTGATGTAGTACACAGAATCACCGACAGGATCCGTCGGGTTCTTGAAGACTGCGACATCCCATCGCTGCGGTGCGGTGAATGGCTTGAGGTACTTCACCACCATCACGCGATCGCCGAGTCGACCATCGCGCGCCAATACATCGTTGGGCATCGCCGCAATCGGCTGCTGATGGCTGATCATCGGGTCGAAGATCGGTCGTTCACCGCGCATACCCGCCATCGCGGTCATCACGACTTCCTGATTGTCCGCGGCGAACTCATACCCAGTCGCAGCACTCCGCAGTCGCACGTGAGATCCCATCAGCGTGGGCGCCATGGAGCCGGTGGGAATCACGTATCCCTCGACAACAAAGCCGCGGAAAATCATCGCGAACACAAACGACACGATGAGTGACTGAACCGTGTCGATCATGCTCGTTGGCGCGGCCGGAGTTGGCGATGCATCACGAGCGCTCATCGCGCGCGATATTACCGATGCGCATCAGCCGGTTGCCATTGGTCCAGCGTTCGATCCAGGGTTCGATCCTCCAGTGGGGATCACCTGAAGGTCCTCCACCGGATACGCATGGTCCTGTCCCTGATCGAGTCGGACGAGTGCGAGTTGCACGAGCGTCCGCGACTCGAGCACCGTTCCCGGGCCGTCGGGTGTTTGCACGCGCGCTTTCACCTTGGGCATTCGCTTGCTCAGCGTTTCATAGGTCTCGTCCTCGTACCGCAGGCAGCACATCAACCGTCCGCATCGTCCGCTGATCTTCATCGGATCGAGCGTTGCCTTCTGCAGTTTCGCCTGCTTCATCGAGATGGGCTTCAGTACCTTCAGGAAGTTTCGGCAACAGCAGTGCTGACCACACTTCTCGTAGTCCGCGACCAGCCGTGCCTCGTCGCGCGCGCCGACTTGCCGCAGTTCGATTCGAATGGCGAACGTGGCGGCAAGCGTCTTCAGCAGTTCACGGAAATCGACGCGCTCCTCGCTCAGGAAGTAGATCGTGAGGACCTCTCGCCCAAGGATCAGTTCCGCCTGCACGAACTTCATCGGCAGCCCACTCTCCAACAGAAGGCGCTTCGCCGTGGGAGCGATCGTTGCCGCTTCGGCTTGCACCGCTGTCCACTGCGAAAGATCTTCGGGGGTTGCAACGCGGAGGATCTGCCCCTCGTTGTGGAATGGGAAGTCCTTGCCCCCCGAGTGCTCGATGTATTCAAGCATCTCCTGTCGCGAGACGCTCTTTCCGCAACCTGAGTTCGAGCAGGTCGTGGTGAGCATCTCCACGAGTTCGGTTCCGCGGTGTGTGCGAGCTACCAGTTTGCTTCCGCAGCCAGGCTTCGCACTGCCGTCGTAGGGATATTCGGCGATCCAACGCGTCACGCCTGCGCGCACCACGATCGATGAGGGTGGCTTCAACTGCGCGTACGCAGCGGCATCGTCCGTAGCGTCACGGAAAGCTGGATCCGCATCGCGTTCAAAGATCGGCAGCGGATGGATCGACATGGGGCACTCAGCGGCGGGGGGCTGGCTTCTTGCGCGCCGCAGGCTTGCCTCGCGGGGCGCTCTTTCGGGGTGGTGCCGCAGCGGGGTCGCGCTTGCGGGCACTGAATAGCAGTTTGATGGGCACTTCGGAGAACGGCACCTCATCGCGCATTCGATTCAGCAGGAACCGTTCGTAACTGCCCTCGAACATCGACGGCTTGTTGACCACCATCGCGATCGTCGGCGGATTCGTTTCCACTTGCGCGATATAGAAGACCTTCGCCACGGTGCCGAGCTTGGACGATGGCCCGCGCTCCGTCAAGATGCGCTGCACGAGTGCGTTCAACTTGCCCGTCGTCTCGCGGTGACGCGCCTGCGTGAGAAGGTTGAACGCCATCGAAATCGCATCGCTGGCGCCTTTGCCCTCACGCGCGCTCGTGAACACCATCGGCGCGAAGTCGAACATCGGCAACTCTTGGGTGATGTACTCGAGATAGTCCTTTGGAACGCGCGCGTGCTCCACCAAGTCCCATTTGTTGATGACAAGCACGGTGGGCTTGAAGGCAGCCGCGAGTTCGCCCGCCAGGTGCTTCTCCACCTGCGAGATGGGTTCCGTTGCATCAAGCAGGAGCAGCGCGACATCCGCGCGGCGGATCGCCTCCTGCGTTCGGTGATTTGAGTAATACTCGACATCATCCGCCCAGCTCTTGCGCTTTCGGATGCCCGCTGTATCGATCGCCACGAATACGCGGCCATCCTGTTCAAAGCGGACATCGACCGAGTCGCGGGTGGTGCCAGCGATCTCACTGACGATCACTCGCGGCTCGCCCGCAAGCGCATTCACGAGACTGCTCTTGCCCGCGTTTCGCCTCCCCACAATCGCCACCTTCATCTCCTCCGACTGCGGTTCGCTTTCGGTACGCCCTTCGAGCCGACTCCACAGTGCTTCGCGCAAGAGCCGCAGTCCCGACCCCGCCTTGGTAGAAACTGGAATGACCTGGCCGAACCCAAGCGCGGCCCCCTCGAGCGCATGCGCTTCCCAGGATGGGCCGTCCACCTTGTTGGCAACGGTCATCACGCGCGCTGTGTTCCCGCCCTTGCGGATCAGTGATGCGATCCGCTCGTCGAGCGCCGTGATGCCATCCTGTGCATCGATGGTGAAGAGAACGATAGTCGCGTTCGAGATCGCGCCAAGAATCTGTCCCTCGATGTCCGGCGCAAGTGCCGAGAGGTCCTTCCCCGCGTCATCGAAGCGTCCGCCCTCTGCCATATAGATCCCATAGCCACCCGTGTCGCTCACTTCAGCCGCGCGTGGCAGCGCGTCATCGGCGGCATCAGACGGTGGCGAAAATGTGACGATGGCACTGATACGGTCGCGAGTGACACCGGGCGTCGGGTCAACGATCGATATGCGCTCACCGACGAGGCGGTTAAAGAGGCTGGACTTGCCGACATTCGGCCGTCCGACAATGACGATCATTGGCAACATGTGCTTTGCGTGAGGATATCGGCGCGGCGCCGAAAGGATGCGAGCATCAGATGCGAACGCGCATCGTGAATCCGAACTTCCTGCAGAGCGCACCCTGGTCGCGCCGCATCAGTCGAACAGCGCTTCGCACACCCGCGCGTGTTCGTGCCTCGTAGTGCAGCAACGTGATCCAGTAAGACTCAAAGATGGTTGCCTCCAACCATGGCACTTCTTCGGTGAACCCACTCACACAAAGTGCGCGCGTGCGCCGAAGAAACGCGTCGATTCGCGCGCGCGGCAGGCGCAGGAAGCGACAGCCTGAAAAGTGCAAGATTCGGCCTGCGCACTTACCAGCAAGCAGATCCTCGAGCGCGTCGATGGAGATGCGTTCAAGCGGAATCCGCATATCGCCGGGCAGCAACTCGCCCGGGCGCGAGTGAATCGCAAACCACATCAGATCAAATGTCTCGTAGCGCGCTTGAAATGAGCGCCGCAGATAGAACTCAATCTCGGCGCGGGTCGCGACATCGCGCAGCACATAAGGGATCTTGGCATCGCTTCCGTGCAGCAGGTCGAGCACGGGTTTCATCGACATCGGTCGAACAAGTCCGAACCAGTCGGCCTCGAGGCAGAAGACGCCTGGCACTTTCGCCATGTCGTGATGCTACGAGGGGATCAGCAGGCTGCGCCCTGTCATCGCTGTCGGCTGGGGAACGCCCATCATGTCGAGGAGCGTTGGAGCGATGTCCGCGAGTCGTCCGTCATCGCGCAGCCGTCGGCCGGTGAATGCGCGTCCGATCACCATCAATGGCACCATATAGTTGGTGTGTGCGGTATGTGGAGCACCGGTCTCCGGATCGCGCATCTGCTCGATATTGCCATGGTCCGCAGTGACGATCAGCGATCCGCCTCGAGCGAGGACCGCATCGACAATCGCGCCCACACATCTATCGGTCACTTGCACAGCCTTGATCGCAGCGGGCAAGCTGCCTGTGTGACCGACCATATCGCAGTTCGCGAAGTTGACGATCAATAGATCCTCGCAGTCCACTGCGGCGATTCGATCAAGGACAGCGTCACGTACGCCAAGCGCACTCATCTCAGGCTTCAGGTCGTAGGTCGCGACATCGCGCGGACTCGGGATGATCGTGCGCGCCTCGCCAGGAAAGGGGGCTTCGCGGTAGTCGTTGAAGAAGAAGGTCACATGCGGAAACTTCTCGGTTTCTGCGCAGCGAAACTGCCGAAGTCCCTGCGTCGCAATCCATGAGCCGAGGATGTCGGGCATCTTCTCGGCGCGTGGGAAGACGACCCGCACGGGAAGTCCACTCTCATACTCCGCCATCGTGGCGAAGAACAGATCGTGCGGGCGCTCGCCGCGCGCAAAACCGCCGCGTGGTAGTGCAGTGAATGTCGCGTCATCGAAAAGGAACGCCTTGACCAGCTCACGTGGGCGGTCGCCTCGAAAGTTGAAGAACACCACGCTGTCGCCATCGCGTATCGCGCCGTCCACTCCTTGTATGCGCGTAGGGGGAAGGAACTCATCGCTGTCGCCACCTTCACGCCCGTGCGACGCATGGTGCTCGGTCACGGCATCGAGCGCTGACGCATGCCAATCGCCAGCGCGCCCGAGCAAGCACTCCCACGCGCGTGCCACGCGTTCCCATCGGTGATCGCGGTCCATCGCCCAGTAGCGACCGATCACACTGGCGATTCGCCCGCCCTGCGCTGCAAGATGTCTTTCCAGATCCACGATGAATCTCTTTGCAGAGTGTGGCGGCGTATCGCGTCCATCTGTAAATGCATGAACGAAGAGTCGTTCGGAGGGAAGACCGCGCGCCATCGCGAGATCGATGAGCGCAAGCAGATGGGAGAGATCGCTATGAACCTTGCCGTCGCTCACCAATCCCATCAGATGAAGCGAGTGATCCGTGTTGCGTGCACGGTCGATGGCTTCGCACAGTGTCGGGTTGGTTGCGAAACGACCATCACGGATCGCACGCGTGATGCGCATCAGTTCCTGATCTACAATTCGGCCGGCACCGATGTTCTGATGACCTACCTCCGAGTTGCCCATGACGGGTCCATGCGAGTCGGTCGGCAAGCCCACATCCTCGCCGCTCGTGCGGATGAGCGTGCAAGGCCACTCGCGCCGAAGCCGTGTATCCACAACAGGATGCGCCTGCACGATGGCGTTTGATGAGTCCTGGCTCGGGTACGGATTCTCGCCCCAACCGTCACGGACGATCAGCACGCAAGGCACATTGCGAGTCGGCACTGCCACGGTCGAAAGAGTAGCGGTCGCCGCGAGGATCTCTCGCCGCACTCGAGTGCCCGAGAAGTGCGGCTGAGGTACCCTCCACGCGAGACGCAGATGCAGGAGGCAGGAGAATCAGCGCTGACCATGGAAGGTTCACTCCGCGAGCGATATGAAGCCGTTCAGAGACGCGTGGCAGATGCTGCGCGCAGCAGTGGTCGTCGCCCCGAGCAGATCAAGCTCGTCGTGGTCACGAAGTCCGCAACGATCGAGCAGATCCGAGAACTGATCGCGCTTGGGCAACAGGACTTTGGCGAAAATCGTGTGCAGCAGTTGATGCAGCGCACCGCCCAGATCGATGAACACTGTGCACGGCTTCGTGAACTGCGCGGCTCGGCGCCCGACGTTCGTTGGCACATGATTGGCTCGGTACAGCGCAACAAGGTTCGGAAGATGATCGAAACCGTTCGACTCATTCACTCCGTCGACAGCCTTCGCTTGGCGGAGGAGATCCATGTGCAGTCAGCGCGCCGTCCGCAACCGATGGATGTGCTCATCGAGGTAAATGTTTCGGGAGAGATTTCGAAGCATGGGATCACGGCGGCTGCGGTCCGGCACGTGGTGCAGCAGATGGACACGATGGTGAATCTGCGCACGCGTGGCCTCATGGTCATGGCCCCCCTCGATGGAGGAGTGGATGCTGCACGCGAAACCTTTCGGCGCGGGGCCGAACTCTTCCACGATGTGCGCGGCGCGCTTGGCGCCGGCATCGGCGCAGCAAGGGGACCTGGTGATGCATTCGATCTGCTCTCGATGGGAATGTCTGGCGACTTCGAGTTGGCGATCGAAGCCGGAGCGAACATTGTGCGTGTCGGTTCTGCCGTGATCGGTGTACCGAGTGTCGAAGCGACGACGGAAGAGGAGGCATCATGACGCCATTCGTCGCAACGCATTCGCCGACTGATCAGCGCTCAACGCAGATTCGTGCGCGGCTAGACTCGATCGTGATGCGCGATCATGCGGCATGGTCATCGCTGCTGCCTGGGCGATTCGTCGTGTTCGACGGGCCCGATGGAAGCGGCAAGAGCACGCAATTCCGTGCGCTTGCGGATGCGGCGCGCGCTTCGGGGGTTGAAACCGTGGAGGTGCGAGAGCCAGGCGGCACGCCGATTGGCGAGCGCATTCGCGATGTACTGCTCGATCCCGCGCTCAGTGAAATGGTCAGCCGGTGTGAGATGCTGCTGTACATGGCGAGCCGCGCGCAACTGATGGAGGAGCGCGTGCTGCCTGCGCTTGCACGCGGTGCGTTCGTGCTGGCAGATCGGTTCATCTCATCGACGCTCGCCTATCAAGGCAGCGCGGGCGGCGTTCCAGAGGATCAGATCCGAGCTGTCGGTGGTATCGCCATCGGCGGACGATGGCCAGACTTGGTCGTGGTTTTCGATGTCGACTGGAAGACCGCGCAGAGTCGCTTGAAGCCAACGCTCGATCGAGTGGAACGCAAGGGCGCGGACTATCACTCGCGCGTTCGAGAGGGCTATCTCGATCAGGCGCGACAGGAGCCATCGCGCTATCTCGTGGTCGACTCGTCGCAAGAGCCCGAGGTGGTCTTCGAGCGGGTCAGCTGCGGGATCCGTGAGCGTCTCGCGCGGTGATCGGTGCGCGTCAGGCACGCTGTCAGCACATCTCACGGAACGCGGTGAACGGTATACCGAGCATGAACAGCGACCCAGGACTGGCGCGTGTGACTCGGCTTGCGCCAAGTCCGACCGGGCACATGCATCTTGGGCATGCATGGAGTTTTCTGATCGCTTGGTGCCTTGCGCGGCGAAGTGGTTGGCGCATTGTGCTGCGGTTGGAGGATCTTGATACGCAGCGTGCGCACCGTGAGGCCGAAGCGGATGTGCGTTGGATGCTGGAGTGGCTCGGCATCGACTGGGATGGCGAAGCGGTACGACAGTCTGAGCGCATGACTTGGCATGTCGAGTGCATGCGCGTGCTCGAGGCGAAGGGAGTCGTGTTTGAGGCGCCACAATCACGCGCAGAGCTTCGCGCGCTCCGGCAAGATGTGCGTGATCCACTCTCGCAGCGCGATGTTGCGAGCAACGCGGGCGTAGCCGATGGGGCGGATGCGCCGCACGAGGGAGATGATGTGCTTCGCTTTCCCGCATCGCTGCGTCCGCCTCGCGATCGCTGGCGATTTACGGATAGGGCACTGAATCATCGACTTGCGCTTGATGTGGGCGATGAGTGCGTTCACGACGAGGTGTGTGGGATAAGCGCGTTCGACCCACATGCGATTTGGGGTGATCCACTCATCTGGCTGAAGGCTGGGTCGGCGAGTTACCAACTCGCAGTCGTGGCAGATGACATTGCACAGGGAGTCACGGATGTGATCCGAGGCAACGACTTGCTGCCGAGTGCGGCACTACAGCAACGGCTCCATGCACTTCTGGCTCGGCAGTCCACGCCGCCGCCGCGTTGGTGGCATCTTCCACTCGTGCGGGATGCCACAGGGAAGCGGCTGGCAAAGCGGCATGATGCGTTATCCGTGGCGGGGCTCGCAGAGCGCGGTGCGACCGCCGATCGAGTTCGCGGTGCCGTCGCCTTCTGGCTCGGCACGATCGAAACGCCATGCGACATCACCCGCGAAGAACTCTTGGAGATCGACATGGAGCGAACCATTCGCACGCTATCTGCGCGCACCGCGGATTGCCGAGTCGATGGGTCGCTTGAGGCGTGGTTAGTGGCGCGTTGACGCGGAGCCAGTTCCAAGCCGAGTGACGAGCAGTTCGCACACCCGCTCCGTGCACTGCGCGAGATCATCGTTTACAACGAAGCAATCGAATGTGCGGCTGTCTCGGGCGCGTGCGATCTCGCGAGTGCTTTCGGCGAGGCGGCGTTCGATCGCTGCTTCGTCCTCTCTTGCGCGCGCACGGAGGCGACGGACGAGATCCTCCTCTGATGGCGGCAGGATGAAGATGCCAAGCATGTCAGGATGCTTGGCGCGTACCTGTTCTGCACCCTGCACATCGATGTCGAGAGCGATCACACGACCCGCGGCAAGCGCCGTAAGAACGGGCGCACGCGGCGTGCCATACCAGGAACGACCGAAGACCTGCGCGTACTCGAGGAACTCGTTCTCATCGATCATCCGTTGGAAGCGCGCCTGATCAATGAAGTGGTAGTCGCGGCCATCAAGTTCGCCAGGTCCCGCGGCGCGCGTGGTTGCGGAAATGCTGAAAGCACCGTTGAATCGTCGCACGACCTCATGCGCGATGGAGGTCTTGCCGACGCCCGAAGGTCCACTCATGACGAGCAGAAGACCATGGCACGGGCGTTCCATTTTGTCAGTGTACGGACCGCGATTTCTGTAATGCTGTCCCACCATCATGCCTTCCTTCCTTTGCACGGTGACGGATGCGGGACCCGATGTCCTGCTGAAAGTGGGGTCTCGATGTCGCGTGATGATGTTCGGCGCGATCGACTTGAGCAGTTTGTCGATCTCGCAAGGATCTACCGTCGGTGGACCAAGCAGCAGGTGGCGCAAGCGCTTGGGCGTGAGCCGTCGAAGATGGTTCCCGAGAGTGGCAATCCGAAGCTTGACTTGGTGATCGGTCTCGCGGATGTCCTCGACTGGGATGTGGGTGATGTTGCTGAGGGAGTATGGCGCGAGGACCCCGAAGAGAAGGCGCAGATCGAGACGCTTGCGCAGCGCGGGTTTTTCGCGCTCGATCGCGAGGCAATCGAGGCGCACCGCGCCGGCGAATACCGGCGAATGACGACGCTCGCTCGCGCGATGTCTTTGGCCGCGCAGACGGGCGTGGAACGCGCCACGGCGTGCAATCGCCTTGCCGGAGCGCAGGATGGTCTCGGTCGGTACACGAAGGCGCTCACGGCGCTGCAGCAGGGCCTTGCAGAGCCTGCCGTGCCACCTCATGTACGGATGATGCTTGAGGTGAATCTGGCGAACGCTCACTACGCACTCTGGCATCTCATCGAATCGCATGCAGTCGCGAGCGGATTGGTCGATCGATGGATCACTGAGGAGCCGCGTAGTAGGGTCGAGCGCGTTGTTCACGCGTTCGGGCACTATGTTCGAGGACACTCAAGACGCCGCATGATGGAGAGTGATCCGCAGGGTGCAAACCATCATGCGAAGGCGGCACACTGCGATCTCATCCGCGCGCAATCGCTGTATGACGACCTCGCGGGTGAGTTCGACGATCCGTCGTATGCGGGCATCGCCAATACATGTCGCGGTGCGGTCATGGAGTGTGCGGCGGCACTCGGCACCATGGAAACGCATGCAGCGATTGATGCACTTATGCAGGGACTTGAGCAGGTCGTTGATGTGGACGCGTATCCGCCAGGCGATTGGCTCGAGAGTTACGGTTGGTGGGCGGTGTTCGGCTGCAATGTCGCGCTGCGTGGTTCGAGTGGACCTGAACTGCACAGGGCGATGGCGGTCTTTTCGAACAAGGCATCGGAGATCGCGGAGCGACTCGAGAACTGGTCGATGCGAGAGCGTGCGTTCACATTCGAGCATCTGCGTAGACAGCGCCAGTGCGAGGCGATTGGATCGGCGGATCAGTGGCTACTCGACGATGAGGACATTCGTATCGTCGCGGGCACGATGGGGCGGTTCCCAGGATTCCGCGAAACCGGTTGGCGAATCTTGGAGAGCGCGCGAGCGCTTGAGTCCGCCTGAGAAGTGCACAGGAGACACTCATGAAGAATCCCCTCAATACTCGCAGTCTCTCAAGTTCGCGCGCGCGTCAACTGGCCGTGTTCGGTGCTGCAGTGATGTGTGCACTTTGGATGCCCGCGTCATCTGGCAGTCAGGCGCTCGCCGTTCCACCGCTACACGGAACACGCAGCACCCCGTATCCACCCGCATTCTGTGCCTTCATGGAGATTCGCTACGGCGAATACTGGATGCACACCGTGCAGGAGCGAATCGTCCGACGCACATATGTCGAGTGGTGCCAGAAGCAGAAGGAGAAGACAAAACCACGCGAACGCAACCGCTGACGGCAGCGCCACAGACAAGTCATTTCATTTAGCCGGCGGCGTTCACTCACCATGCCGCGTGCCGGCCCCGACGACCCTCGCGCATCCGAGTTTGGTGTGGCGAGGGTCGTTCCTTCTCGGCAATCGCGTGAAGCGGCGGGGTGTCGAGAGGCGAAGTCACTCTGAGCGAGATCAGCGGGCGAGATCAGCGCGCGAGATCAGCGGGCGAGGTCAGCCATCAGCCGTGGATGACGCGACCTTCCGTGGCAAGAGCGGCCTCATGGAGCGACTCGTGCATCGTGGGATGTGCGTGAACGGTGGAAATGATGTCCTCCGCCGTCGCTTCAAGCCGCTTGGCCAAGCCCATCTCGCCGATCAGTTCGCTCGCATCTTCACCGAAGATGTGGGCACCGAGAATCTCGCCATAAGGTTCGCTCGTGATGATCTTCACAAGACCATCGGTCGCTCCCACGGCAATCGCTTTGCCGTGCGCCTTCAGCGGGTACTTGCCGACCTTGTACTTGATGCCCTTCGCCCTCACCTCGCGTTCGGTCATACCGATCGACGCGACCTGCGGTGTGCAGTAGGTGCAGCCCGGGATCGACGCATAGTCCACTCCGAGCGTGTGGTGTCCCTTCATGCGTTCAACGGCTGCGACAGCTTCCTCGCTCGCGACATGTGCAAGCCATGGCGGACCGATCACATCGCCGATCGCATACACGCCAGGCACGCTCGTCTGATAGGTCGGTTCAGTCTTGTCTCGGTAGTCGGTCCATATGTGCCCCTTCGCAGGACCGCTCTCAACAAGCCGAAGCCCAAGCGATGGATCACACAGCCCATCGATGCGGGCGCCGACACCGATGGCCACGAGTACCACATCGACCTCGATCACTTCCGTCTTCTTCTCGTCCTTCACATCAAAAAGCGTGACCTTTGCACCCTTGGCGGTCTTGTCGATCGACTTGATGCTGGTGCCTGTCTTGAACGCGATCCCCTGCGATGAGAATGTCTTCAGCGCAGCGGCGGAAATGTCATCATCCTCCGCCGGCAGGATGCGATCCTGCATCTCGACAACCGTCACTTGGGTGCCGAATGCGTTGTAGAAATAAGCGAATTCAACACCGATCGCGCCCGAACCGACGACCAGCATCGACGCAGGGCGTACGGGCAATGTCATGGCCTCGGAACTCGAGATGATCACCTTGCCGTCGCAGGGTGCGATCGGCAGTTGTCGCGGTGCAGCACCCGTGGCAATCAGCACACGATCAGCAGTCAGCACCTGCACGTCACCCTCGCCAGTTCCCTTGTAGTACGTCCCCGTCGACTTGCGAATCTCAATCTTGCATGGACTGCCCGCGGTCTTCCCCGAAACGATCTTCGCATGACCAGCGATATGTTCGATCTTGTTCTTCTTGAACAGGAACGCAATGCCCGAGTTCAGTTGACCTGTGATGCTGCGGCTGCGCCCAATCACTTTCTCCCAGTTCACCTTCACATGATCTGGCTTGATCTCGATGCCCCATGCGTCGCCATGTCGAATTGCGTGCATGTACAGCTCCGCGTTGTGCAGCAGAGCCTTCGTGGGGATACAGCCCCAGTTGAGACAGACGCCGCCGAGCTTGTCTCGCTCCACGCAGCAAACGCGCATGCCCATCTGCGCGGCGCGGATCGCGCCAACATAGCCACCAGGTCCACCACCAATCACGATGAGATCGAAGTGCCGTGCATCAGCCATAGGGGTGAGAAGTTTAGCCGTCATGCGGCGAACAGTTTGCTAGGATTCCCATTCGCCTCCTGCGTGCTGGCGAACGATGCGCACGGCTCTCATCAGCGATGTTCATGCGAACCTCCCGGCACTTGAAGTGGTGCTTGCGGATATCGATCGCCGTGGCGTGGATCGCATTCTGTGCCTTGGCGACATTGTTGGCTACGGCCCCGATCCAAAGGAATGCGTGGACCTCGTCGCCAAGCGCTGCGAGTGGAGTCTGATGGGGAATCACGATTTCGGCGTGCTCTATGAGCCGACGAACTTCAATGCATCTGCGGAGTCCGCGGCGTACTGGACGCGGCGTCAACTTGAACCATCGCGGAGCGACAACGGTCTGGGTGCCGATGAAGTGGCGGAGGCGACGCGGCGCTGGGATTTCCTTGGTCAGTTGCGCGTTCGCGTGGTGTTTGGGCCGTTCCTCTGTGTGCACGGCTCGCCAAGGCGACCGATCAATGAATACATCTTCCCAGAGGATGCACAGAACAGTGCGCGCAAGGTGAAGGACATCTTCAAACGCATCAAGCCGGCAAGCGTTTGTCTCGTGGGGCACACCCATGTGCCTGGTGTCTTCACTGACGACCCGGATTTCCTGCCTGCCGCGGAAATGGCAGAGAGTATTCATCGATTCGCCGCAGGTGAAACGGTCATCGTCAACCCTGGGTCAGTCGGGCAGCCGCGTGACCTTGATCCGCGCGCGTCCTATGCCATTCTTGAGACGGACGAGAATCACGAACCGCAGTCGGTGCAGTTCTTCAGGCTCGACTATGACATTCAGCGCACTGTCGACAAGATCAAGTCCATCGATGAGTTGAACGACTGGCTTGGCGAACGGCTCTTGCAGGGCCGCTAAACATTTGCGCGAGAGCAACGAACGATGGAACCAAAGATGAAGCGCATCCTCCTCACGATGGTGATCGTGTTGCTCGCGTCCAGTGTCGCGGCGATCACCATCTTGGGCCCTGGTCGGAAGCAGCCTGCACCAAAGTCCCAGGAGGTCGCGGTTGCCGCATCGCAGTCCGAGACGAAGCGTGAGACCAAGCCCGACCCGAAGCCAGAACTCAAGCCGGAACCCGACGCCGCGCCGCCAAAGGGGGAGTCACCGCAAGCAGCACTCACAGCAGCTCCACCAGCCACAAAGCCCGCGGAGACAGCTGCGCCCAGCGGCACCGCCAAGTACTCGGTACGGCCGCCGCTCTCAGCGCCGCTCCGACCCGACAGCATTGGGTCACTTGATCCTGCGCAGCATCGATTCCGCATCGACTTCGCACCGACGAGTGCGGGCATCGACCGCATCGTCTTCAGCGAATTCTGGCTGAATGCACAAGACCGCATTGCTGCGGAGCGGCATGTCGCTGCAGTGGCGGGCGGGTCGATTGGCGAGATACCGCCGCTACCGCCAATCGAGTCGCGCTACCAACTGCAGTCCGAAGGCAAGTTGGCAGGCTTCAGCGTGCCGCTGTTGGCGATGCACTCCATCATTGTGGATGGCGTTCGTATCGATCTGTTCAGCAAAGCGTGGATGCAGTCGCAGCCAGGCGAGTTCGTTGCGATCATCGATGATGCGCAGGGTCAAGCAGTGCTGCGTGTGCGGCGGGCGTATTCCATCATCGCAGACGCAGGCGGCGGTTTCGATGTTCGTCTGGAGCAGGGAGTCGAGAATCTGTCGGGTATTCCCAGGCAAGTGCAGATCATTCACTATGCGCCGAGTGATCTGGCACGATCTTCAGGCGAGATGATGGATATTCGGCGCCTGAAGTTCGGCTATCTCCTGAGCACGCGGCGTGACCCAGCGCAGGTGTCCGTGCTGTCGAACGATGCGATGCTTGAGCGGGCGGATGTGGTGAAGTCGGTGGAGGCGGGGCGATTCGATGTATGGCCCAATGAGCAGCAGCGTGTCGAGGAGCACAACCTCAGTTGGTTCGGCGCGACAAATCGCTACTTTGCTCTTGCGCTTCACGCCCTTCCCACAGGCGAAGAGAGTGCGACTGGTAGCAAGTCGATTGCACGGCTCGTGGAGGTGGTTCGCGCGCAGCTCGGTTCGCCCGCAGCGAGTGATCCGACAGGTGCGCCATCGTTGTTTGCGATCGTGCAGTCGCCGATGACGGACGTACAGCCTGGCGCCACGGCAGACTTCTCGGTGGGTGTGTTCGCAGGTCCGCTCGACCGCAACTTGCTGAGTGCGACCGTTCCCTACTCGCTTCTGGAGATGGTGGGACTCATTGCCTACTCGCTCGGCGGTTGCTGCGCATGGTGCACCTTTGCTTGGCTCGCCAACATTCTGGTGGAGTTCCTCGGCACACTGCACGCTTATCTGGTGTTCGACTGGGGCATCGCGATCATCGTGCTCGTAATGGTGGTACGACTCCTGCTGCATCCGATCTCGAAAAAGTCGCAGGTGCAGATGCAGCGCATCAGCAAGGGAATGGCTGCATTGAAGCCCGAGCTCGATGCTCTCAAGGCGCGTTACGGCGACGATCCGAAGCGCATGCAGCAGGAACAGTTCCGTCTCTACCGCGAGAAGAACATCAACCCTGTCGGATGTCTTGGCGGATTCCTGCCCACATTCCTCCAGATGCCGATCTGGATGGCGCTCTACGCAGTGCTTTATCTCGCGTTCGAGTTGCGACAGCAGCCGGCGTTCTTTGGTGTGTTCCAAGTGTTTGGTGGCTGGCAGTTTCTTGGCGATTTGAGTGCGCAGGACCGCTTCATCCCGCTGCCCTTCTCCGTGAACCTCTTTTTGTTCACGCTCTCGAGCATCAACATCATCCCATTGCTGATGGGTGTCGTGTTCTATGTGCAGCAGAAGTACATGGCTCCGCCCACGGCGCAGTTGTCTCCAGAGCAGGCACAGCAACAGAAGATGATGCGCGTGATGACGGTCGTCATGTTTCCGCTCATGCTGTATGTCGCGCCGTCCGGGCTCACGCTGTACATCATGACGTCCACACTGATCGGCATCTGGGAGAGCAAGATGGTGCGTCGGCAAGTTGAAGAGGAAGAACGCAATCCGCGCCCCGTGAAGACGTCAAAGGCGCAGGATGTGCTGGGGCGTATTTATCAGAAGGCGATGGAGCGCGCGCAGGAAAAGCAGCAGCGCAGCAAGACGTTTAAGGACAGGGGATGAACGCGGGGGACACGCTCGCTGCGGCGGAGCGCTGCGATGTGATCGTCGCCGTCTCGACGGCGGCAGGACCCTCGGTGCGAGGGCTGATTCGCATCACTGGTGATGATGCACTGCGTGTTGTCGGGGCGCGCCTGACGAGAGAGGTCCTTCGAAGATCGCGTTCGATTCAGTTTGTGCGCCTCAGCGCAATCGTGGGCGGTGAGTCCGTCGAGTGTCCAGCCGTCGCACTCGTCATGCCCGGGCCGGCATCGTTCACAGGATCGGACACGGTCGAACTGTTGTTGCCGGGGAACGCACATCTTCTCATGGCGATCATGGATGCGCTCTGCGATGGACGTGCTGGTACGCCAAGTGCACGACGCGCAGGACCAGGGGCGTTCAGCAGCCGCGCCTATGCAGCCGGTCGGCTACCCCTTGCGGACGCAGAGCGGATCGCACTTTCGATCGCGGCGGAGTCCCAGTCGCAGTGGAATGCCGCGCGTTCACTGAAGCACTCGCCGGTGCAGGCGGCCGCTGCAAGTGCTGCAGAACGCGTGACGGCACTGCTTGCGCTGGTCGAGGCGGGCATCGACTTCAGCGATCAGGAGGATGTAATCGCTATCGAAGCGAGTGAACTGTCGACTCGTACGCGTGCAGTGTGCGCGTCGCTCAGTGGCGTCGTGCGGCAGTTGATCCCCGAAGAGTCGCTGCGCGCGCTGCCGCTGGTCGCACTACATGGCGCACCAAATGCGGGCAAGTCCAGTCTGTTCAACGCGCTGCTCGGACGGTCGCGCGCGGTCGAGTCCGAGACCCCAGGTTCGACACGTGATGCGATCATCGAGCCACTGCAACTGCCAGGTGGCGAGATTTTGCTGTGCGATCTTCCTGGAATCGAGGATCCGCAGCACGCGCTTGCGGCTCAAATGCAGCTCATTCGGCGCGAGACGCTCGACCGCGCTGCGATTGCGATTCGCTGTATGCCGCTAACGGTCGCGGCGACGAGTACGGAGTCCGCGGTACAGCAAGACGCACTGCTCGTGTGGACGAAGGCCGATGAAGCTGATGGTCATGGCGGCTTCACGCGTCCCACGCGCGGGATTAGAACAAGTGCACGCACAGGTGAGGGAATCGATGCACTGCGGACGGCGCTTTCGGCTGCACTGTTGCGCACGCGCATCAGCAACGATGCACCGATGCTGCTCAAGCGACATCGAAACGCGATTGCAGCTGCGCAGTCTCACCTGAGCGCAGCCGCGCAGCTTGCGGACGACAGCATCGCACGGGGCAGTCGATCTGCGGAGCCTGCGGAACTTATCGCGACCGAACTCCGAAGCGCACTCGATGAACTTGGCATCGTTGCAGGGCACCGAACGCCCGATGATGTGCTGGGCGAACTCTTCGCTCGCTTTTGCATCGGTAAGTGAACGCTCCCACATCTGATACAACGCCGACATGGCGAGTTCACATGCGATCGAGATCAGGGTGCGTTACTGCGAGTGCGATCCCATGGGCGTCGTTCACCACACCGTCTATCCCGTTTGGTTTGAGATGGGTCGAACGGAATTGCTTCGGGCCCGCGGCGGTTCGTATGCGCAGATGGAGGCGGAGGGGCTACTGCTCGCAGTCACGCGGCTTGAGGTTCGCTATCGAAAGCCGGCTCGGTACGACGAACTGCTGACGCTCGAGACAACGCTCCGCGATGTCGGGCATGTCAAGGTGGAACACACCTATCGGCTGCTTCGTGGCAGCGAGGAACTGGTGGTTGGTGAAACAACTCTCGCGTGCATCGACCGCGAGGGGCGTGTGCAACCCGTGCCAGCCGCAATCGGAACGCCCTGATCGGAAGGCTGTGTTCGTTCCACCCTCGTCAGCGACTCCCGAGATCCACACGCCCGACACGCATGCGGACGCGTGTGATGCGTCCCTCACTCGCAATGCGTATCGCATCTTCGGCGCCTTCGCGGAGCAGTCGGTCAAGTGCGTAGCTGGTCGAGGCCGATCCTGTCACGACATGCAGCACACCACCTGTGATTCCTGACAGCCGCGTATCCGCGCGGATTGAATCGGGCACCATGCGTTCCCAGATGTCGCCCGCCGTGCCCATGCGGCGCGCGGTGCGTTCGATCGATGCCCGAAGCTGCCTGACTTCCGCGCCAATAGTGGACTTGGGAATCGTCGTACCACGCGTGCTTCGCCGCTCCTGCAACCCCTTGAGATGTTCGATCGGGTTGCCCATGCGCGCGATGGTACGCCCACGATGTGCGAGATACGCCGATATCCTGCGTCCGTGACGAGCGTTCATCTGAAGGGAATCCGAAAGGCGTATGACCGCGCAGTCGCAGTTGAAGAGGTGTCGCTTGATATCCCCTCGGGTTCGCTCTTCTTTCTGCTTGGTGCATCAGGCTGCGGAAAGACCACGATCCTGCGGATGATCGCGGGGTTTGTACAGCCCACGGCGGGGCGCATTCGATTCGGCGATCGTGATGTGACGGACCTTCCGCCCGAGCGGCGCAACACGGGGATGGTCTTCCAGAACTACGCGCTCTGGCCGCACATGACAGTTGCGCAGAATGTCGGCTTCGGTCTTGAGGTGCGCGGCATTACATCTGATGAACGCAAGCAGCGCATCGGCGAGGCACTCGATCTTGTCCGCATGGGGGAGTATGCGGAGCGCGTTCCCAATCAGCTTTCCGGCGGACAGCAGCAACGCGTGGCACTTGCGCGGGCGCTAGCGTTTCGTCCCGATTTGCTGCTTCTCGACGAACCGCTTTCGAATCTCGATGCAAAGTTGAGGCTCGAGATGCGTACAGAGATCCGGCGCATTTCGGCCGAACTGCGGATCACGATGGTGTATGTGACGCACGATCAGCATGAGGCACTATCGCTCGCCGACCAAGTCGCCGTGATGTTCCGCGGACGAATCGAGCAGCTTGGCGCGCCGCGCGCGATCTATCAGAAGCCGCGTACGCGTTTCGTCGCAGAGTTCATCGGCGAAACGAATTTTGTCACGGCGCATCTGCGAAGCGCTGTCGGCGCCGATGGGTGTGCGGATGTCGAGTCAGCGCTGGGCTCGTGGCGGGCGAGTGTGCCAGCATCGGCGCGAGATGGATCGGAGATCCTGCTCTCGATACGGCCAGAGTCGATTCGGGTGACCAACGCGTCGCAGGGTGGCGCAGGGGTTCGCGGCAAATGCACGGAGTCGACCTACCTCGGCTCGCACGCGCAGCATGTCGTGGAGGTTTCTGGCACCAAGCTGAAGGTCCTCGAAGCCAATCCGCACGGACCTTCCCTGCAGGGGCGTGAAGTCGCCGTGCAGATCGATGCGGATCAGGTTGTCGGTGTCGAGGCGTGACCTGCGGATTCGGGGTGCATGAGCGGCGCCTTCTCGCGCACGCAACGGAGTGCAAGCAGAAGGCATGCGGCAGCGATGGCAATGTGAAGTCCAAAGCCAGACGCGATCCCGCGTAGTGTCAGTCCCGTGGTGCCGATCACATCACCAAAGGCAAACAGATGCATCACGAGAACCATCACGGTGATTCCAAATGTGCTCCCAAGTTGCCGCATCTGCTGCACGAGTCCCGCTACTTCACCCCGCCGCTCCGTTGGTGCGCGTGAGAGCGCGTCCACATTGGTTGGACTCATGGCAAGACCGCATCCTGCGCCGAGCAGTGCCATGCCCGTTCCGAGCACGGGGTAACTCTCAGCGGCGATGCCCCAAGTCTCGACACCTGCGCCAAGCAGCACCAACAGAAGCCCGCTGACAATCGGCATACGAGGCCCATTCTTGTCGTACATACGCCCAGCGACATGCACAAGAAGAATGACCGGCAGCAGCAGCGGTAGCGATCCGATCCCCGCCTGTACGGGCGTGAAGCCGAGGAACTCCTGCATGTAGATCGATCCGAAAATCCCCTGACCAACGGTCACCACCTGCAGCCCCATCAGCAGCAGGGCGTTCGCTCGAAGGGATCGGTCGTGAAGGAGACGCAGATCGATCAGTGGCGTTGGGATCAACAGTTGGCGGCGGACGAACAGCATTGCAAGCCCAGCACCGATCGAAGCAGTGAGCCAACGCAACACCGTATCTGTCGATCCGCTTTTGTCCTGCTGCAGCGCCCATGTCAACAGCAACAGGCTGATGGGAAGCATCAGTGCAGATGGTCCATCGAGTGGGCGTCGCGAACGCGCCGTCGACACCAACTGAAGTCCGATGGTCGTCGCAAGCGACACAATCACGACTGGCACATTGATCAGGAAGCACCAGGGCCATGATGCATGCTCGACCAGTACGCCGCCGATCAAGGGTCCTGCCGCAAGGAACAGCAGTGAGATACCCGCGTAGGTCGCCATGGCGACGCCTCGCCGTTTGGGTGCGGCGACATCGATCACGATCGCCGCGCTCGCAGGCTGCATCAACGCTGCACAGAGACCCTGTGCGACGCGCGCCGTGACGAACCACTCGGCGGTCGTCGCTGCTGCGCAGCCAATGGACGCCAGCATGAAGCCGAACATCCCGATCTGGAACGCCCGCACACGCCCGATCGCATCGCCGACTCTGCCGCCGATGGCAACGCACGATGCCATGGCGAGCAGAAAGCCGTTCACGGCCCATGCCTGCATGCTCGCGTTCATCGAGAGATCACGACTGACCGTCGGCAGCGCCACACCGAGCACCGTCGAATCCAGCATGATCATGGACAGGGACCCCGTCATCGCGAGGATCACGGGCCAGCGTCGCTGTGAGCGCCCGTTCACTGTCATGCGCAAAGTATAGAAGTGGCTTCAAGGCAACCCGCGCTAGGCTTTGGCGATGGCGCAGATCGCACTCAATGGTCAGGACATCTCGCTCACCGTGCAGTCGCAGGAGACACTTGGACTGCTCGGGCAGTCACTCATACCGCTCATCGCAGCGGGGCATGAACTCGTTGCATCACTCGGTGGAATCGTTGGGGAGGCGCTCAAGCAGGGGATGGCGCCTAACGATGCGAAGGTGCAGGCGTGTCTCTGGCTGCTGCATGAACTTGGCGTGCGTGCATTGACGGTTCCGTCCGATGGCAGCACTGGCGGATCCATCGATCGGATTCTCGATGCAGCCGATCTTGCG
>Ga0208048_1000233_pt1 | contig 29532 bp, 25 predicted proteins | sample Malawi_45m_30L_FD_184163 | JGI IMG/M metagenome (GOLD analysis project Ga0208048, IMG submission 184163) | Freshwater microbial communities from Lake Malawi, Central Region, Malawi to study Microbial Dark Matter (Phase II) - Malawi_45m_30L... | ecosystem: Environmental > Aquatic > Freshwater >...
GGCGAATTTCGTCTCGCCCTACGACGCCACGGTGGTCGCGGGCCTGCGCAGCGCCGGCACGGTAATGCTCGGCAAGCTCAACATGGACGAGTTCGCCATGGGCTCGTCGAACGAGACCAGTTTCTTTGGGGCGGTGCACAATCCCTGGGATACCACAATGGTCCCCGGTGGTTCGTCCGGTGGCTCGGCCGCATCGGTCGCCGCGCGGATCGTGCCGGCGGCGACCGCTACCGACACTGGCGGCTCCATCCGCCAGCCCGCCGCTCTTTGCGGTGTTACGGGCATCAAGCCTACTTACGGGCGCTGCAGCCGCTACGGCATGATTGCCTTCGCCTCGAGTCTCGATCAGGCGGGCCTCATCACTGTCAGTGCCGAAGACGCCGCGCTGCTGCTCGGGCCGATGTCAGGATTCGATCCGCGCGATTCGACCAGCGTCGAGCGCGCCGTACCCGATTACACGACCACCCTCGGCGATTCGCTCGAGGGGCTGACCATAGGGCTCGTCAAAGAATTCTTCGATAAGGGGCTCGATGCCACTAACGAACAGCGCATTCGCGATGCTATCGCCGTATTCGAAAAACTCGGTGCTCGCGCGCGCGAAGTGAGCTGTCCTCATCTGCCCTTATCGGTGCCCACTTATTACGTGGTGGCGCCCGCCGAGTGTTCATCGAACCTCGCGCGCTTTGACGGTGTGCGCTTCGGTCATCGCTGCGAGTCGCCAAAGAATCTGCTCGATCTCTACTGTCGTTCCCGCGGCGAGGGCTTCGGTGCCGAGGTGAAGCGGCGCATCATGACCGGTACCTACGTGCTGTCGGCCGGCTATTACGATGCCTATTACCTCAAGGCGCAGCGCGTGCGGCAGCTGATCAGCGCCGATTTCGCCCAGGCCTTCCAGAGCTGCGATCTGCTCTTTGGTCCGACATCGCCGACGCCGGCATTTGCGATCGGCGCCAAGTTCGACGATCCCATTACCATGTACCTTAACGACATCTATACCATTGGCGCCAATCTGGCAGGCCTGCCCGGAATGTCCATTCCCTGTGGGTTCGTCGACGGCTTGCCAGTGGGACTGCAGATCCTCGGGCCACATTTTTCCGAGGCGCGCATGCTCAACGCCGCGCATCGTTATCAGCAGGAAACCGACTGGCATCTTCGCGTGCCGGCGGCGTTTGCCTGAGAATTTGCCATGGAATGGGAAACCGTCATCGGTCTCGAAATCCACGCCCAGCTCGCCACCCGCTCAAAGATTTTTTCGGGCTCGGCGACCGCTTATGGTGCCGAGCCGAATACGCAGGCGAATCTGGTCGACCTCGGCTACCCCGGGGTGTTGCCGGTGCTCAATGGCGAGGCGGTGCGTATGGCTGTGCGCTTTGGACTCGCGATCGGCGCGCGTATTGCGCCGTGCTCGGTGTTTGCGCGCAAAAATTATTTCTACCCCGATCTGCCCAAGGGCTATCAAATCAGTCAGTACGAATTGCCGATCGTCGCCGAAGGTGCGCTTGACGTCATGCTCGATGACGGCACGCGCAAGCGTATCGGAATTACCCGGGCGCATCTCGAAGAAGACGCCGGCAAGTCGCTGCACGAGGGATCGCCCGGCGTCAGTGGTATCGACCTCAATCGTGCTGGCACGCCACTCATAGAAATCGTTAGCGAGCCCGATCTGCGCTCGGCCAAAGAAGCCATCGCCTACATGAAGAAAGTACACACGCTGGTGCGCTATCTTGGAATCTGTGACGGCAACATGCAGGAAGGCTCGTTCCGTTGCGATGCTAACGTTTCCGTGCGTCACAAGGGCGCCGAGAAATTCGGCACTCGCGCTGAGATAAAAAATCTCAACTCTTTCCGCTTCGTCGAAAAAGCGATCAACTACGAAGTCGAGCGGCAAATCGAGATTATCGAAAGCGGTGGCATAGTGGTGCAGGAGACGCGCCTTTACGACCCGGAAAAGGGCGAGACGCGCTCGATGCGCTCCAAAGAAGAGGCCAACGATTACCGATATTTCCCCGACCCCGACCTGCTCCCGGTGGTGCTCGGTGACAGCTTCATCGCCGGTGTCAAGGCCACGCTGCCCGAGCTACCCGACGAAAAAGCCGAGCGTTTCGTACGCGATTACGGACTCTCCCAATACGACGCAGGCGTGCTGACGGCCAGTCGCGAACTGGGGGCCTTTTATGAAGAGGTGGTGCGACGCGTCGGCAGCGAGCCCAAGCTTTGCGCCAACTGGGTCATGGGTGATCTTGCTGCCTTGCTCAACAATGATAACCTCGAGATCAATCAATCGAAGGTTGATGCGGCGGCGCTCGCGGGCCTTGTAGTACGTATCGTCGACTCGACCATCTCCGGTAAGATCGCCAAAGATGTCTTTGAGGCGATGTGGGCCTCGGGTGAGGGTGCCGACGCGATCATTGAACAAAAGGGTTTGCGGCAGATCACCGATACCGGCGCTATTGCGAAGGCCATCGAAGAGGTCATGGCAAAAAATGCGGGTCAGCTTGCCGACTATCGGTCCGGAAAAGATAAGCTGTTCGGATTTTTTGTGGGTCAGGTGATGAAGGCGACCGGCGGCAAGGCGAACCCCGCGCAGCTTAACGAGCTGCTCAAGAAAAAACTGGCTGGCTGATCGCCGCCGCAAGGACGCGGAAAGCATGCAGCAGCCTGCAGCGGGTCGCGCCCGTATCGATATCGTGCAGCGCTTTGCCGTCGAACAGCAGTCTGTGCGCGGTCAGTTTGTGCGCCTGGGGCCCGCATGGCTTGCGCTGCGCGAGCATGGTGATTACCCCAAGCCGGTGCGGCGCATTCTCGGCGAGGCAGTCACTGCGGCCGTGCTGCTGGCCTCCACGCTCAAGTTCCAAGGCGAACTTACGCTGCAACTGCAGGGCGATGGCGCCGTTCGCTTGTTAGTCGCGCAGTGCACCAACAAATTTTGCATTCGTGCCGTCGCGCGCTTCGATCGCGGGCGAGTCGAGGCGAACCTGCGCGACTCCGCTGCACTCACCGACCCGTTTGCTGTGCTCGCGGGCGCTGGCACCCTAGTTGTTACCATCGAAGCTGATCAGCTCGCTTCGCGTTACCAGGGCGTCGTGCCGATCACCGGTGGCTCGCTCGCAGCCTCACTTGAGCATTACTTTGAAAGCTCCGAGCAGTTGCCGACGGCGGTCGTACTCGGCGCTGACGACTTCGGTACGGCGGGGCTCTTGGTACAACGTATGCCGCGTCATGGCGGCATCGTGACCGCGTCCGTGGATACCGCCGATCACACTTTTGCTGCCGCACGCGCGGCGATCGATGGCATGCAGCGCGATGAGTTGCTGGCCCGTCCGCCCGAAGATTTGATGCGGCGCGCGTTCAACGGGCTCGATTTGCGTGTGTACGACTCGCATCCGGTCGGCTTTCGCTGTCGCTGCAGTCGCGAGCGAGTTTCGGGGATGCTGCGTTCGCTCGGCCTCGAGGAAGTCCGCTCCATCATCGCCGAGCAGCAGTCGGTCACGGTCACTTGCGAGTTTTGCCATCGACCCTGGCGCTTCGACCCGGTCGATGCGCTAGGGCTTTTTGGTGCCGCGGTCGATCAGGTGCCGAGTTCGACCACGCTCAACTGACGGCATCGCGTCAGCTTCGGTGTGCGCTCGTGAGGTACTCCTCGCTCTGCATCTCGATGAGGCGACTTGCCGTGCGCTCGAATTCGAAGCGCAAGCGCTCGCTCTGATAGAGCTGCATCGGCGCAGCGGCTGCCGAGATCACGAGATTCACGCGGCGGTCATAGAATTCGTCGACCGCGGCGATGAAGCGTCGCGCAGCATCTTCGCTCGCCGCGGCGAAGACGGGCACGTTCGAGAGCAGCACGGTCTGGAACTCGCGGGCGATGCTGACATAGTCGTTTTGGCTGCGCGGTCCCTCGCAGAGCGCACGGAAGTCGAACCACACCACGTTGTCGCAGACCCGTAATACTTCTATCTCGCGCCCCTCAACATCGATACTGCCGCCCGTCTTGCCGAGTCCGTCAGCAAGATCCTCGAATATCTCGGTCAAGGCGCTGGCGGTCCGCTTCGAGTCGCTTTGCAGATAAATCGGCATGCGCGTGAGTTGGCGCAACCGATAATCGGTACCGCCATCGACACTGACGAGTGCGCAGTGACGCTCCAACAAGGTGATCGCCGGCAAAAAGCGCCGCCTCTGCAAGCCACTGCGATAGAGCCCCGCGGGCGGTACGTTGGACGTGCATACCAGCGTCACGCTGCGATCGACGAGATGAGCGAACAGCCCGCCGAGCAGCATGGCGTCGGCGATATCGCTGACGAAAAGCTCATCGAGGCAAAGTACTCGGGTATCGCGGGCGATATCCGTGGCGACGGCGATCAGCGGGTCAACCTCATCGCGATGTTGTCGTAGTCCTTCGTGCACGCTTTGCATGAAGCGATGGAAATGACTACGGCGTTTTCTGGTGAGCGGCAGACCCTCGAAGAACAAATCCATCAACCAGGTTTTACCGCGACCGACAGCACCCCAAAGATAAACGCCGCGCACGGCGCCAGCATGATCTAATGGCGCGGAGAAGTGTCGCCGGAAGCGCGTGAGTAGCGAAGGTTTTTTGGTCGCGATGAGTTCCCTGTGCAGGCGCTCGAGCTCGTCGATGGCAGCGCGCTGCGCGGGGTCGGCGCTGAAGCCGCTGCGGGCAAGCGCCGAGGCGTAGCGATAGGCGAGCGCGCTCGGCTGCCCTGCACTCAAGTGCGGAGCTCCGGTCGATCGCGGAAATAGTCCAGTGCGGCGGGGTTAGCGAGGGCGTCGGTGTTGGTGACCGGCAGGCCGTGCACGATATTGCGCACGGCGAGCTCGACGATCTTGCCGCTGACGGTGCGCGGAATCTCGGGCACTGCAACGATACGTGCTGGCACGTGGCGCGGGGTGGTGTTGGCGCGTATGGTGTTGCGGATGCGTTCTTGCAGAGCGTCATTGAGAGTGATGCCCTCTCGCAGGCGCACGAAGAGCACTACGCGCACATCGCTCTGCCACTCTTGGCCGATACAAAGCGATTCCAGAACCTCGGGCAAGATTTCGACCTGCCGATAGATTTCGGCAGTACCGATGCGGATACCGCCCGGGTTCAACACGGCATCGGAGCGACCGAGAATCATGAAGCCGCCACGCTTGGTACGCATGGCGTAATCACCATGATGCCAGATGCCCGCAAAGCGCTCGAAGTAAGCCTTGCGATATCGCGCGCCATCGGCATCACCCCAAAAACCGATCGGCATCGACGGAAAGCTGCGTCGACAGACAAGTTCGCCCTTCTCGCCGGCGGGTAGCGAGCGGCAGGACTCATCGACTACATCTACATCCATGCCGAGACCCGCACACTGCAGTTCGCCGCGATACACGGGCCCGAGCGGATTGGCGATGCAGAAGCTCGAGATGATGTCGGTCCCGCCGGAAATCGATGACAGCTGCACGTCGTTTTTGATGTCGCGGTAGACGAAATCGAATTGCTCAGGCGCAAGCGGCGAGCCCGTCGACAAGACGGTGCGCAGCGCGGGCAACTGAACGCGTGTGCACGGCTGATATCCGACCTTTTCGAGAGCAGACAAATATTTTGGACTGGTACCTAAGATACTGATATGTTCGGCTTCGGCCATGCGCCAGAGCACGCCTTCATCAGGATAAAATGGCGAGCCATCGTAGAGCACCAGCGTAGCGCCAACGGCGAGACCGCTCGCCAGCCAGTTCCACATCATCCAGCCGCAGGTGGTGAAGAAGAACAGACGATCGGTGCGGCGTAGATCAACGTGCAGGTGATGTTCCTTCAAATGCTGCAGCAGCGTGCCGCCGGCGCCATGGACAATGCACTTCGGTTTACCGGTCGTGCCTGATGAATACATCACGAAGAGCGGGTGATCGAAGGGCAGAGGCGTGAAAACGGGGTTCGCACCTGGCGTGCCGCAGCGATTCCAGAGTTGCACCTGACGCGTGGCGTTAGCGGATAAGCGCTCGAGATTGGGCGCAGCGTCGACATAAGGCACCACGATCACGGTGCTTACCGAGTGTAGTTGCGCTAGTACGTCGGCGATCAGCGTCAAAGAATCTAGTGTCTTGCCACCGTAAAAATAACCATCGGCGGTGACGATGACCTTCGGTGCGATTTGCCCGAAGCGATCGAGCACGCCGACGATACCGAAGTCGGGCGAGCACGAAGACCAGATCGCGCCAATGCTGGTGGTGGCCAGCATTGCTATGATCGTTTCGGGAAGGTTCGGCATGAAGCCCGCTACCCGATCTTCGGGCACAACCCCCGCAGCACGCAGGCCTGCCGCCACACGACCGACTTCGGCCGTGAGTTGACGATAAGACAAAGTCCGCCGTGCACCGCGCTCATTGTGGAATACGAGTGCCGGATGATCGTCGCGAAAGTGCAGCAAATTCTCGGCGAAATTGAGCTGAGCGCCCGGAAACCACCGTGCTCCGGGCATCCGCGCGCCGTCCTCGAGCACTGCGGCCGCTGCCCAGTCGGCCTTCACGTCAGTAAAATGCGCGAGCTCGAACCAGAAGGCGGGCGAGTCCTCGACCGACCAGCGATGCAGTGCAGCGTAGTCGGCAAAATGCAGATCACGGCGCGCAGCGACGCAGTTTATAAAGCGCTGCAGATTACTGCTCTGCCTGCGCTCCGTGCTCGGCGTCCACAATGGCCGCGCCTCGCTCATATCGACAACGGCAGTTACTCAGAGCGACTGGTAGATTGGGCCGGAGCCGCCTTCAGGCGTCGTCCAATCAATGATTTGATACGGGTCTTTGATGTCGCAGGCCTTGCAGTGCACGCAGTTCGAAGCATTGATCTGCAGTCGCTTGCCACCCGCTCCGTCATCCACCATTTCGTAGACATTAGCTGGACAGAAGTTCTGGCAAGGATTGCCGAACTCTGCGGCGCAGCGGGTCACGCAAATATCAGGATCGCGAACCTTGAGGTGGATCGGCTGGTTTTCTTCGTGCGAGTTATTGGCGAAGAACACCGCAGCAAGACGATCGCGGGGAGGTAGCGAGCGATCGGTCCAGCCGCGATCAGGCGATTCAAATTCATTGAGCTGCTGGGTTTCGGCGTAGGCGGCGGTATTTCGCAGCGTCCATGGTGTGCGACCTCCGGTCACCGTCTCGAGCGCGCCATTGGCCATCGCAAACCACAAACCGCGCTTGAAGCCGGGCTTGATGTTACGCACCGACTTGAGCTCGCGACCGCCTGCGGAGGCGCGAAAGCGCGCATCGAAGCCCGCGGGCGAGCAGGCGTTCTCTGCCAAATGCTCGGCGGCCAGCATGCCGCAGCGGATCGCCTGATGAATACCCTTGATTTTGGCGACATTGAGCGTGCCCGCGGCATCGCCTATCAGCATCGCGCCCGACATCTCGAGTTTCGGCAGCGATTGCCAGCCACCTGCGGCGATCGCGCGCGCGCCGGCGGCGACGATCTCGCCGCCTTCGAGCAAGACACGGATGCTCGGATGATGCTTGAACTGCTGAAATGCTTCGAAGGGTTTCAGTCGCGGGTCGCGATAATCGAGGCCTACCACATAGCCGACGTACACGCGATTATTGTTCAGGTGATAAAGAAAACTGCCGCCATAGGTGCGGTTGTCAAGCGGCCAACCCACCGAGTGCTGGATGAGGCCGGGCTCAACTCGACCCTCTGGCAATTGCCATAATTCTTTGAAACCGAGACCGTAGGTTTGCGGATCGCAGTCAGCATCGAGTTGGTAGCGCGCAATCAGTTGCTTGCTGACGCTGCCGCGGCAGCCCTCGGCCAGTACCGTGATCTTGGCGCGCACCTCGGGGCCCGGCGCAAAGTTCGGTCCAGCCTCGCCTGATTTTTCGATGCCCATATCTCCGATCTGCACGCCGGCGACGCTACCATCCTCATTAAATAGCGGCTTGGCCGCAGCGAAGCCCGGGAACACGTCGACGCCGAATTCCTCAGCTTTGGCCGCGAGAATGGGCGTGAGCAAGCCGAGCGAGACGATGAAGTTACCCTCATTATGCTGTTGCGGCGGCACAGGCAGCCGGATGCGGCTCGTACGCGTGAGTAGCGAGAATTCGTCGCGCTTGGCAGGTACACACAAGGCGGGCGGATGGTCGCGCCAGCCTGGCAACAGAGCATCGAGGGGACCCGGCTCGAGCACCGCACCCGAGAGTGCCTGCGCGCCGATCGCCGAGGCCTTCTCGAGCACGCAAACCGTGAGATCCGCGGTCAGTTGCTTGAGGCGCACCGCGCAAGCAAGGCCCGCCGGGCCGCCACCAACGATGAGTACGTCATATTCCATGACGTCGCGTTCAATTTGCTCGGACATCTTCAACCCCTCTCGATAGCGATAGCAGTGGCTTCACCGCCACCGATGCAAAGTGCAGCGACGCCGCGCCGCAGCCCGCGTTGCGCAAGGGCATGGGCGAGCGTGGCAACAATGCGCGCGCCAGTGGCGCCAATCGGGTGACCGAGCGCGCAGGCGCCGCCATTCACGTTGAGTTTATCGGCGGCGATGCCGATGTCTTTTTGCGCCGCCATGGCCACCGCCGCGAAAGCCTCATTGACCTCGAACAGATCGACGTCCTCGGCACGCCAGCCCGCGCGTTGCAAAACTTTTTGGATGGCACCGACGGGCGCGACCGTGAACCACTCGGGCTCCAGCGCGAAGCTCGCTTGGGCTACGACAAGAGCCAGTGGCGTGAGGCCGCGCGCCGACGCAAACTTCGACGTGGCGAGGATTGCTGCGGCGGCGCCGTCCGAGATGGATGAGGAACTCGCTGCGGTGACTGTACCGTCTTTGCAGAACGCAGGTTTCAGCTGCGGAATCTTTACGAGATCACAAGTGAAAGGCGTTTCGTCGCGATCGATGACAGTTTCGCCCTTGCGACCTTTGACCGTGACCGGCGTGAGCTCGTTGGCAAAGGCGCCGTTTTCGACCGCCGCTAAGGCGCGCGTTACCGAGATCGTCGCAAAGGCATCTTGATCGGCGCGCGAAAAGTTGTAGCGTGTCGCTGTGTTCTCGGCGAACGCACCCATCATCTGCCCATCCCAGGGGCTTTGCAGTCCGTCGGTGAACATGTGATCGAGCACTTCGCCGTGCCCCATCCGATAGCCGGCGCGAGCCTTTGGCAGCAGGTACGGCGCGTTGCTCATCGATTCGAGTCCGCCCGCTGCGATGACCTCGGCATTACCCGCGCGCAATTGATCGATCGCCATCATGATGGCTTTCATGCCCGAGCCGCACATTTTATTGATCGTGGTCGTCGGCACCGAGTGCGGGATACCCGCTTGCAGTGCGGCTTGGCGCGCTGGAGCTTGGCCTAGCCCGGCGGGCAGCACGCAACCCATGAGCACTTCCTGAAGATCGCCGGCCGCGACACCTGCCGATTGCACGGCTGCCGCGAGTGCTGCGGCGCCGAGTTGGGGCGCGGTGACCGGGGCGAGTACCCCGTGGAAGGCACCGATCGGCGTGCGACGGGCGGAGAGGAAAACGATCGAATCGGTCATGCGGACCCTGGGCCGAAGCAAGCTGGGAAGTCCGATAGTTTATGCGAAAACCCCCCCTCGGTCGGGTTCGCCTAGGCGCTCGAGGATGGCGGCCCGCGTTTGCTCGCGCAGCTGTCGCGCCACGACCTCCGACCCCAGATCCGCGGCCGGTAGGATCGGCGGCAGTAGTTCCACTTCGATGAGGCCCGGGCGGGGAAAGAATCTCGGGCTTTGCAGGATGGCGCGCGTGCCGCGGATCACGCAGGGCACGACCGGGCAACGCGCGTAGGCCGCGCTTTTGAAGGCGCCGCTATGGAATTTCAGTAGCCCCGGCTCACCCTCGAAGGTACCCTCGGGAAAGAACAGCAGCGACTGTCCTGCATTCGCCGTACGAAGTACCCGGCGCGCATCGAGTGAGCCTTTGTGACGGTTGAAGCGCTCGACGAATTCCGTGCCGATGCGGCGCAGCAGCAGCCCAGCGAGTGGCACGTTGGCCATCTCGCGCTTGACGACATACGCATAGTTTTCGGGTAGCACCGCCTTGATGACGATCGCGTCGATGTAACTCGCGTGATTGGCAGCGACCACGCATTGTCCGGCGGGCAGGTGTTCGGCGCCGGTGACGACTAGTCGCGTGAAGGTCAGGCGTAGAATGAGCCTTGAGGCGACGCCCGCGAGGTGTCGACGTCGGTACATCGCCGGCACCACCAGCAGCAACAGCAACAGCACGAGCGCGATCACGATAAACACCAACCACGCATAGCTGCCAAAGATCACGCGCGCCAGCAGGGCTGCCGGATGTTCGCGGGCGGTGGCGGTTGCGGTGGTGGGCGGTAGCATGGGTGGGTGCAAAGTTGGCGGCGAGGTATCCTTGTGTTTGCCGTGCGCGAAAGTCAACGCAGTCCGCCGATTACCTCCGTGGTGCCCGATCCCGCGCTGCTGCGTTTTCTCGATGTGATCTGGATGGAGCGCGGCCTTGCAGCCAACACCCTTGCCGCCTACCGAGCCGATTTGCTCGCGCTGCAGCAGTGGCTCGAGATTCGTGGCAGCACGCTTGCGGCAGCGAACCGTACCCACTTGCTCGACTACGTTGCCGCGCGGGTCAGCGCCGGCGCGAGATCGCGATCGACCGCGCGGCAGCTCTCGGCGTTCCGCCGATTTTTTCGTCAACAAGTTCGTGACGGCGCGCGTCAGGAAGACCCGACGGCCGAAGTGGCGATGCCACGCACGGGTCGCACCCTACCGAAATCATTGAGTGAACAAGACGTGGAAACTTTACTCGCGGCGCTGCCCGTCGGAGACCCTTTGGGGTTTCGTGATCGCACCATGCTCGAAGTGCTGTACGCGACGGGGCTGCGCGTCTCCGAGCTCGTCAACCTACGGCACGCCCAGGTCAATCTAAATCAGGGCGTACTGCGTGTCACTGGCAAGGGTAATCGCGAGCGTCTGGTGCCCTTAGGGGCCGAGGCCATCGACTGGCTGCAGCGCTTTGCGGCCGATGCACGCAGCGAAATCCTCGGCTCGCAGCAGACCGATTTTCTATTCCCCACACGGCGCGGGACGCGCATGACGCGACAGGCGTTCTGGAGTCTCATCAAGCGCCATGCCCGCGCTGCAGGCATCAGCAAACCGCTCTCGCCACACACGCTGCGGCATGCTTTTGCGACCCATCTTCTGAACCACGGCGCCGACCTGCGCGTGGTGCAGATGTTGCTTGGTCACAGCGATCTGTCGACCACGCAGATCTACACTCATGTTGCCCGCGAGCGCATGAAAAGCCTGCACGCCGCGCATCATCCGCGCGGTTGAGGGCGTACAAAGCGCGCTGGATTACGCTGCCATGCGCTTGCCGCGTGCTGAGCGCGTCCTCTGCTAAAATGCAGTACGTGAAAACCGCAGTCTTTTCTGCCTTGATGGTGATGCTGGCTTTGCCGCTCGCGGGCTCCGCGCAGCAGGGCAGCTCCGCGCCGCAAGGCAACGCCGCACAAGCGAGTGCCTCGGCGCCACGGGGTGCGGCTGCTGCCGACCCGCGCACCGAACTCGTCAAACGCTTGCCCGGCAGCAAGCTCGAAGATTTCCGCCGCTCGCCGTTACCCGAAGTCTATGAATACGCGCGCGGTGCCGACATCCTCTACATTAGCGCGGACGGCAAATTTGCCCTTGCCGGCGACATGTACGAGATCGCCAGCGAAACCAACCTCAGTGAAAAGCGTCGCCGCGAGGCGCGTCTTGCGCTGATCGCCAAGGTACCTGAAAACCAGATGGTAATTTTCGGACCGCGCGAGGCCAAGCACACCGTCACCGTGTTCACCGATGTCGATTGTGGTTACTGCCGCAAACTGCACGCAGAGATCGCGCGCTACAACCAGCTGGGCATACGTGTGCGTTATCTCTTTTATCCGCGCGAGGGCCCGCACTCCGAGTCATGGGACAAAGCGATCGCCGTTTGGTGTTCCGCCAATCGCAACGACGCGCTGACTCGCGCCAAGAAAGGTGAGAAGATTGGCAAGCCGAAGTGCGCTTCAAATACGGTGGCCAAAGATTACGAGCTAGGTCAAGAAGTCGGCTTGCGCGGGACGCCGGCGATAATCACCGCGAGCGGCGAGCTACTGCCTGGCTATGTGCCGCCCGATATGCTCGTCAAACGTCTCGAAGAAAAAAGCTGACAGCGACTACTGAGCGCGGTCAGCGCTCGAGCAGTTTGAATTTATCCGGCTTGCCTTCCCATTCTTTGGCGTCGGCCGGCGCATCGCCTTTCTCGGTGATCACGGGCCACTTACGCGCCAGCTCGGCGTTCAGTGCCTTAAACTGCTGCTGTTCGGCAGGGACTTCGTCCTCGGAGTAAATGGCTTCGACCGGGCACTCGGGCTCACACAGCGTGCAGTCGATGCACTCATCCGGATCGATTACCAGAAAATTGGGGCCTTCGTGAAAGCAGTCGACCGGGCAGACCTCGACGCAGTCCATGTATTTACACTTGATGCAGTTTTCTGTGACGACGAAAGTCATGGTCTTCCCCGAAAAAACGTTGTCGCGAACTTTATCTCGGCACCACGGGCTCTGCCAGAGTCAGCTCGGCTGTTGACCGCCCAGCCGCCGTGGTGCGGCGGTCGAACTCCGTGAAGTAGTGTTGCTCGATGCCACGCGTACGATCCTCGAAGTAACGGCGTAGGGCGAATTCCGTGCTCGGAAAAGCGATGTCACTCCACGGAATATCCCGCTCCTCGACCAGCTTCGATTCGAGGCTTTCGACCCCAACGCCAAAGTCCGATGTCCGCAAACGCGCGCGGAAAAACACATGCACTTGCTGCGCATGCAGGATGTGCACGACGGCCAGCAAAGAACCGATCTCAACATCGGCTAGCGCTTCCTCGGAGGACTCGCGCGCAGCTGCCTGCTGCAGCGTCTCGTTGTTTTCCATGAAGCCCGCAGGAAAGGTCCAGTAGCCGAGACGCGGTTCGATGGCGCGGCGGCACAGCAGGATTTTTCCGGAAGGGTCTTCGGGAACGCAGCCAACCACCAGCTTCGGGTTCTGGTAGTGCACCGTACGACAGGACGGGCAGACGTGGCGCGGTAGGTGTTCGCCTTCGGGGACGCGCACCACGACGGCGGTGCCACAATTGCTGCAGTAGTTCATTCGTTGAGCGTTGGTGCCGGGAGAGGGAATCGAACCCACACTCTGTCGCCAGAACCGGATTTTGAGTCCGGCGCGTCTACCAGTTCCGCCATCCCGGCTCCGGGAACGGACCGTAGTATACGTGAAACCCCACGCAGACTTGCCTACCATGCGCGCCGTGCACGCCGCTGACTTCGATTTCGAACTACCTCAGGAACTGATTGCGCAACGGCCGCTGCCGCAGCGGACTGCTTCGCGGCTGCTGGTTTTGAACCCGCGCAGCGGGCCGGCCATCGCCGATGCCGGCATTCGTGATCTCCTCGAGTTACTTGAGCCCCGCGATTTGCTGGTGTTCAACGACACTCGCGTCATTCCGGCACGGCTGCGCGGCCACAAGCCGAGTGGCGGTGCCGTCGAGATGCTGCTCGAACGCCCACTCGCCGGAACCCTGGCGTTGCTGCACATGCGCGCCAGCAAGCCGCTTCGCCCGGGACAGATCCTGCATTCGGCGGGCGGCGACCTCGTGGTCGAGGGTCGCGAGGAAGATCTTTTCCGCGTGCGATTGCCGGCGCCGGCGATCGGGTTTTTCAGTGCACACGGCGAAGTGCCGCTGCCGCCTTACATCGAACGCAGGCCCGAGGCCGCCGACCTCGAGCGTTATCAAAGCGTGCTCGCGCGCGTGCCCGGGGCGGTCGCTGCGCCGACGGCCAGTCTGCATTTTGATGCCGCGCTGCTCGAGGCCTTGGCCGCGCGCGGCATTCGCTATACAACGCTCACCTTGCGTGTGGGTGCGGGGACTTTTCAGCCGCTGCGCAGCGAGCGCATCGAGGATCACATCATGCATGCCGAGTGGGCCGAGGTGCCCGCGACCGCCTGCGCAGCGATTGCCGCAACGCGCGCCGCAGGCGGACGCGTGGTAGCGATCGGCACCACAGTGGTTCGCGCGCTCGAGTCCGCGGCGCTCGCGGCAGCGGAATTCGCCGCAGACGAGGCCGCATCCGGAGTGCTCGCGCCCTGGACCGGCGAGACGCAAATCTTTATTACGCCGGGATTTCGCTATCGCGCAGTTGATGCACTACTCACCAATTTTCATTTACCGCGCTCGACACTGATCATGTTGGTCAGCGCATTCGCGGGTCGCGAGTTCACACTCGCAGCCTATGCGCATGCCGTTGCCCGGCGGTATCGATTTTTCAGTTACGGTGACGCCATGCTCATTACTTCGAGAGCGCCGTGAGCTTGCGTTACCAACTGCTCGCGACTGATGGCGCAGCTCGGCGCGGCCGAGTGCAGGCGCGGCACGGCAGTATTGAAACACCGACCTTCATGCCGGTCGGTACCTATGGCACGGTCAAGGCCATGACTCCCGAGGAACTCAAGGGGCTGGGCGCCGAGATTATTTTGGGTAACACGTTTCATTTGATGCTGCGACCGGGGCATCAAGTGATTGCCGAGCTCGGCGGATTACATCGGTTCATGCACTGGTCGCGACCGATCCTAACAGACTCGGGCGGCTTCCAAGTCTTCAGTCTAGCCAAATTACGCAAGATCACCGAGGAGGGCGTGCGCTTTCGCTCGCCGATCGATGGCAGCGAGGTGCGTCTCACGCCCGAAGATTCGATGGATATGCAGCGTGCACTCGGCTCCGACATCGCCATGATGTTTGACGACTGCACCGCATGGCCGGCGACGTACGAGCAGGCGCGCGCCTCGATGGAGCGATCGATGCGCTGGGCGAAGCGCTGCGTCACCTATTATTACCGCGAGGGCGAGCGTGATGCGGCACCGGGCGAGCTCTTCGGTATCGTGCAAGGCGGCATGTACGAGGATCTGCGGCGCGAATCTTTGAGTGCGCTGCTCGAGCTCGATCTGCCGGGTCTTGCGGTGGGCGGCCTCGCGGTGGGCGAGCCCGAGCCCGAGCGCTTGCGCGTGCTAGAGGAATTGTTGCCACACATGCCAATCGATCGACCTCGCTATCTCATGGGCGTCGGCCGACCTGAGGATATCGTCGCGGCGGTGCTGCGCGGGATCGACATGTTCGATTGTGTGATGCCGACACGACATGCGCGTAACGGTCACCTTTTTACCGGCACTGGTGTCATCAATATCCGCAATGCCGTGCACCAGCGCGACCCGGGACCGATCGACCCGGACTGTGGCTGTTATACCTGTCGCAATTATTCACGGGCCTACCTGCGGCACCTCGATCGCTGCAACGAGATCCTGGGCTCCCGGCTCAACACCATTCACAACCTGCATTTCTACCTCGAACTTATGCGGCAGCTGCGGGCGGCTATCGAGGCCGGCCGGGTGCAGGCGTTTGCCCGTGATTTCCTTGCCCGTCGGGGGGCTGTGGCATAATTCGCGGCCTTTTTCGACCCGTCTATCACCCGAGGACCCGATCCCATGAACGGACTGATCCCCGCGGCCTATGCCCAGGCCGACGGCGCTGTGCCCGGCGGCCAGCTCGCACCGCTTTTGATGATGGTGCTGTTCATCGTCATTTTCTATTTTCTGCTTATTCGCCCGCAGCAGAAAAAGGCCAAAGAACACGCGGCCATGCTCGGCAAGCTGACTGCAGGCGATGAGGTGGTCACCGCCGGGGGGATCGTCGGCAAGGTGACCGCGGTCGACGAGGGTTTCGTTACCCTTGAAATCGCCGCCGAGGTCCGAATCAAGGTGCAGAAGTTTCAAGTCAGCTCACTGGTTCCCAAGGGCACTCTGAAGGGCTGATTCATGCTCGAGTTTGCCCGCTGGAAGTACATCCTCGTCGCCGCCGTTTTGGTGCTGGCGACGATCTTCGCGCTGCCTAATATCTTTGGTGAGGATGCTGCCTTGCAGGTCGTCCGCAAGGACCGCGGCGCAATCGAAACCGACGGGCAACGCGCAGTGGCGGACTTCCTGCGCGGCAAGGGCGTGACGTTCTCGCGTAACTACATCGACGACGGGCGTCTGATGCTGCATTTCGCCGCCGTGCCCGAGCAGTTGAAGGCCCGCGATCTCGTCAATGAAAACTTTACCCGCGACTACGTCACGGCGCTGTCCTTCGCTTCGCGCGCGCCGGATTGGTTGCGCAAGATCGGCTTGCGCCCGATGCCGCTCGGTCTTGACCTGCGCGGTGGCCTTTACCTGCTCTATCAGGTCGATGTCGATGGTGCGGTCGCGCAGGTGCTCGAGGTATACGAGCAAGATCTGCGTCGGGCGCTGAGCCAGGACAATGTGCAATTCGTCGATGTGGTGCAGGTTGCCGAGGGCACGGTCAAGCCAAACGGCCTGCGCGTGTTGCTGCCGGCAGGCGCTGACCCAGCGCCGGCGCGCGAGTCCGTCCGCCGCGTATTGCCGGATGTGACGACCTCGGCGCAGCGGGGCGGGGTTGGGCCGATCCTGCAGGCGCTGCTGACAGCCACTCAGCTCAAGGAGCGTCAGGACTACGCCATTTCGCAAAACCTCACCACCCTCCGTAATCGTGTCAACGAGCTTGGCGTGTCCGAGCCCGTGGTGCAGCGGCAGGGTATCGATCGCATCGCCGTGCAACTGCCCGGCGTGCAGAATTCGGCCGAAGTCAAAGATATTCTCGGTAAGGTCGCCACCCTTGAGTTCCGCCTCGTCGATATCCAGAACAGTGTCTCAGAGGCCGTGCAGCGTGGTCGGGCACCGTTCGGCTCGAAGCTTTATGAAACACGAGAAGGTCAGCCAACGCTGCTGAAGCGCGACATCATCGTCACCGGCGATCAGCTCATCGATGCGACCACGGCGGCCACCGAGCAGGGTCCGGGCGTGTCGGTCAAGCTCGACGCTTCGGGCGGCGAAGAAATGCTGCGCACTACGCGGGCCAATCTCAGTAAGCCCATGGCGGTGGTCTTCATCGAGCAGCGTCGCGAAGAAGTCGATGTTGGCGGCGAGAAAGTGCAGCGCGATATCAAAGAAGAGAAGGTCATTAACACCGCGACCATCCAGGGTATTTTCTCGAATAGCTTTCAGATCACGGGCCTCGGCGTCAACGAAGCGCGCGAGCTCGCCTTGCTGCTGCGCGCGGGCGCGCTGGCGGCGCCCATCTTTGTCATCGAAGAGCGCGTGGTGGGCCCGGGTCTCGGCAAAGAAAACATCGAGAAAGGTACGAGCGCACTGATAATCGGTATGGCACTGCTGTTCGTGTTCATGCTCGTGTACTACAAGATGTTCGGCTTAGTCGCGAATGTGGTGCTGCTCGCGAACGTGGTGCTGCTCGCAGCCTTGCTGACCATGTTCAAGGCGGCGCTCTCCTTGCCGGGTATCGCCGGGATCGTGCTTACCGTCGGCATGGCGGTCGATGCCAACGTGCTCATCTACGAACGTATTCGCGAAGAAGTTCGCAACGGCGTGACGCCGCAGACCGCGATTTCCAAGGGCTTCGATAAAGCCTTCTCGGCGATTGCCGACTCCAACATCACGACGCTGATCGCCGGCATTGTGCTCTGGGCCTTCGGAACGGGGCCGATTCGTGGGTTCGCGGTCGTACTTTCGCTGGGTATCGTGACCTCGATGTTCACATCGCTGCTCGGCAGTCGTGCGCTGCTGACCTTGATGTATGGCGGGGCGCGACGCCCAGAAAAACTTTTGATTTGACGCAGCACTCCAGAGTCTTACCACCATGGACATCTTAAAAAGTAACGGCCGCATCGCCTTTATGGGTTCCCGCAAACTTTGGTATGCGACGTCGGCGATTTTGTTCGTCACCGCGTTGGTAGCGCTGTTCGCCAACGGTCTCAACCTGGGGGTCGATTTTACGGGCGGTATCACGGTCGAAGCTAAGTTCACGAGCGAAGCCCAGCCCGAAGAATTACGTACGGGTCTCGCGCGCGCGGGTTTTAAAGATGTGCAGGTTCAGAACTTCGGCTCCTCGCGCGACGTGGCGATCCGTCTGCCGCCGCCTGAGGGTCAGTCTCCCGACAAGATCCGCGCTGATATCGAGCGTGTGCTGAAGTCTTCTGATCCCAACGTGGTCGTCAGTCGGCTCGAGGTGGTCGGTCCGCAGGTGGGTGCCGAGTTGCGCAACTCAGCCGCGGTGGCTTTGATTAGCGCGCTGATCCTCATCTTCATCTATGTGTTCATTCGCTTTCACGCGTGGCAGCTTTCCGCGGGTGCCATCATCGCGGCGATCCACGATCCCATCATCGTGCTCGGATTCTTTGCCTTGAGCGGCATCGTGTTCGATCTGTCGGCGGTTGCCGCCCTGCTGGCAGTCATCGGTTACTCGATCAACGATACAGTCGTGATATTCGATCGTATTCGTGAGCGTTTCGAGGCCAACAAGCGCATGGCGCCGACCGATGTGCTCAACCAGTCGATCAATCAAACGTTGTCCCGCACTATCATGACCTCCGTCACCACCTTGATCGTGGTCGTGGTGTTGCTGCTGCTCGGCGGCGCTGTGCTGCAGCCGTTCTCGTGGGCGCTCGTGGTCGGCATCCTGATCGGCACTTATTCTTCGATTTACATCGCGGCGGCTGTCGCCCTCGACATGGGTCTTACCGCAGAGAGCTTATTCCCGACACGGAAAAAACTCGCGATCGACGACATGCCCTGATTTGCTCGCTGATTCGTACCCTGCGACCGCACGCGGCAGTAGCGGTTGGACGGGCCGCCCCCCTACAATCGGGCGAATCAGCCCGAGGGGGGACGAAACATGAATTTCCGTATCAAGCCGCTCGATGACATTCTTGCCAATGCCGAGCGCAAGAGCCTCAAACGCTCTCTCGGGGCCTTCCAACTCACCACGATGGGTGTCGGTGCGATCATTGGCACCGGTATCTTTGTGCTCACGGCTGAGGCGGCGCAGAAGGCGGGCCCGGGCATGATGCTCTCCTTCATCATCGCCGGCTTCGTGTGCGCAGTGGCTGCGCTGTGCTACGCCGAACTCGCCTCGATGGTGCCGGTTTCCGGTTCTGCGTATACCTACTCCTACGCCGTCATGGGCGAGATGATCGCCTGGGTGGTTGGCTGGGCTCTGGTGCTCGAATATGCGGTTGCGGGGGGCGCAGTGTCGGTTGGCTGGTCGAATTATTTCGTTGGCTTGATGGATCGGTCGCTTGGAATTGATATTCCCGAAGCCTTCACCAAAGGGCCCTTTGCGGGCGGCATCATGAATGTGCCTGCAGCTGCCATCGCGCTGCTCGTCACCTGGCTACTGGTGATTGGTACGCGCGAGAGCGCATCGGTTAACGCCGTGCTGGTAACTATCAAGGTGGCGGCACTCAGCGTGTTCGTGGTGCTTACGGTACCGATGATCAACGGCGACAACTTTCAGCCCTTCGCACCGAACGGATTCTGGGATACCACCGGGCTCGGGATCGCCGGTGCAGCCGCCTCGATATTCTTTGCCTACATTGGCTTCGATGCGGTATCGACTGCCGCCGAGGAAACTACCAATCCGCAGCGCAATATTCCGATCGGTCTGATCGGCAGTCTCGGCATCTGCACCGTATTTTATTTGGTCGTCGCTGCAGGCGTGATTGGTTCGATCGGGGCGCAGCCGGTGCTAAATGACGCCGGTATGGCCGTCGCGCCGGGCAGCGCCGAGTTTGCAGCGATCTGCGCTCAACCTCAGCATGCGCAGGCGCTCGCCTGCAGCGGCGAGCCGCTCGCCTTTGCGCTCGACATGTTGGGCTGGGAGAAAGTGTCGCAGGTGATTGGTCTTGCCGCCTTCCTCGCGCTGCCCTCGGTCATCCTCATGATGCTCTTTGGGCAGACGCGAATTTTCTTTGTGATGGCGCGTGATGGTCTGTTGCCGGGTGCGGATACTCTCACCAAGGTACATCCGAAGTTCAATACGCCCTACGTGGTAACGCTTATCACGGGTATTGCGGTGACGGCATTTGCCGCGTTCTTTCCGGTTGGCGTGCTCGCCGATATCGCCAATAGCGGGACTTTATTTGCATTTCTCGCGGTGTCGATCGGTGTGCTCGTGCTGCGCGTACGCGAGCCGAATCGCCCCCGTCCGTTCACGACGCCGGCGGTGTGGGTCGTCGGACCGCTGTCGCTGCTCGGTTGCGGATTCCTATTCTTTTCTTTGCCGCTCGCCACACAGTTGACCTTCCTCTACTGGTTGATCGCCGGTCTCGTGATCTACTTTGCGTACGGTTATTGGAAGAGCCCGCTTGCGAAGCCGCGCGCTTGATAAATACGAGAACCGCATAGAAGTGATGCGCAATGGCTGAGTCCGACGCTAAGCTCGCGAATCGGATTCTGCTCGGTCTCGTCGTCGGCGCTTCGGCCGGCGCGCTGACGCTGGCGCTGGGCGGGCCGTTCCCCGCGCTGCTTGACGAAGCGCGCAGCCTCTCGTCGCAGGTATTCGACCCGCTCGGGCAGATTTTTCTGCGCATGCTATTTTTTGTGGTGATGCCGCTGGTGTTCGCCTCGCTGGCTGCCGGCGTTGCCCAACTGGGCGAACTCACGCGCCTTGGTCCGCTGGCCGTACGCACCTTCACCCTGTTCGTCCTCAACATGTCCATCGCATGCGCGCTTGGGCTCGTCATGATGAACGTGCTGCGCCCGGGTGGGGCGGTAGAGGGTGACACTAAGGCGCGCCTCCTCGAAGAATACGGTACGGCGTCGGGCAAGCTGATCGAGAAGCAATCGGCGCAGCCAGACATGAGCTTCCAGACCGTGGTTGATATGTTCATGCCACGTAATCTGCTCGGTGCAATCACGGGTAACGATCGGACCATGCTCGGCGAGGTATTGCCGCTGATTTTGTTCGCCATTTTGCTTGGCGCAGCCGCCTTGAGCTTGCAGGCGCGTCGACGCGAGCAGTTGCAGTCCGGGCTCGAGCTCATCACCGAACTGATGACGGGCATCGTGCGCTTTGCGCTGCTGCTGGCGCCGATTGCGGTGCCGGCGATGATCTACAGCGTCGTCGTCAAGATCGGCTGGGATATTTTGATTGCGCTCGGCGTTTTCGTTGTCGGCTGTCTTGTGGTGATGCTGCTGCACCTATTCGGCACGATGTCGCTCTGGCTCAAGCTTTTCTCGCGTTACGGGCCGAAGCGGTTTTGGCGCACCATTCGCCCGGTGCTGGTCACCGCATTTTCGACGAGCTCGAGTAGCGCTACCTTGCCCGCGGCACTCGCCTCCGCCCGAGACGATTTAGGCATCCGGCCAACCACCGCGGGTTTCGTACTGCCGCTAGGCACTACCATGAACATGGCGGGTACGGCGCTCTACGAGGGCTGTGTGGTGCTGTTCGTGGCGCAGGTATTTGGTATTTCTTTGGGCATCGGCGAGCAGGTCACGCTGCTGCTGTTGGCTGTGCTTGGTGCCGTCGCCGCAGCCGGCATCCCCAGCGGGTCTTTGCCGATCATTGCCGGCCTGTTAATCACTTTTGGCATCCCGCCCGAGGGCATCGGTATCGTACTCGGCGCCGATCGTCTGCTAGACATGACGCGCACTATGGTCAACGTGGGCGCCGACATGGTCACAACCGCCGTGGTCGACACGCTGGAGAGCGACTCGGCATCGACCGCAGGCGGTGCTGAAAGCGCATGAGCATCTCCCATCCCACGCACCCCGCGTTGGCCATGGATCTGCCGTCAGTCCTCGCGTAATTTAGGTGTAAGGTGCGGTCCGAGTAGCGTCACCAAAGCTTCATAAACTTTGGGCGAGGCGGCGATGATATTGCCACCTTGTTTGAATTCGCCGCCCGAGAGTGTGCCGACCCGACCGCCGGATTCTTCGACTAGAAGTGAACCGGCCGCAGTGTCCCAGGGACCCAGTCCAATCTCAAAGAAACCGTCGGTCCGGCCTGCGGCGACATAGGCTAGATCGAGTGCGGCCGAACCCGGTCGACGCACGCCCGCGGTGTTGAGCATCACGTCTTTGAGCATCGCGAGGTAGATGTCTAGGTATTCGGTGTTTGCTCGATACGGGAATCCCGTGCCGATGAGTGCGCCCTCGAGCGTGCGTTGTGCACTGACACGGATGCGACGATTTTCGAGGTGGGCACCATCACCGCGCGAGGCAGTAAAAACCTCCTGCCGCATCGGGTCATACACCACGCCGTGCTCGATCCGACCGCGCACACGCGCCCCGATCGAGACACAGAAGTGCGGCAGCCCATGGATGAAATTGGTGGTGCCATCGAGGGGATCGATGATCCACTCGACGGGGCCACTGCCCAGTTGACCACTCTCTTCGCCCAAGAAAGCGTGGTCGGGGTAGGCACGGCGGATGGTGGCGATGATGTCAGCCTCGGCAGCCTGGTCGACTTCGGTGACGTAGTCGTTACGACCTTTGCTTGACACTTCGAGCGAGTCGAGCCGATTGAGGCTGCGAACGATCAGGTCAGCCGCGCGACGCGCGGCGCGCACGGCAATACTGAGTAATGGCTGCATACTGGCAAAGAGCAGTGAAAAAACGCCGCTAGAATACCACTTATATGCTTACAGCCGCCGACATCCGCGTCGTTCTCGTCGAGACCTCCCACCCCGGTAACATCGGCGCGGTGGCGCGGGCGATGAAAAATATGGATCTCGAAAAACTCGTATTGGTCCGCCCCAAGGAATTCCCGCACTCTGAAGCCCGCGCGCGCGCCTCGGGTGCCACCGACGTGCTCGAGCGGGCCACGGTCGTCGACACCATTGAGGCGGGAATCGCCGACTGCGGTTTCATCGTCGCGACGACGGCGCGCGTTCGCGATCAGAACATCCGCGTGCTCGATGTACGCGAAGCTGCGGCGCGTCTGGTCGCCGAGAGTGATCTCGGTCCCGTGGCCTTGCTATTTGGCAACGAGCGTACCGGACTGACCAACGAGGAACTCTCGCTCGCACATCTCTTGCTCCGTATTCCTGCCAACCCCGCCTATGCCTCGCTCAACCTTTCGATGGCCGTGCAGCTCGTGACCTACGAGGTCTTCCGCGCGCGCGGGGCGCAGCATGTCTCGGCGCCAGGCGCCGTACCGTTTGCGACTGCGGGCGAGATGGAGCGTCTCTACGCGCATCTCGCCGAGGTGCTCGAGCAAGTGGGTTTTCGCGATCGCACGACCAGCCGTACGCATCTCATGGAGCGCATCCGTCGGTTCATCAACCGTGCCGAGCTCGATCAGAACGAGGCCAATATTTTGCGCGGCATTTTCACCGCCATTCAGGGGCGTCGTCGGCAGGCCGGTGAGCACTCAAATAATTCGCCGGCCAAAAACGCGACGGATGACTTATGAGGGGCCACCTCAGCTTGCCGATCTTTTTGGATCATGCCTCGACCACGCCGCTCGATCCTGCGGTGGGCGCTATCATGGCCGAAGTGCTGCAGGGTTCGCTCGGAATTGGTAATCCCTCATCGAGCACGCACGAGCACGGCCGATCCGCCGCTGCCGTCATCGAGCAGGCTCGAGTTGAGATCGCGCGACTGATTAACGCAGATGCCCAGGATCTCGTATTCACTTCGGGAGCGACCGAGGCCGACAATCTTGCCGTGCTTGGTTTGGCCCGCGGGCGTGCCAAGCAGGGGCGACATCTGGTCACCGCGCGCACCGAGCATAAAGCAGTACTTGACCCTTGCAAGCAACTCGAGAAGCGCGGCTGGCAAGTCAGTTGGCTCGAACCCGCGCATGATGGACGTATCACACCAGAATCTTTGGCGGCAGTGCTGCGCGATGACACGCAGCTGGTGTCGATCATTCACGCCAATAACGAAACCGGAGTCGTGCAGGACATCGCTGCGCTCGCGGCGGTCTGTCGTGAGCGAGCCGTTTATTTGCACTGCGATGCCGCGCAGTCGGCAGCGCGATTACCCGTCGATGTGCGCGCGCTCGGCGTCGATCTGCTCTCGCTGTCGGCGCATAAGATGTATGGGCCAAAGGGTATCGGCGCGCTCTGGGTATCGGCGCGCGCGCGGCCCTGGCTCGAGCCTCTGATGTCGGGCGGCGGTCATGAGCGCGGGCTACGCCCGGGAACCTTGGCCACCCATCAGATCGTGGGCTTTGGTCAGGCAGCCAAGACGGTACGCGAGCGCCGCGACCACGACGCCGCACACGTCGAGCATCTTGTCGCGGTGTTTCGCGAGGCGCTGCAGGGGCTTAAAGATATTGTCTGGAATGATCATCCGCAGCATCGTCTGCCCGGACTGGTCTCGATCAGCGTGGTGGATGTCGAGGGTGAGAGCCTGATCGCGGCCATGCCGGGCATCGCGGTATCGAGCGGAGCCGCCTGTGATTCTGCGGTGGGTGAACCGTCGCACGTCTTGCGCGCGCAGGGTGTTGCGCCTGAGCTTGCACAATCCACGCTGCGAATTTCCTTTGGTCGCTTCAACAGCGAAGCCGAGGCGAAGCAGACCGCAGCGATCTTGCTTAGCGCGGTCGCCCAGTTACGCGATCGCGACGCACCGGGACCGCCAGCGGGCGCGGGTTGGCGCATGGGGATGGCGGGGAGTCTTCGCGAGGGCGCACGTATCCGTGCGTACGTACGAGCGCAACCTGTGCTTGCGGGCGAGCCTGCGGCCGCCTCGCGTATCGAGGCGCTGGAGTTTCGTGCCGCGACCTGTCCAGGCGTGCGGGCGGTGCTCGATGATCTGCAGCGGCGTTGCGTCGGCCGACCGCTTGCCGATCCCGCGCCCGGTGGACCGCGTGACTGGGTGCGCGAGTTTGCGCTGCCGATCGAGAAACTCGGGCGGTTGTTGTTGGTCGAAGATGCCTTGCGCGCCGCAGTGGCTGCGGCGCTAAACTAAGGGCCTCATGTCGATTTCCCTGACAACGGCCGCCGCAGACCGAGTCCGCAACTTTTTACAGTCGCGTGGGCAGGGGCTTGGACTACGCCTCGGGGTCCGCAAGACGGGCTGCTCGGGGTTTGCCTATGTGATTAATTATGCCGACGACACCCAGCCCGACGACTTGGTGTTCGAAGATCGCGGCGTCAAGGTTTTCGTAGACCCTGACAGCCTGCGCTATATCGACGGCACCGAAGTCGACTTCGTGAAGCAGGGCCTCAACGAGGCTTTCCGATTCCGCAATCCCAACGTGAAAGGCGAGTGTGGTTGCGGAGAAAGCTTCAACGTTTAAAAAATCCTTACTCACCAGTGACTTGCATGATTTTCCGCGTTGCCGCCGGGGGCAAGCGCAGGTACACTATTTTGTTGCCTGTCCCTTTCTCATTACAACCGAAGGAATCGTCCCATGGCGCTGGAGCGCACTTTTTCGATCGTCAAACCCGATGGCGTAGCTCGTAACCTGATCGGCGAGGTTTATCGCCGCTTTGAACAGGCGGGGTTGCGCGTGGTCGCTGCCCGCCTAGTCCGCCTCTCACAGGCCGAGGCCGAGGGTTTTTATGCGGTGCATCGTGAGCGCCCATTCTTCAAAGATCTCGTCAAGTACATGACTTCGGGTCCGGTGATGGTGCAGGTGCTCGAGGGCGAGAACGCCATAGCCAAGAACCGCGAGATCATGGGTGCCACCGATCCCAAGAAGGCCGCGCCTGGCACCATTCGCGCCGATCTCGCCGAGAGCATCGAAGCGAACACCGTGCACGGCTCCGACGGCGCCGAGACGGCAGCCCAGGAAATCGCGTACTTCTTCCGCGGCATCGAGATCTGCCCGCGCGCCTAAGCGCCCGACAGTCATGAGCGAAGCTGCCGCCGCACGCACAAACCTGCTCGGGCTTGAAAAGTCCGAGCTTGAAGCGTTTGTGGGTGCACTCGGCAACAAACCCTTCCGCGCCCGACAGCTGATGAGCTGGCTCTACAAGCGCGCGGAGGGGGACTTCGCGGCCATGACCGATCTCGCACGCGATTTTCGTGGGCAGCTATACCACGTTGCCGAGGTACGCGCGCCAGAGATCGTCTCGCGGCACGACTCGGCAGATGGCACCCGCAAGTGGTCGTTGCGCGCCGACAGCACCCAGGCATTCGAGATGGTGTTCATCCCGGAGGTCGATCGCGGCACGTTGTGCATTTCTTCGCAGGTGGGCTGCGCCCTTGACTGCGCGTTTTGTGCGACGGCGCAGCAGGGCTTCAATCGTAATCTCACCACCGCAGAGATCGTTGGTCAGGTTTGGCTGGCTAACAAGGAGCTCGGCTTCGAGCCGGGGGGCGAGCGACGTATCACCAATGTTGTGTTCATGGGGATGGGCGAGCCGCTCGCGAATTTTCGCAACGTCGTTCCGGCTATCCGTATCTTGCTTGATGATCTCGGCTTCGACATTTCGCGACGGCGCGTGACGCTCTCCACTTCGGGTCTTGTGCCGCTCATGTACAAGCTTGCCGAAGAAGTGAACTGCGCTCTCGCGGTTTCTTTGCACGCGCCTGACGACGCTCTGCGTAATGAGCTCGTACCCATCAATCGCAAGCATCCGATCGCCGAACTGCTCGAGGCCTGTTGGTATTACATCGATGAGCAGAACGGCCGCAGCGTCACTTTCGAATACGTCATGCTCGATGGCGTCAATGATCAACTCGAGCACGCGCGCGCGCTTGCGCGTATGTTCAAGGGCCAGCCCGCCAAGCTCAATCTGATCCCGTTCAATCCGTTTCCGGGCACAAGCTATCGACGCTCGCCTATGCCCGTGATCACACGTTTTCGCGACGAACTCATTCAGCGCGGCGTGCTCGCGACCATTCGTCGCACCCGTGGCGATGACATCGATGCGGCCTGCGGCCAGCTCGCCGGACGAGTCAATGATCGTACCCGTGTCCGTCTCGGCGACAAACTCGCCGGAGCGATGACATCATGACCGCCGAGTTCGTGCTGACGAGTCCGGGCGAAGAGTCGATCGGTCCGCGGCTCGCCCGCTTGCGTCAGGAGCGCGGCCTAAGCACCGCTGCGGCCGCGGCCAAGCTGCACTGTGATGAGGCCATCTTGCAGGCGCTCGAAACCGAGTGCTTCAACGACATCGGCGCGCGTGTTTTCGTGCAGGGCCATTTGCGCCGCTACGCTGAATTTTTGGGTGTCCCCATCGATGAGGTGCTTTCCGAATGGTCGCGAATCGGTGCCGCATTTGCGCAAACCGATCTCGCCCAAGTGCCTCGCCTGCCGGCGCGCGCAGTTGATCCGCAGGCCGTCGGTCGACGCGTGGGTTACATAGCGGCGGCGGTCGTCATTACGGTCGCAGCATGGTCGATTTTGCAGGGTGGTGGGGTCGCGAAGCCAAGCGCCGCACCGGCTCCCGGCGCTCCTGTGGCGACAGCATCGGTGGCCATCCCATCCAAGGCAGCCGTGGAATCTTTGACTGTAACTCCCGTCGTGGTGCCGCCCGTCCTAGCACCGGTCATCGTCGAGACGCCAGTCGCGACGCCGCCGGCGCGAGCCCAACTGGCGCTCGCCTTGACCCCGAGTTCGACGGAGTCTTGGGTCGAGGTCTACGATACTACTGGTGAGCGCCTTTTCTTTGATCTGGCTCGCCGGGGTAACCGTATCGCTGTTCAGGGCGCGGCGCCACTGCGTGTGTTGCTTGGTCGCGCGGATATCACTGCGATGGAGGTCGACGGTCGTTTCGTGGCCATCCCCCCGGATTTCATTTTCAACGGTATGGCGCATTTCACGATTGCCCGCGATGGCAAGCTCGCGCGCGTGGTGAAGCCGCCAGCCAACGCGCCCGCCTCGTCGACACTCGCACCATCCACGTCATGAGCAGCCAGGGCGTACAACCTGTCAAGGGTATGAACGACGTCCTGCCTGTCGAGATCCATCGCTGGCAGTTTCTCGAGTCCACCGTGCGCGAACTGTTGCACGCGCACGGCTACGACGAGATACGCGTGCCGGTCGTCGAACATACCGATCTTTTTAAGCGCGCGATCGGTGATTACACCGACGTAGTCGAAAAAGAAATGTACAGCTTCGAGGATAAGGGCGGTGAGCGCCTCACGCTGCGTCCCGAAGCGACAGCCGGTATCGTGCGCGCCATGATCTCGAATGGTTTGCTGCGCGGTGCGCGTCATAAGCTGTGGTGCGTGGGGCCAATGTTCCGCCACGAAAAACCGCAGAAGGGTCGCTTCCGACAGTTTCATCAGATTGATGTCGAGGCGGTCGGCTTTGCTGGCCCCGATATCGATGCCGAGTTGATTGCGCTGACAGCAGCGTTCTGGCGGCGTCTGGGTATCGGTCGTGTGCGTCTGCAGATCAATTCTTTGGGAACGGCCGAGATGCGCCGTGATTATCGTGTCAAGCTGTCTGCCTACTTTCGTGAGCACTCGGCTACGCTCGATGAAGACAGCCTGCGTCGTCTCGAGGGTAATCCGCTGCGCATCCTCGACAGCAAAAATCCCGATATGCAGGATGTGATTACGGGTGCGCCATCGCTTCCTGAGCACCTCGACACCGAATCCAAGGCGCACTTCGCCGAATTGTGCGCGATGCTCGATACGCTCGGCGTCGCCTATGAAATCAACCCGTACCTCGTTCGCGGTCTTGATTACTACTCGCGCACTGTGTTCGAGTGGGTGACTGATGCGCTCGGCGCACAAGATGCCGTGTGCTCGGGTGGTCGTTACGATGGCCTGATTTCCCAGCTGGGCGGCGAAGTGACGCCTGCCATCGGCTTCGCGATGGGTGTGGAGCGGGTGGTTGCCCTGATCGAACAGGCGGGTACTGCGCCGGCGGCGGCCGCAGCCGATGTATATCTCGTGGCCCAGGGTGAAGCGCCGTTGCGTACGGCCATGCGTCTTGCCGATGAGCTGCGGCGCGAGCTGCCCGCGCGACGTATCGAGCTCAATTTGGGCGGCGGAAATTTTAAGGCGCAGTTTCGGCGTGCCGATCGCAGCGGCGCAGCGCTCACGCTCGTACTCGGCGAGGATGAATTGACGCGCGGCGTGGTGCAGATGAAGCCGCTGCGCGAGGGGCTCGGCGACCCGGCCGAGGTGACGATTGGCAACGCCAGCACCGCGGTCAGTGCATGGCTTGTAACGCGGCGGCTCTGAGGCCGGCGTCAGCATCAGGAGAGAGAGCGTGATCGACGATTTTTACAACGAGCAGGAGCAGTGGGAGCGTGTCAAGCGATGGCTGCGCGAAAACGGCCCGTGGCTCGTAGCGGGTGTGATCATTGGCCTTGGTGCGCTCGCCGGGTGGCGCTGGTGGGAAGCGCGAGTGGAGCGACGTTACGTCGAAGCGAGTGCGGCCTATCAGCAAATTTTGCAGACCCTGGAGCGTGGTGATCGCGCCGCGGTGCTGAAGGCCGTCGATGACCTGCGCGCCGAATACGCCGCCTCGGCCTATGCCGATCAGTCCGATCTGCTCGCGGCGCGCGCGCATGTTGATGCCGGCGAGTTGGGGCCTGCAAGCGAGCGTCTAACCCGTGTCATGCAAAACTCCGATGATCCGCAGCTGCAGCTCGTAGCACGTGTTCGACTTGCGCGTGTGCAGATCGCGCAAAAAAATACCGATGCTGCCCTCAAAACTTTGCAACGTGCCGAGCCCGGTGGCTTTGCTGCGCGCTTCGATGAGGTGCGCGGCGATGCGCTTTATGAAAAAGGGGATCTT
>Ga0208048_1000237_pt1 | contig 29327 bp, 26 predicted proteins | sample Malawi_45m_30L_FD_184163 | JGI IMG/M metagenome (GOLD analysis project Ga0208048, IMG submission 184163) | Freshwater microbial communities from Lake Malawi, Central Region, Malawi to study Microbial Dark Matter (Phase II) - Malawi_45m_30L... | ecosystem: Environmental > Aquatic > Freshwater >...
AACATCTTAACATCTTCCAGCACAATTTCGTCTGGGTTCTTTTCAAATCGACTCATTTTGTGTACCTTCCATGATCCACCGACACCACCATCCATATTGACAGTAATTTTTTCATTAGGTTCATTCATGTTACCTCAAAACATTAGGAATATAATAAAATCTCTGTAGCAGGTTTGGCAGCATATCCTGTGCTAGTTTTCTCTTTACGTCCTGCTGTATATGTTACAGGAAAACGAACGAGATTTAGATTACCTTTACGATCATCAAAGAATGTAGAACCATCACAGCGATTGCACAACATCACATGACCGTCAACTGATTTAGCATGTTCAATCAGTTTTTCAGTTGCAGCATCATCCCAAGTCGTACCATATTTAGTGAAACTATCACGATATGGCGGATCAAAATAAGTAAATGCTGCTGTAGGACAATCAATATAATCTCCTGACAGGATGTTTACTTTCTGCAGCAGTTGACTCCACGCCATAACATTGTCTTTATCGTAGACAACATCAGTCTGATTCAACAACCCAGCAGGAGTACCATATCTATCGTTAGTATTCTTATTGATTTGCCAAATACCATTGAACCCCGTCTTCATCAGGAAGTATAACACTGCTGCTTCAAATGGTTTATCCCACACATTATAGTCGTATGCGTGTGCATGGCGCACCTCAAAGAAATACTTCTTCCTGTCTTCTTTAGACAAACGAATGTATTTTGCTTGAAAGATATCCACAACGTTACAAAACGCTTCTGGATCTTTTTTTACCGATCGGTAAATATTCATGATACTATCGTTAATATCATTAATATATGCGTGTTCGGGATTATATTTCTGCATGATATGCAAGAACATAGCACCACCACCAAAAAATGGTTCACTATATGATGGAATATCAATAGCGTTAGGAAGATATGGTAGTTGATACTTTAGGACTTTGGTTTTACCACCTGCCCACATGAATAATGGTTTGATCTTAGACATTATGAATACGCTCAGTGATAACCTCCTTCATGATAGCATACAACTGATCTTCTGTAAACCCATCTGTACGAAGAAAAGCACTATTATCACCAGGATTATAACGATCAAAACCACCTTCAAGGTGAGCAACGTTCAATGCTTTACCAATCTGCCCGTCGTCATATGCGCCTTCTCCTATACAGAATGTTACATAACTGACATTAGGATTTATCTTACGGCAGATAAAGTTGTTCTTGAACCAACGTTCGACAGCGTTACCTTTGTTCTGTTGTTTCTTGCCTTCGAAGACAGCGATTAAAAGACCCCTGTAGAACCAAGCGCCGCCATCAGGTTCACAAGCACCTTTACCACCAGGAATCTGGTTTTTAGTGAGTTTTCTCTGCATAACCAGATCTGGATAGACCTGATTCAGTTCTTCATACAAAGATTTTTTTAGTTTCTTACACTGACCATCTAGTTTACGAGCGTGAGCATCAGTAGCGACTGTGCCTGGTTGAATACCGCCTGCCATTTGTGTGTTTGATTGAGTACGAATACACTATAACCCCTCAGACATCAGATGTCAAGGGGTCAACCGATAAGTCTTACTGATAGGTGGGTGGATGATACTTAAGATATTCAAAAAACGTGAGCTTCATTTCTTTTTGTGTCATTCCACAATGCTTTGCAGCAGCAGGAAGTGTCATAGTGCAGTTAAACAACCCTCGGTTTGCCTCTTTAACATTCTCAGGAGTTGTTTTAACTGGAACTTCGCATAATAATGCTCTATTTATTTTTAAAAGGACCATCTTTTTTAATCTCATCAAGTTTATCTAGAATACCATCAAATGATTTAAGTTGATCAATACGACACAGAATCTCAGAAATAGTATTACATACTACTGGTCGTTCTTGTCGTGCTGCAAATGCTAGTGCATTACGCAGTGCTGATGATGCTTCATCAAGTGAATCTGTTACTTGTTGTGCTAATGCCATCAGTCAGATGCTCTCCACTGTGTATATACAGATGTGTCTGTAGTTGGTAAGATGCGATTAGATTGAAATTCTTCTACATGTTGAAGAATACGGTGTGCTGTTTCTTTAGAGGCAGCATCATCCCACTCCCAAGTTTCTTTCCAAAGATAATACATCTCATCGATAATGGAATCAATAAGTTTATCATAATGAGTCATCGAATCACCTCCAGTTTACGTTTGAGTGCTTGTTTACGCGCTTTAGACTGACGCATCGCCTGAGGTTTCAGGGTGCGTTTTGCTTCTTTCTTAGAATGGTGCTGCCAGTTTGGCGTGGTCATCGGTCTATCCTTTGTATTTTATATAGGATTATTCAAAGGTAGGGCAGGTAAAGTAAGAAAGGTCATCGCCTTGTTCTGCGGTGCCCCATTCCATAAACTCTTGACAGAGTGCCAAAATGTCAGCATCACGGTTGCCTTTTTTATCAAGAACGTCAAAGCGTTCTTCTACATATTCAAGGATGTTCTCAATAACGTTCTCAACCTCATCAGACTCCATCATGGGAACCACGCCGTCGTCGCCGTAATCAATGATGCCTTTCATGGGTGTCCTGTTTAGTACCTAAACACTGTAGCACAAGTGTCAACCCTTGTCAAGCTCCTCGGTCACGCGGGCGTTTTCTAGATCCAAACTCAACAAAATTTGATCAGAAGCAGGTTCAAAACCTAGTTCTGTTTTCAAATATTCACGATATGAATCAGTAACTTCCCTACCTCCGAAGATTGCATAATATCTTTTTAGTATCTGACCATATCTATCTTTACCAACTGTACCAAATACGCTTACATCTTTACCTAAGTCACTAACCCATTTATTAAATCCCACACGAAACATGTCAATCCCATGTCTATTTCCACGTCTGAATAAATCTAAGAGATAAATGTTTCCTAAAGCATAATCATTCACTTGTCCATTTTTATTTGGATATGGTATTAATCTACCACACCCAACTGGAACATCATTGATCGTGACAGCAATATGCAATCCTTTTCTAACTGCTTCGATTGGAGGTTGATAATCAGAACGACTGATTACATACCAAAAATCTTCAAATTTGTGAGATATTCCATACTTCATACAAACTTTCTCCAATGATTAAAGTGAAGTAAACCAGACTCATAGTTTATGACATTTTTGTTTAAAACTATTTTAATGTCACCTGCAATACTAATCCTAGTATCTGCAGCAACCAAACCAACTTTATCAGGAAATACTGCGTGACCTATTCTACTAGGAAATAGTAATAAACTTCCTTCATCTGGTTTTACCGCATTTGCGGGTGAAGTCAAATAGTTGTAATCTTTTAAAAAGTTTTTACCATCAACATTTCCATCAAACATCCCAGGAAACAACTCATTGTGTCTACCATCCCAGTTTTCATCTCTTGAAGAAAACCAGATGGGGTAAGTAGTTTCATCTACTTGAGGATAGTATACGAATGAAATATCAGAAGATCCATGTTTATGAAAAGACATATCTTGATGTGGTTCTAGAATAGAATACCAAGATTTCATAATGTAGAAGTCAAACAACTCCGTTTTAACTTTCATTGCACCATCCAAGTATACAAGAATGTGTGCCGTGATTTCTTTAAACATCTCTTCAAAAATCGGATCATGATGTAAAAAGATTTTGCCTCTATATTCTCCAGTAACTGATGATTTTTGCCTTTCAGTCAAAGTTGGATCTGGATCATAATGAGAAAATCCATGTTTTTCTATATTTTTATCAGACAAAACAATCTGTTTATATTGTTCGTGTCCTTCCATTCTTCCATGATAAACAACTGTTGGATAAAATGGTAAAATCTCAGCTTGTTGCATTGTAACTCCTATGTAATGATCATGTATGTTCCACCAGCGGGTAATCCTTCGCACAAGTTGACAGTAACCATATTTCTGTCTCCTTTGATTTTTAAATCTGTTGGTTGATTGCCTTTAATGACTGGTATTGTTGATATAGAAAGATTAGAAAACTCCACAGAAGTGTTTTCTATTTGGTGTGGTAAAATATATATTGAACATTCTGGGTCCAGTGGTTTTTCTTTCCAAAGATTAAACATTAGTGTTACTCTAGGACCATAAAAATGAGGTCCGCCAAATACTCCATGAATATAAGGTTTAGTCCAGCATATAATCTTTCCTGGTTTTGGATTACTTAACCAAACAACAGTTGGAGTACTCGGATAATATTCAAACACATCAGTATTTTCATATTTTGATGAGTTTGTTATAACTGTAGGACCGCCATCCCAAGACAGATAACTGACAAAAGACCACTCAGGTGTTCTACAGATCTTTTCTTTATCCATTAAAGAAACATCAAGATCTATATGAAATCCATGATCTTCAAAAGGTTCGTAAAAAACTCTAGTCCACCATTCTGCTCCAGTAGACTCACCAGTATACTCAAAGTTTTTTACAGTTTCAGCAATATATTTTTCTATAATATTTTTTGGTTCTCGATCAAAAGAATACCAAAAATTTCTTTCGCCGTTTTTACATTTATTGATAGAAATACATTCTTTCTTTAAACGATCTACCGTATCAAGAGTTATATAATCATCTATTACGGAAAAGTTGGGTGTTGGTTTCATATGATAAGAGTTCTTCTTCAGTATAAATGTCAGTAACCTTAAGCGGTGCTCCCTCGCATTTAGAGGAAGTTATATTTTCATAGTATACTGCTCCATCTGGGGCAGCAATACAGTTGTAAACGTATTTTTCTGGTGTATCCAGAATATCGTTCTTTCTATAAAAATACGTTTCTGCGTATTGTTGAGCATCTAATGGATTTGCAAAATACATTATAGCACATTTGTTATCGATTAAGATTTCTTTTAGGGGTTCTTCTAAAAGTTGATTGAAATAATCAAGAGCAGGTGCAGTTTTAGTTTGATCTTCTTCGTTTAAGATTCCATCCATTCTACAAAAAAGAACTATTTTATTTTGTTCTTTTGCGTGAGCACAAATGTTGTTAACAACATCTGCATTGTCTTCTGTATCTTCTAAAAGAAAGTTACCATCTGCGACTATCATGACTTTTTCTTAAATAGTTTGAATGCTACTGTCATTCTTAATCCACTATATCTCCTAGTTGGAGATTCTGCGTAATGTAAAATAGTGCCAGGAAAATACACTGCTCTGTTTGGAATAGGAGGAATGTATTTTAGTACATTATCCTCATCCATAAACACTGTATTACCACCCCATTCTACGTCCCAATGACTATTACTATATAGCAAAAAGGTATGTCCTTCATGATGATCTTGGTGAAAAGATCCCGACTGCCCATAAGTTTGTCCATTTGCATAGATCATTTCTATTTCAAAATCATGTTGTACAAGTTTTCTAATCTTATCCATCAAATAAGTATTAAAAAACTTTTCCTCAGAAAGTTCCATTCTCCAAAATGGAGTAACAAAAGGATCATAATGACTGCGAATACCACTATAAGAGTTCAACCTAATGATTTGTTGGTTATCTTCCCCAACATCAGGTCTTTGACTATGAGATCCAAACGACCACTTTGAACTAAAGCATAAATGTCTATAGACACACATAAAATCTTCTTCACTGAGTACATGGTCAAAAACCAGCACATCAGTTATTTTGCCTTTTGATACTAACGTTTCCATAACTTCTAATCAAATTAAATCGAACACTTTCAATCTGCAGTATTTGTTCCTTTCTTAATGGATATTCTTCTGGATTATCCATAGATTGTTTTAAAATAGACCACAAATCACCAACTGCTTCTCTGATTTGTGGATTATTAATCAGAGATTCAAACCACATAATACAAACTTTTCTAGATCCAGAAATAATAGGTTCAACTCGGTGCTGAAGACCAGTTTGATATATTACAGCATGTCCTGCTGGTTCTTTGCAGCGGATTTCTTCCGTTCCTACGCTAATAACCAGTTCTCCTCCTTCATATTCTTCTGGATCATTCAGAAAAATAGTCATACTATAATCAGTTCTAGTATCATTATTTTGTACATAAAAATCATTATGTACTCTATAATGCATATCTTTATTATAACGTAAAAATACTGGATCAGTAAACTTATACGCCAGAAACTTTTGTAGTATATACTCACATTTAGTAACTTTGTCAGAAACAAACTTAACTAATGTTGGAGTGTGAATAGGATCATACAACTCTTCATTATATTTCCATGCTTTATCAGGAGATCCTGTAGATTTACCATCTCTAAACTCACAAAAATCATAGAAGTTTAGAATATTGTCAACTAAAGGTTTTTCCAACAACGGCATTTTATAAATCATAACAATATAATAATATTATTCTGGAGATGATGCTGGCAAAATACCCATTAACTCTTGATAACTTTTGGTCAATCCCGCAGCACAATCATACAATCCCCTCAGATATCTATATTTGACGTAATGATTTTTAGGATCTTCTAAGTATGCAGTACCAGGAGCATATCCTACTTTCTCTAAATATGCATTTGCTTCAGCAATTTTTTCTTCATCACCACTTGCAAATGTTTCAGTAAGTTCTTTTTCTTTACTTAAATACATATCTGGATCGACTGGAAATAACCAATCTAGTTTATCTTTTACTTCTACATTCTTCTGAGGAACATCTCTCAATGCTTGGCGATATTTTAACCACATATTCTTAGTTTTTTCTGAAACTTGAGAATCAGTAGTAAACATCCAATCAGAATGTGATAGAATAATACTTCTATACTGGTAAACATTTTCAGCTAATGTAGCTTCGTAAGATTTATAACCTTCTTCTAACTGCTTTTGTTCTTTTTCAAAGTTTACCTCAACTTGTCTTTCCCATCCAGATCTAAAAATCTTATAAACTTCTTTGGCATCAAGTTCTGGTAGTTCATACCATGTATAAATCTTCCAAATATATTCACCTGGATTGTCTTTATCTGGCACTCTCTTTAATTTTTTACACCTATATGACCCATCACTAGCATACACAAATGTTTCTAGTTGATCATATTCACTATTCCAGATTTCTGGAATTTTATCAAGAACATGTTCTTGCCAAATATCTACATCAATGGACATTGATTGTCCATTTTTTACTACTTGACGAGTATCAAGATATGCCGATAATAAAATATTTACTTCTGTCATTTTTATACAGGGCGTTTAAGGAACCATCCAGTCAAAATATATTTAGGTCTGGTATAAACTGGATTACCTCTATGTACATGTGTCATACCAGCTGGCCAAATAACAACTGTACCTACTGATGGTTTAATCCTGCGTTTTTGATATAAAAACTCTGTTTCTCCTTCATCATCTTCAATATCATTAAGATAAATCGCCCAGACAAGTTCTCTCAGAGCAGAATCTGGAGAAGAACTTTCATAATGCCAAACATGGTATCCACCACCCGATTCTGTTTTTTGAGCTTTAATATCCCAACTAACCAAAGGAATAGTTGCTAGTTGCCCATAATGATTTGTATAATCTTTCAAACAAGCGGCAAGATATTGATTGATTTCTCGTGTCAATCCTTTATCGATCGAGTTAATAAAAACTGCTTTATCTTGTCTGCCTAGATTTTTATTTTCAAACTGATTGCTGCCCATGTGAATATTTTCACGAACACAATCCATCACTTCATCATTCATTGAAGGATTCATTAATGCAGTAAGAGACCATTTTTCAAATGCATTAATAATATCTACACATAGAACTTTAGGAAGAAAATTTTCCCAAACAGCAATAAAATCTTTGTAATCACCATCCATTAACTCAGGTGGTTTTATAGGTGTTTCCATAAGTCACTGGTGCATTGTTTGTATTTTACCGCAGAATCAAAATTTTGTCAATATGCTTTGATGATGTAGTTTACTCTGAAAAATGCCATCAACAAAGGAATATCAGAAACTGGAGAAAGTGCGGCTACCATTGAAATAGGTGTTGCTGCTGTTAAAACAAAGTTACCATCGGTTAATGTAATGCCCGTATCTGCAGCAGTAACATATTTATCGATATAATCAAAAGCATTAGAACTACTAATAGCTACTGCACCACTAGCTCCTGCAGAGTTGTTATAAAATGCATTACCTGAACCATTTGCTCCTAAATTTATATTACTTGTTGGAGATGCATTAAAATCATAAGTTGCATCTTTAGGTTTTTGTTGATTATGATTGATTTCTGAAATTTTGTGGGAATGTGATTGCAAATCACCAGGATCCCAGGGGTAAATATATCCATTGGTGTCATCGGCATGTTCACCAGCATATAATCCACCCGCTTGTGCAGCCGATCCACCCGTAACTTTTTCCGCAGTAGCAGTAGGATCTGGTTGTGATGTAAGCAAAATATGACCGTGTTCTGGTGCTTTTCTCAACACTTCTTCATCTAATGGTCCTATTCTGTAACTAGTATTACCAGACATAGATGTAGTAATAGTTCCTTGAACTAAAGCATAACCAGAAACAGTCACTGACCCCACAACATATTCTGCGCCCTGTCTAGTTTCATTCATAACCCATTGCCCACCCATAGCGCCAACTTCATCAGAAGTACCACCAGATTGATTAAATCTATTTTTAGAAACTGGGGCGGATACAGATCCAACTCCACTAACACCACCAACGCCTACAAGTTTTTTTCCTCTATAATCAGGAACCTTGAAAGTTCCCATACTTGTACTAGTAGATCCCGTCCAGTTTGTTAAAGATGCAGTAAGAAGACTGACAGCAGTAGCACTATTATCATAATGAGATGATAACACTTTAGCTAGAGCTGGATATTGCGCCACATTATATTGTGTTCCATCACACAGTAAATATCCAGGATAATCTGCCATGGTAAATGTACCATTATTTTTTGCTATAGCAACAATTGTGCCAATAGCAGCACCAGACGATCCAGTTATTTTAGTGTAATATACCATTTTACGTTTTTATTAAATATTGTACTAATATAAATGGCGAAGATATATCATCAAATTTTACTGCGTTGGAAGTAGTTAACTTTACGTTTGCATTTAATCCATCAGGAAGGATCTCGGTGAATGTCACTGCTTTAAAAACCACACTAGATTGAGAACTAGCACCAGATAAAATGTATAAGTTTGAAGAAAGGGTTACTGTAGATCCAGAAATATTACTTATAGTATTTCCGCCAGAACATCTAATACCTTTAGTTATTGTAACAATAGGTTGACCAGCTGCAAGACCAGTTGTGTTAGTAACACCCGTAATATTTGCACTATTATTAGTAACTGTTCCAGAAAAATTAATAAGATTTCCTAGATTACACTTAAAATCATGCAACTGTCCAGTTGGTTCACTTTGATGAAAGATTCCAGGTGATTTGAAAATAGGATGATTATGTTCTGTCTGAGTATCATTACCGCCATCTTCCGTGACAACATCTAAGTTTCTACCTGCAACAACAATAGGTTGTTGTTTGTTAGTATCAAAATTAGCAGTTGCCGTAGAAATATTATTAGGAGAAGTGTATAAGAAAACTGCTGGTTGAGATGGATTACAATAAGCAGATGAACCACCAGGAACTGTTGCGCCAGGTTGGGGCCAACATCCAGTTCCAGCTGGAACTGTACCAAATACTCCATAACTATTAGAAGTTGTTGGTGCTGCTTGCGCCGCAGCAGATCCACTGCTATGATTAGGTGCAACCCATCCACCCCACCCAGAAGTTGTAACTGTATAGAATTTTGAGTTTGATGTGATTATTTGTCCACTAAAATAATCAGTATATGTTCCCCAGGGAACAGCCTGATTATAACCCCCAGTAGTTATAGCAGTACAAAAGACTGTTGTGTGAGAGTTTCTGTATGTTGCAACGGAAATAGAAAGATTATCTGCTTCACGTAATCTGACTGTTGTTGAATAGTGAGCATGTGGGTGTAGTTGAACATTTGTTATTCCTTCACTAGTAACAGTAGAATCTGTAGTCCACCCTGGATTACCAGACATATCAACTACTAAAGAAGGAACTTTAAAGTTTCCACTAAATCCAATATCTACCTCCCCGTCTACATTGTTACTAATCAAAGCACCAACCCCAGCTTTAGAAAGAAGTGTGCCACTTGCGTTTTCTACAGATCCATTCAATATTTCACCAATATTTGTTTGAGATGCTCGTATAACTTTTGCTCCCAAATCAGGAACACGAAACTGATTTGGTGTTAATGTAACAGACGTTCCAGTAGGACCGCTCCTGTATCTATTTTCTGTTCCAACACCAAGAACACCAGCTAAAGCAGGGAATAATGCAGCTTGGTAGATTGTGCCGTCACATTTTAAAAATCCAGCTGGTATAGTATCTACGTTAGATGGATCATCTGGATCGGAACTAGTCATCGTTCTAGCATAAACATAGATGAACCCAGATCCACCTCCTAGTTTTCCTTTTTCGAACGAATATAAAACTGCCATGGTTAAAAAGCTTTGATGATGTACAACATATTCATGGATGGAGTATTGACATCAACTGTCATAGACACAGCATTAGGAACATTCTGTGGTGATACATTATGTGTGGAAACATTATTATGATAGATAGTTTTTGGTGGTTTTAAACCAGACTTGTTCATAGTAATATCAAAAACCCCGTGGTTATGTCCACCAGGAAGAGGATTATTAGCCCATTGATCAAAGTTATGATTAAAGGTAGTTGCATATGTTACGTTGGAATCAAACGAAAAGTTAGGATGCGGTAGATTTGAACTGAAGTTTTTATATTGTCCTGTTTGATTTCGTGTATATGGATATTTATCCGATTTTAAAGGAATATATCCACCGCTAAATGGGTGACTACAAATAGTGTTTGCGCCAAAACTTCTAGGTTGATCAGTTACGATGTGAGATTCTGTGTTATCTTCAAAAACAGAAAATCTTAAAGACCCGCCGACATCTGGCGATCCACCTTCTGCCTGGTTATTACCTCGATATCCCGTGACTCTTTTACCGTTTCCTTCAGTATTCGGTGTTGGTGTTTCGTAAAGTTCTGCTAGAACACCCGTTCCTTGAATAGAAGGATATGAGTTGCCATGATCATGCCCAGGTGTATGTCTTTGCCCTAACTTACGAGAAACAGTATAATAAAGTTTAAAATATGTCGGGTCATCTGCTGTTTGTCCAGTAGTTTTACCAACCATATTATTTGAGGGAGTAAGAGTAAATGTTAGATTGGCATTAGAAGTATAACTATTGGATATCCCAGAATCAGTGTTTGCTCCCATTTTACTGGTTATTGCTGTCTGTGCTTCACTATCAGATGATGGTAACCCAGTTACTCCAGTAATATATGAAGTACTATAGTCTGCCATATGTTTTCCAGTTAAGTTAGGAACTAAAAAACTATCCAAAGCATTATAATTTGGAAAAGAACCATTAATAGTTCCACCGTAAGTGGTTCCTATAACCTGTGCTAAAAGAGGAAGTTCATTAGCAGAATATGAAGCTCCGTTGCATACTATCCATCCACGAGGAACACCAAAATCACCCTGATTTTCATATCCCGTCTTGCTACTAGCAGTATCACCAGCCCAAGGCATGATAGTGCCAATAGCCGCTGATTTTAAAGTTTTTAAAGAGTTGTAGTATCCCATGTTAGAAAAATTATAGTTCCATTAACCACCAACCTTGACTAGAGGCTGGAATAATAGCTCCACTAGAATCAGTGGATCCTGCATATACTAGACCAAAACCAGCATTTCTTGTTTGAACAATCAGTTCACCACCACCAGAATACGCTGTAGTTAATCCACCCGCTTTTGTTCCATTTGCATCACCTTCAACTTTATGACCACTTTGAGCACGAATAATAAGACTTCTATTATAAGTCAAGTTACTACCCACGTCAACAAATCTAATAATATCTCCTGTTTGTGGAGATGTTGGCAAGAAAAGAATCAAATCGGCGCCAGCAGAAATCAAATAGTTGATGTTAGATATTAAAGGTGTTGATGCTGTGTTGCTAGCCGAAATATATAGGGTTCTTCTACCACCACTAGATGTGAAGTAACCATCAATGCCTCCCATATCAATGGCACCAGTGTTATTAACTTTAAATCTCTTAGTGGTACTAGAGTTAACCGTTAAATCACCACCAGATAAAGTTACATCACCACCTACATTTAGATTTTCTGCAACACCAGCGCCTCCATCAACAACCAATGCACCAGTTGTCGTATCAGTCGAACTAGTATTGCCCTCAATCTTCAATGTACCACTGTTTCCGTTACCGATTACAGTGTTACCAGTCTGAGCATCTACGGAGAAGTATGTAGTGCCACCCAATATACCATTTTTGATTATAAAATCATCACCTATTGTTAGAGAACCTCCAGCAGTTGATCCACCGATAATCGTATCACCATCACAACTGTCAATCGAGAATCTAGTGACTGGGGAAGCAGATCCATCCGTAACAGTAAATAGTTCAGTTCCACATACAGTAGATCCATTAATCGTGAGAGATTTACCAAAACTAGTGCTGCCCGCAATAGTAGTGTCACCAGTAATACTATCAACCGAGAATACAACAACTGGAGCTGGTGCTCCATTATTAATAGAGAACTTCTTAGTGTCTCCAGTAGGAGTAGCTGTGATTCTTACATATTCAGATTGTCCCGTTCCCGCTACGTTAGTACCATCGATTCTCAAATAATCACGAACATTGAAACTTCCACCAAACTCAGCAAGATTAATCTTCGTAGAATCAATCGTAAATGACGTAGCAGATGTGACAGTTCCATCAAGGTCAATAGGAGTTAAATCTGGATAAGTTGGCGACAGCTGGAATGTTTGAGTAGTCCCTGTAGAAGATAGGTTTACAATAAAATACTTGCTAGTAGTATTGATTCCAGTTAATCCACCCAGATTGCTAAACTGAACAACATATGTTGTTAGTAAATCGGTTCCAGTTGTAGTAAACTGGTTTGTATTAGCATTGATTGAAATCTGTGATGTACCAGTTTTTGTAATAGTTGAAGCTGGAACGTAGTTAGGTGTTAGGTAACTTGCAGTTGGTGTTTTTTCCAACTTATAGATAACACTATCAGAAACGTGTACTGCTGCAGTTGTGCCATCCACTCCCCTAATAACAGAAACCGTAAATGGAGATGTAGACGTTGGGAAGTTGGTGGTCTTAACAATTTCATTATCAATCAGTAGATATTCATTAGTACCAATGCCTTTGGGGTTATTGATTGGAAGAGTTGTGGATGTTGCATTCCAAGAGGAGAATCCATCACTGTAAACTGTAGTGTATCTTAGAGTTGCTGTAACTTGTACAAACGTTCCGCCAAGTGTAACTGCAGGTCCACCATTAGTTAGACTTACTTGGAAGTTATTTGCCGTAGCATTAACAACATAGTAGAATGGACCAGAAGGATCTCCACTTGCATCATATGATGTTTGAGTAATACCTGTAGTTCCAGAAACGATTGGGAAACAAACAATCTGATTATTTTGGAAGTATTGTGTGTTGCTAATAACATTAAATGTATTACCAGAAACGGAAGTTACATTTAGTGATCCGTCAATATCAGGTATAAAACGATAATAGTCAACATTAAGAATCTGACTTGTTCCGCTAGAATGAACAGAAGGAGTAGATCCTAACGCTCCTCTTGCTACTGTAGCGGAAGCACTCAAGTATCCGCCATTCATAGTCAAACTACTGAATGATTGAGATGCTGCTTTAACGACTAGATTATTTTGAATCGTAGTTGTACCAGCAACGCCACCTAAAGTAAGATCAGTTGCAAAAGTACCAATCTTCAATGTACTTACGGCACCAGACTCAGTAAACATATTAACTAAGTTAGCACTAGAGTTAATAGTTGCTCTAGTTCTAGATACACCGTTTACTACTACAGTTTCGCCACCATTGATTTGTAAGTTACCATCAAAAATATTTTGATAGTTTTTGACTCTTAAAATACTAGATGAAGGATTAGCAAATGCTCCACCTAAAGTAATCAATGATTGATATGTATTATTAGAGTTGCCTACGGTGCCAACATTAACTGTGGAATTAATAGATGCAGTGTGTACATTTAAAGTGCCTGCTGCAGTTACTGCAGTGCCAACATTAATCGTTTGTGCTGAAGTGGTGGTATTGAAAACATTAGCAGTTGTAACATATCCACCAAGATTTAACGTAGTTGTAGGGCTACTGGAGTTGTTGAGAAGGTTGAATGTAGAAGAAGTTGAAGTTAAATCTCCACCGTTGATTTCGGCATCTGCCTCCATCTTTAAATCACCTGTAATTCTACCAGTTCCAACTACAACTAATGCTCGATCTAGTTGTGCATTAGTAGCATTGATACCAACTCTACCACTATTTGTTGTAGCAACACGAAGAGTTGCTGCGTTAGTTGGAGTAGCACTGTCACCACCAACTATGAGAGCACTATCCTGAGAACTCTCCGTTTTTGTCGAAACTCCAGAAGAGTTGATTGACACAGAAACTGTTTTGCCGCTGACAAATGCATTACCAACTACATCTAGATTTGCTCTTGGTTCTGTTTCAGCAGTAATATATGAACTTTGATATGCAGTATCAGTTGCTCTTGCAAGAGTATTAATACCTACTTTATAATCACCAAATGCAGATGTCTTAGTTCTTATTGATTCCGAACCAATAACTCCAAACTCTTTCCAAAGATTATTTGAAACTTGGAAAGTTAATCCTAATGAAGAAGCAGATTGTGTAACTGTAGTTGTTCCGATATTTGGAGCAATATACAAATATAAGTAGGTAGAAGTTGCTCCTGGATATCCTGGTTCATTAATCGCCGTACCATTATTAGCATCAGCAGCAATAATGACATTAGTAGTAGGGATAGACCAAGATGTAGGTGAGTTAATCGCTGTGTTTGAAGATCCAGTGATTCTGATTTGAGAATCGGATCTAATACCAAGGTTAGCAAGAGTGTCACCAAAGTTAACTCTAATAATAGAATATGTGTTGAATGTTTTAACGCTTACAACTTGTGGAGTGGCACCCGTTGTACTCTTAGTTTCATAATCATTGGCAAAGATCCATCCCAAAGAACCACCGTAGGTGACCTTTTCGCCCTTGAATAAAATCTCACCAGATCTAGGTGGATTAGTTCCCCAGTTACTATTTGATGAGATGATTCGTTGAGATGTATTGAAGAATCCAGCAGCACCTCTGGCAGAGTTAGATCCATAATCACCAATCTGTACTGGTGTATAGTTGTTCGTTGCAGTTCTAATCCTATAATCCTGAGAACCACGAACATTGAGGTCCCAAACGCCAAAGGTAAAAATATTATTACCCAAGGTCATGTCGCCAATACCATTTCCTTTAGGATCATTTGCATCTGATCCAGCAGGAGAACTGTAGTTAATAATAGTAAGAGGTGGTTTAATAATAGCACCTGAAGTATTTGTTGTATCTGAAGAAATCAGAATAGGAACGTTGAGAGATACAACAGGAAGAGTTGGAGGAATAACTTGATTATAGTTAAATGTAACTGTATTATTGAAAGTTACAGGATCATCAAATGTAGTTACAAGAACATTACTGATTCCTACATCCTCATCCTCTTCATCAGTAATAGGTGCGTCTAGGAACGTTTCTTCGCCTGTGATAGCGTTGATTTTGCGATTACCAATATAAAGATCACCACTGGAGTTTAAACCAGTATAGAGGACAATACCAGCATCTTGGCGTTTTGCTTGAGCATAGAAATCTTGCTTATCTGTAAGAACAACTTGTTGGCGAACAGGGAAACCAGTTGAATAGTTACCAGGACCAAACCCAAGATACTCAAATGTATGGTTACCTGAACGAGCAATAGATGGTCTGCGAAATTCTACATATAGTTTTTGTTCCGTAGGATAATCAGATGCTCCAGAAATAGGAATCTTTCTTATCTCTGATCCAGCAGAAGCTCCGCCTTCTTTTGCAGTAAGAGCATTATTTCCCGTAAAAATATGCGAACCTGCACCAGGATCTGCTATGAGATCGACAACTGCTTCTTTAGTTAAACTTCTCTTAGCATCATTAACCGTAACATATCCATGTACATAGTTGTCAGCACTCGACACAGTTGCTGGTGGATCAAGAAGTGTAGTATTTCTAGAGGGGTTATCTTGGTTTGTTACACTATCAGTAATCTGGAACCACAATGGATCATTCTTTTGAGATAGAGGATAGATTCTAGAAACTGGTTGCGAAAACTTGAAGTTTCTAAAGTTTTCTCCAATACCAGATCCAACAGGATATGGTCTAATATCACCACGAATAGCAGTTAAGTAATAGATACCATCTTGCTGTCCTTTGATTCTCTTACGAATAGTTTCTGATTTATAAACATAATAAGTATTTTCAAGATCATCTATATCAGATACACTATCGATTCTATATTGTGCATTACCACCAGACGTGGATGGCAATGTAATCGTATCGCCAGGGGTTAATGTGTAGACATTTGCGCCATCTACCGTATATAAGAAGTTTTTCTTATTAGAACGACCACCATCTTTCTCTTCCTGCATAATAGCAGTTACAGAACCTTGTGTAAAGGTTGTATTTGAGAAAGCACTGTAACCTAAAGATCCAGAAATATTTTTAAGAATCAAATAATTATGTGTCGGGAACCATGCATGTACGGTTGCAGATCCAGTATTTGCAGAGGCATATCCTGATCCTGCCCAAGTAATCGTACTGTTTACAATAAAGTTACCAGTTCCTCCTTGTGGGGAACTAACTTTGATAGTAGAGAACAATGAAGTTTTTAAAGCAGGATCAATAACACCAACGTCAAAAACTGTTAGTTGTAAATAATTCGATCCAGAAACATTGATTTTTTTAGCTGATTGAATGGAAAAACTAATCTTACTGTCAGTTTCTGCTACATAAGGATCTTTGTATGGATCATATTGACTGATAAAGTTAGGATTTGCAGTATTATATGCACTACCATTCTTTTGTTCGGTAGTTGTTAAACCTAGTCTCTCTCCATTTTTAACAATATTTGCAAAAGAATCGGCAGCTCCAACTGGTCTAAGGACGATTCGTTGAGGTAATAATCTCCTTGTATCGTCCGTTTTTAGTTTAAGAACAAATCCATTGATAGGATCTCTATAGTTACCCTCTTTTGGTATAACATATCTGATGCGATAAACTTTATCTGAGTTGTCACGATCATCAGCAATACGATAGAACCACGTATCAGTTGTTCTAGATTTTCCAGTAATATCAGCATAAACCGATAACTTTAATCTCTCTAAAATTTCATTATTTGTTGCTGAAGTTTGGATAAACCAAGAACCTTTATTACCTGCAGTATCTTGTGTTGTAGCTTCGGCATCAAATCTAACTGGAGTTCTTCTTTTGTTAGAAAATACATAAAACTGTGTACCAGCAGCACTAAACTGAACCGCAGAATTACCATTGATAGCGTCAATGTGTGATGTGTGAATAGTAAATTTCGTGTTTCTTTCTTCTAATGTCCCTGGAACTGGTGGAATATAACGAACATAATATTCAATATCAGTTGGTAATGTTCCACCACCAGATGTTTGTGATCTCGTTGGAAGTGTTGATCCAGAAATATCTACGCCTGTTCTAAAGAAAACTCTTTGGGGTGTGGTGTTTGCAGCTTGCTTATCAAATGAATGAGGTCCAGTAGTTGTAAATACCTCATTGTTTCCTGGTACAAGATTTACTTTGTATTTGAAAAGATCATAGTTTAAATCTTGTACATATTGATGAACCTCAATAACAACGTTTGGATCAATAGATTCTGTTTCTGATGAATAAATGTAAATACCAGCATTTGCATTTTCTTCACTAGTAGCAAGCATCAATGTTTGCTGAGAAGTGGTAGATCCATCAAATGTTGTATATGAAGAAAAGTCAAATGGTTCTGTATTTCTACCAGGAGCGATTACATAATACTTTGTATTAGTATCAAATCCCTTTGGTAACCTAATCAATCTTTTATCAACGCTATCATTTAATCCTCTAGGAACAAGTCTTACGGGAGTAGCTGTTTCTAAGTTATGTGGATTTGTGTTTGATGTGGTGATTTCTGTTAACTTAAATAATGTTGCTCTGTTTGCAAGAGCAGAAGTATTTAAAGTAGGTGAAGAAACTGGAACAGTACCTACACCACTATTAATAATAGTTGAGATTGTTATAAACGCCGTAGTGATTGCAGTGGCAACATTTGCACATTCTGGATAGTTTGTGTCAGTAGTAATTGAAGAATCTGTTATTGGTTGAATGTATGAAGTGTCTGCCCAAATACCACTAGTTAATGTTAAAGTTAAAGTTACAGTAGAAGAACTTGCTGTAGCATTAACAGTAGAACCAGTATCTAAGAAACTATCTTCTGTTCCTAGTTGGAAAGTCGTTGAGTTTAAAATCTTCTTGACATATGTACCAGCAGGAATACCAGTCCCGCTAACTGACATACCCATAACAACACCAGCGCCGCCTGTACTTCCAACAGTAACAATTGGAGATCCATTTACAATAGTTGCATTTTGAATAGTAAAACTCCAGTTTCTCATTGCGGCGATACATAAATCTCTCACATAGTTGTATGCATCCAGAGTTTCTGTCTTCTCGTTGTTGATATAATCTAATGTTGTACCAACATAATATGATTCCGCTGCATTAACAACATTGACGTTTCCACCTAAACGAAGATCAGCTGCAATCGCTTCAACAACATAACCAATATCACGCTTACACTTACTTGTCTCTCCAACCGATGACCAGGCACCAGGATCTCTTACAGGTACAGAAGAAATATTACCGCTAGATACTGCGCTGGTAAGTATAGAAATCAGACTGTCTACTGTTGCTCTCACATTAGCACATGAGTTTTCACTTAAGTTTGAACCTGTTACTGGATCAGCAGTGATTGTAGTGTCTTTAACAAAAAGTTGATTTGTTAAAGCTTTCTTCATCCAATCACGAGCTTTATTGAAAGCAATGACTGATTGAGTTGTTTCCCCAACTAAACCATTAGAAATAGGAACACCAGCACCGTCAAAATATAGCTTAGTTGCATCAACGATTGCTGCATTTCCACCATTATACAAGTCAGAAACCATCGCATCTACAATAAGTCCAATATCACGCTTGCACTTAACTTCGCCTGCGTTATCAACAGTTCCAGTTGTTTCTGCTGGTAATGTAGCAAGATCAACTGCAGTTAGAGTTGTTGAAACGATAGTAGCAAGCGTGTCTACTGCACTTCTAACGTCCGCACAAGCGGCAGGATTATTATTTGCAATATTTGCACCACCACCACCATAAGTAGAAGGACCAGAAGAAATAGTAAGGTCTGTATAAACGCTCTGAGAACCAGTACTGCCATCTACCCATGTTCCGCCAGCAGGAGATGATGTAACCACTCCAGAGAACGAAGCAAGAGTGTTTGTGATTGCTGATTTGATAGCATCTCTAGCTTTATTGAATGCAGTGATTGATTGAGTTATTTCACCAGCAAGACCATTTGTAAGAAGAGTCGTATTAGCAGTGAAATACTGCTGTACAAACTTACGAGTATATCTGTTTCCACCCGCTGAACCAACATCCATCGAAACAGCATCGACAAAAATACCAATATCTCTCTTACATTTAGCAAGCAAGTTTGCAGGTGGTGGTGATGGAGGATTTGCTACTACGGTAGCATATGCAGTCTCAACAATAATATTTCTATTTTTTTGAATGAGACGATAAGCATCAAAATATCTGCCAACTTGTTGGTTGACTAAATCGCCAGGAACAACCCAATTAATTCCCCAAGATGCTTCATCATATTGAACAGCAATCTCTAAGAACGCTCTCTCAATAATCTCAGTGCGATTTGCTTTAATCAGATTACTTGCATCTCTATATCTACCAGTTTCGGTGGTAATATTAGGATTAACATATGGAATATTTTGTAAAGCAGGATACTTTTTAAGAACGTATCCAAATGCTTCCGCTTGAATAAATGCTTTATTAGAATCGATTAAGTTAGCAGCATCTTGTAACCTATTTTCATCTGCTGTGAACAACCCACTAGGAGACAGAGTTGATAAAGATGTTGTCCACTTTTTAACACCATTAGGCGTTACTAATGCACTTTTGATTTGCTTACCAGATTCTCCAGAAATAGCGTCAAGTTTTACATATAACTTTTCCCCTGCTTTTGCACCCAGTTTAAATCCTTCAATAGATGCTGCTGGACGATCAGTTGGATCACTAGCATTATCAATACCATAGTACAACTTGGTATTATTTGGAGCGTCATTAGATAATGGAACATTAAGAGTATAGTAGTTCTTAAGCTCTGGTGTTGAATCAATAAGTTTCTTAGGTGGAATGATATGAGTAATGTATCCACCTTTATCTTGATTGAATGCAAATCCTTTATAACCAATGGTATGAAGTGAAGTATTACCAAAGTTAGAGTTTGAGTTGGTGATAGACATATCACCACCAGACTCCATAAGGAAGTGATCAGCAAAACCTACCGCGAAAATCGAAACGCACTGAATGAAAGAATCTTCTGATGCTCTAACGTGGAAGTTTCTCCAATCATCCTTCCAATATGCAGTACCATCAATATGGTATGGAGTTGTTGAGAAAGCATCTTGTAAATTTGCTTGATTCCAAGTGTTTGTAAACTCATCATAACGAATGAAAGAACGGTCATCTTTCTGTAGCGAAACGCCCGTATACTGGGCAATAACCATAGATTTAAAACCAGTGGCTCTAGAACCATCTGCCCAGATACCACAAATACCCCAAGTTGAACGAATAGAAACGTTAAAGACGTATGGAGATGCTGATTCTACGCTATCTACTTCTGCTTGCACAGAAGCAGTAGTTCCTGGTTTGCTTAGCTTAATCAGCGAAGATTCGGTATATGTTGCACCACTAGTCAATCCAAGACCAGCAGCACTAAAAGGTACATTATAAGTAAACTCTTTTAAATCAGTACCACTAATAGATTTTACTTTGAATACACCGTTTAACTTATCCTGACCAGCATTTAATCCAGTGATAGCGACATACTGACCCGTGAAGAAACCGTGATTGATTTTGGTAGTTACAGTAATATCACAAGTTCCTGAAAATGCACCTGTAGTAATATTAGTTGGAATAATCTTTTCAATAGTAATAGAATCGGAAAGAGGACCAACGATTCTATTTTCTTGAATTCTAAACTGAAACTCGTTAGGATCATCAATAGTTGGTTGGTAGTTGCTAAATGCTTTTGCTACCTTTTGATATAAAGCACCAAGATCTTCTTTTCTAGCAAAAACAAAGTTAGTAATCTTATGGTGAGAATATTCTGGTATCGAAAGAACCGTACCGTCTGGTTGTGAATATACCTTACCTACACCAGCAGTGGCGTCATAAAGTGGGTTATTTGGTGTTAAGTCACCATCAAGAATAGTAAACTGCCAGAAGTAACATCCACCTGTTACTTGGAAAATGGAAGTTCTGCCAATATCCTTATCTGCAGGGTCAGGTACATAAAGAGGACGCACCTGTGTTCTACGAAGGTCTGTACCTACAAGAGATGTACCTCTTGGAATAATACAACCACCTTCTACAGAGTTAAACTTACGAAGAATGTTGTTAGCATTAGATAGATCTAGAATAGAGTTATCTGTCCACTCTCCATTTGCATAGTTAAACGCAGAAACAGTAGAAGCATCTGCATCACCAGGGCGGTTATCTACATAGTGAGTACCAGGGGCTAGAAGAATCGTAAACTGGTCAAAACGATCATTATCAGAACCAGGAACATAAGAATAACGAGCCGTCTCTAAAAATGCTCTTTGAATAGTTACAAAAGGTCTAGTTGGTGAGTTTCCTCTGTTGTCTAATGCATCACTAGCATTAAAGTCATCAGGTGAAACATACAAATATTTTCCAGTCTTACTTGAAAGTAGATTATCTAGTCTGGTTAATGGCATCTTCTCAGTAACCCGCGATATGGATATTTCTTCTGAGTTATTTATAAGAAAAAACCTGAGGCGTACCCCAGGCTTACTCCACTTCCTTCACACGGAAAGCCCCCGATCTGATTTGAACAGACGACCAGCGGTTTACAAAACCGCTGCTCTACCACTGAGCTACAAGGGCGATTTGACGAACTCAAAAGAACCATTAAATGATCCCCAGATATGTTCGTCAGTATTTAGATCATATCCTCGGTCGATTACACGATAATAACCATTTCCAAGGACACTTTCTGTTTGTAGATAGGTTTGTTTCTCCGACCAATTCACATAGCAGGTCTTACAAAGATTTTTGCCGTGAAACTCATTGCCTATCTTCTCAAATATTGTATCACATCCTTTTAAATATGTCAATTCTCCAGTTTCTGGATTTTTTTCATTAAAGTTTTTTATAAAGATTTTAAAATCTTGTTCATAAACAAAAAGGATCCTATTACGATACTCTAGTTTATCAATGTAATAACGTTGAATACAACGAAATTTATGTTTACCGTAAGAAGTATGGACCAACTCAATCATAGCAAACTTTGTGGGTTGGCACATTGCTTGTATTTTATTTTGAAAAGTTCCTTCAAAATATTCACAAAAAGTGTCAATCATCTTTAGGCAATAACTCAGGATTTTCTACTTCTAGGTCAAACATCAACGGATGCATTTCTTCCATAATCAAATAGTTTGATACTTTCCACATATCCTCGTCATCATAATCTTGATGAGATAATGCTTCAGTTTGAACTGATGGATGATCTTGGATTATTTGTGGTAGTTCATCAAACGTATATGGAAGATTTTGTATGAAATACATTCTCACAACTTGCCCCATGTGGAAGACATATGCTTGAGATAGTGTGTATTTCATAACATTTCCACTACAATATATTTAGTGGAAATAGGAGCAGGGAGACTTGAACTCCCACGGGCATATGCCCAACAGATTTTAAGTCTGGTGTGTCTACCGATTCCACCATGCTCCCAAAAAAATCATCTAATGATGATATTATCAGTTTTCAAGATTCTTTTGCACTCTTGCATTAAGTTAATCATTTCAGTTACAGAAGAACATCTGAAAGTAAGGGTAGTTTCTTCTGATCCATGAACGATTACCTTATTATTATACAGGTCAACCGTAATCTTGTCAAGTGCCTTCTCAGAAGGATTTATAAGATTCATGAGACTCAACCTCTTGAAACGCCCACATTGCTATTATAGTGTCCAAACTCTAGTCTGTCAACCTCTCAACTTTTTTTACTAAAAATTACCCCGAAATTTTTTCGGGCTAATTTGTATTTTGAAAGTCGATTTTGAAATCGCTATCAGTTAAGCATGATAGATGGTGCGGTGTAAGTTACACCTTTACTATCCCATTGTGCATAGTTTGATGAAGTAACCCCCACCTGTACTAGTGTGCTTGCCCTAAGCACTAAATTTTTCATTGCTTTGATGCCAGAATCTTGATCAGATAACTGCAAAAAACCACCAGAGGTGCTATTGATTTTAATATACTCAGTGGTCTTTAAATCAAAAGCACCAGTAGTAACATTCATTTTTACATCGCCTTTTCTTGCATCAACTTTGATATCCGTTTTCGCTGTGCTTGCCTGTCCAATATCAATCTTCCAAGTTTCTGCTTTTGGTGCTTCTGGATGAGGAACTGCCATGACGGCGCCAGCAACTCTAGTTAATTTTTTACCACCAATCTTTTCAACCATGTCACCAGAAACTTTGACCTCCATGTGACCTAAGGAGCTGATGCCAAAAGTTCCTCTGGGATCTCTCATCTCCAGTGTTCTTTCTGAAGAAATCTCATCGTAAATAACATTAACTTGATTTTTTCTGGCGCTAGATTTAACAGTAAAATCTCCCGCATTGATTTCTACTTTACCTCCAGCAATACCAGTATCTACTCCTTTAATCAGACCACTTATTGCTCCAACAGCACCAGCAGCCCCACCAACACCAGCATTTAACTGTAGTGTTCTGCCAGCATTGATTGTGCATACATCCCCCGCATTAATACTTATGTTATCGCCACCTAGATTAAGATTTCCTCCAGTTGCTTTGATATTTACATTTCCATAAACTTCGATTGACATTGGATTTTCAAATGCAGCCTTATTTTCTACAATAATGTGCATTTCCTTGCCAATCTTTAAAATATATTTGCCATCGCAAAATTGCTTAAACTGACCAGCTTCTTTATTATCCGCAGGAGAACAAACACTATACATCTCAATCGAACCATCTTCACCAATGCCAAAGTGTGCTCCAGTATCAGTAATGATTTGATATAATACTGCGCCTGTCACTGGATCTTTGGTTTTGATTTCAGTCACACCATTAACTTTAGTGGCAGAACAATATGCAGGATTTTCTGCTAAAGTAAATCCACATTCAGATCCTGTTTTAGTACCAGCGCCAGGTATTTGTGTTCCATTATTTAAAGAATTTTTAGTACTAGTGTATGTGTTTGCCATTTTCTACCTCTATGGACAATCGATGTAACTGCCAGTTTGCTTACCAGCAAGACCAAGTTTGATATCAGTAATCGTTTCATCTGGATAGCAATCTATTTTTGCAATAGCTGTTGCACCTGTGCCTTCCCCAAAGATTTCTACTGTTGGATATGCAGAATAAACCTTTGCTTTATCTATGATTTCGAAACCAATCACTTGACCATTGCCATTAATTTTTGCCTTAGCAACACTTGAATCTCCATCTATGTATACAGTAGGAATACTGGCAAAGTTAAATCCTACAGATATTGGTATAATGTTAGTTAAAATACAGCGGTTTCCATTATCATTTGTTTGATATCCCAATCCTGGTCTTAAGATATCAACTCTTGCCACATATCCATCATCATCAAGTTCTGCTACGGCAGCAGCACCAAATCCACTGCCACTAATCACAACTGTAGGTGGATCAAGATAAGGATTACCAATCTTACAAATATCAATGCTTAATATTTTTCCAGAAGCATCAACTTGTGCTGGACATGAGGTGGGAGGTTCAAAAGCTGGTGTGATATTATCTTTCTTGTTTACAGCTGGATCTGCTTTAATATAAAACTCAATAGAAGCACCAGTTCCATCAAGTGCAAAGGTGCAGTTTTCAAGTCCTTCCAGTTGAGTATCTTGCGCTATAACAATAGGAACAACAGCAATACCGTTATTGATATAAAAATATCCAGTCGTGGAGTTAGTATAAAAATCAGATGCAGTGATATTTACACCAAACATAGTAAAGTTTAAGATTGTATTATCTGGTACGTTAGTAGTATTAATAGTAAATGTGATTGTTTCTCCTTCTAAAACTATTGTCTTATCAGCAGTAATAGCATATGTTGGCAGAACAGATGCTGGTGAAACAAATATGTTTGCTACTACGGTGGCAGAACCATCGAAATCCACTGGTAAACCTATCCCACCATTACTTGTCACAGACCAAGAACTTACACTAGGAGTTCCTCCAGGAGTAAAAATAACAGGAGAAGCAGAAGATGATCCACCAATAATCATATCTAAAGTTGAGTTTACAATGGCATCTACTGGAGGATATGTGGTTGGAGCAGGATCAGATGCTTGAATAGTAACATCAGCTGTAGCAGCAATATATGTTCTATCTTTATCTTCTAGGTTGATTCTTAAAGTATCTACTTCTTCATCTGCAGTATCATCCACAATAGTAATAGTTATCGTGGCAGTATTACTAGAAATATTAACTGATCCAACTCCTGTTGATGTTAATGTTGGTCCAGAAATCTGACTAGTTATATTATTATTGTTGTTCAGTTCGAAGTTATAATATAGCGTTGTGTTGTCTGCTATTTGAGTAGTTGATATAGTATAGGTTACTGTGCCACCTTCTGCTACTGTGTATACACTGGGAGCAATCGTGTAAGTTGCTGCTGGTGGTGGTGTAGTTATGGGGTCTGCACCAGGAGTTTCACCTGTTATTGGATCTGGTGCTGGAGTTCCACCAATAAACACAACATCAGTTTCTGCTGGAGGTGGATTCTTTAAAGCATCCTCGCAATATGAAGGTCCAGCAAGTTCACCATCCTCAATCTGCGCTAACAAATCATCTAAGAAGTTTTTCTTTTTCTTCTTGCCATCAGTACAACTTTCTTTTTCCTTATTGCATCCCGACAGACCAGTACATGTTATTCCGAGTAAGTTCATAACAAATGACATTGCCTGCCCCACTAGATTCAACGGAGCAGCAATCGCACCAAGTATAGATTGCAGTGGTCCTAAAACAGCTTGCAGAGCACTATTCATCATGCTTTGTAGTTCACCGATCAACGTATTTAAAAAGTTTTCTACTTGACAAAAAGCAGCGTTGATAATGTTCATCACATATCCCATAATAAGATCCGTGAGAAACTTGAATAGTCTTTCAAGTAAACCATCGATTGTACACCCAATCTTCTCTAGTTGTTTCTTCAAAAACTCAACAACTTTTTTGAGTCCGCCACTTTTTGGGGTGAGTATTGCTTGTAATAAAGCATCAACACCTTTTCTAATAAGTTTGACTAACTCTCCTTTTAAACGAGCCAATAATGATTTGCAAATAGCAAAGATCTTATTGACTGCTCCCTGTGCCTGATCAACATAACTATAAAGTCCACCAGTATATTTGTTAATCAAATAAGATCCTAGTTGTCCACCTGAATCTTGAACTGCAAGCATCAGTTCGCTTAAAATGCGCTCAAACTTACTGGATGCTGAGTTATCACATTTACCTCCATCAGATAATGAAACGCAGAACTTTGTGCCAAAAGGATTAGCGGCACTTCTGTCTCCACATCTAGCGAGCAACGCTTCGGATGCGATGGCATTACTTCCAGATGCCGTGTGAGTTCCTGCTAGGTTTTTATTTTTATCTTTTGCTTTTTTGTTTGGTTCGTCTAATGGAGGTACGTGATCACTGGGAAGATATGTAGTAAATGATTTACATCCCCCTGGGTTGGGATCAGTTGGTGGTTTCTGTTTAGTTGCGTTTGCGGTTGCTCCAATGGATCCCATAATAACTGGTTGCTGTCCATCAGCACCATCCATAAAGAATCCAACTACCCAATCACCTAGACGAAGGTTAGCACTACCACCCTGACTGTTACCAGTTCTATAAGGTGTGGTAACAGGTAACATTGTGATTGCCCATGGCAAATCATCAATCGCTACGGCATTACAATCTCTTAGGTGGTGACCTACAATTCTAACTTTAAAACGGTTTGAGTTTTTTACATCGTGCTTCTCGACTTGTCCGATCCACCAGTAAAAACCATCTTTTCCCGCAAAGTTAGTTGGTAGACTATTTTCTAACATCATGGTTTATCAGTTATCGTAAACTCTACATTCCAAAGCTTCTGGATGATCATCACAATAAAGTTCGAGGGGAGATGGATCATGATCATCTTCAGGGTGTTTTGAATGATATCTTTCCAACGAGTCCAACTCTTCTTCTGCGTGGCGTCTAGCTTGAGAAGATGCCAAAGGATCATCAAGGATTTCTTTATCTTTGCTTATATGTTGTTGTATGTTCATTTTATTTTACCTTGCTGGGTTTATCTTTCATACCATAAGAATCACGAACCAACTTCACCCCACTCACCGCTTGTCTATTACCTCTTTTGAAGTTGTATGAAATATCTTGAATCAAATATACCCCACTATGTTCTTCATCATATGTTTGGTCACTTCTTTCTTTTTCTGATGTTACATTAGGTAACAACAGATTAAGTTTATCTCCAGCATGTATTTGAAGACTACATGGTATAGTTATATTTAACACTTGATTTGATAATAATGACATCCTTCCGATAGATTGTGCTAGATAATACTTTTTCCAATCTGGAAACTGTGTTGGTGAACCAGATGTATCTTTAGTTTCTGGCGATGCAGTACCTGTATCATTATAAAATGTTTCATGATCAATAAACTGTGCCATGATTCTTGTTGGATACTGTGCCAACTCTCGTTGCCCTTTAGGAAGTTTTTCTGCGCTCCCCATATGTGTCATGTTTTTATATGTATCATTCAATGAATACACATATTCTTCATAGGTTCCTGTAGACGGATTAAAGAATATAATCAAACTAGAATAAGTTCCCATTCTCATTCTTTTAAAAATATCTAGTTCTTGATCATAAGAATACTCAAGAATCTTTAAAGAAGTATTTGTTTCTTCTTTATCGGTATTTGTTATACTGTATGAATATGTTGCTATAGCATTTCCACTTGCCAACTTATCAATTGATTTGAAAACATATCCATTATATGTTTCAAAAAACAAATATCCAGCTGTTCCTTTTAACTTACCTGCATTAGTCCCTACAGTACTTGGAGTGCTAGATGCACTTGCGTTAAGACTAATCGTGGGTGGTTTGGTGGCAGTTGGATTGCCCGATGATTTCGGTACACATTTTGTAGCTAAAGAATAAATCAGTTCAAATGGTCTTTTGTTTGAGGGAATGAACTTCATCTTAAACTGACATGGATCGTCAGCATTGATTGTTTTTTTTGTTTTTATAATCTGTTTCATAATATCATAAACTATTTTATGACCATAATCTTCATATTTCTTTCCTATTCTCAGTGCTTCATTTGCTAATGCTTCATACGAAACTAGTTTAAGTTCATATGCTTGTATTTTGCCATTCACCATTCTATTATTAATAGAATATACTTTAAAGTCAAAGTTATATGTTGTATCTCTGTCAGCTGTTTTTAACTCGATTTTTATAGTTTCATTACCTTGAATAGGAAGGTTGCCTATTACATTGCTGCCACTGTCAACCAAAACTAGAGAAGCAGTCATGAATGGAGATAGTATGCTTTCGTAAATAGACATTTCCATCATCAAATCAATGATATTAAACTCTTTGTTATCTACACTAACAATATCTAGTTTTTGTAAATCATAGTTTAATGCTGTCATTATATTATCCTATGTAAGATGGTAACAGTGGTCTTAAATCACCAGCAGTTCCAGTATCAGAAGCAACTGTGTGGTAAGATCCTGCCCCAGGTGGAGATTTTGGACCCATTGGAATAGGAAGAAACGTATTATTTCCTGGTGCAGATGCAGTAGCTACTTGCTGTGGTTTTGCTGGAGTTCCTGGTTTTGCACCAGGAGATGCAGGTGGAACTTGTGCTCCAGGTTTTGTGTTTGCTGACGTTGCTCCTGCTGCTGGTTGACCTGATGCAGCTGCCGCTGCAGCTGCCGCTGGATCTGTATTGATTGCTGTTCTAAACTTATCTGCAGCTTCTAAAGCCGCCGTAAAGTTTTTTTGGAACGCCTGCATTGGATCTTCTGGTTCGGA
>Ga0208048_1000238_pt1 | contig 29018 bp, 22 predicted proteins | sample Malawi_45m_30L_FD_184163 | JGI IMG/M metagenome (GOLD analysis project Ga0208048, IMG submission 184163) | Freshwater microbial communities from Lake Malawi, Central Region, Malawi to study Microbial Dark Matter (Phase II) - Malawi_45m_30L... | ecosystem: Environmental > Aquatic > Freshwater >...
ACCTCGGTGTTCGGGTTGATGCCGGCTAGAGTCTCCTTCGCAGACTGCGCCTTGGGCCGACCGACGTCGGCATCGGTGTGGAGGATTTGGCGCTGCAAGTTCGAGTAATCCACGGTATCGAAATCCACGATGCCAATCTTTCCGATGCCGGCGGCGGCCAGATACATCGCGATGGGCGAACCGAGGCCGCCCGCGCCGATGCACAAAACTGAGGTGGACTTAATCTTCTTCTGCCCCGCCATGCCGACCTCGGGTAGGATGAGATGGCGCGAGTAGCGGCGGATTTCTTCGTTGCTTAATTGCATAACTCAATCCCGTCAAATAGGCTGTGCAGGGTAAATCCGCACGATGAGAAAGCAAGTCACCAACCGGGCGGCGCGTAACGGCATCAGCTCCCTCTCATTAGCACCCGGCTTCAGCCCGGGATTCCCGGGGGCCTTTGGTCAACCGCATTTCCAAGGTTTTGGGCTGGATGGGGCGAACATTCCTTGGTGGTCAGCAATCGACTCGACAGCACCTACTAACGTCTTTGAACAGCTGTTTGAAGGCTAAAGAAAAAATCATGCGAAGACGACGGTCAAAAATCGCTGAGTCGGCTCGCCTCCTGGTGAGGGCAAGCCAGCTGCGGCCTCAGCTCGCCATCGTGCTGGGCAGCGGTTTTGGGCCCGCTTTGGAACGAGTGGCGGTAGCGAAAACAATTTCTTACGCGAAGCTGCCGGGTTTTCCCTCCACCTCTGTGCAAGGCCATGCGGGCAAACTCGTGCTGGGCAAACTCAGCGGCACGCCGGTTGTTGTTTTGTGCGGCCGCGCGCATTACTACGAGGGGCATTCGATGGCGGAAGTCACTTTCGGCGTGCGCGTCTTGGCGGAGTTTGGCGTGCGCGATTTGCTGCTGACCAATGCGGCAGGCGGGCTTAACCGGCGCTTCCGCCCCGGCGACTTCATGCGGTTGTCGGATCACATCAACCTCATCGGTGAAAGTCCGTTGCGCGGCCCCTGCCCGCCTGGCCTCACACGCTTTTTGGATCTTTCGCAAGTCTATGACCCAATGCTCGGCAACTTGCTGGACAAGGCGGCTAAAAAAGTGCGCCTGCGCTGGCATCGTGGCGTGTATCTCGCGCTGTCGGGTCCGACATATGAAACCCCCGCAGAAGTACGCGCCTTCGCCAGACTCGGCGCCGATGCGGTGGGCATGAGCACGGTACCGGAAGCCATTGTGGCGCGACACCTTGGCCTGCGCGTGGCAGCAGTGTCGTGCATCAGCAACCAAGCGGCCGGACTCAGCCCGCGGCCGATTTCTCACGATGAAGTGCTCGCTACGGCTAAAGAAGCAAGTCGCCACACAGGCGCTTTGCTGGAAGAGTTCGTCCGACTTTATGGCCGATCTTAACCCGCTTTCTCTGATTCGCCACGCCGTGCGCGCCGCTCGCCACGCAGTTGCATCTTACTCAAAGTTTCGCGTCGGCGCGGCGCTCCTCACGCGCGAAGGTGCGGTCATCCGCGGCGCGAACGTCGAAAGCGTAAGCTACGGGCTGACTTGCTGCGCGGAGCGAGTCGCACTCTTCAAAGCGCTGACCGAGGGTCACCGCAATTTCACTGCCATAGCTATCGTCGCTCCAAACAGAAAGACCGCGCCATGTGGTGCGTGCCGACAGTTACTAGCGGAATACGCCCCAGACGCGCGTGTGTTTGTCGCAGACAGTAGGCAGCCCGCGAAGTATCGCGAGTTCACCGTACCCCAACTACTGCCAGAGGCGTTTCGTTGCCTGCGCTCGCAACGATCGCGCACCTGAAAGGCTTTGGTTGCACCCCAATGTCCATCTGGTGCTGGGCACGCCAAGCCCAAAGGGCATGATGCGGACTGACCACAGGAGAGGGACTGACCGCTGCTGGTTGTGAAATTCCCCGTGAAATAGCGATCAAGTTGTCTGTCCCACGGGCTTTTTCCACCATTCGACACACTTTCCGCTTCGCCCATTTGGGCCCATCTGTTACGAAGTCCGCCGTGCGTTCCACAGTCTTAAAAGACATTTCCCGGCTCGTGGTAAAGCTCGGAACCGGCGTCCTCACAGACAGCCGTAAGCAGCCCGACCTCGCGCAAATGGAGCAACTTGTCGCGCAGGTCGCCGCGCAGCGCCAAATGGGGCGCGAGGTCGTGCTCGTGACCTCCGGCGCGGTCGGTGCTGGCATGGGCGTGCTTGGCTTTGAATCACGGCCGAAAGAGTTGGCCGAATTACAGGCCTGCGCTGCCGTGGGCCAGTCACGGCTGATGACGACGTACGAAAACCTCTTCGCCAAGTTCGGCCTCCATGTCGCGCAAGCACTCTTGACGCACGATGACCTGGAGCACCACGAGCGTCACCTCAATGCGCGCAATACGCTCGTGGCCCTGCTTGATCGAGGCGTCATTCCCATAATCAACGAGAACGACGCTGTCTCTTGGACAGAGTTGAAGTTCGGCGACAATGACAAGCTCTCCGCCCTTGTCGCCTCTTTGCTGCCGGCCGACCTCCTCGTCATCCTGACCACTGTGGACGGCGTCATCGAGGGTTTCGGGACGCCCGCGGCCCGCTTGCTATCGACCATCGATCGAATTGATGACTCAGTAGAAGGCATGGCAGGCGGCACATTGAGCGCGACCGCCGTCGGTGGTATGACAACGAAGATTCAGGCCGCGAAGATTGTTACACGCTCCGGCATTCCGCTCGTCATCGCCAGCGGTCGCAAGCACACTGTCCTGGCGGATATCTTAGGCGGGGCAGAAGAAGGGACGATCTTCATCCCGCAGCCCAGCAAGCTCCCCGGCCGCAAACGCTGGATCGCATTCTTTCACCACCCAAAAGGCACGCTTTACGTCGACGAAGGCGCGAAGAAAGCATTGCGCGAAAAAGGCCGCAGCCTGCTTCCGCCTGGCATCACCCGTTGCGAGGGCGACTTCGCCAAAGACGAGGTCGTACGCATCTGCGATGAGTACGGCACCGAGTTCGCGCGCGGTATCACCCGCTTTCACTCGGTGCAAATCGCTGACCGTCAGCTCCCCCGTGAGGAAGTCGTCCATCGCGACGACCTCGTAATTTTGTAGCCGAGTCCGTTTCATGTCAGCCCCATGGCACTGCTGACCTTCTACTAAGCACATTTACCACCATGCCCCGTCCAACACCCTCGCGCCGTCTGCCTGCCGTTCGCCAGCTTCTAGAAGTCATGGCCAGCCTGCGGTCGCCACAGGGTTGCCCATGGGACCGCGAGCAGAACCACATGACGCTCCGCACACACGCCGTCGAGGAGGTTTATGAGCTAATGGATGCCATCGAGGCCGGCGATGACTACGAGGTAGCTGAAGAACTGGGTGATCTCTTGCTGCAAATTGTCTTCCACTGCCAACTCGCTCACGAGCGTGGGGCGTTTGACTTTGAACAAGTCGCGCAACGCATCACCGACAAACTCCTCCGCCGCCATCCCCATGTCTTTGGTGACGTGAGGGTAAAGAATGTCGATGAGGTTTGGGCCAACTGGGAACAAATCAAACAAGCCGAAAAAGCCGGCACCAAACACGCCCGACCCTCCGCCTTTGATGGCATTCCGCGTCACCTCCCCGCCCTAGCCCGCGCCGAGAAGCTCGTGAAGAAAGCGCGCAAGGCAAAACTTTTGCAACCGCCCACCAATTCCAAAGCGCGAACCAAAGCGGAACTGGGAAAACTTCTCTTCGACCTTGCCGCCCATACTCAGGCCCGAGGCTGGTCCGCTGAGGAACTACTACGCGCGGAGATCAAGCGACGAGAGAGCGCGCTCAGAAAAGCTGAAGCAAAGCAGACCATCAGCCGGTAATCACTATTTTCCCCGCCGCTCCTGCGCGCGCTTGCGGGCTAGGCGCAGAGCTTCAAGCTGGTCGATAGAGGCGGAGGAATTCTCGGCGGCCGGAGCAGATTGTCCGACCGGCGCGTCGGGCCCTCCGGTCGCGGTAGTGACGCGCTCCTGCGCGTCCGACTTCGGCTTGTGCTGGCGACGCCGCACGATTTGGTCGAACGCAGAGGGCTTCTTCCTAGGTGACGTCTTGGGGAGTCTATCGCTCTCGTCGGTCGCAAGTTCCGCCTCCTGACCTCGGCGGCTACGCGCGCCCAGCCAGCCGGTGCGGCGCTCGAAGATTTCCGCGAGATAGACCAGCAGGGCGAAGATGACGAGCCACACAGCGAGGTCCACGAACTGCGGTTTGCTCGGCAGCGATTTCCAGATGCCGGGCAGGTCCACGCGCGCTTCGCCACTGGTGGTAGCACTTAGTTTCTCCAAGGTCAAACGACCGCGACCAGCCTGCTCGGGCGTAAACTCCGGCGAATACATCAAGCAGACCGGCGGGAGAGAAACGGGGTTGAGGCCAGGAATCTCCACGGTATTCAAAGCCGTTTCACGGCCGCGAAGGGAGACGACGGCTTCGAGTAAATCTGCCGATTTCCACTGCATCGGCAACGTGAGCTTGGCGGGCGGCGCGCCGGGCAGGCCGTGCAACACCTTCACTCGCGGCGGGGTGGCGAAGGGTTCGTTGGTGCGCTCCGGGTCGAGGTGGAGTTGCACGAAGCACGCGCCGTCGCGGACTTCCTGGGTGAGCAGCATGTTGTCGGGCAGCGTGGGCTGCTCGCCCGCCGTCCAGCGCGCGAGCGTGGCGTGGAAGTCGCCGACGTTTGCCCATTTCGCGAGGTCACCGGCGTGCTTACCGTCCGCCTCGCCGGTGAAGGCCAGCGCGCGCCCGCTCCCCACCTGCCACGCGGCCACGACCGGCGCGGCGTATTCGTCGGTCGTGACGAGCGCGAGGTTCGCCTCGGGCTTAAGGTAGGTGAGATTGTAGCCGCCGAGCGCAGGCGGCTGCCAGTCGCCCTGCCCGCCAAGCGTGCTGAATCCGCCTGTGACTTTCACCGGCGTCGCCTCCTCCACGAACGTGCTGCGGGCTACGGTGAACGTGTCCTGCGCGAAGATGCGCGGGAATTCCTCCGGGGTGTTGCTGAAGTAAATGTTTCCGCCGCCTTTCGCGGCCACGTCCTTGAGCAGATTCGCGTCCACGTCCGCCTCGGTGCCCATGCCAATGACGCTAACGGTGATGCCGGCCTCGCGGCATTTTTGCAGCAGCGCGACGTATTGGCCCGGCTCCTCGGAGTCGGCGGCGTCAGCGAAGAGGATGATGTGCTTTGTCTCAGCCTTCGCTTTCATGACCATTTGCGATGCCGCAGCCAAGGCCTCGTAGATGAAGATGCCTCCGCCCATGCTCTCAATGCCGAGGATGCGGCTGCGCTGCCCCTTCACCACGTCCACCGGCGCGAGGTCCACCATCGTGTGGGCCCGGGAATCCACGGCGATGACGCCCAATTCGTCCGTTGGTCCGAGCAAGTCAAGCACTTGCACGGTGCCGATGTTGGCGAGGTCAATTTTCTTTTTCCCGCCGCCCGCCGGAGCGGACATCGAGCCGGAGCGGTCGAGCGCGACGACAATGGCGAGCTGCAACTTGCGGTGCTCTTTCCGCATCTCCATCGAGACCGGGAGGATGCGGTCGAGCGGCGAACCGAAGTAACCGCCCGGCCCGTAGGACTTGCGCCCGCCGGTAATCATCAGGCCGCTGCCGGTGGTCTCGACCCATGCCGCGAGCGTCTCCATGCCCGCGCTGCCGACCTGGCCGGCCATGACGTTTTCAAGCACGACGCCCGAGTAGCGCGCGAGTTCCTCCAACGTCCAGCGCGTCTCGGCCGGCGTGCGCGCGTCGAGGTCCACGCGGCCGCGCCGGAGCAATTCCACGTAGGCGGATTCCTTCGACTGCGAGAGGACGAGGATGGGCTTCGGGCCACGGACGCCGACAAGCGCGCGGGCGGCGTTGTTCTCCGGAACCGGGTCGGCGGCGGCGGATTTCAACGTGAGTTGATATTGCGTCGTGCCGGGCGTCGTCGCGCGGTCGCGGAACAGCAGGCGTGAGCGTCCAGCGGAAACTTCCTTCTTGCCTGACGCGATGACCGTCGTGCCGCGCGAGAGCTGATACTCGATGGTTTGCTCGACTGGCGACTGCACCCACGCGGTCATGATGTAGGCCTGACCGGGCAGCACCGTCTCGGGCGTCTGGAAGCTCGCGATGGCGAGATCGTTCACGCCGGGACGCGCGAGCAGGCGATGGTCCATGGCGATGCCGCGTCCGGCGGCGCGGGCGGCGGGCGCGAGCGGGTCGCGTCCAGTCCACTTGCCGTCGGAGACGATGAGGATGCGGCCCGGCGCGTCTGGCGGGATGAGCGCGAGCGCCGAGTCGAGGGCGTCGGCGAGGTTCGAGGCATCCGCGCCGACTTGCGCGGTGAAGCCGGGAAACTCCCCGCGCTGAGGCGGGCGTTCAACGGCAGTCTGCTGGCCGAAGCTGACGACCGCCAACTGGTCGCGCGCGCCCATGCCGCGTTGAATCAAGTCCACGGCCTCCTTGGCCTGCGCGCTCGCGCCGGCGGGCATGGAATCGCTGCGGTCCGCAACCACGACGATGGTGCCAGCGCGGTCAGGCAGCTTGATGGCCGGCTGCGCCATCGCGAGCACGAGCGCGAGCAGCACAACCGCGCGCAGCACGCGCAGCAAGCTCGTGGGCATCGGCCAAAGCGCCCACAGCACGCCGAGCGGGATGAGCAGTGCGAGCCAAACGGGTTGGGAGAGGATGAACAAAGGGGAAAAGTGATTAGTAATCCGTAAACGCCTGTAGCAGTGAGGCGAGCCGTAGATACAGGGGCCGAGAATGCTTGGTGACGTACGTGGTCATACGCGTCCTTTGCTGTGCGTCACGAGAAAGAGGTGCGTGACCATCACCACGAGCGCGCCGAGGACGAAGAGCCAGAGCACGCTCGCGTATTCGCGGCGCGCTTCTTCGGGCTTTTCCCACTCGCCCCACTTGCCAGACTTCGCGGTGGCGAGGTCGGACTCCTCGGGCGCGAGCAGGTTCACGGCGAACTGCCACGAGCTGTTGCCCGCGTTCACTGTGTAGAGGCCGGGCGTTTCGGGTTCGAGAACGAATTCCTCCGCCGACTTCGTGAGCGTGCGCGTCGCGCCACCGGGTAGGATGAGTTGAACGGAGTTCGTCAGCGCGCGGACGGAAACTTCGGAGCCGAGGCGGAAGTTGCTTTCCACCAAGCCCGGCGTTTCGCGCGCGCGCCACGTGAGCAGATTCCAGAAGAAGATGGGCCAGTTCGGCGTGGCGGTGAGCGTCGAGCGGTCAGAGATGAGGTGCAGCGTGATTTGCTGGCGACGCAGCGCATCCTCGGTGACAGCGAGCAACGGCGTGTTCCCGGCGGTGATGACGGGTAGGCCGAACTGATTGGTGCCCGGTGGCGACGCGGTCCACACCACGCCGTCGAGGGAGAGGCCACGCGCGAGCGGATGCGCGGTGTCCACGATGAACGGGCCGGTGTGCGGCGTGGCGGCGTTGGTCTCCGCGAGGAAGCGCAGGCCCCACGCGTTCGTGCCGGCGGGCGTGGCGCGGGCGTTGTGCAGGATGATTTCCGGCGCGGCGGAGAGCGAACTGCGCAGGCCGCTGGCTTCGAGCGCCTTGTCCACGAGCGAACGCAGCGCGGCGTCTTCGAGGGAGTTCTGCACACGGATGCGCTTGCGCACGGCGGGGAGAAGCGTGACGCGATTGTCGGCAGCAAGGGTGTCGGCGGCGAGCGCGGCTTCGATGGCGGGTGTGCCGGCGGGGAGATTCAGAATGAGGCGCTGCCGGGCGCGCGGCTCCAGAGTGAGCGTCGCGCTACGGAGCAAATTACTGCCACTGGTGATGCGATACGCGGCGGTCGCGGCGGCGCTGGCGGAGTAGTTCGCGACTTCGAGCAGCACGCGGTCGCTCTCGCCGTGCGTGGTGCGCGTGGCGTTGACGAAGGCGAGGTTCGGGTGCGTCGTGCCGAAAGCCCACCACTGCACGCGGTCGCCGCTGAACTCGGTGCCGGGCGGTGCGTGGTCCGTGAGCACGAGAAGCTGCGACTGCGGGCCGCCGAGGTCGTTCGCGAGCGCGATGGCGGCGTCGAGCGCGGCATCGGGCGATTGGCAGGTCCACTGTGCGAGCGCCTCGCGGACTTCAGTGGCGGTGGTGGCGGCGCTGCCGAGGACGCGGGGTTTCGGGCCGGCGAGGACGAGGCGGATGGAGAGGAACTTGCGGGACTTGAGCAGATCGTCGAGCGCGGCGGCAGCTTTGGCGCGGGGAGAATTGGGCGAAGCTGTGTTCGCCGCCGCGCTGTCACCCGCGAGCATCGAAGCCGAGTCATCGAGGATAACGACGAGCGGACGGGCGTGGGCGGGCAACTGCCAGCGCGGGCCGGTCGCAGCGGTGACGAGGAGGGCGAGCGCGAGCAGTTCGAGAAAGAAGACCAGCGGGAGCTGAAGTTTGTTGACCTTCGCGCCGCCCTCGCGGGAGAGGACGGCGAATTGCCACAGCATCAGGCTCGACACCTCGCGCCGCCGGTAGCGGTTGCGCAGGATGTAGATGGCGGCCAGCGCGGGGAGCGCGGCGGCGGCCAGGAGCGCGAGTGGATAAGTTAGGAAAGGCATGCCTGTGCGCTCGGGCAGCACCCCAAGGAGGTGAGTGCTATCCGAGGCATGATGTTCGCGTTTGATTTCAATTCATGCAGGCACCAACAACTGCGCCTCTTCCAGCGCGGGCAGGCTCGCATCCAGTTTCTCGGCCACAAGCGAGACGAAGCGCGCGCCGGTTTGGCGGCAGGCGGCGTCCCAGCTTTCGCGGTGGCGGGCGAGCGCTTCGCGGAACTGGGCGGCGACGGTGGCGTCCACAAAGATTTCGCGCTCCTCGCCAGTCTCGCTGTCCACGAGCTGGACATTACCATGTTCAGGCGGTTCGGTGTCGGCTTGCGCGAGGAGTTGCACGACGAAGACGGCGGCGGCGCCATCGGCGAGCCGGCGCAGAATCGAGAGCGGTTCCCCCGGCCACATCAAATCGCTGATGAGCACGCGGATGCCGAGCCGGCGCAGTCGCGGCGGAAGGATAGTAAAGGCTTCGTCGAGCGGGCGGCGGCTGGCGAAGCCGAGGCCATCCCATGCGGAGGGCAGCATCATGTCGTTCGCGGCACGTTGGAAGCCATCGCCGGCCAGCCAGGTGGCGTGGGTGCAATGCGCGTTTTCCGCCGCCGTCCCAAGCAGCGCGGCGAGCCGGAGTGTGGCGGCGGACTTCGGCGTGTTGTCCAAGGCCATCGAGCGCGAGGCGTCGAGGAGGAGATCGAGGTGCGGGTTTACCTCCTCGCGGAAGAGCTTGATGGTGAGCCGGTCCGTGCGCGCGAAGACGCCCCAGTCAATGGTGCGGAGGTCGTCGCCGGGCTGGTATTCGCGGTAGTCCTGAAAATCAATCGAGTTGCCAGCGCGGCGACCAAGCTGACTACCGGTCATACCCGCGAGTGCGGTCTGCGGCACGGCGAGGGCGTAACGCTGGCCGAGGGCCTCGCCGGAGAGGAGATGCTCGCGGGTGCTCATCGCTGCAGGTGGGAAAGCGGGAAAGTGGGAAAGTGGGCGGGGAAAACGTTCAACGTCCAACGCTCAACTTCCAACTTCCAATGGAGCGAACGGACGTCACTCCCGTGCCGGCGACTTGCAGTCGCCGTCTGTGGGGAACAGTAATTCAAGCGCGCCTCAACGAGTCCACCCGCAACGCGGCGACTGGAAGTCGCCAGCACGGGTTTGCGGAGAGGCTTCCATCGTCGGATTTCATTCGCGTTCATTCGCGTGATTCGCGGGTCAGTTTGCACTTCAAGGCAGCGGCGGCGGAGTGATGGTTTGCGTTTCGCGCCGTAGCGGCTGGAAGGCACGGTGCTGGGCGAGGAACCACTGCAGGTTCAGCAGCACACCGAGCGTCGCCAGCGCGAGCGCACACGTGAGGTGGTCGGGGATGTAAGCCTGATTCTTCATGCCGAAGACGTTGAAGATGTTGCCGAGTTGTCGCTCTTGCAGCGCGTCCCACGAAAGCTTGTTCAGGAAGAACAGCACTAGGTTCGGCACGACCGCCCACAGTGCAGGCAGCGCGATGGCGAGCATCGTGGCGACGATGGGCGGGCGGTGCGATTGGAAGCGGCGGTGGATGAACAGGCCGAAGAGCGAATAGGCCAGCACGTAAAGCAGGATGGTGGAGAGGTAGATGGTGAACGCCTCGGTCCCGGTCCAACGGTGGATGGCACCGGTGCCGCGCAGAAGAAACACGGGGTCAAATGCCTTGCTCTCGACGAGCCACCAAGTCACGGGAATCGTGGCGGCGGCGAGCAACACCGTCCAGGCCAGCCCGCCCGCTGTGCCACTGTAGAAAAAGAACGCCAGCGCGCGCTTCGGACCCGACTCGGGAATGGTGCGGCGGATGCGGACGCTCCGGTCATCGCCATCCGCGATCGCGATGAGCAGCGCGAGGACGAGTATGCCCGTGGTGAATCCCGCCCAGGCCATCACCGGTCCCACGTGCGATTCGTTCACCGCCCAAATCACGGACACCACCAACGTCAGCAGCCATGCGCCCGTCACGTAGCTCCGCAGCGGCAGCGCGCGGTTGGACGAGGGCGAGGAAATGAGCGCGATGGCTCCGAGGTGGAGGAAGCCGAACAGCAGCAATCCGAGGAACAACAGGCTCAGGGTCGGCCCCCAAAAGTTCCACGATCCCAGCCGGCTGCCGATGCCCTCGCGCAGCAAATCATTCGAGAAGTTCGCCATCAAGACGACTAATGTCATCATGACGTTGCCACCAGAAAACCCGACGAGGAGTTTCAGTCCCTTGCTCGTTGACAAGCACGAGAGGAAAATCGCCGCCTGCAACGTCAGCAATGAGACCAGGAACGCAATCGTGAGCAGCACGAAGACCGTCGGCAGGTCAATCCCGCGCAGCAGGTTCGTGAACACCATGAACGGCGCGCACACGCTGAAGAAGAGCACGATGAGATAAACGCCGCAGAGGAGCTTGCCCCGGATGATGCGCGCGGCAGACAGGGTGGTGATGTAAAGCATATCCACGTTGCCCTCCTGGCGCTCCGCCATGAGCCGCACGCCGACATAGAGCGGGATGAGGATGAAGCTCAAGATGCTCAAGAATGTCAGGAAGAACTGAAAAATCTCCCGACCCAAAGGTTGGTTGGCATTTGATTGGATGGTCTGCCCGAGCAGATGAGAAAGAACGACTAAAAACAAAATGCAAAGGAACGCCAGTAGCACCCCCGTGACCGCCCAACTCCGCACGGCTTGGCGAAGCTCTTTGACGACAATGGGATTCGGCTCCCAAGTGCGCCATTTGGAAAGAGTAAGAAAGTTCATCGGGAAAGTGGCGAATGGCTAATTGCGTTGGGGGATGCTGGTCGGGAGCGCTTGAACTGTCGATTTGCTTGCCGCTGTTCGCTATTCACTGCACGCCGCCTTTGGTAACGTTCATGAAAATGTCCTCCAAATTCGCCTTGCTCTGCTTGAACTCGGCGATCTTGAAACCCTTGCCTACGAGTGCTGCAAGCAGGTCGCAGCCGGCAGATAGCTCACCTTCCAATTCCAGCAACACCTCGCCGCCGACCTCGCGGGCACTAACGACGTGTGGCGTTTGCAGGAGTTCTTTGACTAGGACGGACGGCTCGCCCAGCACACGAATGGCGAAGGCCCGGTGCGGCGTGCTCATTTTCAAGACGTCCGCCACGGTGCCGGACGCGAGTAGCTTGCCGCGCTCGACGATGACCACCCCGTTACAAATCTCCGTCAACTCCGTGAGGATGTGCGAGCTAATGAGGATGGCCTTGTTCTGCGTGGCGAGGACGGCGAGCAACTCGCGTAACTCGACACGCGCGCGCGGGTCCAGACCGGCAGCGGGTTCGTCGAGGATGAGCACTTCGGGGTTGTGGATGAGCGCGCGGCCCAGCGTGACGCGCTGCTTCATGCCTTTGGAGAGCGCCTTGAGATGTTTGTTGAGGATGCCGGTGACGCCGGTGAACTCCTCCACCGCGCCGACCGCCTCGCGCCGCTTCGCGCCCTGCAAGCCGTAAGCCCGTCCGTAGAAATCCAGATACTCGTGCACGGTCACGTCATTGTGCGCAGGCAGCGAGTCGGGCACGTAGCCGACCATGCGGCGGGCATACTCGGGTTCCTCGCGCACGGAGACGCCGTTGATGAGCACGTCGCCCTCGGTCGGTTCCTCGAGCGTGGCGATGACGCGCATGGTGGTGGTCTTGCCCGCGCCATTCGGCCCGACGAAGCCGAAGACGTGACCACTGTCGAAGGCGAACGTGAAGTTGTCCACGGCCACGGTCTTGCCGAAGCGCTTGTGGAGGTTGCGGACCTGGACTTTCATGGGAAACGCGGCGTGCGGAATGCGGAATGCGGAAGGGGGAGAAGCTCCGAGGCCAAAAGCCAAGGCTTCAACTTCCAAGTTGGCCGGCCTCGGCGGAGCAGCAGAGCCGCGATGCGATGGGAGGAATCGCGCTCGCTGAACTCGGCGCGGATAGCCATGCCTCGGGTAGCACCCGCCTCCGGCGGGTTGCGGCGGGCGTCCCGCCCGACGCACCGGCCGGGGTGGCGGGACGGGGTGAACTCCGCACGGGTAAAGACTCGCGGGCCAGCGGTGAGTGCTGTCTTGCTGAAACCGTTGAAACCTCCCAGCCCACGTGCCGGGCGGGACGCCCGGCACGACCCGCCGGAGGCGGGTGCTACCCGAGACGTAGGTTGCCCGTAGTTGATTGGGACTTGGAGCTTCACTTCACGTCCTCCGGGGCGAGCACGCCGATGATGGTTTGGCGGGCGCGGGTGTTACCGGGCTTGGCAAGACCTACCTCGATGAATGGGGCCTCAGCCATGACGGCGAGGTAAGTGCGATTTCCGAGGTAAGTATCTGGGCCAGTGACTAAGGCATCATGTGCTGCGACCCACGACCCGTGGTAAAGGCCAGATAATTTATCTGGCAGCGGATTTATTGAGGCACCTCCTGCGTGTAACGCCAGTGTCGCATTTTGTCCCGCTTTCAAGCCTTCGCCCTTGAACAGCCGCCCATTTTCATCGCGCAGCCAGAGCGTCTGGATGTCCCCACCGAGGCCATTGAGCACGTTTACGCGGCCGTCGGCTTGGCGCTGGACTTGCAGGCGCTCGCGGCGCGTCTCGGATTTGCGGAGCGCGAAGTGCGCTGGGACGCGCGCCGTGACCCAGCCGCGCGTGAGGTGCTGGGCTTGCGACAACTCCAATTCGCGCGCGTTACCGCCATTGTAGACGTCAACATCCACGAGCGGCGTGACCTCGGTGTCGTGGCTGAAGCGCAGGCCGTCGCCGGGCGTGAGCGGCGCGTAGAAGGCCTGCCGTGCAAGCGTGGTGGCACGGTGTGCGGTCTGGTCGAGGAACGTCATCGCCTCCGTGCGCGTGGTGGGCGTGATGCCCTCGCTCATCAGTGAGTAGCCGAAGACGATGGCGCAGGTGATGAAGGAAATCAGCGGGATGGTCCAGAGCATCGCGATGCGGCGGTTGGCGCGGGCGCAGAAGTAGAGGTTGAACGGCCCGACAATGAGGATAAACGCGAGCATGATCAACACGATGCCACGCACGGGGATGCGGGTGTCCTCGATGATGGGGAACTCGGTGTTCGCGCCGGATTCGTTGGGCATGGACTGCCAGACTTGGCCGGACTCCTGGGCAATCTCTCGCATGAGGTCCACTTGAGCGCGGTCCAATAGCGCAATTGAGGGTGGGCTCAGGAGGAGCAGTTGGCCAAACCCGGCAACGAACCGTAGAGCGCCGGCATTACGAGGGAAGACGTTACGTTTTATGGCGCTGCTGAGCCACGCATTCGGCAACTCCGCCTGTCCAAGCACAGCCAACCCTCCGCCCGCTTCCACATAACTTCGCAGCGCGTTTTGCTGCGCCGCGTTCATCGCCGCTAGATCGCCGCGCGCGAGTACCACCAAGTCAAAGCACGTATAAGCCAGCCATGATTCGCTCCAGCTCGCTGCCTCTAACTCACTCCGCAGCACCGTTGGCCCGTCATACGCGGTAGAGCTGGTGCTTGACGAGAACCGCGTCGCATACGTGCTGCTCGCGCGCGCGTCCGCAGCGAACGTGCTGGTGGAGCCGTCGTTTAACTCCACAGCGTCCACGCTGACCATCCCGCCGGAGCTGCCCGCATCCACGTTCAACCGCACGGTGGCTACCGCGTTGGTGAGCAAGGGCAACGGCACGGCGAGGATGCTCAAAGTGAAGCTGCGGTTGACCGCGTTGGTGATGGGCAGGGTGGCCAACTCCATTCCGTCAGCTGCTTTGAGCACGACGCTCTTGAATGCTTGGTCCCAAGCCAGCTTGTGAATGCGAAGGCTCTTTGCGCCGGTGCGCGAAGGCTTGAAATCCACCTCCAGCCACTCCGGACCAGGCGCACCAACGCGGTCAGGGGACCAAGCCTGCGCTGACATGCCGCTCAAGCGAGAGCCAACATTGGGAGCACCGGTTGCTTGCGCGGCCGTGTAATTTCCCTTTGTTATCTTGAGGGACGCTCCGCCCTTGAAGGCCTTGTCTATGTCATCGCTGTTTAAGCTGCGGCTCACGAGCACCGCGCGCGGGCCACCGGGGATGCCTGAGTGCGCGTGCCGCTGCATGTGCTGATTATTGCCGCTGCGCGTAACCGTCCCGCGAAACCGCCCATCCACGAGGACGTCCACCTGATTGTCGCTGTTGAGCATGAGCGGCGGCTGCCAGAGTGTGATATTGACCGTGGTGCCGGGGCTGACGGTCACGGTGCGCTCGACGCGCCGAAGGTTATTACCAGATCCGTAAGCCTTATGCGGTGCGACAAGCGTGACGCGGCGAGTACGGTCGGGGGATTGATTCTCCACCATGAAGCGCATCTCCACGTAGCCGTGGTAGGTCTGGCCTTGGAAGAAAACCTGCGGGGATACCACCACGTCATCAAACCGCTCCGCTGCACTGACCACATGAGCGAGGACGTAAACCAACGAAAAAATTGCTACCCAATACGCCGGTCTGACGAAAGTGACAAAGCGGAGGTTCCTTGAAAAGGCGTTTAGCATTTGGTGTTGAGAATCTGTGAAGGGATTGAGCCGGAAAATTGAGCAAGGGGTCAATGAGACGATGCGTGAATGCTCACGCGGGCCATTTTTTGCTACGGCTCGCGCTCCACAGGGCTCAACGAATGGTAAGTTTGGTTGAAGATAGAGAGCCGCTGCGGTTCCTGGCCCGCGTTTGCTCCAACAGCCAGGTGTAGAGCGCGTCGGTGCCGTAAGCGTCATCCCAGCAGTTGTGGCCCACGCCCGGATACTCGGTGTATTTCGCATTCGCGCCGGCCTTGGTGAGCGCCTCATGCATGGTGCGGTTCGCCTTCACCGTGCTTTCCCGATCCTTGTCGCCGCAGAAATTCCAGATCGGCAATCGCGCGGCGGCGAACTTCGCCGCGTTCGCCGTGTCCGGCCCTGAGCACATCGGCACAATGGCCGCCCACGCGGACGGATCTTTCGCCGCGATGCTCCAAGTGCCGCTGCCGCCCATCGAGAGGCCGGTGAGGTAAACGCGGTCCGGGTCGGTGCTGAACTCTTTTTCTATCTGCCGTAGCATTGCCAAGGCCCACTTCGCATCGGGCTCCTCAGCGAGCCAGTTCGATCCGGTGCGGCACTGCGGAATGACGGTGACAAATGGAAAGGTGTTTTTTCGCTTCCAGATCGCTGGCCCGATACCGACCATGGTTGGGTCAATGTTGTTCGTGCCCCGCTCACCCGCTCCGTGGAGGAAGAGCATCACCGGCGGCTGGCTACCCAACTCGTATCTCGCAGGCACGAAGATGACAAAGGGGTGCTGCTTTCCTTGCATATCGGTAAAAACGCGATGCTGAAACCCACGCGCCAAGGCAGGTTTAGCGGCAGCCGGCGTAGGCAACTCGGTGACCGACGAACAACCAACAAGAAACGCGGTACCCATGACTGCAAACGCAACGCCATGTAAAACAGGCTTCATGAATTGAACGCTGAATTAGCCTTCCCGCTGAGGCAAGTTGGAAAGTTTAATCGCAATGGCTACCCAAACATTCGCGTCGCGCATCGCACTTAAGACGACGGAGTCTCTCGCGTTTACCTTCGCAGGTGCTGGTCCAGAAAATTGTATGCCACTTTGCGGGCATCCTCGGGAAAAGCGTGCGGGCCTTTGGGGTAATAGCCAACCAAGTCCCCTGCCCTGCCGTGAAGTTCATAAACTTTGCGCGCGGCTTCAAGGACGTCGCGCACGCCAGAAACGTCAAAATCCCTGTCGCCTTCAGCCGAGCAGGTGAGAAAAGGCCGCGGAGCAAAAGCAGCGACAATTTCCGGAAAGTCAAAGGGCACCTTCGCGGCATCGTTACCGAATTCACCAGCGATGCGCGGCATGTAGACCTTACCGGTCCAACTCGGCAGGTCGTCCTTACGGAAGGTGGTAAAGCCGCAGCTAGACACAATGACGCGCAGGCGCGGCTCGAAGACAGCGGTGAACATGGCGTTGTGCCCACCGAGCGAATGGCCGATGACGCCGAGGCGCGCAGCGTCCACCTCAGGGAGTGATTCAAGTAGATCCACGGCGCGAACATTATCCCAGATGGCTTTCATGGTACCACTGGCATAGCCGTGACGCGGGTGGAAGTCGTATTTGGAATCACCGAAGCTCGGATAGTCGGGCGCGAAGGTCACGTAGCCGCGTTGAGCAAGGTGGAGGGCATATTGCTTGGGGTTTTCCACAAGGCCAGCGGACTCGGCCTTGCCCAGCCTGGCGGTCTGATGCAGGCAGAGTACGGCGGGTAGTTTTGCCTTGGCAGTTGCTTCGGGGAGGAAAAGGTAAGCGGCGACGCGGTCGGTGGCGTCACTCTGATAGGTCAGCTTACGGCGGAGCAATCCACCTTCGAGCTTCACTTCTTCCAGCACTTTCACGTCAAGGGCGACGCGCTTGGCGGGATTCGGAAAAGTTCCCATCACGCGCTCTAACGCAGGGAGGATGTGTCGGCGGCGTGATTCCCAATCAGCCACTGACTTAGCCGAAGTGCTCTTTCCGTCTGTGCCATTGACACGCAACACGTCGAAACGATCCGGATAACTCGGCGCCCCGGGCGCTGGCTCGAAGCGGCCAACGGGAAAGCCTCGCGCATAAGAGATGACAAATGCGCCGTCAGTCGTGGGGTAACGAATGTCTTCGCGCCGCTCGAAGTCAGTGAGTGTCTTGCGTTCCAGCGCGTCGGCGCTGTCGGCACGAAGAAATTTTCCGGCGACATGGCCGGGGATGAGCGTACGATTGCCCAGCGCGTGGCCGGTGGTGGTGAAGACTTTGCCGTCCACCATTTCCTTCGTGACCCATACGGGCATGATATCGAGACCAGCGCGCATCATGTTGGCGGCCATTTCTTGGCCGTCGCCGAGGCAGGTTTTGTCGTCGAGGCCGTGGACAGAAAAGATCTTCGCCGTAGATCCAAGTCGCTTCATTTCGGCAAGGTGCGCCGGATGGCCCACAAACCGAATCTCCTGCGCACCGGCCGTGAGAAAGCTGGCGCTGGCGGGTTCACGGCTCCAGCGAGCGTTGAGGCCATCGGCGGCGGGGAGGTTGTAAGCCAGCGCATCGCTGAGCTTTTTCATTCCGCACATGTCTACTACGGCCGTGAAAGTACGCGGGGCGAGCTTGTTCGCCATGAGCGTTACGTTGCCGCCGCCCGAACCGCCCGTGGCAAAGAGGCGGCCTCTCGCGAAGGGGATCTTGGCCGAGTCGAGTTCATGAAAGACCAACCACAGCGCACGCAGAGCGTCGAGGCCTTGCAGCCAGCCAAAGTCATATGGCTCCGGGCCTTCAATGGAATCTTTCGGTCCGCTTTGGAGGTAATTCACGCAAAGCGCGACGCAGTTGAACTCGCGAGCCAGCGCAACTGGGTTAGCCGTGCCGGCGCAATCGGTGCCGCCCCAGTTGTGCAACGTGAGGAAAATACCCGTCCGCGGCCTAATGCTCCCGCGCGTGCCGTCGGGATAACTTATCAACACGCGTACCTCGCGTGCGCCAGGACGCGCCGGCCATTCTTGCGCCGGGATCACAACAGGACCATCGCGCTCGGGCAGCTTGGGCCATGGAACTTCAGCGGCTGACAACCCTAGGCCCATCAAGGCCACGGCAAGAACAACAACTAGTCGGTGCACGACCGCAGCATGGGAAGTCTAGAACCGTTTGGCAACCGCCCGTGATTCAGAGCGAGCGCCGAGCGGTCAAATCTCCACGCGGCCGTTAAAGACAAAGTCCGCCGGGCCGTTGAGCTGCACGTCGGAGAAGCCTTCGCCAACGGTTTCAAATGCGACCTCCAGCGTATCGCCGCCTTGCACTTGGACCTTGATGGGCGAGGTAAAACCGTGGACGCGAGCCGAAATCATCGCCGCCGCGCTGACGCCGGTGCCGCAGGCTAACGTCTCGCCCTCGACACCGCGCTCGTAGGTGCGCACGCGAATGTGATTCGGTCCGAGCACCTGCGCGAAGTTGACGTTGGTCCCCTTGGGTTTGAAGTGCGCATGGTAACGAACCTCTGCCCCGACCTGATTGACCAACGCCCCGTTGGCGTCCGGAACAAAGATCACAGCGTGTGGTACGCCGGTGTTAAGCGAGTGGATGGCCGTTGCCCCGCCAGCTAGCGGCACGGACTCGGCCAAGCGCAGGCTGTGCGGCGGGGTGAGGTTCACGGTCACGCGTGCGCCGTGGAAGTTCGCAGTGATGACGCCAGCGACGGTCTCAAAGGTCAGCGCACCCGGCGCGCCCGTAAGCCGCTGGATGTACCGGGCAAAGCAACGTGCTCCATTACCACACATCTCGGCACGGCTGCCGTCGCTATTCCAAAATTCCCACGCCCAGTCAGCCTTTCGCGAGGCGCACGGCACTAGGAGCATCAGTCCGTCGGCCCCGATACCGCGCTGACGGTGGCAGAGGCGCGCAACCTGCTCGGACGTGATCTGGATGTGGTTGGTGCGGTTATCAGCGAGGATGAAGTCGTTGCCCGCTCCGTTCATTTTGGTGAATTCCAAAATCATGAAACGCGAAGGTAACGGCCATGCACGGCGGCGCAAGCGCGGAACGACTAACTCAGCAAAGCTTTCGCTAACGCCGCGAGCTGCGCGCGGGTGTGCTCACTGCTAATCACGAGGCGGAAGTAGCCGCCCTCCGGACCACCGGGGTAACGAATTAGTGGCGGGTGTATGCCGGCAGCAACAAGACGGCGCTTAAGTTGCGCCGCTTCGGCAGGCGAGCGCGGGATTACGGGGACGATGGGCCCGGGCGCATCAGGCAAGGTCAGACCGCCAGCCCGCAAGCGGGCTTTGAGCCAGACCGCGTTCGCATGAAGCCGTGTCTGCATCTGCGGCTTCGTTCGGAAGACACGCAACGATGCTATCGCTCCTGCGGCCAATGGCAATGGCACGGGCGTAGCGCCCGTGAAACAACGGCTCTTGGTCAGAACCGCTTCTGCCACGGCGCACGAGCCGAGGATCGCTCCGCCGAACGCGCCGAAAGCCTTACTTAAAGTCACGGTTTGGATCACGCGTTCGTCCTGTACCCCGCAATGCGACGGCGTCCCCTGGCCTGCCCGACCAAGCACCCCCGCACCGTGGGCGTCATCCACAAGCAGCGCGGCGCGCGTGGGCAACACAGCGAGATAATCCGCGAGCGGGGCAACCGAGCCGTCGTGCGAAAACATACCATCGGTGAAGACAAATGGTCGCGCACTCCGGCCCAGTCTGCGTAGTTGCTGACGAAAGCTCGCCACGTCGCGATGGACAAAGTGCACGATCTTCGCGCCGAGCAGTTCCGCCGCATCTGCCAAGCAAGAATGCGAGCGTGCATCCATCAGCACATGACTGAACTCGCCTCGAAACGCCTGCGCGACGGCGAGGTTGGTCATGTAACCGTTGTCCACCAGCACAGCACGTTGGGCGTGAAAGAACTGAGCTAACTGATGTTCAAGCTGCTCGTAGAGGGCATGGTTACCCGTGGTTTTGCGTGAGGAAGCGACGTTAAGCCCATAATTTTGCAACCCGCGACGAACCGCTGTGAGCACCCGCGGGTGGCTAGCCAGCCGATAATAATCACACCCTGCGAAATACAATAGCCGCTGACCGCGCCAGCGGACGAAAACGCGGTCAACTTGCTGCAACGGGTCAGCGATATGGTTCACGATCGACGACATTTTAGCGGACGCTAGCCGAGCTGTCCAATCCGCGCGCTTCTCCACGGTTGACATGCCCCGTGCTGCCACGCCCAATGGCGGTGCTTCGCATGCCCATGAAACTTTGCCGCTTCAAGAGCAGTTCTACCTGCCATCACATTCGCATCGGCCTCACCACGGACGATGTCACGGTCCTCGATCTCACCGCCATCGGGGTGAAGTCGCTTACCGCGCTGTTGGAAGGCGAGCAACCGTCCGCCATCTTGAGCGCCCTGATGACATTGCCGATGCCACGCCATTCCCTCGCCGAAGTCACCCTGCTCGCGCCCATCGAGCAGCAAGAAATCTGGGCGGCGGGCGTCACGTACTTGCGCAGCAAGAAGGCACGCATGGATGAGTCCGAGTTCAGCGCCAGCGCCTACGACCGCGTGTATGAGGCTGAGCGCCCGGAGATTTTCTTCAAATCGCTGCCGGAAAAAGTCGTTGCCACCGGCGGCGAGGTGGGCATCCGCAAAGACGCGAAGTGGAATGTGCCAGAGCCAGAGCTGGCGTTAGTGTGTAATTCCCGCGGCAAAGTCGTCGGCCTGGCGATTGGTAACGATATGAGTTCTCGCGATATCGAGGGCGAGAACCTCCTCTACCTCCCACAAGCCAAGACTTACCTTAAATCCTGCGCCATCGGGCCGTTTATCGCTATCGGTGTGGAAGAGACGGAGGCACGCGGCTGGACGATTGGCGTGGAAATTCTGCGCGCTGGACAGTCGGTCTTTCGCGGCGAGACTTCTGTTGGCCAAATCAAGCGCTCATTCGACTCACTCGCCGAGTTTCTGTTTCGCTGCCAGAATTTCCCGCACGGCGCGGTGCTGCTGACCGGCACGGGCGTGGTGCCTCCAGACAACTTCACCCTCGCCGCCGGCGATCGCGTGCGCATCCGCATCTCGGGCGTCGGCACGCTAGAAAACCCGGTGGCCGTGGTGTGATGTAACGGCGGCGCTCCAGAGCGTCTTATCTCCTTAATTTCTGGCGAATTATTGCGCCTTCACGAAGATTAGTGTGTCTCTCAAACGACTCTACTTTGTTGGGTGTCATTCCACTTGACCGCTGATCAGCGAAGGCGGAATTTCTCGAGCTAAGTTAAACGGTTGCTCAGCTTATCGTGAAATCTCACTTGGCCAATTTTTTTGCCTTGGCCCTGCTGATCGTCCCTCTCGCAGCCCAAGTAGCTCCAACCAACCGCCCGACAACCTTACCCGCTCGCCTTTCCGCCGAGCCTTACATGCGCGTGACCAACAGCGCGACGGGTGCGGTGGAACTGCAGGTAGCGGTGCGCAAGTTCGTGCCGACCAACGGCACTGGACCGGTCATTTGGCTCGCTGGTGCGTCGCACATAGGCGAGACCAACTACTACGCACAGCTTCAGCAGCACCTCGATGCCCAGGCGCTCGTACTCTTCGAGGGCATTCACGCTAACCACGAACCGAGGGCGCCCAACACTTCCGCGGCCAAGCCAGATGCCATCCTAAAAAATTCTTCGCCGGCCGAGCCGATTGCTAAGGCCGCTGATCGAACCTCGCTACAAAAAGAACTTGCCGAATCGCTTGGCTTGGTATTCCAGCTCGAGGCCATCAACTACCGCGGCACCAATTTTCGCAACAGCGACCTTTCCTTGCGAGAGTTGAAGGAATTCATGGAGAAAGGTGACGAGCCGGGCGCGCCGGACTCGCCCAAAGAGAAACGTAAGAACGAGGCCTTTGACACCCTGCTCAAAGCAATGGAGGGCAACTCATTTTTCGGAACGCTTCTTAAGGCCGGCTTTAAGTTGGTCGGAAGCAACCCGAAGCTTCAAGCCACTGTGAAGCTCGGACTGATCGAGGCGCTGGGCAGTATTCGTGGTGACCTCTCTCGCATGAGGAGCCTGCCCGAGGACGTGCAGCGCCTCATGGAAGTTCTCATCCAGTCGCGTAACGACGCAGTGTTGAAAGACCTTCGCATCGAGCTGAAGCGCCCTCGCCCGCCCGCCAGCATCAGTGTCTTCTATGGGGCTGGTCACATGGACGACCTGGAACGCCGCGTCTGCCGCGAGTTCGGCTACCGTGCGGACAAGGATCTTTGGCTGCCTGCCTTCACGGTGGATTACACCACCGCTGGCATCAGCCTCCTCGAAGCCACGTTACTGCGAACAATGGTACGCCAACAGATGGAGGAACTGCTGCCCAGCGAAGCTCCGCCCGACAAGTTAGAAAAGGCCCGTTAACGAGCCCGATCCGGCATCGCTATGACGTTCCGCGCACAACAGTTTGGAGGCAGCGACTTTAACTTGAGCTGACCGCCCGCTGTCTTAACGAGGTGCACTTTTTTTCAAATTCCAGGAAACTGTAGGCCTCCCTCTAAGGGTTGACACTCAAACCCGACGCGGTTCTGAGTTACAATGATGAAAACCATCATCATTCCATTCCGAATCAGATCTTAATTAGCCGGGTAACCGTAAACCGGCGCGTACAGCGATTCTCTGTGAGAAGGCTTCTTACGGACTAAATCCTTGAGAGACCTATCCATCTTGAACGTGGTGAAACCCCAGAGGCGGGGCTTTCGCTAGGGCGTTAGGCGGCATTGACCACGTTTACAGGCTGGCCCGCCAAAAACGCCCTCACGTTCGCCACGGTTGTCTCCATCAGCCGCGAACGAGCGGCCTTGGCCGCCCATGCCTGATGCGGGGTGATCAGGCAGTTCTTCGCTGACAGCAGAGGATTGTCGGCCTTCGGCGGCTCGGTGGACAGGACGTCTAACCCGGCGGCGGCGAGGCAACCACTGTTCAACGCGGCGGCGACGGCAGCCTCGTCCAGCAGCGGGCCGCGGCTGGTGTTGAGCAGGAAGGCCGTGGGCTTCATCAGCGCCAGGCGCGTGGCGTTGACGAGGCCTTTAGTTTCCGGTGTAAGTGGACAATGCAAGCTTACGACGTCCGCGCGGCGAAAGACTTCATCCAAGGCCAAGAATTCAACTTCGTCCGGCGGTGGTTTAGCCGAACGGCTTGCGGCGATAATCTTCATCCCCATCGCGCGAGCGATGTCCGCCGTGGCCTGACCGATGCGGCCCCAACCCACTACGCCGAAGGTTAGCCCGTCCAGTTCGAGCAGCGGAGTGCGCGCGTAGCACCAGTCCGCCGACTTCACCCAGTCGCCCGCGCGCACCGAATCCGCATGCGCGCCGACGTGGTGGCAAAGCTCCAGCAACAACGCGATGGTGAACTGCGCGACCGCGCGCGTGCCGTAGAGCGGAACGTTGCTCACTGGAATGCCGCGTTCCTTGGCAGCGGCAGCGTCCACGATGTTGAAGCCCGTGGCGGTGACGGCGATGAAGCGCAGCTTCGGCAAAGCGGCGATGATCTCGTGCGGCACGAGTGCCTTGTTGGTAATGATAATCTCGGCGTCCGCGCAGCGCGCGGCGACTTGCTCCGGCAGCGTGCGGTCGAACAACGCAACTTCACCCAGCGCCCGTAAGTCATCCCAGCTCAGATCGCCAGGGTTGAGGGTGTGACCGTCGAGGACAACAATCTTCATGGACGAAATTGAAGCGGAGTAATCGTAGGGGCGAAAGGCAGAAACCTTTGGGCAAAAGTTTTGCGTAAGTGTTTTGAAATGTATCAGTCCTTTGGCACTGTCCCGATGCGTTTGAAGCATCAGAGAAGTAGCGTGCGCTCAGACTTGGCGGCCCAACCAACCCCTCACTTGCTCAGCACGCGCAGCTTCACATTACGGAAGCAGCACTCGTCGTTGTGATCGGTCAGCAGGATGTGGCCGGTGACTTTGGTGCCGAAGTCGCCGATGTTCTTGAACTTGCTCTTGGCGACAGCCTCCCTCACGGCCGCGCTGCCCAGCTCGTATTCGAGTGCCTTCGCGCCGTTGAGCCAGTGCTGAACGTTGCTGCCCTTCACAACGATCCGGGAGTGGTTCCACTCACCCACAGGCCGGGAGGTCTTGTCCTTTGCGGGCGGCAGCACGTCGTAGAACGAGGCGGTCTGGCGGTGCGCGCCGACTTTGCCGTCGGGGTGGCCGTTGTCGTCGAGCAACTGATACTCGTGGCCAAGCGTGCCCTTGCGCGCCTCGGTGATGAAATACTTCACGCCGTTGTTGCCCTTCTCGGCGATGCGCCATTCCCACGTCAGTTCCCAGTCGGCCGAGGCCGGGATGGGCTGCTCGGTCATAATGTCGCCGCCGGAAATCTTCGCCTGCTTCTTTAGCAAGCCACCCTCCACGACCCAACCCGCTCCGATCTTGCCGCCTTCCTTGTAGGTGCGCCAGCCGGCGAGCGATTTGCCGTCGAAGAGAAGTTTCCAACCGTCCTTCTGCTCGGCGGCGGAAAGCGTATTGAGCTCGGCGGCCGGGGCAAGGGCGGCGCAGGTGACAAGCGTGAGTAAAGAGGCGAGCGCTTTCATAGGAGAAAGGAATGAGATGGCAGGCTGGGCTAATCAGAGTTTTCTCACGCGGATATTCCGAATCCAAAACTCCTCGCCGTGATGCTGGAAGACGATGTGGCCCTCCGGCTCGGCCATGAAGCGTGGCTTGTCGGCGAACTTGCTCTTGGCGGCGAGCGCCTTCACCGCATCGCTGCCCCAAGTGTATTCCACGATCTTCGCCCCGTTAAGCCAATGCTCCACCTTGTTGTCCTTGAACACGATCTTCGCCGCGTTGAATTCGCCGACCGGCTTGAGCTTCCGCTGCTCGCCCGGTGCAATCAGACCGTAGAGCGCGCCGGCGGAGGTCAACGGATTCTTGCCGTCGGGATGCTTCGAGTCGTCGAGAATCTGCATCTCCGGGCCGGTGAACCACGCGGGGCCGTTGGGCAGCTCGGCCACGCGATACATCACCCCGCTGTTACCGCCGGGCGTTACCTTCCACTCCAGCTCCAGCTCGAAGTCCTTAAACTTGTCCACGGTGATCAGGTCCGTGACCTGACCGCCGGCTGAGCGCGGCACGGTCTTCAGCGCACCCTGGTCTTTGACCCAAGCCTTGCTGGGAAAGCCTTCGCCCTTGAAGGCGCGGAGGCCCTTGGGCTCGTTGCCATCGAAAAGCACCTGCCACTCGCCGGGCTTGTCGGCGGCCGGGGCAAGCAAGGCGGCAAAGGAGAATGCAGTGGTGAGGAGGACGCAGAGGTTTGTTTTCATATGCGAGCAGTTGGACGATTGAATGGTAAACAAAGTGACAGCACCTCAGGGCTTGGGCCGCGACAGCTGAAATGTGCCGTGGTCAAAGGAAGCCTTGTAAGTGGAGAAAAAGTTAGTGGCCGAAGCCTTGCCCTCATAGCGATAGACGCCGTAGGGCTTGCCCAAATCTTCCGCACCGCTGAACTGCCACAGCCCACCGGCGGGCTGCACGTCGAGCTTCACCTGCATTCCGAAGCGGAGGATCACGCCATAGGTGGCGAGGAACCGCGTCTCATACTGGCCGTTGTCCAACTTGCGAACCAGCGCGCGGAGCTGGCCGTTATGTCCGTTGTGGTCACTCAACCACTTCCCTTCCCAGCGGCCTTCGATGGAGTTGGCCGGCATCGGCGCAGTGGCGGCGGCCTTCCAGTCCCGGTTGAAAGTCGAGCACCCGCTGAACCCAAGCAGCGCCGCGAGCGCAACGGCGCGAACGGACCAAGGTCTCAAGCCATGAAGCATGAGGGAAATCCGACGCTATCCGCCTGTCCGCGTCAAGCTGGCAAGCGTCGCCCCGTAGCAGATGTTGTTGGCGGTGATCGCCACAAACCAAAACGAGCCGTGTTGAAACGCCCGGGTCAATCGTGCCCCGCCCACGAGCACCTCCTAGGCGACGTTGATGGCGCGAAGTTTGTCCTCGCGAGTTTCTGCTGCGCGGAATCGTGCGCGAACTGATTCGGATGCCAAGGCTTCACCAGCGCTAGTTAAGCGCACTTCAAATGCTCCGGGGATGCACCCTACGCGAATCCGAGAAATTCAAAATGCCTTGCATCTTGACTGCTCATGCCGTCAGCGACGCCTTCACTTGGGAGTTGCATGCGGTAGGGCAAATCCTCTTCAAGGACGCATCGTGCCAGCGGCTCAACAGCGCCAGCGCGCAGGCGGCCCCAACCGTCGCGAGGAACATGTCCCACTGCGTGTCCCACGGATCGCCCTGCGTCCCGAGGAAATCACTGGCCGCCTCACCCGTGAGCGCTGCAGTCCACCACTCGAAGAACTCGTAACACGCGCTGAATGCAAGGCACACGCAGACCACAAGGAAGTTCAGCCAGCCGCCACGAGTCAAAGGCGTTTGCCGCAACAGCAGCTCCCGCACAAAAATGGCGGGGATGAAACCCTGGGCGAAATGTCCGACGCGGTCGTAGTGGTTGCGCGCCAGCCCAAAGGCGTCGCGCACCCAGTCGCCCAGCGGCACCTTTGCATAGGTGTAATGCCCGCCCAGCGCGAGGATGAGTGAGTGAATCGCAAACAGGTGCAGGCACAGGGCGGACAACGGAAAGCGGCGGTGGGTGAACGCGAGCGCGATGACGCCCACCCACACGGGACCGTTCTCCAGCGCCCAAGTCAGACGATCCGCTTTAGGCGAAATTCCCAACGCCACCTGCGCCGCCAGCACGATCATGAGGAGCCAAGAGAGAGGCATGTGTCCACCTATGCGATGGCTTTTGCGATGCCGGCGATCAGGGCCACGCCCTCCGCGGCTTCGGCGCGCGAAAGATTCAGCGCAGGCAGGAACCGCACTACCTGCGTTCCGCTCGGCACCGTGAGCACGCCGGCATCGTGCAGGCGGTTGACGAAGTTGAGCGAAGCCACTTTTCCCGTGCTCGCGAAAGCCGGGATGCTCTCCGCCAGTTCGATGCCGAGCATGAAACCTAATCCACGAACGGACCTGATAACCTGCGGATATTGCGCAGCGAGTTTTTCCAACTCCCGCTTCATCCACTCGCCCGTCTCGCGCACGTTGTCCGCGAGCCGATCCCGTTCGATGACCTCGAAGACTTTGTTCGCGACCGCGCAGCCGAGGGGCGTGCCACCGTAAGTCGTCGCGTGCGTGCCCGGTCCGAGCACGTCGCACAGCTTCACGCCGTGATGCTCCTCACGCACCCAAAACGCGCCGATGGGAAACCCTCCGCCGAGCGACTTCGCCATCGAGACGCCGTCGGGCAGAAACTTGTCCGCGCCGGGAACGCCTTCGAGCAGCCGCTGGAAACTCTGGAAGCGACCGGTGCGGAAGTGTCCGCACTGCACGCCGTCCATCAGCAATAGAATTCGCCGCTCATCGCAGAGTTGCCGGAGGCCGAGCAGATACTCCACCGAGGCCGGCGCGATGCCTCCCTCGCCCTGCACACCTTCGATGAGAACAGCCGTCGTCGCCGGCGAAAGGGCGTCGCGCATGGCTAGCAGGTCGTTGAAAGGCACGTGCTTGAAGCCCGGCACCGCCGGTTCAAAGCCCTTTTTCACTTTCTCTTGCCCCGTCGCCGCGATGCCCGCGAGCGTGCGCCCGTGGAAAGAGTTCAACGCCGTGATGATTTCGTAACGCCCCTCGTCGTGGCCAAACTTCCGCGCGAGCTTGTAAAGCCCCTCGTTCGCTTCCGCGCCGGAGTTGCTGAAGAACACCTTGCCCGGCGCGAGATGCCGAACAATCTGTTGCGCCAGCCGTCCCTGCGGCTCGTGATAGTAGAGGTTTGAGATGTGAACCATCCGGCGCGATTGCTCGACGAGCGCCTGGGTGATCTCCGCGTTCGCATGGCCCAGCGAGCACACGGCGATGCCGCCGCCGAGGTCGAGGTAGCGCTTGCCATTCACGTCCCAAAGTTGACTCCCCTGACCGCGCGTGAGCACCAGCTCGAAGCGCCCGTAACTGGGCACGACGTATTTCTGGAACAGGCCAAGGACGGCTTGTTGCTCGTTATGGACAATCGCGGGCGGCGTCGGAACAATCTCTTTCATTCAACACGGGGATTTAGCCGCGAAAGGGCAAAAACGTCACAGAGAAAATATGCGACAAGAGATAAAGTTGGTTCGTCATGCCACCACTTCAGTGCCCACGCCTTCGTCCGTGAAGATCTCCAACAGCACAGCATGGTTCACCCGGCCGTCCACAAACGAAACTTTCTCCACGCCTGACTGGATGGCGGCGACCGCACTGTCCACTTTGGGAATCATCCCTTTGTCCACGATTCCGGCGGCCTTGAGCGCGGGCACCTCAGCCACTTCCAAGTGCGTGATGAGCGTGGCGGGGTTCTTCGGATCGCGAAGGAGGCCAGGCACATCCGACATAAAGACGAGCCGCCGAGCCTTGAGTGCAATGGCAGCTTGCGCAGCGGCCACGTCGGCGTTGCAGTTGTAAATCTTCCCGTCCTCGCCGCGCGCCGTCGGGCTGATGACCGGCGTAATGCCATGAGCAATGCACTCCCGCAGCGGCGCGGTGTTCACGCCCACTACCTCGCCTACGAAGCCGATGTCGATCTTGCTTCCCGGCTTGTCCTTGTCGTCGAGCCACAGCTTCCGGCAGGTGAAGATGTCCGTGCCAGCAAAGCCTCGCGCCTTGCCGCCGAGGGACTCGATAGTGCGGACAATCTCTGGGTTGATCGCGCGCGATAGCACTTGGTCCACGACGCCGACCGTCGCCTCGTCCGTAACGCGCATGCCTTGGATGAAATTCGCCTTCAACCCCGCAGCGTCCATCGCACGTGTGATGGCTTTGCCGCCGCCGTGGACGACCACGGGATTGATCTCCACCGCTTCGAGGAACACGACATCCCGGGCGACGCCGTTACGGACAGCGGGATCGGGCGAGTCCATGAAGCTGCCGCCGTATTTTACGACGAACGTGGCGTGACTGAACTTCTGGATGTAGGACAATGCTTCGAGCAGCGTCGTGGCTTTGGCGATGAGGTCTTGCAT
>Ga0208048_1000240_pt1 | contig 29007 bp, 22 predicted proteins | sample Malawi_45m_30L_FD_184163 | JGI IMG/M metagenome (GOLD analysis project Ga0208048, IMG submission 184163) | Freshwater microbial communities from Lake Malawi, Central Region, Malawi to study Microbial Dark Matter (Phase II) - Malawi_45m_30L... | ecosystem: Environmental > Aquatic > Freshwater >...
ACCTCGACGCCAGCCTTGTCGGCATCGAGCAGACCGCCATTCGGCTTGCGACCGACCGCCACCAGCACTCGATCGAAGATTTGTGGTTCAGGTGCATCCTCGCCTTCGAAGGTGACGCGCAGACCCGCGGTCTCGGCAGCAACTGCCTTGACCTTCACACCGAGCAAAATTTGCTCGTAGCGTTTACGCAGGCGCTTCTCGAGCGGCTTGACGAGATCGGGGTCGGCGCCCGGCATCAGCTGCTTCATGACCTCGACGACACTCACCCGCACACCGAGCGCATCGTAGACGCAGCCCATCTCGAGACCGATTATGCCGCCTCCGATGACTAGCAAACGCTGCGGCAGATCGCGCAGTTCGAGGGCGTCGGTCGAGTCCATCACGCGCGGATCGACGGGCACGAAGGGCAGGCGAACGGGTTCTGAGCCCGCCGCGATGATGCAGTAATCAAAACTAATGCGCATCGTACCCTCGGCCGCCGTAACCTCGAGCACCCGCGGTGCGATGAATTTTCCCGCGCCGCGCAGCACGGCTACTTTGCGCTGCTTAGCGAGCATGTCGAGCCCATCGGTCAGCTTGCGCACCACGCCGCTCTTCCAACTGCGAAGTTTGTCCGCATCGATCTGCGGCGGACCAAAAACGATACCGTGCTCGGCCATCGATGCCGCCTCATCAAGCACTTTGGCGGCGTGTAACAAGGCCTTTGACGGAATGCAGCCCACGTTGAGGCACACGCCACCCAAGGTCAGCCAACGCTCGACCAGGGTGACTTGAAGACCGAGATCTGCCGCGCGGAACGCTGCCGTGTAACCACCAGGACCTGCGCCCAGCACCAACACCTGCGTATGACGCGCGACGCCTGAGACTGGGCCGGTTTCAATGTGGGGCGCGGCGACGGCAGCGGCGGCAGGCGGTGCGCTTGGCACGGCGACGGCAGCCGATGCGCTGCGTGCCGCGGCAACAGCAGCCGGCGCGGGCGCTGCCGCTGGCGCTGGCGCTGGCGCTGGCGCTGGCAGTGGCACTACGGTAGCCGCCTCCACCGCAAGCCGTACAATCACGCTGCCCTTCGAGACCTTGCTGCCCTTGCTGATCAGAATCTCGCTGACCTTGCCGGCATGCGGCGCCGGTACATCCATCGAAGCTTTGTCGGTCTCGAGCGTGACCAGCGGCGTTTCGGCTTCGACCACATCACCCACGGCGACGAGCACCTCGATTACGGGGACATCGGCAAAACTGCCCAGATCGGGGACAACAATGTCCTGAATCTTCATGGTCTGCGCCTCGAAATCAGCCACGACTCAAGCGTGCAACGCGCTGACAAGATCGGCCGGCTGCGCCAGACGCGCCGCCAGCAGACTCGTGAAACGCACGCCCTCCGCGCCATCGATGACCCGGTGGTCGTAGGACAAGGACAGCGGCAGCGTGAGCCGCGGCTCGAATGCGTTATTTCGCCATACCGGCTTCATGCTCGCACGCGACACACCGAGGATCGCCACTTCGGGCGCATTGATGATTGGCGTGAAAGCCGTGCCACCAATACCGCCGAGACTCGACACCGTGAAGCAACCGCCTTGCATGTCGGCCCCTGCAAGCTTGCCGCCGCGCGCACGCTCGGCGAGCACCGCGAGGTCGCCCGCAATCGCAAACACGTCCTTGCGATCGACATCGCGAATGACCGGCACCAAAAGACCGTTCGGGGTGTCGGCTGCAAATCCGAGGTGAAAATACTTTTTGAAAACGAGATTCTGCCCGGATTCATCGAGCGATGAATTAAAGTTAGGAAATTCTTCGATTGCCCGAATGCAGGCCGCGATGATGAAAGCGAGCGGCGTCAGCTTGACGCCGCGTTTCTCGGCCTTGTCCTTCAATGATTTACGCAGCGTGTCGAGCTCGGTGATATCCGCTTCGTCGAACTGCGTGACATGCGGAATGTTGATCCACGAGGTATGTAGGCGCGGACCGGAGATCCGCCGTACGCGGCCGAGCGGCTGGGTCTCGATCGGACCGAACGCGGCGTGATCGACTACCGGTACTTTGGGCAAGGCCGGCACGGCGGGCGCAAACGCGCCTCGCAGTGCTTGCTTTACCCAAGCTTTAACGTCTTCGTGAGAAATGCGTCCCTTGATACCCGAACCCCGCACACTCGCCAAGTCGACACCGAGCTCGCGCGCGAGACGGCGTACCGAGGGTCCAGCATGAGCACGCGAGAAACCCGCTTCCTGGATGGGGGCGAGATCCGTGCGCGCCGCGGGAATTGCCTGCGGCGCACTATGCGGCTGTACCACGGGCGGCGCGGCGGGCACTCTGTTGGCAGCCGGCACCGCCGTAGACGCTGCGGCCGCGGCAGGATTCGCCGCAGCAGGTGCCGACGCTACGGCAGTCACTGCAGCTTCGACCATAGCGACGAGCGCCCCGGCGCTGACCTTACCACCGCGCTCGATATGCAGAGAACGTAACACGCCAGCGACAGGCGATGGAACATCCATCGTGGCCTTCTCGGTTTCGAGCGTGGCGATCGGCGTGTCTACGTCTAGCGTATCGCCCGGCTGCACGAGAATCTCGATGACCGAGACATCTTTAAACGAGCCGAGATCGGGAACGCGAATTTCCGTGAGTGCCATGGAGCAGGAGTTCCGTCAGGAAACGAGCGGGTTAGATTTGGCGGCGTCGATACCGAGCGTGCTCAGTGCGCGCTGCACCACATCGATACCGATCTGCCCTTCGTCAGCCAGTGCACGCAGCGTGGCGAGCACGATGAAGCGCTTGTCGATCTCGAAGTGATGACGTAGTGCCTCACGAGCATCCGAGCGACCGAAGCCGTCGGTGCCGAGCACAACATAGCGACCGGGCACCCATTGGCGAATCTGGTCGGGAACGTTGCGTACGTAATCGCTTGCCGCGATGAAGGGGCCGTTACGGTTCGCGAGCGTGCTGGCGACGTAGGGAACGCGCGGCGAGTCTGCCGGGTGCAGCAAACTCCAGCGCTCGCACTCGAGCGCCTCGCGGCGCAGTTCGTTCCAGCTCGGAGCCGCGAGCACTTCGCTCGCCACGCCATAGTCGCTCGCGAGCATCTGAGCGGCGGCGATTACTTCACGCAAGATCGTGCCCGACCCGAGCAGCGTCGCCTGCGGCGATTTGGATTTGGCATTTTCTTTCCTGTAGTGGGCAAAAGAATATAGCCCCTTGAGAATGCCCTGCTCCGCATCCGCCGGCATCGCCGGCATGGCGTAGTTTTCGTTCATAACGGTGATGTAGTAGAACACAGGCTCGCCGTCGACATACATCCGGCGCATACCATCGTGAATGATCACCGCGAGTTCGTAGGCAAAGGTCGGATCATAGGCGCGGCAATTGGGCACGGTACCGGCCAGTAACTGACTGTGTCCGTCCTGATGCTGCAGGCCTTCGCCCGCGAGCGTGGTGCGACCGGCCGTTGCGCCGAGTAGAAAACCGCGGGTCTGCAGATCGCCCGCTGCCCAAATGAAATCGCCGACACGCTGGAAACCGAACATCGAATAGAAGATGTAAAACGGCACCATGTTGATGTCGTGGTTAGCGTAGGCCGTACCGGCGGCCATCCACGAACACATCGCGCCCGCTTCGTTGATACCCTCTTCGATGATCTGGCCCTTTTTGTCCTCGCGATAGGACATCAGCTGATCGGCATCTTGGGGCGTGTAGAGCTGACCGACCGAAGAATAAATTCCGACCTGCCGGAAAAGCCCCTCCATGCCAAAGGTACGCGCCTCATCGGGAACGATGGGCACGATATGCTTGCCGATCTGCTTATCTTTGAGCAGGGTCGTCAGAATGCGCACGAAGACCATCGTCGTCGAAATACCACGGCCCTCGCTGCTCTCCAGGAGCGGCTTGAAGGCATCAAGCGGCGGCACGACCAGCGGCGGCGCCGAACGGCGCCGGGCCGGCAGATAGCCGCCGAGCGAAATACGCCGCGAGCGCAGATAGTTCATCTCTTCACCGTCTTCGCCAGGCTTGCAGAACGGCAGCCGCGTGATCTCCTCATCCGAAACCGGAATGTTGAAGCGATCGCGGAAATGCCGCAGATCGTCATCGGAGAGCTTCTTTTGCTGGTGCGTGACCATCTGGCCTTCACCCGCCTTGCCCATGCCGAAACCTTTGACCGTCTTGGCGAGGATCACCGTGGGCTGACCTTTGTGCTGAATGGCCGCGGCATAAGCAGCATAGACTTTACGCGAGTCATGCCCGCCACGATTCAGGCGCCAAATTTCGTCGTCCGACATGTTAGCGACCATCGCCTTGAGTTCACCATACTTACCAAAGAAATGTTCGCGGGTGTACGCCCCACCCTTGGCCTTAAAATTTTGATACTCGCCATCGACCGACTCTTCCATGACGCGGCGCAGCAGACCGAGATTGTCCTTGGCTAGCAGCGGATCCCAACGCGAGCCCCACAAAACTTTGATCACATTCCAGCCGGCGCCGAGGAAGGCTGCCTCGAGCTCCTGAATGATCTTGCCGTTACCACGGACTGGCCCATCGAGACGCTGCAGATTGCAGTTAATGACGAACACCAGATTGTCGAGCTTCTCGCGCACCGGCATGGTGAGCGCACCCATGGACTCGGGTTCGTCCATCTCGCCGTCGCCCAAAAATGCCCAGATCTTGCGATCGGAAGGCGCTACGAGCCCGCGATGCTCGAGATAACGCTGGAAGCGCGCTTGAAAAATCGCCTGCATCGGGCCAAGACCCATCGAGACCGTCGGGAACTGCCAAAAGTCAGGCATGAGCCAAGGGTGCGGATACGAAGAGAGACCATCATCCGCCACTTCTTGGCGGAAGTGGCGCAGCTGATCTTCGGTCAGCCGACCTTCGAGGTAGGCGCGCGCATAAATGCCAGGCGAGGCGTGTCCCTGCACATAGATCATGTCACCGGGATGTTGATTGGTTGGCGCGCGCCAAAAATGATTGAAGCCCACTTCATAGAGCGTGGCTGCCGAGGCATAAGTCGCGATGTGTCCGCCGTACTCTGAGGAGATACGATTCGCCTGCACCACCATTGCCGTGGCGTTCCAGCGAATGTAGGCCTCGATGCGGCGCTCGAGCTCGCGATTACCGGGATAATCGGGCTGCTGTCCGGGGGAGATGCTGTTGAGATAGGCTGTATTCGGCTTAAACGGCAAATAGGCACCGGACCTACGGGTGTAATCGATAAGTCGCTCAAGCAAAAAATGCGCGCGCTCCGGCCCGTGGGCCTTCAACACCGAATCGATGGACTCCAACCATTCGCGGGTCTCGTTAGGATCGAGATCACCCTGCGGACTTTCGGACATACCCCCGTCCTGCCTGTCGTGCATGTGGAAATACTGTATGTTAACTAATCGCGGGGGCGCCGGGCGAGCGATTGCCCTGTGCTAGCATCCCCGACCGCATGAGCGCGCAAATCGTCATTCGTCGTCCTGATGACTGGCACGTGCATCTGCGCGACGGTGCCGCCCTCGCCGCCGTGCTGTCGCACACCACGCAGCAGTTTCGCCGCGCAATCGTCATGCCGAATATTAAGCCGCCGGTCACCACCACCGCACTTGCTGCGGCCTATCGCGAGCGCATTCTCGCGGCACGACCGCAGGGCGCAGATTTCGAACCCTTGATGACGCTCTATCTCACCGATCGTACGCCCGTTGATGAGATCGATCGCGCCCGTGCGAGCGGTTTTGTTGCCGGCTGTAAACTTTATCCGGCGGGCGCAACGACGCATTCCGATGAGGGCGTCACCGATATCCGTCATATCGAGGCCGTACTCGCACGCATGGCCGAACTCGCTGTCGTGCTGCAGGTACATGGCGAAGTCACTCACGAGCATGTCGATATCTTCGACCGCGAAGAGGCCTTCATTGGCGAAGTGCTGGCACCGCTCGTCCAGCGACATCCGCGGCTCAAGGTAGTGTTCGAGCACATCACGACCAAAGCTGCTGTCGATTTCGTCAACAATGCGCGTGCCGGTGTTGCCGCAACGATCACACCGCAGCATCTGATGTTCAACCGCAACGAGATTTTTCGCGGCGGTATCCGCCCGCATTATTACTGCCTGCCGGTACTCAAAACCGAGATCGATCGTCGTGCTCTCATCGAAGCGGCGACCAGCGGCTCAGCACGATTTTTTCTCGGTACCGACAGTGCGCCCCATGCACGACATACCAAGGAAACGGCCTGCGGCTGCGCGGGCATATACTCCGCGCACGCTGCACTGGAACTTTATGCCGAGGTGTTCGAAAGCGTGGGTGCGCTGCCGCGCCTCGAGGGTTTTGCTTCGCTGTGTGGCCCCGATTTCTATTCGCTACCCCGCAACGAGGGCACCGTGACCCTGCGCCAGGAAGAATGGAGCGTGCCGGGTGCCTACGCTTTCGGGGGTGACGTCGTCGTACCTATGCGGGCCAACGAACGTCTGCGCTGGCGCTTGGCGCCGCAGTGAACGCCGTCGTCCCTAATTTCGCGCGCCGCTTTCGCGGCTTTCTGCCGGTGGTGATCGACGTCGAGACCGGCGGCCTCAACGCGGCCAAAGATGCCCTGCTCGAAATCGCGGTGGTACTGCTCGAAATCACGCCCGAGGGTCTGCTGCGTCGCGGCGAGACCCACACCTATAACGTCAAACCCTTCGAGGGTGCCAACATCGAACGCGCCTCGCTGGCGGTGACGGGGATCAATCCCTTTCACCCGCTACGACCGGCAATCGATGAAAAAAATGCACTGACGCAGATCTTTAAAGAAGTCCGCGAAGCCGTGCGCCGACACGGCTGCAAGCGCGCCATTCTCGTTGGTCACAACGCCTCGTTCGATCTCGGATTTTTGAACGCTGCAGTCATGCGGGCCGACATCAAGCACAACCCCTTCCACCCATTCTCGAGTTTTGACACCGTGACGCTCGCTGGCGCGGCGCTTGGGCAGACGGTGCTCGCCAAAGCAACGATGGCAAGTGGTCTTGAGTGGGATTCATCGGCAGCCCATACGGCCGCCTACGATGCCGAGCGCACCGCAGATATCTTCTGCAAAGTGTGTAATTTTTGTCAGCCGAGCTTCGTCGAGGCCGAGCAACGGGCCAAATCTTTGGGCTGGGTCGATGACAACAATGGTAGCGGAGGTGACAACGGCAAAGGCACAGATCCCAAGTCGCCAGTCGCCGATGAGAACAATTCCTGATGCAGCAACTACCGACTGGCACTATCACCGACTAGCGCTGCGGATAAACCTCAGGCGGTGGCACCAGCCTCGTCGAGCACCTGCTTGAGTTCGCCGTTATGATACATCTCAAGGGTGATGTCACAGCCGCCGAGCAGCTCGCCCTTCACGTAGAGCTGCGGATACGTCGGCCAATTCGACAACCGCTTCAAAGCCTCACGCAGCTCAGGGTCTTCAAAAATATTGACGTGATGGAACTTGGCTCCACAGGCGCGCAGCGCGCCCACGGTCTGGGCCGAGAACCCGCACTGGGGAAAATCTGGCGTGCCCTTCATAAAGAGCACCACGGGAGCCGCGCTCAGTTGTACCTTGATTCGCTCGTTGACGTCCATCGTTGTGTAAACCTCCTTAGACATTACGCCGCGGCGCCCGATCGGCGCGGCGACTCTCGAGTGTACGCAGCAAGTCCCACTGTTCATCAGGAGACAGACGAATCCAGCTCGCGATTTCTTCGCGTGTGCGCAGACATCCGGCGCAATACCCCGAGTGATCGAGCGCACAAACGCTGATACAGGGCGACATGGGTCGCGCTAGACGAATATCCGCGGCATTTTTCGCCATCATCCCGTCCCTGGGTGCAAGCAGTACACTGCGTTGAATTATGGGCGTTCGTATCCTATCCTTCAAATTGTTATTTCATTTACATGTTCGGAGAGGCCACGTAATGAAAAATCCCCTCGATAGCGTTGGGTCCACAATCACTCTTGGCGTGTTGTTCGCCATCATCGTAATGGTACTGCCGCAAACCCCTGGTGGTGAATTTAACCACCTGGGGCTCGGTCGCTGGGCACATACCGTTACCGGCATTTTCTGGATCGGCCTGCTCTACTACTTTAATGTTGCACAAATTCCAGCACTCGCGGCGGCCAACGCGGACAAGGGCGGTCCGGGCGGCGCTGGTATCGTCAAATACGTCGCGCCGCGTGCGTTGCTCTGGTTCCGCTGGATGGCACTCGCGACTTGGCTGACCGGTGGCTGGCTACTAGGCGCCCGTTTTATGGATGCGTTTATGATGCGGGAGGGTAGCGAAGTTATTGGAATCGGCGTGTGGCTTGGGACGATTATGCTCTTTAATGTATGGGTCCTAATCTGGCCGAATCAAAAGAAGGTTATTGGCATCGTCGAAGCTACTGACGAGGAGAAAGCGAAAGCCCGCCGTGTGGCAACTCTTGCCTCCCGTACAAATTTCGTACTCTCGTTCCCGATGCTCCTCAGTATGGTGGGCTCTGCGCACGGTCTTCCGTTCTAAATCCGACGGGCGTGCAGCGGTCCGGTGAGGGATCACTGCACTGCCTCAGTTCAGCACTCCAAGCGGAGGCTGATACCTAATGACTTTGGTGGGGTTACCGCGAGCGATGCAATCCCTGGCGGGGATGCCTCTGACCAAAAACCACTGCTCATCACTTGATTCGCCCACACGCTGACGCGGATTGGCTACGAAGCAGCGATCAAGATAATGCTCCGCGACCAACAGCACGCGCTTGCTGTCGCCGGAGAGCCAGCGCGCCGCATCGAACGCTTCCGCATCACCCTCGCGCCAACGAGCATGTCCGAAATTGACCACTTCGCGATCGAGATAGAGTAAGTACTGCTCGCGGTACGCGAGCAAGCCGAGCTCAGCCTCACGCGGAACTTGCGCCAGCATCTGCCGGACGAAAGTAGCCGCAGAGCGTTTGCCATTGACCTGCGGCGCAACGCCCACGCCCCAGCTCACCGTGAAACAGGCCAGTACCAACGGCCAAGCCAACAACGGCCGCCAACGCAGCGCCACGAGCCACGCAACCGTACTGGCGATCGCGAACGCGTAAACCGGCATCAGTGACACGAGCTCGTTGCCCTGAATTAATTCTTGAAGGGCACCCACGCCGAGTACAGATCCCATAGCCATCAACACCCCAGGCACAACGAGCAGTAAGGCCAGCGCGAGCGACAGACGCTGCACTGATCGATATGCGAAAAGTTGCGGCAGATGCGGCGCCGCAGCTATGGCGAGTGCGGGCAACGCTGGCAGTACGTAAACCCCCCGCTTGCCGGTGCTCAGACTGAAGAACACGATCACGAGCAGGGCCCAGAGTAACGGCAACCACACCGCCATCCGCCGCTCCCGCCAATCATCTCGCCAGCGCGGCATCAGCCAGAACAGCAGCGCACTCAACGGTAACCACAGCACAGGAATCACCTCGACCAGGTAGTAATACCAAGGGCGAATGTGGTGCCAGGCTCGTACGTAGCGCGTCACGGTCTGCTTGAAGAGCAACTCGTCGCGATAAGCGATGAGTTCCGGACTACCCACGCTTGCCACATGCAGCAGCATCGGCACCAACCAAAGCATGATGGTTAGCACGAACACCACGGGCACCTGCCACCAACTCGCGCGGGGGACCGCCGTTGTTCCGAATCGTCGGGCGAGCAGCGCCGCTAGCGGCAACAGGGCGAGCGTCAGAAATCCCACAGCCTTGTCGATGACACCCAGCCCCGCCGCACACGCGCCGACCAGCGCAAACACCGCGGGCGCCTCTAGCAACAAATGACGCAGCAGCCCCCAGAGCGCCAGCGTACAAAAAAAGATCAGCGTCGCATCGATCTGCGCACCTCGCGTCGTCATGACGTACTGCACACAGCAGACGAGCGTGACGGCGGCGAGTCGCGCAGCCTCGCGCCCGTGTAGTCGACGCAGCAGATCGTATACCAGCCACAGCGTGCCAAGCGAAGCCAACATCGACGGAAACAGAAATCCAGCCCGTAAGGAATCTGTCAAAGAAAGGCCGATGGCCATCAACCAGAAATGCAGCGGCGGCTTGTCCTGGTAGAGATCACCGCCCGCATGCGGAATGAGCCAGTTGCCGCTGTGCAGCATATCGAGCGCAACGATTACGAACCGTGGTTCGTCGGCGGGCCAAGGATCGCGCAGGCCAAAGCCCACGAAAATAATCAACACGAACCACAGGCTGATCCAGTAAAAATCAACGAGCGTGGCGCGCATCTCGGCGCTCAAGCGTCCGCCTACTGCCGTCCGGTGCGAATGAAGAATATATTGCGCAAATAGACAATGAGACCGAGGGCCTGCCCGGTAATGAACACCGGATCTCGTTTGTGAATCGCGTAGGCGAGCAGAATCGCGCCCCCCGCAAGACTGAAATACCAAAATGCCTGAGGAATGATGCTGCGTTTGATGCGCTCACTCGCGATCCACTGTACGACGAAGCGCGTCGAGAACAGGGCCTGCCCGACGAAGCCCACGAATACCCAGATCAAAGTATCGTTCTGCATTACCGTCCCCGGAGAAATGACCGGTAAGACACAGATTCGCGCGTCAATCCTCGCGGATCTGTAACCCTGATCGGAAGCGACTGCGCAACCACATCACGCCGAAAATATCGATGATACCTACCCAGAGGCGATCGAAAAGTCCGTATTTGGAGGTCCCGTGCACACGCGGTCGATGGGCGACCGGCACCGACACCACCCTCGCCCCGGCACGCAGATACAGCGCTGGCAGGAAGCGATGCATGTGATCGAAATGCGGCAACTCGAGAAATTGCCCCCGATGCATCACCTTTATGCCGCAGCCGGTGTCCGGCGTACCATCGCCGAGCAGCCAACCGCGAACACCGTTCGCCACTCGCGACTGCGCGTGTCGCAACCACGTGTCGCGACGTTGTATCCGATTACCCATAACGAGCTCGGCCACGAATCGCGACTCGTAAAGCTTGGGGATATCGGCCGGATCGTTTTGTCCATCGCCATCTAGCGTCGCGATCCACTCGGCGCGCGCATGCCGGACGCCTGAACACATGGCAGCGCTTTGACCACTGCGAAAGGAGTGCCGCAGCAGACGCACTTGCGGGATACGGCTGCGCAGCTCGCAGATAGCCGCAGCCGTGCCATCGTTGCTGCCGTCGTCAACGAACAAAATCTCGAAGGACTTGCCCTGAAGTGCCGCTACGATCTCGCCGGCCAATTGCGCGACATTATCGACCTCGTTGAAAACGGGAATGACCACCGCGATTTCCGGGATCGCATGCGTAGCGGCTGTGGACATTGAGCCGCATTGTCCGCGATGAAGATGACCGCCACAAGAGCGACAGGATTCGCTCGCGCGCTCAAGCTTGCGGTTCGTCCTCGCGCCGCAGACGCCAGCGCTTGTGGGACCAGGGCCAATCGGCGGGTGATTCGTGAATCTGTCGCTCGACACGCCGGGCATACCGTTCAGTCAGCTCACCAGGCGCAAACTGCTCGCCGCGGGCACGCAACAACTCGAACGATGCCGTGTAGAAACCACGCCGAGTCCGCCGCAGCGCGCCAAAGTACACCGGGTAGTCGAGACTCGTCGCCATGACGTCGGCGCCCATAAAAAAAGCGGTGTCGCGATTGAGGAAGCGTGTCCAGTGCCGACGATCACTCGCCACGGGCTCCTGATCGGCCACCAAGGCGACGAGACGCGGGACTCGCCGACGCACAATGAGCTCGCGCATCACCCGCTCCGCAGGAATCATCTGCGCGCCGAAACGACTGCGTAGTGCAAGCATCTGCTGATCGATCCAGCGATTTTTGAGCGGCTTGTAAGCCGCATCGATCGGATAACCCAAATTTCGCGCCAGTCCGTGCAGCAACCACTCCCAGTTACACTGATGGCCCACCACGAGAACCGCCGGCCCGCCCGCGGCAATGGCCTCACGCAACACCTGCAGGTTCTCGAAGTGCACGCGACGATCGAGCTCGTCGCCGCTGATAGCTGCCGAGCGTACCACCTCGAGCATCACATCGCCGTAACTACGATAAAACTCGCGCCGCAGTGCCTCACGTCCAGCAAATGAATACGCGGGAAATGCGATGCGCAAACTCTCCTGAATGACCTTGGGTTTGTATGGAATGACGTACCACAAGATCAAGGCAAGGAGCCGCGCAAGGGCGTGCAATACCGGCAGCGGCAGCGCGCCGAGCGCGCGGACCCAAGCGGACAGCTGGGGTACGGATACTTTGCGGCGCGCCATGTCGCGCGAATGGTACGCGGCGTACACTCGATCCTCAATGCAGGAGTCTTTTGTCCCGTGAGCACCATTCATCTCATCCGCCATGGCCAGGCCTCGTTTGGTGCCGCGGACTACGATCGACTGTCGAGCTTGGGCGAGCAGCAGGTCGCGCATTTGCGCAATCACTATGCGCGCATCCGCCAGCCCGTCGACGCCATTTACAGCGGCACTCTACATCGCCAACGCTCGACCGCCGAAATTTTGGCCGGTCTACACAGCAGCGTCGGTGACGGCGGTGGCGCCGAAAGCAATGACGGTCGCATTAGGCAACATTCGGCCTTTAATGAATACGACGCCGAGATTCTGCTCAAGGCCCACGCCAAACTGAGTGGCCTGTCGCTCGCCAAACTGCAGGGACCGAACGCCAAACCCGACCCCCGCGCCTTTCAGCGCCGACTCGAACAAGCGGGCCGCGCCTGGATCGCAGGCGAACTCGATACGCTCGGCGTCGAACCGTGGCGTTGCTTTCGCGAGCGGGTTGCTGCAGGCCTCGAAGAAATCATGCGTAGCGAGGGCCGCTCACGGCATATCCTGGTGTGCAGCTCAGCCGGCACGATTGGCGCCGCCGTCGGTCACGTGTTGGGACTCGACGATGAAGGGTCACTAAAGCTGTCGTGGACGCTCTTCAACACCTCGATCACGCGCATTCGCTATGACGATGTGCGACGCAATCTCGAAGTCTTCAATGCGGTACCGCATCTGGAGGCGCAGCCTGACTCTCGCCCGCTGGTGACTTTGCGCTGACTGCGGATCGCTGCGTCAACCACACGCAAGGCAACAACACGGCAGGCATGAGCTAAAAATCAGGTACCGATTCGAATAGATGATCACCAGCACCTCGCGACACACCGAACGCAGCGCTATGCCGATCGAACCCAGATCTTCGGCCACCACGCCGTGAGCGAGTTCGCGCAGGTGGTCGACGTTAGCGGCGGCGTCGATCGAGATACCGCGTACTAGCATCGCCACACCGATACTACTGCCGAGGTTACGCGCCAACACCATCAGCGCTGCACCGTCGATACAATGAACAGGCGCCAAGGCGGAAAAGGTTAAAGTATTGAGCAGTACCAACATCAGCCCCAGCCCCAGATCATGCAGTAACAACCAGCCGGTTAAGACGTCACCGAGCACATCCGCAGGTAACCATGCGAACGCCGGCAGCCCGGCTTTTTTGGCACGCAGCGCAATGAAAAAGCCATGCGCAGATTGATCAGCGGGCCGATACGACTCAACGCCAATATCGAGACGATGAGCCTAAGACCACGGGGGCCTTGGTCAGAAATAGCTGCAGTGCTCGGCGGTCTGCAGGATCGGTTTCACGCGGCAGCATCTTGCGTTGCTCGAAACCATCTACCACACGTAATACCGACATCGGCTGCAATTCGAGCGCGCTCGCGACGGCATTGATACTAGCCTCCAGCCTTACCGCGAAGAGCACAAGGCAGCGCGCCTACTAGAGCGTGAGCTCGATCCGCGCTGCGCGGCGGCCGAACTTGTGCCGCAGCCGCTTGGCGACATCGTATATAAGAAAAGCGACGTAACCTCCTGGGTTGTCGCAGGTCACACCGCGTATTCTTTACATGAGCTAGGCTAGTAGAGAACCTTGCCTATCGATTCAGGCTCACAATGTCGTTCAGGCAGCGGCTACAACCACCCCTTCGAGCCGATCCTCAATATCCGAATAGAGACCCTGCAGACGCTGCAGCGTCGCTTCGTCCGCCTGCCACATGCCGCGACCATTGGCCTCGATTAGGCGTCCGATAACATTACGCACCGCCTGCGGGTTAGCGGTTTCGAGCCGGCGACGCATCGTCTCATCCAGCACAAAGGTCTGTGCGGCGCTCTCGAACATCCAACCTTCGGCGGTGCCGAGTGCACCCCAGCCTACGAGGTGAGTGAAACGGTTACCGATCTCTGCCGCACCGCTGTGCCCGTGTGCGAGCATGCCCTCGTACCACTTGGGGTTGAGCAACTTGCTGCGGACTTCGATCTGCAGCAGTTGCTGGGAACCGTTCAATTTGACCTCACCCGTGAACGACTCGGCATACGAGAGCGACACCGCAGCGCCGCGGGCACGCCGTGCAGCGAGGTGCATCGCACCGCTGTGCCCGTAGTAGTGCGTCATGTCGGTGAGCCCGTACTCCACCGAATCGATGGCCTGAAACACATGCTCGACCGCACCGAGCAACCCGCGCAGTACCTCGGGTGAAGCCGCTCCGTTGCGACCGCCACCAACAGCATGACCGTTACGGCGTTGGTAAAGATCGGCGAGTTGGTTACTGTCATCCCACTGGCTTTCTTCGATGACCTCATCAATACCGGTGCCGTACAAACCGGGCGCCTGCGTGAAGATTCGCGCCGTGGCTTCGTCGATCGAGCGCCCTTGCGCGATGAAGGCATCGGTGTTGGCGCGCAAATAATTTTGCTCGGCCGGCTCATCCGCGAGCGCCGCCCGACGAAAAAGCTCATCCAGCAAATCGAGACTCATTTGGAACGTGTCGCGGAAGATCGACGACACATCGAGCAGGACATCGATGCGCGGGCGACCAAGCTCCGCGAGCGGTCGCAAGGCGTAGCGGAAAATCTTTCCCTGACCATCACGCTCGGGTTCGGCGCCCACGAGCGCCAGCACCACACCCAAGCCCTCGCCTTCGCTCTTTATCGTATCCATCGCCCACAGCGCCTGCGCCACCGTGCGCGGCAACACCCCATGCTCTGCGCGGTGCCGCTCTAGTAAAAGTTCAGCCATGCGACGTCCGCGCTCAAGCGCGATATCGGTGGGCAAACGCCACGGGTCTATGCCGTGAATGTTGCGTCCGCTAGGCAGCGCCGCCGCGCCCGCGCGCACCGGATCGGCGCCGTAAGCAGGCCGGATATATCCGCCCTCGAGAGCGTGCACTACCGCATCGAGCTCCTCGCTGCAGCGCCCGAGGCCACCAACGATCGCACGGCCCTCGGCGAGATACTGCGCCAACTCATCGGGCGCTTTCGTGCCCACGATATCGAACCAGATCCGCGCGACATCTTCGCGAGCAAAGATTGCGCGTTCGATAAGCGCCTCACGCAGCACACGCATTCGCCCGAGCGGCAAACCGAGTGCCTCGAGGCGTTGACGCAGTCCGGGCATGCCGCCGCGCGGAATGTCCATTGCCGCATCGACAAGTGCACGTGCGCGCTGTCGCTCGGGCGAACTGCCGAACACATGCAGACCATCGACGATCAATCTTTCTTCGAGCTCATCGAGTCGCTGGGTGACCCGCTCGCGATAGGCCACATCGCTTTCATCGTGGTTGCGAGTGAGCTCCGGTAAGGCGCCATCGAGTGGATCGGTCGAATCGTTAAGTCGGCTGCGCGCCTGAGCAAGCTGTTTGTAGAGTCCTGCGCGGGCATAGGGCGGAATCGCATGACTGACGACCGTCGCATAGCCGCGTCGGCGCGCGATCACCGCCTCTGCAGGATTATTGAGCGGATAGAGATAAAGTTGCGGCAGCGTACCGAGCAACAGATCGGGCCAGCAATCGCCCGTCAACGCCGCCTGCAGGCCGGGCATCCACTCGGCTGTGCCATGCATGCCAACATGGATTACCGCGTCGGCCCTGAAGCCGTGTTTGAGCCAGGAGTAGAACGCCGCATATTGGTGATGTGGCGTAAAGCTACGATCGAAAAGTAGTTTCATCGGATCGCCGGGAACGCCCATCGGCGGTTGCAGGGCGATCACGACGTTGCCGAACTCGAGCACATCAAGACGGATCGCCTCGCGTCCCGCGGGTGCAATGTCGCCGGGCGCAGTGCCCCAGTAATCATCAATGCGCCCTGCGACGCGCGGGCCCAGCCAGCGACGAAAATCGCTGACGGTCACCGAGCGACCGCCCTCGCCCCGCTCGATGCCCTCTAAACGCGACAGAAGATCAGCGGTCGCGAGCGGCGCTCGTCCGATCGAATAGCCTGCGGAATGCAGCCGCTTGAGCAGCGCCGTCACCGAGGCGGGCACATCGAGCAAAGCGGCCGTCGCTGCTTTACCGAGGCCCTGCGGAAAGTTGTAGAGCACGATCGCTACGCGCTTCTCGGCGGCGCGTTGCTTGCGCAAGCGTACCCAACCTGCAACTTGATCGACCGCTCGCTCGATGCGGTCGGCCACCGCAACGAGTTCGCCTTCTTTAATTGCGCCGAGTGCGACGGCACTCGCTGCGCCATCCATCTCGGGTAGGTCGTACATCACAACCGCTTGCATCGAGTGCACACCGCGCTCGCGCCACTCAGACTCCTCCTGCATCAACAACGGTTGCGCAACCAAATAGGGCACATCGAGTTTAGCGAGCAGGTCAGCGGCCGTTTCGTGGTAGTGGCCCGGCTTGGTAGACGACGCCGGCCCGCCAACTACCGAGAAACCCATGGTCGATACAAACGCATCGATAGGCAAATCCGCCAGCCACTCACGTACTGCCACGTGCGCTTCGATACCGGAGACAAAGATCGGCAGTATCGCGAACCCGCGCGCCTCGAGCGCCCGTATCAGCTCACCCAAATAGCCGAGCCTTTGCACCACATGCTTGCGCATGCCTAGTACCGCGATCAGCGGCTGCCCCTTCTGGTAGTACCCGTTACGACTTGCCCATTTCAAATACTCATCGGGCGTCGCAAACAACTCGCCGCTACGCGCATCGAAGCAGCCCATGGTCGGGATCACCGCAACCGGCGCCACGTCGAGCGCCTGCCCGCACACATCGCGCAGAATGAGTTTGACCATCTGCGTGATATTCACAGCATCAGGCTGATTCCAATACAGATTGACGCTGAGCCACGCACGAAATCCCGCCATTTTCTTTGGAATCAACGGCAGCATTTTCGCGGCAATCTTTACGAGCTTGGTGTAGGTGTAGAGAGCATCCTCATCACGCCCGCGCGTCATCAGTCTCATTAAAACTTTTATGATCTTTGGTGCTTCGCTCTTTCGCTCCTTAAAGCGATGCTCGCGCACCCGCGTGAGCGCCATCACCTCGGGCATACTCTCGTAGGCAAATACGGCAGCGGCTTTGGAGCTCGCGAGGTGCGCCGTAAGCCAGTCCGCTTGCGAACGCAGATTAATGAGACTCATGAACACCACGTCCGAGCTGACGATGGCCAGAGCTAAAGCCGCATCGTTGCGATCGATATGCGCATCGTTGAAACGGCGCAGATGAACCGCGACGCCCGCAGCGGCAAGCTGCCTCTCTACCTCATGCCAAACGCCCGCGTTGAACCGCTCGATTCCGACGACGAAGGTGATCTCGATCATGGCGGCTCCCGCACATCCTCGAGTTGACACTCAGAAGTGTATTAGTATGTTTACAGTCATGGTACGAACATGGACGCCGTACCGCAAGCTCTATAATTTAGTTGCCGTCAAGCCTGCGGGACGCAACCGCTTGATGGCCGGAGAGTAGATTTGTCGGCTGCGGTTAATCAGTTTCCGTTCACAGCCATCGTCGGTCAGGAGGAACTTAAGCTCGCGATCATGCTCGCGGTAATAGACCCGGCGATCGGCGGTGTACTCATCACCGGCCATCGCGGTACAGCAAAAAGTACGGCAGTGCGCGCCCTCGCCGACCTGCTGCCGCCAATGCTCGTGGTTGAGGGCTGTCCCTACCAGTGCGACCCCGCCGCACCCGCAACGCACTGCCCGCATTGCAGCGCACGCGAATCGAGCCTGCGAAAGAAATCGCGCAAACGTGCCGTTCCGGTGGTCGACTTGCCCTTGGGCGCCACTGAAGATCGTGTGGCTGGCTCGGTCGACATCGAGCGCGCACTGATCGATGGCGTGCAAGCGTTTTCACCCGGGCTGCTCGCGGCGGCCAATCGTGGCTTTCTGTATATCGATGAAGTGAATCTGCTCGAAGATCACCTCGTCGACCTGCTGCTCGATGTGGCGGCGAGTGGGGTCAATGTCATCGAACGGGAAGGCCTCAGCATCCGTCACCCCGCCCGCTTCGTGCTCGTCGGTTCGGGCAACCCCGAGGAAGGCGACCTACGCCCGCAGCTACTCGACCGCTTCGGCCTGCATGCGCGGATTCGTACCCTGCGCGACGTCACACAACGTATCGAGGTCGTGCAGCGCCGGCTCGCCTTTGAAACCGACGCTGCTGCTTTCAACAAAACCTTTACGCGATCGCAAGCAAAGCTACGTACGCAACTACAGCACGCGATTGCATCGAGACCAAAGATCACCCTGACTGATGAGGGTCTGGCCCTCGCCGCAACGCTCTGCGATCGTCTCGCCATCGACGGCCATCGCGGCGAACTTGCGGTCTGCCGTGCGGCGGTGGCGCTTGCGGCCTGGCAAAAAGCCGCCAGAGCCGGGCGCGAGCACGTCGCCAAGGTGGCGCCACTCGCCTTGGCGCATCGCCTGCGCAAAGATCCGCTTGAACCCGCCGCCGATGATGAACGCGTGCGGCGCGTGCTGGCCGAGGCGCTCGCCTGAGCACCGCGCTACCGCTGCCGGCGCTGGTCGGTTTTGATGCGCCGCGCCTCGCGCTGCTGCTACTCGCTGTCGAGCCGCGCCTGCGGGGCCTCGCTTTTGCAGCGCCCGCGGGTAGCGGCAAAAGCGCGCTGATCGACGGCTACAAACAGCTCTTCCCTGAGCAAGCGATCATCCAATTACCCGCCGCTTCCGATGAGGAGGCCTTGGTGGGCGGTCTTGATCTGGAGGCGACCCTCGCGAGCGGCGCACGCGTGCTGCGTCGCGGTGCACTCGAACGCGCGCATGGCGGCGCACTGGTGCTCGAGTCGCTCAATCTTTTGCCTGAGGCCATCACAAATCCGCTACTTGCGGTGCTCGATGAGGGTCGGCTACGCATCGAGCGTGAAGGCATCAGCCGTCTCGCCGATTGCCGATTCGTGACGCTTGCAGGCTATGACCCTGCCGAAGGCGTGCCACGTTCACATTTCATTGATCGCTTGGGACTAATCGTTCAATTGCCGAAACTCTCTGCTGCAAACGTTCGCACAACAATTATTGGACGTCATCTCGGCAACGCAGATCCCGCGTGGCCCGAGGAGCTTGAGATCTTGCGCGAACTCGTGGCAGCAGCGCGCGACAGCCTCCCGCAGATCGTCATCTCCGCGCGACAAATCGGCGAACTCGTGACCGCCGCCGAAGCATTCGGCGTACAAGGTCATCGCGCCGATTTCCTTGCGGTGCTTACCGCACGGGCCAGCGCCGCACTGGCGCTGCGTGACCGCGTGGAAAGCGAAGATCTGGAGACGGCACTGCGGTTCGTACTTGCGCCGCGGGCCACACGTATGCCGCAGAGCGCTCAGCCACCCCCGGAGGAGTCTTCACAGGAGGCGAGCGCGGACCCGCAACAAAGCGCTGATGATGCAGAACAGGAACTGGCGACCCCCGACCCGGAGCAACTTGAACTCAGCGAGGAAGTGCTCGAAGCCATTGCGACCGAGTTGCCGGGCTTGCTCGACACGCTGCCGTTTGCCAGTACCCGTCACGGCACCACAGGTTCGCGCGGCAGCACCAGCGGTCGACGCGGCCGACATATTGCCAGCGTCCCGGGCAGCCCGCGTGCAGGCAGAGTCGATGTGCTCGCCTCGCTGCGCGTCGCTGCTCGTTGGCAAAAGTTACGCCCGCGACGCACTCGGCTAGTCGAGATTCGACGTGACGATTTGCGCATCAAGCGCTATCGAAGCAAGGCCGGCGCCTTATTCCTTTTTGCAGTCGACGCCAGCGGCAGCATGGCACTCAACCGAATGCGTCAAGCCAAGGGCGCAGTGCACGCGCTGCTCGAGCAGGCGTACGTCAACCGCGATCGTGTGGCGCTGCTTGCTTTTCGAGGTCACGACGCCGACCTGCTGCTGCCGCCAACAGGCAGCGTGGAGTTGCTGCGGCGTGCCGTCGACCAGATGCCGACGGGTGGCGGTACTCCGCTCGCGGCAACGCTCCTGCGCGCCCTCGAGGTCGCTGCGCAGGCGAGGCGCCGCGGCATGACCAACGTCGTCCTCGTACTGCTGACAGATGGTCGCGCCAATGTCGGCTTGCGCGCGGATCGTGCAGGCGTCGATGCCGAGTTGACGTTGATCGCCAAGGGCGTTGCCGCAGCGGGTATCCGCGTCCTTATCATCGACACCCAGCGGAATTTTTTGAGCCAAGGCAGCGCGCAGCGACTCGCTGCCGCCCTGCAGGGCGACTATCTTTATCTGCCGGGCGCCGCGGGTCAAAGTATTGCCGCAGCAGCGCGCACGACCGCGCGACCGCTCGGTGGCGAGAACGCTCAGCGGCGCGAGCGCTCGACCCGGTAGAGGCTCCCGGTCCGCGTAGCAAGAAATGCCTCAAGCGGGATGTTCTCCTGCTTCAGGAAGCCCTGCGCCGGCAGACTGCCGCCCCGTACCATCTCGACGACCGCCACCACCGACGCCGCCGTGGTCCAAGCGATGGCGGTCCGCGACTCGCCGTTGATCTCGATGGGATAGTAGCCGCGAACGAATTCTTTACGCTGCAGTCTACCGTCCTCCCAGCCCTCGGCCGAGGCATGTACATACACGACATCGGCGTCGACCGGCGGCTTGGCATTCGCGAGTATTTGCCCGGCGAGTTCCCGCCGCTCGCGCATCAGCAGCTCATGAAAAAAGAAATTCATCAGCTGCACGTGGCCCGGATAGCGCATGGTCTTATAGTCGAGATTGTCGACCCGCCCGGCAAAGGTTTCGCACATGGTGCCCAGCCCCCCAGAGGTGGTGAAGGCCTCGAGCTGCACGCCATCGACGTAGATCGTCTCGATCCACTCCATGGCGGTGACCATCTTGCGTGCGCCCTCCTCGATAACCTCGCAATCGTTAAGGTATTCATTGACCACACCCTCGGGCGACCAGTTGAAGGCATAGCCCAGCAAACCTGTCGGATTTTGCGGTAGCGCGCCCACGCGCAAGCGGATCGAGCGCACCCGCTTAAAATCTGCCGCCAAGTGCGCGCCAACGATACCAATGAAACCGGGCGCCAGACCGCATTGCGGCGCCATCAAACCTTTACTAGTTTCAGCCAAGGCACGGATGTGCTGGGTGGTGGATATATCCTCCGTCAGATCAAAATAATGTACGCCGAGCTCATGCGCCAAACTGGCGACGCCTTTGTTGAGCGCATACGGCAGACACGAAAGCAGCGCCTGTTGACTCGCGAGCGCTTGCCGCAGCGCTGCGGGGTCGGCCACGTCGATGCACAGCGTTGCAAAACGTTTTTCGACGATCGATCGCGCATCGATCGCTGTCACCTTGAACCCGGCGCCATGTAACAACTCCGCGGCAAGATGACCCACCTTGCCAAAACCGAGGACGGCGATTTTTTGAAAGCTCATGACGGCATCCTCCTCAGCTCTTTGGCCGGTATTGTTCGCCCGAGGTTTGGGCTTGGCGCACGGGGCTAAATTTCGAAGCTCACGCCCTGCGCGAGCGGTAATTTATCGGAGTAGTTGACCGTCGCAGTCTGGCGCCGCATGTAGGCTTTCCAGGAATCGGCACCGCTCTCGCGACCACCACCCGTTTCTTTTTCGCCGCCGAAAGCACCGCCGATCTCGGCCCCGGAGGGCCCGATATTGACGTTGGCGATACCGCAGTCAGACCCGACGACTGATAAGAAGGTCTCGGCTTCGCGCAAATCACTCGTGAAGATGCACGACGAGAGCCCCTGCGGCACGTCGTTTTGCAACGCAATGGCTTCGCTTAATGATTGGTAGCTGAGCACGAACAGAATTGGCGCAAAAGTTTCTTCGCGAACCGTCGCGCTCTGCGCAGGCATCTCGATAATGGCCGGCTCGACATAATGACCGCCCGCCGGCACGTCGGTAGTTCGGCGCTTACCGCCGAACACCACCCCGCCCTCGCCGCACGCTCTCGTAATTGTCGCCTGCATGCGCTCGGCGGCGGCGGCGTCGATCAGTGGCCCGATCAGCACACCCGCACAACGCGGATCGCCGATGGGTAAACTGGCGTAGACCTTGCGCAAACGCTGCATCAGGCCAGCGCGAATGCCGGGATGCACGATCAGTCGCCGCAGTGTCGTGCAGCGCTGCCCTGCGGTACCGACGGCCGCAAACACGATTGCGCGCACTGCGAGATCCAGATCAGCTGAGGGCGTGACGATCATCGCGTTGTTGCCGCCGAGCTCAAGAATACTTCGACCAAACCGCGCCGCCACACGCGGCCCCACGAGACGACCCATTCGCGTCGATCCGGTGGCTGACACCACAGGCACCTCGTGAGCGTCGACCAGTGCCTCGCCGAGCTGCGCACCGCCGATCACGCATTGCAGCAAGCCCGCAGGAGCGTCCGCTCCAAAACGCGCCAGTGCCCGTTCGACGATCCGCATGGTCGCGAGCGCGGTTAGCGGCGTTTTCTCTGAAGGCTTCCAAATCACCGGATCGCCGCACACCAGCGCGAGCGCTGCATTCCAACTCCACACCGCGACCGGGAAATTGAACGCCGAGATGACCGCACACGCGCCTGCAGGATGCCAAGTTTCCATCATGCGGTGGCCTGGGCGCTCCGAGGCAATGGTGAGCCCGTAGAGCTGACGCGAGAGTCCGACCGCGAAATCGCAGATGTCGATTGTCTCCTGCACTTCACCCAGGCCCTCGGCGACGATCTTGCCCGACTCGGCCGTAACCAGGGCTGCAAGCGCCGCTTTATCCCGTCGCAATTCTTCGCCCAGCAAACGTACCAACTCGCCGCGACGCGGCGCGGGTACCGAACGCCAGCTTTTGAAGGCGGCTTTTGAGCGCGCGATGATCTCTGGCATCTTGGTGAGTGCGGTCACGGGTGCGCGGCCGATCTCGCTACCGTCGATCGGCGAGCGAACGACTATTTCATTGATTGGGACGTCCATGCAAAGACCCCTGAAAAGCGGCGTCTGATTTTGCACGACACCGTCAAGTTTTGAGTGGCGCGAAGGATTACTTATCCCGCATTATTCCACAAGGCCCGATACGCACCGTGGCGGTCATAATCCTGCGCTTGCTTAAGGGGGTTAAAACGGCGACCGGTGCGCGGATCGGTACCGCGCCCCGCAAGATAAAGCCAATTACCCTGATTACTGTACGGATCATAGTCGATCAATTGGCGCTCGAACCAAGCGGCGCCCGCGCGGAAATCACCCTGTAAATCATTGACCAGCCAGCTCGCCGCATTTTGTCGCATGCGATTGGAGAGATAACCGGTCGCACTAAGCTCACGCATCGCCGCATCGATGAAGGTTTCGCCGGTTTGCCCCGTGCACCACCGTTCGAAAGCCTGCGGGTCGTGTCGTGGAGGCGGTGCAGATGAGAGCCCAGCGGCACGGTACAGACGTCGACCATGTCGCAAATGCAGCAGGCGAAAATGATCCCGCCATAGAAGCTCGAACCAGATCCAATACGTGTCTTCGTTCGCCCCCTGCTCATCTTCGTGGGCGCGCAGCGCTGCATACACCGTACGGGGTGACAAAGCGCCGCTTGCTAGCCAGGGCGAAAACTTGGTCGAATAGTCCAAACCCGCCAAACCGTTGCGGGTTTGCTTGTAGGTCTGCGGCAGCCGACTCGAAAAATAACGCCGTACATGGTTGAGCCCAGCGCTTTCGCCACCACGCCACGCATCAATGTCGTAGGGAAACGACGCTCTCGGGTCAAGAGGCGCTCGAGTCACGCCGAGCACATCGTCTACGCTCGTCGTCGCTGCAACAATTTCCAGCGTTGGTGGCGGCGGCAGATGTTCGATCGTTGGCAGCGGCGCGCGCGGCGTGACCTTCGCCTTCTCGACGCTACGACGAAAATCCGTGAAAATCTTTGGTAGGACGTCGGCCGTAAACGGTAAATCGTCAGGCTCGAGCAGGCTTGACTGCCAGATTTCTTCGACTGTGACCCCGGCTGCGCGTAAAGCCTCGATATCATCACTTTCTTCAGGCGCAGCGATCCGCTCGCAAACGACGTGCGTGTCGGGGCCCAATGCGGGTAGCCATTGGCGGGGGCTGCCCTTTAGCACGTGTAGTCGCTGCCCACGCGCACGCAGTGCACGATCAAGATCGAGTAGCGTATCGGCCAAAAAAGTCCGCCGATGTCCACCCATGCGCGAAAAACCCCAGCGCGTGGTGTCGTCTTGCCGGGGGTCGTAGAGGTAGACACAAAGCAACTGATCCGCTTGGGCTGCACTCAGTGTCAACGCCCGATTATCGTGCAGGCGCAAATCATTGCGGAACCAGTGGATGATCATCGGCGCATCGCAGGTGATCGCAGCGCAGACCCGCCAGCGCGACGACAGCGCTCCGAGCAATACTTGACCTGATCCCAGTTGCACGCCCAAGCCTTACGCCAACTCATGGGTCGCTGACAAACCGTACAGGGTTTGCTCGGCAAAGATTGCTTGTTGCCGCGAAAGCCGCGACGCGGCTCACTCATACCCTACGCGCCGCAGCCAAAACGCGCTCGGCGTGCAGCACATGCGGACGATCGATCAATTTGCCGTCGAGCACGAGTGCTCCCGAGGCGGGTACGGCCGCGAAAGCGGCGAGCACACGCTCAGCGTATTCAATCTCCGCTCGGCTCGGCGTAAAGGCCGCATGCAGCACGGCGATTTGCGCAGGATGAATGGCGAGTTTCGCGCTGTAGCCCGCACGCCGGGAGGCCCGCGCCCGCGCCTCGACCAAGGCCAAATTTTTGATCTCGGTATCGACCGTATCAATCGCTGCAACACCGGCTGTTGCCGCCGTATAGAGACAACCCGCGCTCGCAAGCTGGTACGGCATGGCGTATTCGCCGCTCTCCTCCCGATTACTTGCCGCTCCGAGTTCGGTTGCGAGGTCCTCGGCGCCCCAAGTCATCCCGGTGACTCGGGCGGGCGGGCGTGTGAAAGTACTGAGACTCAGCATGGCCCGCGCAGTCTCGGTAATCATCGGAATCAACCGAATACTGTCTGGGACGAAACCCTGCGCCGCCTCAAAAGCCTGCAACCAGTGATCGACTTGGGTGACATCGTCGCCATTTCGCGCCTTCGGCAAAACGATTCCATCCGGCTTAGCGGGTGCTACCGCAGCCAGATCGGCGAGTGCCGCCTTTGATTGCACCGAATTGATGCGTACCCAGATCGGCACGCCTCGCTCGCCCTCAGCGAGCCAGACCGCGATCGCCGCGCGCGCCTGCGATCGATTTTCGACCGCGACAGCGTCCTCTAGATCAAGGATTACGGCATCAGCGCCGCTCGCCGCGGCTTTGACGAAGCGATCAGGACGATCACCCGGCACGAACAGCATCGAACGCATGCCTCACCATCCACCTGCTGCGAATACGTGGGAATGATACCTGCGACGCGCCATCCACAGCGACGCCAGACTCCTCGAAAAATCGACCTGCTCCATTGGCCGAGGGTATCCTCTCAAATCCGGCGAACTCTCGCGGAGTGTGCCAAGGGAATCACGGATGGCCGACAACTTGCTTGATGCGCTGATTGTGGGCGCCGGTCTCTCCGGTATCGGTGCCGCTGCCGAAATCCGCCGGCAGTTCCCGAGCAAGAAAATTGCCATCCTAGAGTCGCGTGAGCGCCTTGGGGGCACCTGGGATCTCTTCCGCTATCCCGGCGTTCGCTCGGACTCGGACATGTACACGCTAGGCTACAAAGCGCGACCGTGGCGCAAAGCCCAATCCATTGTTGATGGTCCCTCAATTCTCCGCTACCTGCGCGAGACCGCAGAAGAATCGGGCGTCGCTAGCATAATCCAGTACGGCAAGCGCGTCCGGTCTGCAGACTGGGCCAGCGACCGCTGCGAATGGATCGTGACCGTGCGCAGCGCTGATGGCACGAGCAATACTTTGCGCAGCAAGTTCCTGTATCTGTGCACGGGGTACTACAGCTACACCGAGGCGTATCGCCCAAATTTCGACGGTGAAGCCGATTTCCGCGGTCAGATCATCCATCCGCAGTTCTGGCCTGAAAGTCTCGACTATTCGGGCAAGCGTGTCGTCGTGATCGGCAGCGGCGCGACGGCCGTAACGCTTGTGCCTGCGCTTGCAGAGAAAGCTGCACACGTCACGCAGCTGCAACGCACGCCTTCCTATGTTGTCAACCAACCGGGTTATGACCCCTGGGCTCGTGCACTCGGCAAGATTTTACCCGCCGCACTCATTTATCCGCTCGTACGCTGGAAACACATCCTTATCAGCTCATTATTTTACAAAATGGCGCGTAAGTATCCGCGTCAATTCGGTGCGCGCCTCGTCGAACTCGCCGCGACGGAGCTACCCAAAGATTTCGACACACGTAAGCACTTCAAGCCGGCGTACAACCCGTGGGATCAACGGGTCTGCGCCGCGCCTGATGGCGATATTTTTCGTGAGATCCGCAAGGGCCGCGTAAGTGTTGTCACCGATACCATTGACCGATTCGTGCCCGAGGGCATACGGCTCGCATCGGACGCGGTACTGCCAGCCGACATCGTGGTCACCGCTACCGGGCTCAAAGTGCAACCGCTCGGCGATATTCAGGTGTCGCTTGACGGCAAAGCGGCCGACTTCACCGATACCATGGTGTATCGCGGTGCGATGCTCAGCAGCATCCCCAACTTGGTACTTACTTTTGGCTACACCAATGCCTCGTGGACGCTGCGCGCCGATCTGATTGCAGCCTACGTCTGCCGTCTTTTGCGGCATCTCGATCGTCACGGGCTCGACTATGCCATGCCTGTTCGCGACTCGAGCGTCGGTGAAATGCCCTTCATCGATTTCAATTCGGGCTACGTGTTGCGCGCGCTCGATCGTCTGCCCAAGCAAGGCGATCGTTTTCCGTGGCGCGTACATCAAACCTACTTGCGCGACCTCGGCGTGACGCGTTTCAGCAAACTCACTGATCCCGCGCTCAAATTCGGTCGTGCTCAAAAACGCGACGCCGCCTGATCCGTAAAGAGACCTGCCAATGAAAAGCCGCCGACTCGACTTTCGCGACAAGATCGCCGTACTAACCGGCGCTGGCAGTGGTATCGGGCGTGCACTCGCGCTCGCGCTCGCGGCGCGCGGTTGTCATCTGGCCATCGCCGACATCCGCGAAGACACCCTCGCCGCAGTCGCCGCCGAACTCGCCGACTGTCCAGTGCGGGTCTCGACCCATGTCCTCGATGTCGCCTCGCGCGAACAGGTGGCGAACTTTCCGGCGAAGGTACTCGCTGCTCATCCAACCGTGGACCTGCTGTTCAACAACGCAGGGGTCGCCGTGGGCGGACATTTTCTCGATACCTCCGAAGCCGACTACGACTGGCTGTTCGAAATCAACTTTCACGGGGTGGTACGCGTGACGCGGGCATTTCTGCCAAGCTTGCTGCAGCGACCAGACGCACACATCGTCAATACCGCGAGCCTCTTTTCATTGATCGCACCGGCGGGACAAACTCATTACTCGGCGAGCAAGTTCGCGGTCCGCGCCTTCAGCGACGCACTGCGTCATGAGCTGGAACGCAGCACCGTCGGCGTCAGCGCCGTGTGCCCCGGCGGTGTGGCGACGGCGATCGCCTGCAGCGCACGGTTCTCCGCCGCGTTGCCGCCCGGGGCCGTCGAAAAACAGCTCGAGCGTTCGCGTCGCCTGCTGCGCATGCCGCCCGAACGTGCCGCGCAAATCATTTTAAGGGGTGTCGAGAAGCGCAGCCCGCGCATCATCGTCGGTTATGACGCCTGGCTCGGCTACCTGCTCGAGCGCGTACTACCCACGGGCTACTGGTCCCTCATGCGTAACCTCACCTCTTGAGCGGTACAGTCATGAGTCTCCCCCTCATAGCAGTGCTGTTGCTGGTCGCGATTTTCGGCGGGCTCTGGCTGTTCTCGCATCGTGTGGCTGCAAACGTCGAAACGAGAGTTCCAGTGGTTGGCAAATTTGCTGAAGTCGCCAACGCGCGCCTGCATTACCTCGAACGCGGCGAGGCCCGCGCAGACCAACCGCCCATCGTCATGCTGCACGGACTCGCCGGTCATCTGCATAATTTCAACTTTGCGCTGGTCGATGAGCTTGCCAAAGATACGCGCGTCATCGCCATCGACCGCCCGGGCTCGGGATATTCGCGTCGTGATTACGGCAAGGCGACCAAGCTCACCGAGCAAGCCGACGCAATCGTCGCTTTGCTCGGTCAGCTCGGAATTCACCGCGCCGTGTTCGTCGGTCATTCGCTGGGTGGCGCGCTCTCGCTGACCCTCGCGATACGCCATCCGACGCGCGTGGCCGGGCTGACGCTGATTGCGCCGCTGACGCACATCTCGGATCGGCTGTCGCCGGTATTCAGGGGAATTGCGATAAAGGGCCGCATCGCCCGGGTCCTGGTGGCGCATTTGCTTGCAACGCCGATGTACATCATAAATCGGCAAAAAATTATCCGGCAAATCTTTGGTCCAGAAATCGTGCCTGCCGGATATGCCACGCGGGGCGGCGGACTGCTGACCTTGCGGCCTTCGCAGTACGTCGGCGCAGCGGGTGACCTCGGTGCGGTACCCGAAATCATGCCGGGCATCGAGGCGCGTTACGAGGAACTCAATCGCTCCGATGCACCCCCGATCGACCTGCTCTACGGTCGCGAAGATAGGATCCTCGATTACCGCGTGCAGGGCGAGGCGTTCGCCGCGCGCGTTCCCGCCTGTCGGCTCACGTTGGTGAGTGGCGGGCACATGCTGCCGCTTACCCAGCCCGCGCTTTGTGCTGCCACCGTCCGCGCGACACTGGCTGCGGCACGCGCCTGAGCCCGCATGCCTCGGCAGCGCCTGATCATCGCGAGCGTCTATAT
>Ga0208048_1000245_pt1 | contig 28713 bp, 29 predicted proteins | sample Malawi_45m_30L_FD_184163 | JGI IMG/M metagenome (GOLD analysis project Ga0208048, IMG submission 184163) | Freshwater microbial communities from Lake Malawi, Central Region, Malawi to study Microbial Dark Matter (Phase II) - Malawi_45m_30L... | ecosystem: Environmental > Aquatic > Freshwater >...
CGAAGATTTTGCGCGTAAGTGGCCAGCAGATGTGCATCTCGTAGGAAAAGATATCCTCCGCTTTCACGCAGTCATTTGGCCAGCGATGTTAATGGCTGCAAATTTGCCTGTGCCCAAGAAAGTTTTTGCCCATGGTTGGCTATTGGTGGGTGGCGAGAAGATGAGCAAGAGCAAACTCACGGGAATCGCTCCATCGGATATCACTGACTTTTTTGGAGTGGATGCTTTTCGTTATTACTTCTTGCGGGCGATTCCATTTGGCACAGATGGATCTTTCTCGTGGGAGGACATGGTCGCTCGGTACACCAGCGAGTTGGCTAATGATTTTGGAAATCTTGCATCCAGGGCGATCGCAATGGTGGAGAAGTATTGCGAAGGTAAGATTCCTAATGTCGCCACCGAACCAGAACTTGCTACAGCGGCAGCGCTTGCAACTAAACGGGCCGATGAACTTATTTGCGCACTCGACTTTCAAGGCGGAATCTTGGCAATCTTAGAATTCTGCAAGACTGTCAATGGTTATGTCACAGACCGTGCTCCGTGGGTGCTCGCTAAAGATCCCTCGCGAAAAGCAGAACTAGGTCAAGTTCTCTACGCCACCTGCGAATCACTTCGCATCTTGGCGGTCCTCTTCAATTCAGTGATGCCAGAGAGCGCTGAAAAGTTATGGCGTTCATTAGGGGCAGATAATCTCGGCCCGCTCAGCGCTATGCGAATTGATGATGTTGCGCGATGGGGTCAACTTCAAGCAGGAACACAAACACATCGTGGCGAGGTGCTCTTCCCACGATTACCAGAGACCAATGGCGAGGAGCAGCGCGGGTGAGCGATCGCCACAATCGTGATATCAATCGGATTCCAGCTCCATTACCTGAGGCGCTTCCTGCGCCAACTATTGATTCGCATTGCCATATGGAGCTGATTGCACAATCTGCACCGGGCGCCCCCGAAGTGAAGGCGATACTTGATGAAGCGGCATCTGTAGGGATTGAACAGGTGATACAAATCGGTTATGACCTAGAGCAATCACGGTGGTCAGTAGGGGTGGCAGAGGCATGGGTCGGCAGAGCGCTTGCGGCAGTTGCGCTCCATCCGAATGAAGCGCCCACGGTCGATGATCTCGACGAGCAACTCCGCGAGATCGAAAAGTTAGCGACCCATCCAAGGGTGCGGGGAATTGGCGAGACTGGTTTAGATTATTTTCGGACGCCAGAGGAGTTGCGAAGCAAGCAAGAGTTTTCATTCCGCACTCATATAGCCATCGCCAAGCGGATGAATAAAGCATTGATAATTCATGACCGCGATGCTCACGAAGATATTTTGCGCGTACTCGCCGATGAGGGTGCTCCCGAGAAAGTCATCTTTCATTCTTATTCAGGAGATGCAGAGATGGCGCAACGTTGTATCAAAGCTGGCTATTACCTATCTTTCTCCGGAACGGTTACATTTAAGAATGCTCCCGCGCTACGCGAAGCTCTTTCACTGACACCACTAGAGAATCTACTCGTTGAAACAGATGCCCCATTCTTAGCTCCTGCTCCCTATCGTGGCGCACTTAACTCGCCGGCGCAGATTGCTCGAACCATTCGCTTCATGGCGGAGGTAGTTAATCGCTCTGTTGAAGAGCTCTGCGATGCGACCAGAGGTAACGCCCTCCGGCTATTTGGAGATTTTGCTTAATGGAGAGCCTTGGTGCGGCGCAGATCCGTGAATTGGCCGAGCAACTTAATCTCCGCCCATCAAAATCACTTGGGCAGAATTTCGTCATCGATGGAAACACCTGTCGCAAGATAGTCCGGCTATCAGAGGTTCACCAGAACGATGTTGTGCTGGAAATAGGACCAGGTCTTGGCTCGCTCACTTTAGTTTTACTTGCGAGCGCAGGATCGGTGGTTGCGGTTGAAATTGATAAAAGGTTAGCTGAACAACTTCCCAAGACGATGGATGCACATCTTCCAGAGCGAGCTTCGAACTTGCACGTCATCAATAAAGATGCGCTCACTATCACCGAGATTCATCCCACGCCAACTGCGTTAGTAGCGAATTTGCCTTACAACGTATCGGTGCCGGTCTTGCTCCATCTCTTGGAATATTTCCCCACAATCACTCGGGGTATTGTGATGGTTCAGGCTGAGGTCGCCCAGCGGTTGGCAGCGCAACCTGGATCAAAGGCTTATGGAATCCCAAGCGTTAAGTTGAAATGGTGGGCAGATTCGCAGATTGCCAGCGCAATTTCTCGCGAAGTCTTCTGGCCTGCCCCGCGCGTTGATTCACTCCTACTCTCGTTCGTGCACCATCACCATAGTGATTTACATAACGAATCGCTCCGAAAGCGCACCTTCGCAATTATCGATAGCGCTTTCGCGCAACGTCGAAAGATGTTGCGCTCTTCCTTAGGTACTTTCTTGGGCTCTAGTGAGCGCGCTTCTGAACTCTTGATTGCCGCCGGAGTAGACCCAACCAATAGAGTAGAGAACCTCAGACTCGAGGACTTTATTGCGATTGCGCGAGGCATTTCACTCCCGAGTTGATTAGGGTAGAACCATGACTTTGGTCAAAGCCCCTGCAAAGATTAATTTGCAATTATCTGTGGGGGCAAAAGGCGATGATGGTTATCACGACCTAGCTACAGTGTTCCAAGCCGTTTCGCTTTACGATGAGATCAAAGTGGAACCGGGCGAGAGTGGCTCTGGAATCACATTGCATTTCTCTGGAGATAATCCGCATATTGCTAACCTTCCTACTAACAATAAAAACCTTGCGTACAAAGCTGCACAATTATTTGCTCAACGGAAGAAAGTTCCATTAGACCTCGTTATAGCGATCAAGAAACAGATTCCGATTGCTGGCGGCATGGCAGGTGGGAGCGCGAATGCTGCAGGAGTTCTTGTTGCACTCGATGCGCTCTACGAAACCAAAATGAGTAAAGATGAATTGATTGGCTTAGCACGTCAATTGGGTAGCGATGTTCCATTCTCGCTGACAGGTGGGACCGCGGTAGGTACAGGTCGCGGCGATCGCCTTACTCCAGCGCTCGCGCGTGGAACTTTTCATTGGGTCCTTGCATACTCGTCTCAAGGGCTATCTACTCCGGCAGTCTATGAAGAGTGCGATCGATTACGGCAAGGTTTTGCTCAGCGAGCGCCACGAGTGAGTGAAGAGTTGATGCATGCGTTAAGTAGCGGCGATCCCATCGCACTGGGAAAGTCACTAGTCAATGATTTACAACCGGCAGCCTGCTCACTCCGACCCGCGCTGAAGTTAGCGCTCTCTGCTGGCATGGATTCGGGGGCAATCGGCGCTCTCGTCTCTGGATCTGGCCCAACTGTTGCATTCTTAGCAAAGAGTGAAGAGGCAGCAATCGATCTTGCAGTAGCGCTCTCCTCAACAGGGGCGGTCTCACAGTTGGGACGAGCGCATAGCCCTGTGGGTGGTCCGAAAGTTATTTAATCGGAGGAATTGCGCTCTCAACATGCTCGAGCATCCGACTCAATAATCCAGCCAAGTCATCGCGCTCCTTGTTCGGTAGCGATTTCAAGAGTTCCTTCTCCCGATTAAGTAAATCAGCAAGTGCCGCATCGACAACCTTGATGCCTTTATCGGTGATTCGGACCAAAGTACCCCGCCCATCGGATGGGTCGGGATGGCGTGCGAGAAGTCCATCACCTTCTAAACGATCTAAACGGTTGGTGATAGTTCCACTCGTCACTAAGTTTTCATGAATGAGTTGGCCGGGAGTAAGTTGATAGGGAGCACCTGCGCGACGGAGCGCTGCTAGTACATCAAAGCCCCAGGTTTCCAAACCATGTTCAGCAAATGCAGCCCGTCGAGCAATATCTAAGTGACGCGCGAGTCTGGTGATTCGACTTAAGACTTCAAGAGGTGCGCTATCAAGATCAGGGCGCTCCCGTCGCCATGCAGAGACGAGCTCTTCAACCTCATCTTTTCTAACAGAATAGCTCTGCCTATCTGTCATGGTTTCGTCGACTTTCAAAGGAGAGACGAGGGTGCGTCTCGAGGTCGCTTAGTCCATTCCATGCAAGATTGACGATGTGTGCGGCGACCTCTTCTCGAGTAAACAATCGCGCATCTAGCCACCATTGACCGGTTAGAGCAACCATCCCTACGAGCATCGAGGCGTACATATGTGCCATCTCCGCGGAAAATCCACGGGATGCCAATTCTTCGATGAAGATATGTTCTACTTGCGATGCAACTTCACTCAGCAATGTGGCAAATGATCCACTCTGTCCGCCGACTGGAGAATTTCTCACCAATAATCGAAAGCCAGCACTTCTAGTTTCGATGTAGGTAAGGAAAGCGAGCGCAGCGCGTTCAGCTCGTACCCGCGGTCGACCCGTCTCCAAGGTGCTCGAGATAAGTTCCAAGAGAGCACGCATCTCGCGATCCACGACAACGGCATAGAGCCCCTCTTTACTCCCAAAGTGTTCGTAGATCAGTGGCTTTGAGACCCCGGCATTAGCTGCCAACTCTTCGACGCTTGTTCCCTCAACGCCGCTCTCGGCGAAGACCTCAACCGCTGTTGCGATGATCTGCTCTCGGCGAGCAGCGCTACTCATTCGCGTTCGGTTACCCCCTGAGGCGGGAGTAGAAGCTGGAGCAGATCGTGGGGAGGGTGCGCTCATATCCGCCAAGGGTAGTGGCGCGCCTGTGCAAATAAAGGCGCAAATAAAGGCTGGTCGAAACCGGCGTGAAAATGCGAGAGAATACGGGTTCCGCCATGGTGTAGTGGCTAGCACATGGGCCTTTGAAGCCCAGGGTCCTGGATCGATACCAGGTGGCGGAGCGCAGGCACCGCCTCAACTGCAACTGCAAGGAGGGAGTACGCCTTCCAATGGCGCTGAATCAACCGCAGACGATTGCGATACTCCTCGCCGCCGGTGAAGGTACGCGGATGAAATCTGACGTACCAAAGGTGCTTCATTCGATCCTTGGCCGAACCCTTATCAGTCACGTCCTTACTGCAACCGATTTATTGGGCGCGAATAAGCGCGTGGTCGTCGTCGGAGCAAAGAGTGAACAAGTAATCGAAGAGATTGCAGCGCACGACAGAGCAATCACAACAGTCGTACAAGAGCGACGTGGTGGCACAGGACATGCGGTGCGAATCGCGTTAGAGGCAGTAGAAGTTCCTGACGATTCAGTCGTCGTGGTGGTTGCCGGTGATGCGCCCCTCATCACAGGCGTAACGCTCAACCACCTGGTGCAGGTATCTCAGAATGAAAAAGCAGGAGCGGCAGTGCTTACTGCTGATGTCGATGATCCACATGGGTACGGCAGAGTTATTCGCGATCCCGAAAATGGAATGGTGAAAATAGTGGAAGAAAAAGATGCCACCGATGAGGAACGCGAAGTTCACGAGGTAAATTCCAGCATCTACGCCTTTGATGCTAAAGCGCTCAAATCAGCGCTCGCCGAGATAAAACCAAATAACGCGCAAGGGGAAGAGTATTTAACTGACGCTATCGAAATCATCCGAGCAAGTGGCAAGAAGATAATTCCAGTTGTGGCAAATGATTATTTTGAAATCCTTGGTGTCAATAATCGAATTCAACTCGCTGAAGCAACTGCAATCATGCGCGATCGGATCAATCTTCAGTTGATGTCCAACGGAGTAACTTTGATTGATCCACCAACAACTTTTGTTGATGTTACGGTCAGGATTGAACCAGATGTGACTATCAAGCCCGGTTGCCAAATCGAAGGCGCGACCACCATAGGACGGGGCAGCCTCATTGGCCCCGACACTCGCCTCTTCAACTGCACCGTGGGTGCAGATGCGGTCATTACCAAGTCTGAATGTGATGGCGCCAGCATCGGTCGCCACGCACAAGTTGGTCCATATTCCTTCCTGCGACCGGGAGCGCATCTGGGCGATGGGGCGAAAGTCGGCTCCTTTGTCGAGGTCAAGAATTCAACAATTGGAGCAGGCTCCAAAGTGCCGCACCTGTCGTATATCGGCGATGCCACCATTGGAGTGGAGAGCAATATCGGGGCGGGCACCATCACCGCCAACTATGACGGGGTCGCCAAACATCAGACCATCATCGGTGACCACGTTCGGATTGGTAGCGACAACATCCTGATCGCTCCGGTCGAGGTGGGCGATGGGGCCTACACCGCCGCTGGTTCGGCCATAACAGAAAATGTGCCACCAGGGGCAATGGGCGTGGGAAGAGGGCAACAACGGAATATTCTCGGCTGGGTAGGGCGCAAGCGAGCAGGAAGCGATTCTGCGAAAGCCGCAGATCAAGCGAGTAAGAATAAATAGGAGTGAAGTGAGCGAAATCCGACTCTCCTCTGAGAAACGTCTTCGACTTTTTACTGGCCGCGCCTTTCCTGAGTTAGCTCAAGAGGTCGGTGACGAATTAGGTATACCTCTCACACCTACCTCTGCTTACGATTTCGCAAACGGTGAAATCTTTGTGCGCTTCGAAGAGAGCGTCCGAGGTTGTGATGCTTTCGTCTTGCAAAGCCATGCAACTCCGGTGAATAAACACATCATGGAGCAATTAATCATGGTGGATGCGCTCAAGCGAGCATCTGCCAAACGAATAACGGTCATTGCACCTTTCTACGGATATGCCCGGCAAGATAAGAAGCATCGTGGTCGCGAGCCAATCTCTGCCCGTTTGATGGCCGATCTCTTTAAGACTGCTGGAGCAGATCGTTTGATGGTTGTTGATTTACACACCTCGCAGATTCAAGGATTCTTCGATGGTCCAGTCGATCATCTCTTTGCGTTACCACTACTTGCCAACTATGTCGGAAGCAAAGTCGATCGCTCACGATTAACGATTGTCTCACCAGACTCAGGTCGGGTACGCGTCGCAGAGCGCTGGTCGGATTTACTTGGTGGATGCTCAATCGCCTTCATCCATAAGACTCGAGATCCTCACGTTCCCAATGAGTCGAAGACCGGACGTGTTGTTGGTGATGTTTCGGGACAGACTTGTGTAGTCATCGATGACATGATCGACACCGCAGGCACTATCACTAAAGCTGTCGATGCCCTCTTTAATGAAGATGCGCGTGAAGTAATTGTTGCTTCTACTCATGCTGTGCTCTCTGGTCCAGCGATTGATCGATTGAAGAATTCGCGAGTGAGTGAGGTTGTCGTCACCAACACTCTGGCGATACCTGAGGAATCTCGATTTGATCGCCTGACTGTCCTTTCGATTGCACCGCTTCTTGCACGGGCAATCCGCGAGGTCTTTGAGGATGGTTCGGTCACCAGCCTCTTTGATGGCCACTCCTAACCAGTAGTTAGCGAGATTTTTCAAAGTTAGCCTTCCTGGGCTACTCTTCAACCCTTCCGGCGAGGGGATGAAAGTCCCGTCATCGACGGCTTGCTCTAGGGCCCGCCTCGTGTCTTGCTGGAAACTAACCGAGAACAGTGGGGGATCAGATGGCCGAAATCAAGATTGCAGCGAAGGTTCGCTCAGAATTTGGAAAGGGCGCCGCACGTCGTGCCAGACGTGATGGTCTAGTGCCTGCAGTTATCTACGGTCATGGCGAGAAGCCAATCCATATTGCTCTTCCTGCGCGCGAAGTCGGCGTTGCGCTGAAGACCTCAAACGTACTTCTCGATATCGATTTAGGTTCACAGGTCGAACTCACCCTGCCAAAATCCGTTGTTCGTGATCCGATTAAAGGAACTCTCGAACATATCGATTTGATTCTGGTCCGTCGTGGTGAGCGCGTGGTGGTCTCGGTTCCAGTCCATGCATTTGGAAAGTACGACCAAGATGGAATCTTGGAGCACGTACATAACTCAATCGAGGTTGAAGTTGAAGCGACCTCTATTCCAGCCCGCCTTGAACTAGATATGGAAGGACTAGTCGCAGGAGATTCTCTCTATGCTGCTAACGTCAAACTTCCTGATGGCGTCACCTTGGTGAGCGATCCAAAGATGATTGTTGTTCACCTGAGCGTTCGTTCTGCTGTTGAAGAGGTTGTTGCAGCTCCTGTTGCTGAAGGCGCTGCCGCTGCTGAAGGCGCTGCCGCTGCTGAAGGCGCTTCAGGCGAAGCCGCAGCAAAGAGTTAATCAATCGCTAGATTTATTGCGAAACAGCCATGAATGCCAATGTGTCGAATTCATGGCTAGTCGTCGGGCTTGGTAATCCGGGGGATAAATATGCCTCGACTCGCCACAACATCGGCTTCCTTGTTGCAGATGAATTAGCAAAACGCCTTGACGGAAAGTTCGGATCACATAAGTATCGAGTACAGGTAGCCGAAGTCCGACTTGGCGTAGGCAGCCAGGCGCCTCGTTTAATCATCGTCAAGCCGCAGACTTATATGAATGATTCCGGAAATGCTGTTGCACCACTTGCACAGTACTTCAACTGCTCTCCTGAGAACATCATTGCAATTCATGACGAATTAGATATCCCGTTCGAGGCTATCCGAGTAAAAATCGGTGGTGGCGATAATGGGCATAACGGCCTCAAATCTTTAACGCAATCACTAGGTACTCCGGATTACTTCCGGATTCGCATGGGCATTGGTCGCCCAGTGACTCAGCAAGATACCGCTGACTATGTCTTGGATAAGTTTGGAAAGAATGAGCGGAATGTAATCCCCGATTTGGTGGTGCGTGGTTGTGACGCTATCGAGTCTCTCATTACTAAAGGACTTGAACTCACCCAACAAAATTTTAATAAGTAGAAATTACCCCGTATTACCCTGTATTTCGAAGCCCCGCGGCGATCCCATTGATAGTAAGCAGAAGCGCTCGATTTAAAACACCATCGACCTCTTCACCATTACGCACCCGCTGTAAGAGCGAAACTTGGAGCAGCTGCATGGGACGGAGATAGACATCACGAATCGCAAGAGTCTGGGCAAGTATTGGTTGATCTCCAAGAAGTGCACTCTTTTTGGTGAGCAGGAGAATTTCATCGACTGTGAGTTGATATTCACGGGTGATTTCCTTGAAGAAATGTTTGAGCTCGTCATCGACAAGTGAATTTACGTAGTGCTCTGCGGCATGTAAATCAGTCTTTGCAAGAGTCATCTCCACATTGCTGATGAAAGTCATGAAGAAGTGCCACTCATCAAACATTTGGTCCAGGATTTTTCCTTGCCCAGCCTCGCGAGCAGCTTTCAGTCCGCTTCCTACTCCAAACCAACCAGGGACAATCTGTCGTGATTGGGTCCAACCAAAGACCCACGGAATTGCCCGCAAGCCAGAGAGCCCCGCATCGGAATCAGGTCGACGTGATGGACGCGAGCCAAGATAGAGATTTCCTAATTGTTCTACAGGGGTAGATTGATAGAAATATTTGGGCAAGTCTGGGTGATCGACAAGATTGCGATAGCAGGTCATCGCCGCGCTACTCACTAAGTCCATGCAGGAATCCCAATTAGCAAGGTCGCGAACGCTCTGTCGTGGCGCACGATTTAATACGGTTGCTTCAAGGGCTGCAGCAAGAATTAACTCGACATTCTCACGCGCAAGCGAGGGTAACGAGTACTTATCAGAGATGACCTCGCCTTGCTCGGTCATCTTTATCTCTCCAGCAAGCGAACCCCACGGGAGCGCCAAAATCGCATCATAAGTTGGACCACCACCGCGCCCGACAGAGCCACCGCGTCCATGAAATATCCGAAGGTGAATTCCCGCCTTGCCCGTGAGGTCACGTAATTTTCGTTGCGCTCGATGGATTTCCCACTGACTTGTCGTGATTCCGGCATCCTTATTCGAATCGGAGTACCCCAGCATGACTTCTTGAATATCACCGCGTAGCTCGACAATCTCCCGATATTCAGGGATTTCAAGTAGTTGATTAACAATTTTATCTGCACTTTGTAATTCGGCTACGGTCTCAAGCAAGGGAACGAATCCAATAATTGCTCTTCCTATCTCAAGATCTACTAGGCCAGCTTTCACAGCAAGCACCACCGCTGCAAGCAGATCGTTGGCGGATTTGGTCATTGAGACTATATAACTTTCTATTGCTTCGTCACCGAATTTATCGATTATTTCTCCAATTACAGTGAAGGTATCAAAAGTCTGTTTTCCTCGTGAATCCAGCTCTTCACGATTGATTTTTTCGCCATTTCGCAACTCCGAGACCAACAATCGCATTCGGGCTTCTTCATCAAAATCAAGATATCCAGTAATCCCTTTTGCGCTGAAATATTGATTGAGCACATGGTGATGCTGATGCGAATGTTCGCGCACATCAAGTGTTGCATGGGTCAAACCAAATGCTGAAGCGGTTCGAATCATTTGCTCCAATTCTCCTGAAGCAATCAATTCACCTTTATGCGCTAAGAGCGAGTCCCGCATGAGCAATAAATCATCTAAGAGTTCTTGGGTTTTGGCATAATCACGACCAGGGACATGCGGCCCTTGGTTAGCATGGCGTTTCTGGGTGAGCATCAATTTGTGGCGAATAGCAGTTGCTTTGAGGCGATACGGCTCCTCCACATTAAGACGTTTAAAACGATCTTCAAACTCAGGAAGGTTTTGCAGGTCCTGCTCAATCGATTTAACCAGCGCATCACTGGCTCCTACAAGTTTGGCTGAAACGGAGAGAGACTGACGTAAAGCATCGAGCTTTTCAAGTAGGACTCGAACGGCATGCCCGACTTGTAGAGCAATGGTTTCAGAAGTAATTGCAGGCGTGACATTTGGATTGCCATCGCGATCACCGCCAATCCAACTCCCAAATGAGAGAGGGCGCGCCAATGGATCGAGTTCGATTCCATATCGAGAAAGTTCGAAAGAAAAATCATCGAGGACTTGAGGAACGGTATAACGATGTAAATCATCGAGGTAATAGAGAGCATTTGTGGCTTCATCGAGCGGCTCAGGCTGTTCCAGTCGTAATTCATCAGTCTGCCAAAGGAGTTCTATTGCCTCTGCAAGTTTCTTATCTCGCTCTCGCATATTTTGCTCATCAAGTAAATGTGCGACGGTTCCTAATTTACTTAGTACCGATCTGCGCGCGGCTTCGGTCGGGTGAGCAGTGAATACAGGACGAACCGAGAGCGTTGCTACTGCTCGTGCCAATTCATCGGGAGTTATCTTTGCCTCGCCAATTTTATGAAAAGTTTGTTGCAACCACGATTGGCCATTTACACGACCTTCATACAAAGCGCGAGCGCGGTGAACCTGCTCTGCGATATTTGCCAGATGGAAGTAGGTGCTAAAAGCGCGAACTAATTTAATACTCTCGTCTACACTCACTTTTTCTAAGATATTCGCGCCTAGGGGTGAGTCTTCGCGTACCGCTAGACGAACAGATTCAACTAAATCCAAGAGCGCTTGGCCTTCTTGTCGCACCAGCGTCTGACCCAACAATTCCCCTAATCGACGCACATCTGCGCGCAGGTTTGTTGCCGAGGTTTGCATGGTCATATCTTGGCAGAGTGAGCGCGGTAACATTACCCAGCATTACCCCGTCGAAAGACGGATATGACCGAGCCCCCCGCCTCCGCGGAAATTTGGGGCTCTTTGGCCATGTTTGAAGAGAGGGGAGCGAGTGGATCTGACCCACCTTATTGATGTCCTTGATATATCCACCTCAGACCGCGCCCTTAGTTCTGGCGAGATTGTCATCGCACCACTGCCTTCTGCCGGAGTGCTGATTTCATCCCACGCACAACTTTCGTCGAGAAGGCAGACCGGGGCTCCAATAGTCGTGCTTACAGCTAACAATGGCCAAGAGCTCTTTGAGGAATTGAAATACCTTCTTCATCAAAAGAGCGTTCATCTATTCCCAAGTTGGGAGACATTACCTCATGAACGTCTGAGCCCACAGAGCGATACTGTCGCATGCAGGTTTGAGAGTTTGCGAGCAATTCTCAACAATCGCTGCGACGTAGTAGTCGTACCTGTCCGTTCATTCATTCAACCTTTCATTAAAGGATTTGGTAGCGCAGACGTGCCGCTATTTCAGACAGGTGTTCAGATCGAAATAGGCGTTGCAGTTAAAAAATTGCTTCAGCTTGGCTATAGCCGAACTGATCTTGTCGAAAAGCGTGGTGAATTCGCGCAACGCGGTGGCATCATCGACCTTTTCCCGCCGCAAGCTCAACACCCTATCCGCGTGGAATTCTTCGATGATGTAATTGATGAAGTTCGCTACTTTTCCGTTGCAGACCAGCGCTCATTGGAAGTTTGCGGAGAGGGTCTTTATGCCTTACCTGCGCGAGAGATTCTCATTACTAGCGAAATTCAGGAGCGAGCGCGAGAAATAAGTGAGATAAATCCATCACTCTCAGAGATGTTAACGCGAATTAGCGATGGAATTCCTATCGAAGGCATGGAGTCTTTGATGCCAGCCCTAGTTAGCGAAATGGAGACTCTTACCGATTTATTGGGAAATAATTCGGAGATCATCCTGGTTGGTCCTGAACTAATTCGTAATCGTGCAGCGGAGTTAATAAAGACTGGCGAGGAGTTTCTTGAAGCTTCATGGCTCAATGCCGCTGCGGGCGGTCGCACGCCAATTGATCTGAGCACCTTGCGCCATCATTCATTTCGAGATCTCGATGAGGAATTGGAGCGCGCTCAAAGCTCTGGACATACTCTTTCGTCAATTGCTCCTTTTGGTGGAGGTGAGGATGCGACCGATTCACAATTACGAGCAGTAGAGCCATTTCGAGGTAATTCTGAGCGCCTGATCGACTATCTGAGAGCGAAAATCAATGAACAGTGGTCGATATTAATGACTGCTACTGGCACTGGCACTGCGATGCGATACGAAGAAATGTTACGAGGTGAAGGAATTCCCACTTCTAACTCATTACTCACTGGTGGAGTTTTTATCACCACTTCACCAATTCGCCATGGTTTTATCTCCGAACCAACAAAGTTCGTTCTTATAACAGAGCGGGACTTTGCGGGCAGTAAAGCGCAGGATGGTGAGAAGAGCTCACTCGCATCACGGCGGAAAAATCGTATTGATCCACTATCCCTGAAGGAAGGAGATTTTGTCGTTCACCAGATTCATGGAATCGGAAAGTTCATCGAGATGGCTGAGCGAGTAGTGAATGGGACCAAACGCGAGTATCTAGTTATTGAGTACGCATCGAGCAAGCGGGGCCAATCTGGTGATCGCCTCTACTTACCTACCGATTCACTCGATCAGGTCAGCAAATATGTTGGGGGTGAAAATCCGACAGTTCATCACATGGGTGGAGCGGATTGGCAGAAGGCAAAAGGTAAAGCCCGAAAAGCGGTAAAACAGATTGCAGCGGAGCTCATTCAACTCTATGCCGCCCGCACCAGTTCGCCAGGATTCGCATTTTCGCCAGACACTCCTTGGCAACGTGAATTAGAGGATGCTTTTGCTTATGTAGAGACGGTAGACCAATTAGCAACTATCGGTGAGGTAAAGAAAGATATGGAAGCTCCATATCCGATGGATCGCATTGTTTGCGGTGATGTTGGCTTTGGCAAGACTGAAATTGCCATTCGCGCAGCATTCAAAGCAGTACAAGATGGGAAACAAGTAGCTGTGCTCGTGCCCACAACGTTACTTGTCCAACAACATCTGACGACTTTTTCCCGACGTTTTGCTGGATTTCCGGTGAAGGTCGCCGGGCTCTCCAGATTCGCAACTGCTGGAGAAATTAAAAAGACTCTCGTCGAATTACAAGAAGGTGGAGTCGACGTAGTAATTGGTACGCACCGGTTGCTTTCCGGAGATGTTCAGTTCAAGGATTTAGGCTTGGTAATTATCGATGAGGAGCAGAGATTTGGAGTAGAGCATAAGGAAAAACTAAAGCGTTTTCGCGCTCACGTCGATGTACTTTCCATGTCGGCGACGCCAATTCCGCGAACTTTAGAAATGTCCATCACTGGAATCCGAGAGACGTCAATAATGGCAACTCCTCCCGAGGAACGCCATCCGGTTTTAACTTATGTCGGTGGATACGAAGAGAAGCAGATTACGGCTGCAATTCGTCGTGAGCTTTTACGAGATGGTCAAGTCTTCTACATACACAATCGCGTGAACAGTATTGATCGTTGTGCATCTCGAATCTCAGAGCTTGTGCCTGAAGCAAGAATTCGAGTCGCTCATGGCCAAATGAGTGAGAGCGCTCTTGAAGAGGTGATTCTTGCATTTTGGGAGCGTGAATTTGATGTGTTAATTTGCACAACAATTATTGAAAGTGGCATCGATATTCCAAATTCAAATACTTTGATTGTTGAGCAAGCTGACCGAATGGGGCTATCCCAACTCCATCAACTTCGTGGACGCGTTGGCAGAGGTCGTGAGAGGGGTTATGCATATTTCCTCTTTAATACTGATAAGCCTCTCACTGAAACTGCTCATGACAGGTTAGAGACCATTGCCGCTAACACTGAATTGGGTTCGGGAATGCAAGTAGCCTTGAAAGATCTTGAGATTAGAGGTGCAGGGAATCTTTTGGGTGGAGAACAGTCTGGCCACATTGCTGACGTGGGCTTCGATCTATATATGAGAATGATTGGCGAGGCTGTTGCAGATTTCAAGGGAGAAAAACATCAAGAGCAAGAGTGCAAAATCGAATTGCCTATCGATGCCTACCTCCCGCATGACTACGTTGATAGCGAGAGAGTTCGACTTGATTTGTACCGGCGCTTGGCTGGCGCTACCCAAGAAGAGCAGATTGATGAGGTCGAACATGAACTCATCGATCGATTCGGTCCATATCCTCAGCCAGTGGTCAGCCTTCTCAAGATTGCGAAGGTACGAGTGCGCGCCAAAGCTCTCGATTTGACCGAGGTGGTGGTACATGGAAAACATCTCCGGTTGGCGCCAGTAACGCTGGGGGATTCGCTGGCAGTTCGGATGGAACGGCTCTATCCAGGGCATATATACAAGGCGAGCCAGGCTATTTTGCTACTACCCCTACCTGCGCCAACTGGGGTGGCATTTGAAAAGGTGAAGTTGGGCGATAATTCTCTTCTCGAATGGGTGGCTGCGGCTTTGGAGTCCACCATCCGTGAAGGTGCTAGTCGGGCAAACGCAGAGAAGAAAGAGAGTTGATTACGGGTGAACAGAGGTAGCCGGAAAAAAATTGGCGTGGTGCTTTTAGCTCTTGCCTCATTACTGCTTTCAGGATGTAGTAATCCCTCTGACGCTGCCTCTTTCAAAAGTGGAAAAATAACTAATAAAAAATTACAAGCGAGCATCTCAACTATTTTGGATGAGCGAATCAAATTCAATACCACTCCTCAAGAGGGCTTCTCGGGAGATGTGCTTACGCGCAATCAACTTGAATTTCACATTTTTAGCGCTTTGTTGACCAAGGCAGCGCAGGAACGGAGAGTCGTAGCGCTTCCAGGAGAAATTTCAGCTCGTCGCGCCGAAGTCCTTCAGAATGTTGGCGGTGAAGATCAATTATCAGTCGCATTAGTAAATGCAGGTATCGCTTCAATTGATCTTGACGAATACCTTGCTCTAATTCTCCTGCAAGATAAGTTGAGAGCTGTTATTGCTCCGAACGCAACTGATGATGGTCAAGTAGTTGCTGCGCTCCAAAAGATGCTTACTGAAACTGCAGTAAGTGAGAAACTGGTAGTGAATCCGCGATATGGCACGTGGAATGTTCAAACTAATCGTGTCGAACCAGCAGACCCAACTGAAGGGGCTCTTCCTGCTGCGAAGCAGTAGGAATGCATTGTGAATCAAACGAGTAACCTCCATCGCCTTCGAGAGGTGATGGACACTTTGCGTTCACCAGGTGGATGTCCATGGGATGGAGAGCAAACCCACAAATCCCTCCTTACATATCTTCTGGAGGAAAGCTACGAGTTCATTGACGCAGTTGAGCGAGCAGATCGTGACGATATGGTTGAGGAACTCGGTGACGTGCTCCTGCAAGTCTATTTTCATGCTCGAATTGGAGAGGAGCGCCCAGTCGATCCGTTTTCTATCGAAGATATCGCTGGCGCAATTTGCGATAAATTAATTAGACGTCATCCGCACGTTTTCGCGGAAGTAGAAAATCTAACTTCCACTCAGGTTGAAGGAAATTGGGAAAAACTCAAAGCTGCAGAGAAATCGAGAACTTCGGCGGTGGATGGCGTGCCGTTAAATCAACCAGCTCTCTCCCTAACCTCGAAATTATTACATCGGGCGGAAAAGCATGGGCGTGCCTTTGAGAAGCCAAAAGTTATTACTGAAGGTGAGATTTCCAAGGTTTTAGGTGAGGTCACGGAGGAGAGGGTCGGCGACCTACTCTTCGCAGTGGTGGCTCTGGCGAACGAGCATGGCATAGATCCTGAATTTGCATTAAGAACTCGCGCTCGACTATTAGAGTCGGAATTGCGGAGATAGAAGAGATAGAGGAACTAGAGGAGACGAACATGGCAGCGATCAAGTCAGTTATTGCTCGTGAGATTCTGGATTCACGTGGAAATCCGACTATTGAAGTCGAAGTAGTTCTAGATAGTGGTGTACGAGGTGTTGCTGCTGTGCCATCTGGTGCCTCGACCGGAGCACACGAGGCGGTCGAGTTACGTGATGGCGGTTCGCGTTATGGTGGCAAAGGTGTTCAGAAAGCAATAAGTGGGGTTGTTCACGAGTTGGCTCCTGCCGTGATTGGTATCGAATCCCATTCGCAACGAGAACTCGATGAGAAAATGATTGGACTTGATGGCACAGTTAACAAATCTCGACTTGGCGCTAACGCGTTGCTCGGCATCTCTCTAGCAACTGCAAAGGCAGCTGCCATAGATTCATCAAAGCCGCTCTTCTCTTATTTGGGAGGAGAATCTGCAACTTTGTTGCCGGTGCCCATGATGAACATATTAAATGGTGGCGCACATGCAGACACAAATGTTGATATCCAAGAATTTATGGTTGCGCCCTTCGGCGCTAAGAATTTTGCCGAATCGCTCCGTTGGGGTGCAGAGATCTATCACAGCCTTAAATCTGTATTGAAGAAAGAAGGATTAGCTACCAGCATTGGTGATGAAGGTGGCTTTGCACCAAATCTCAGTAGCAATCGAGCAGCCCTAGATTTGATTCTTACAGCGATTGGCAACGCGGGCTTCATTCCAGGGAAAGATGTTGGGCTCGCTCTCGATGTGGCAGCGACTGAGTTTTATAAAAGCGGCAAATATTCATTTGAGGGCAGTGCTCGTCCATCCGAGCAGATGATCGACTACTACCAAGAGTTGGTCGATGCATACCCATTAGTTTCTATCGAGGATCCACTTGATGAAAATGATTGGGATGGTTGGGTTGCAATCACGAAGAAATTAGGTAGCCGCGTGCAACTCGTTGGAGATGACCTTTTTGTAACAAATCCAGTTCGCCTTGCTGACGGCATTTCACGCGGAGCTGCTAACGCACTTCTGGTTAAGGTCAATCAAATCGGAACTTTGACCGAGACGCTTGATGCAGTGGAGCTGGCACATAAGTCTGGCTACCGCTCGATGATGAGCCATCGCTCCGGGGAGACCGAAGACACCACGATTGCAGATCTGGCAGTAGCTGCTAACTGTGGTCAGATCAAAACTGGGGCTCCTGCTCGATCGGAACGGGTCGCTAAGTACAATCAGTTACTAAGAATCGAAGAAATCTTAGGTCCTCGTGCGACTTTTGCAGGTAAGGGCGCATTTCCACGATTCCAGGGATAGCGAGAATTAAGCAGTAAGGGGTGAGAGCAGTGGCTGTAAAACGCGGAGTAACTGCACGATTTATCGCTATCTCAGTCGTAATCTTCATCATCGCGCTGACAATCGCACCCCCTGCACAAAGGTATTTCACGCAACGAGCCCAGATAAATGCAATTGAATCGGAAATAGCAGTTCGAAAAGATCGGTTAGAGCAAGCAGAGATCGAGCTGCAAAAATGGCGAGATCCAAATTATGTTAAATCTCAAGCGCGAGAACGTCTCCATTTTGTCTTGCCAGGGGAGCGTCAATACATCGTTGTAGGAGTGGAGACGAAGGAGAGCGCTGAAGAGAAGAAAGAGATGCCAATTGCCGCTAAACAATTTGGTAGCGCTCCCTGGTACACCAAACTCATCTCATCGATTCAATTGGCAGCTTCTAATTGAAGCCAACTCCGGACGATCTTCGGATAATCGAAGGTCAACTTGGTAGACCTCCACGAGATGTGCACGCGATAGCGCATCGATGTCCTTGTGGTGAGGCTGATGTTGTCGAGACGCCTCCACGTCTTGGTGATGGCACTCCCTTTCCTACCTTTTACTACGCGACTTGCCCTCGTCTTACAGGCGCGATTTCGACTCTAGAGAGTTCAGGGCTGATGCATGAAATGAACGATCGCCTTGCCGGTGATACCTCCTTGCAGGGCCAATATTTCGCTGCTCATATCGATTACATGGCAGCACGTGAGGCTTTAGGGATGAATGTGCCTGAAGTAGCGGGAATATCTGCTGGAGGAATGCCAGATCGAGTCAAATGTCTACACTCTTTAATTGCACACGCTCTTGCTGCTGGAGAAGGCGTAAATGTTTTTGGAGATGAAGCGCTAGCAAAACTTCCTAACTGGTGGCACGAACTGCCCTGTTCGAAAATGTTTAGAGAGCAGAGCAACACAGATGAGTAAAGTTGCAGCAATTGATTGCGGAACCAACTCAATTCGTTTATTAGTAGTTGATAATGGTCGTGAAATCGTACGTGAGATGGAGATTGTGAAGTTAGGTGAGGGAGTTGATACCAACAAGAGTTTCGCTCCGGCAGCTGTAGAACGAACACTCAAAGCACTTCGAAAATTCAAGGGAATCATCGACGCGCACGGAGTTGAAAAGGTACGGTTTTGCGCAACGAGCGCCACACGCGATGCAGAAAATCGAGAGATTTTCATTGGTCCCGTGACTGAAATTCTCGGAGTAGCTCCGGAGGTCATAGCAGGCAGTGAAGAAGCTCGCCTCTCTTTCTTAGGTTCCACATTCGATATGCCAGCAGATTCCGCACCTTTCTTAGTCGTCGATATTGGTGGGGGATCCACCGAGTTTGTTCTGGGCAGTAAAGAGGTTGAAGCCGCCATAAGCGTGGATATCGGATGTGTGCGCATGACCGAGCGGCACTTCACTCAGGAGACACCCTCTCCCGCAGAGATTGAATCGGCAAGGGCAGATATCAATCGAGCGATCGATAGCGCAGCGGGCGTGGTGGCGATTTCGACTTCGAAAACCTTGATTGCTGTGGCAGGAACTGCCACTACAGTGGCTGCAGCGGCTTTGAATCTTCCTCGTTATGAACGAGAGCGAATTCATGGGGCGCGAATCAGCGCAGAGCGCACCCTCGAGATATCTGCATGGCTTCTTTCGCTTACCCAACAGGAACGTTCAGCTCTTGGCTATATGCATCCAGGAAGAGTTGACGTTATTGCTGCAGGCGCACTGGTCTTAGCGGAAGTCATGAAACGAACTGGCGCGAAAGAATTTGTCGCAAGCGAGAAGGATATTCTTGATGGCATCGTTACAACGCTTAGATAGTGAGATCATCAAATGTGGGAAGTGTCCACGTTTGGTCTCATGGCGCGAAGAGGTTGCGATAACAAAACGAAAGGCTTTTCACAGTGAGGAATATTGGGGAAAACCAGTTCCAGGTTTTGGACCAGCCGACGCGAAGATTGTGATTGTCGGACTTGCTCCTGGTGCTCATGGTGCAAATCGAACTGGGCGAGTTTTTACGGGCGATTCATCAGGTGACTGGCTTTATGCCGCGCTTCATAGAAGTGGACTAGCAAATCAACCCACAAGTTCATCGCGAGATGACGGCTTGATTCTAAATTCAGTTCGAATTCTCACTGCGGTCAGATGTGTACCACCAGGGAATAAACCAAATCCTCAAGAGCGCGATAATTGTGCGTCATGGTTCGAACAGGAATTACGAGCGCTCGACCAAGTACGTGTCTACATTGCACTTGGAACTTTTGCTTGGGATGCACTGTGGCGGACCCTTAGAGATTTCGATTTACCTTTGCCGAATAGGAAGGTCCCATTCGCTCATGGAGCGAGCGTGAGGTTTGGCGAATATTTACTCTTGGGCTCTTATCATCCAAGCCAGCAGAACACCTTCACTGGCGTGCTCAAGGCAGGGGAGATGGAGAAGATCTTCGATAAAGCGGGTAGATTTACGCTCCGCTCAACGTAGTAACTGCAACGCCCCGGTAGCCCAATGGCAGAGGCAGAGGACTTAAAATCCTCCAAGTGTGGGTTCGACCCCCACCCGGGGCACAGGTTTTTTCGCACTAGCCTGCGATTTTTCTACTTCTTCTTTTTCCACCCAGTTGGGCACATGGGTTTAGGTGCAATTACTTTCTTGGTGATCTTTCCTTTAACGCAGGTCATCGTGTAGTTCTTTGTAGGTTGTGGTTGCTGAGCGAGTTCTGCCTTTTGAGTTGGCTTGGGTATGGCCTTGGGAACGCCACTGAGTTTGACGCGAAGGACTGGACTGGAGAAAGTAAATCCATAGGCGCCAAGGTGTAACCAGCCATTTTTTTCTGTGAGCGTGGTGGTGGCAATCTTCTGTTCACCGCCATCAGCATAAGTGACAGAGACAGTGGCGGAAAGTGGCGCGTCAGTGAAGTTGTATAAACAGCGTGCTGTCGCAGATTTAATCAATAGATCGTAGGTACCTAAGTTCGGTGTTTTACCATCGGGCTGAAAGTGCAGACCGCCTACTTGATAATTTAATTGTGAGCCATCGAAATCAGGTGCGCTCGGTGCATAGACCAACGAGTTGGTCATCACGACTCCGAGAAGTTGAGTCTTATCTTCGAAACATTTATTGTTCCCACGATTACTGGGAATTGTAGAGAATGACCAGGTCGTGTGCTCTCCGGTGGCTCGATCATTAAGCGGTTTCGCCAGTTGCTTTACCCACTCCAATGAGGCTGGATTGCCTGCGTTCACGCTATTCCATTTACGACCATTGGGTCTGAAGAAACTTGGATTGGCAAGAGCATCAACTTGAGCATCAGTAAAGAGCGTATTTAACTCAGGAACTCGAACATTTTCTGCAGTTACAGTCACCTTGTTTTGATTGTTATCAAATTTCTCTACAGAGATTGCAGCGCCTTTTAATCTGCCGTGCAACCAACCAGTAATTGAATTGGGAAGACGAACGCTCAATTGAGCCTTTTGTCCCTCTACAAAATCTTTACGGACTCCACAGGCGGTGCCCGATTGCCACGAGGTGCAGGAGGAATCGGTATTGGCACTGCCGGATTTCTCTTCATAAGGCTCAATCAGAGCGCTCACTTGAAAGACATACAGTGAGTTGGAGGTTGCAGATAAGAAACCATCAAGGAGCACCTTGACGGCATACGTATCGGTGCCCGCTTTATTTAAAACTCCAGGCACTTTCCACCGAGATGTGGTTGCTGATTCAGGAATGCCACGTGTGACATCTGCAGGATATGTGCGCGCAGTTGTATATCCCAAGAACGATCCCGCCTGGAGAGGGGCTTCACTCGATGGAGATATTGCAAGGGTTTCGATGCAGTAATGCACAACCGTTTGCGTGCACTGAGGGAGATAGATTCGCAAACTTAAACCCGTTTGCGCTGCACACTCTGGAGATGAGAGTGACTGACAGAATTTACGTACCGACTGAATCTCATTCGGCTCATTCTTGAGAATCTTCTGAACCTGCTCCTCTGGCACTGCGTAAATCTCCGAGCCACTACTTACCCCTTCAGAGAAGGCATCGACAATCATCAGCCGGTGTCCTTCATCTGCGGAGGTGGCTAGCGCCGAACCCAAAAAAAGCGCAAAAACGGAGAATAGGGCGACCAGGCCTCTAGGCCAACGACCTGCTCTCACCTGCACATTTTCCGTTATATCCGGCTTGGCGCATAGCCAACCCGCCAGAATGGCGGGATAAATCCCCTCTCAGGATTATTTAATCTCCCTTCTCTACTATTTACCCTATGCCTGGATCGTCCAGCGCAGAGGTAATGTTTAAAAGGAGAGTAGAAACGATGCGTAGTTCTAACCCTGTTCTTGGTCGCGCCTTTGGTGAAAAACGAGGCTATGCAGCTTTTGAACCACGGTCCACAGATGCGCTCGAAGAGATGTACTCATCACCAAGCGCTTCTTCCATGCAAACCGGTCGAATGACTATGGATGATGTAGTCGCTCGTACAGGTTTCCTCTTTGCAATTCTCGTTGCAGTGGGAGGTGCGGCATGGTTCTTCAACGTCGGATTTGGCGTTGCCATGATCGCGCTACTTGGCGCACTTGGCCTTTCACTTGTTATTTCATTCTCGCGAACTGTACGACCAGCTTTGATTGTTGCCTATGCAGGTCTTGAGGGACTTGCAATCGGAGCCATCAGCAAGTTCTTTAACGATGCTTACCCAGGCATCGTCAGTCAAGCAGTCATTGGCACGCTCGCAGCATTCGTTGGTGTGCTAGCGCTCTATCGAAGTGGAAAGCTCCGTGCGACCCCGCAATTCACAAGAATCTTGATGGGCGCACTCATTGGCTACCTCGTCCTTGGTGTTGTAAGTCTTATCGCAGCATTTATGGGCGTAGGCGGGGGATTTGGGTTCTATGGCGTAGGAAGTCTTGGATTGCTCCTCGCAGCTGGCGGAGTAGTCCTCGCCTCACTCTTCCTTGTTCTTGATTTCAATCAGATCGAAGTGGGAATTCGTCAAGGAGCAGGTGAACAAGAATCTTGGAGAGCAGCATTTGGACTCATGGTCACGATTGTCTGGCTCTACCTTGAAATCTTACGTTTACTTGCAATTCTTCGTCGCGAGTAAATACCGATCTTTAGGGTTCAAATGGCGGCGGTCGGTGTGACTTCCTAGTGTCTGGAAGATTTATCGAACGGAGAAGGATAGGAAGAATCAACAACATCGCAACTAAGAACGAGGCTTTATAACTCTGTTGGTCGGCGACAAACCCCAGAGCAATTGGGCTAATCACAAAACCTAAATCACTGCTCATTTGCCATACCGCAATCACCCTCCCACTCTTGCCAGTCATCACATCACCTACCAGCGCTGCAGGTGCGGTACTGAGAAATGATGCGCCCAATCCGGCAAGGGCCATAGCAATAATGAAGCCCGTGTAGTTTTCAATAAAGGCAAAAATTGCTAGAGCGAGTAATGAAATGAGTGAGCCGATCAATAGCCCTGCTTTACGACCCCGCAAATCTACATATTTACCTGCAGGGATGAGCGTCAATCCCTGCGCAACCGTTGCCGCGGCAAGTCCAGCGCCGAGGGCAACTGGGCGAAGTCCAAGCCCTTCAGTTACATAAAGAGGAACCATAGATATCCGGACGCTAGTCACGGCCCATGCCAATCCAAAGGAGGCGAGAACCGCAACTTGGTATCCGGGAATTTTGATCGCATTTCGAATTAACATCGTTACATCATCGCCGGCAACGGTTTGCCTTTTAGCGCCCTCAGATTTTGCTAAAAAAAGAAGTGCGACAAGTCCAGCCCCCGCGACTGTAATTGCATAGACAAAAAAAGGTGCTCTTAGTGAAACTTCAACGAGAGCACCACCAAAAAGCGGTCCGGTAATTGACCCAAAGAGATATCCAGCTTGAAAGGTCGATTGCGCTTGTCCACGTTGATCATCGGAGACGACTCTAAGCAATACCGTTGTCGCAGATATCGTCCAAACCGCTGAACCAAATCCGCCTGCTCCGCGAAAAAAGAGTAATTGGTAATAGTTTTGCGAGAAAGCCGCGAGCAATGCAGAGAACGATACGATGAAGAGCCCAATAGCCATCATTTTTTGAGCGCCAAATCGATCGACCAATCGGCCACTGGTCAAAGCGGTGCTAAATCGCGCAAAGGCGAAGAGACTTACAACGGCGCCAGCAGCAGCTTGTGATACGCCAAAAGAGCGGGCAAAGATCGGGGTAGCAGGAGCAATAAAACCAAATCCAGCTGCTACCAAGAATGCTGCCGAAGCAAGAATCGGAACCTCAGGAGGTAGGTCACGAAATGGCGTTTTCATCGCTCTTGAGGCTATCGTAGGTTAGAGCGAAATATCTAGGAGTTACATGAGCGCGTCTATCATTGCTGAAGATTTAGTGAAAACGTATGGTGCACATCACGAGGTTCGCGCACTTGATGGACTTTCACTCACTGTGAATGAGGGCACCGTACTCTCTCTATTAGGACCGAATGGATCAGGAAAAACAACCACAGTGCGGATCTTGGCTACGCTCTTACGTCCTGACTCTGGTAGGGCGCAGGTCGCTGGAATCGATGTAGTGAAAAATCCTCAAAAGGTCCGAGAAATTATTGGTCTTTCTGGTCAGTACGCCGCAGTCGATGAGACTCTGACTGGTTGGGATAACTTGATCATGTTTGGTCGCCTCTACCATCTCTCAGGTCGTGGTGCGAAAGTGCGAGCCGCAGAGTTACTTGAGAAGTTCTCCTTGACCGATGCTGCCAAACGACCAATCAAAACCTACTCCGGCGGGATGCGCCGGCGACTTGATCTTGCGGCATCATTGATTGTCAAACCAAAAGTACTCTTCCTTGATGAACCAACCACTGGACTAGATCCGCGAGGTCGACAAGAGATGTGGGAAGTTATCAATGAACTGGTCAAAGGTGGAGTAACGCTCTTACTTACTACGCAATATCTAGAAGAGGCAGATCAACTTGCAGATGAGATAGTGGTCATTGATCATGGTCATGTAATTGCACAGGGCACCGCGGATTCGCTCAAGCGCGAAGTAGGTGGTGAAAGGCTTGAACTCTCGGTGAATAGTGAAAATCTTGATAAGGCAAAAGGGATTGTCGAGCGATTAACCAACAGCGTAGCGACCGAGGATTCTCAAATGCATAAGATTTCAGTGGCTGCGCCTGAAGGAACCAGGACTTTGATTGAAACACTACGCCAACTCGATACAGCAGGAATCCAACCCTTGGATATTGCACTGAAGCGCCCATCACTAGACGATGTATTTCTTGCCCTTACCGGCCATGTCGCAGAGGAACAAGTCGAGGAAGTAGTTGGAGCTAAATCGAAGCGGGGGAAGCGATGAATGTAGTGAGAGATGCGCTCGTTATCACTAAGCGCCAACTCCTCCAGTTGCTACGGGTTCCTGAGGTCTTGATTTTCTCGACTATTCAACCGGTGATGTTCGTCCTCTTATTCAGATATGTCTTTGGGGGAGCGATCAACACTCCAGGTGTCGATTACGTACAACTCCTGATGCCGGGAATATTCGTCCAAACTGTCGCATTTACCGTGGCGAGCACGGCGCTTGGCTTGGCCGAAGATATGCAAAAAGGTCTTATTGACCGCTTCCGATCCTTGCCAATTTCTCGATCGGCTGTTGTTGTGGGAAGAACTCTTGGAGATGCCACGCTCAATGTTGTCGTTCTTATAGTGATGGCATTGACTGGGTTACTCGTGGGGTGGCGACCAAGCTCAAGTCTCTTCGAAGTATTTGCCGGTTTCCTATTCCTATTGATTTTTGGATATGCCATGTCGTGGATGGGCGTTCTCGTCGGCCTTTCAGTGCGAGATAGTCGCGTGGCTAATAGCGCAGTCTTCCTCTTCGTCTTCCCAATGACCTTCTTAAGTAATGCATTCGCGCCAACTACTGGAATGCCAAGGCCTCTGCAATATGTCGCTGAATGGAATCCAGTTTCCACGATGGTTGCTGGTGTACGTGATCTCTTTGGCTTAGAACCGATATTTGGTGTGACGGCAAATTCATTTCCGTCACAGAATCCATTGATAATGTCTCTGATTTACATTGGTTTGTTAATGGCGATATTTATTCCTTTGAGCGTCCGGAAATACAAGAACGTGGCGCCCAAATAAGTCGGAAGTTAACCGGAATATGGTTTGACTGAAAGAATCTTTACGCTATTACTCTTCCCATTAGGTAGCAGATAATCCACGCTCTCGCCGATTTTCTTTCCCAGTGCGGCGCTTCCCAGCGGAGACTTTTCGCTGAAGACTTTTACATTCTCGGCGCCAATCTCTCTTGAACCCAAGAGAAACTCGATGGTATCTCCAGCCATCTCTATGGTCACCATCGAACCCAATGAAACAACTTCCATATCTCCAACAGGGGCACTTCCCACCTCAGCATTCTCAAGCATCGCAGTGAGCTGGCGAATCCGCGCCTCTAATTTCCCTTGTTCTTCCCGCGCTGCGTGATAGCCACCGTTCTCTTTAAGGTCGCCCTCCTCTCGAGCAGCGGCAATTCGGGCGACAATCTCCTCGCGCCCTCTCGTCGAGATGTGGGTCAACTCCTCCTTGAGGCGGTCGTATGCCTCTTGGGTTAGCCAAGTTTTTGAGGTACTCATGATTGGTGAAGTTTACCTATCTTTTGGTAAGCACCGCACAACAGAAGCAGTAACGGCCCGCGAACGGGTAGGAATCGCCTCTTTTAGCTCAAGCCGTTTTTGGGTTGCGGGACCGATCTCAACGAATCGGTCACCCACTATTGCAGTGCTGAAATCACGTGCTATCACTCTGCAGGTAACCGGGTTTGCCGGATTCTTTCGAGTAATCAGGAATCGAATCGTGGTTTGATTTTCGGAATCGATTGTGAACGCGACCAAATCAGAGCGGATCTCTGGATTTGCGAAACGAAAACCAGCAATGCTCATTCCCGCCAGAAATAGGGCGAAGAGCGCAGCCAGAAGAAGGCTTTTGATTCGACCTTTTGAAGCGCTCACGGGTAGATTATTGCCTATGGCCGCCATTCCTGATCCTGAAATCGTCAATCCTGGAACTGTGGGGTCGATTGTGGTCTTTTTGCTCTTTGTTGCAGTGGGACTTGTGATCCGGAGTGGCTATAAGCGAATACAGAAACTGGATCCCAATCGCGAGAATGATAAATAGCGCTTGTTGTGATTAATCGTCAGAAAATCGGAGTAGTAGTAGTTGCTATTTTTTTCGCGGTAATTTTTTTCAGACTTGGTTTATGGCAACTCGAGAAGGCTCATTTGATGCAAGAAATCTCGAAACCACAGGCTGAGCGAGCAACAGTAGCGTTGTTATCGGTTGCACAACCTAACGAATCTTTGAGTAACGATGTGCTTAGTCGTATCGTACAAGTTAGAGGTACATATCTGTCCAATCTCCAAGCCCCTAATCAAGAGGATGTGAATGGCAAAATAGGTACGTGGTTAGTGGGCGTACTCCAAGTTGAAGGTTCTGGAAAAATTGCAATCGTACGCGGCATAAGTGCAGACTCGCTCCCAAATTCAAGTGAGTCAATTCAAGTAGTTGGGAGGCTAATGCCAAGTCAGATTAATAATAAATATGGCGAGGTGAAATCAGGTTTCTTACCTCGAATCGATTCAGCGCTTCTGCTCTCGGAGTTCGGCTCTAATTTCTTTGATGGATACATCATTGCTCAAAGTGAGCAGCCTGAGATAGAGATTGAGAGAGTTCCGTCTCCGATTCCAGTAATCAAAGTTTCTGGCTTCTTTTGGCAACATATCTCCTATGTGGTCGTCTGGTGGCTAATGGCGTTATTGTCGCTGGCGCTACCATTAATTCGATCCAAGAGTGAATCTCAGAGCTAGGATTAAGTTATGCCTTCAGTCCTGACCAGATATCGCATTATGAGTGTGGCCGCGGGAATCATGTCGCTTCTCCTTTGGTTTGTTGAATTGCCAGTCAAATATCTACTTAATCTGCCCAGTATCGAAGAAAAAGTCCTATGGATCCCAATTGTTCATGGTTATGTGTATGCGCTGTATGTATTAGCAACAGTTAATCTTGCAGTTCGAGCGGGTTGGCAAATCAAACGGATAATTCTCTTTACTCTTGCCGGCACACTTCCCATCGCGTCATTCATCACAGAGCGTAAAGCCCAGAAATTAGCCCAGAATCTGTAAAGCCCATGCGATTGATAAAAAGTATTGTAAAGAGCATCATCTATCCGCTTTACGAAGCTCGACTCTTTCGAAAACTCGATTCTGAGGCGACACCTAAACACGTTGGGGTAATTCTCGATGGTAATCGCCGCTGGGCTAAAGCAAACCTCGCTTCTTCTAAAAGTGGACACAGCGCCGGTGCTCGAAAGATTATCGATTTTCTTACCTGGTGCGAGGTATCAAAAGTCAGAGTTGTTACTTTGTGGATGCTCTCAACAGATAATCTCACCCGAGAGAAAAGTGAGTTGGAACCACTTCTCGAAATCATCGCAGAAACAGTTGAGGCGCTCTCTAAGTTCGGTCGTTGGAAATTACATTTTATGGGCGCTACAGAGTTGTTACCTGAGTGGTTGAATGTGCGCCTAAAGGATGCAGTCACAAAGAGTCCGAAACGAGAAGAGCTAGCGGTGAATCTCGCGATTGGTTATGGCGGAAGACGCGAGATCACCGACGCAGTTCGACAGTTACTTAGCGAGAACCTTCACAGGGGCGAGAACCTTGAATCGGCAATCGATAAGTTAACGATGGAGGAGATCTCTCGACACTTATACACGGCAGGTCAGCCCGACCCGGACCTTGTCATAAGAACTTCTGGTGAACAGCGTCTCTCAGGATTCTTGCTCTGGCAGAGCGCCCACTCTGAGTTCTACTTCTGCGAAGCGTTTTGGCCAGATTTCCGTCGCCTAGATTTCCTCCGTGCGCTAAGGGCTTATGCCCAACGAAATCGTCGCTTTGGCCGATAGCGTGTCGTAGCAGTTACCCCTGCCGACAGTTCTAGATTACATACCGTGCCAGGTGAGACGGGCAACACTCGAAAGACTTATGTACTAGATACCAGCGTCTTACTCGCTGATCCAGCGGCCCTCCATCGCTT
>Ga0208048_1000246_pt1 | contig 28709 bp, 25 predicted proteins | sample Malawi_45m_30L_FD_184163 | JGI IMG/M metagenome (GOLD analysis project Ga0208048, IMG submission 184163) | Freshwater microbial communities from Lake Malawi, Central Region, Malawi to study Microbial Dark Matter (Phase II) - Malawi_45m_30L... | ecosystem: Environmental > Aquatic > Freshwater >...
GTCTCGGAACGTCTGGGAGCTGTTGTCAGCGCCGTACGAATGGCTGTCGCCAGTTGCAGGAACAGTCCGCTTACGGCGGTCCCGGTGCCATCATCCTCAGCGGAATCCCCATCTGTCAGCAAAGGCCGATTGACACGTTCGATGATCCCGCGAACACGCGTTTCAATCTGCCCGCGCCGCGCTTCAATTTCCAGAGTGGAAACACCGGTGGCTTGGGAAACTGCCTGCAGCATCAGGTGTCGTTCATTCAGAATCTTCTTTTCGGTGCTGCGAACGAGCGATTCGTTACGACGCTCCTCACGACTCAGACGCTGCCGCAGTTGCTGTTTCAGCCACGTGGGCTCCGGCTGCTGCTCGAGCCACCGATAATGAATTTGCAGCGTCCATTGATCCTCATCACGGGCCAGTACGGTGGCATCAGCCTGAATCTGACCGTTGCGAGCGGGCAGGATCTCGTCTTCCGTGGTGGTGGCCACCAGCGCCTGCAGGTAATCGTCGGGCAGTTGTGACTGCACCCAGGCAACTCGGGCCAGCACCAGCATCAGGGCAGCGATCAGCAAGACAGCCGGCAGGCGGACGGGCTGCGATGTCAGCGCTGTTTGCGGATCAGGGGCGCCGTGGAACAGCGGATGTCGCAGCGAATTTCTCATATCCGCTGCAGCTCCGACAGAAATGGTCGCCGCAAACCTGTCTCTTCCGCCAGCCGCACCAGCAATGCCAGTACTGCACTGAAAGGCAAGGCCATCAGCAGCATTGGCAGCAGGCTGTGACTGACCAGCAGTCGCAGCTCTTCTGAATTCGGCAGCGCCGGATATGATACGCCCGCGAGGCACTGCAGCCCGGCCGCAATGACAGTCAGCAACGGAATATGCAGCGGCGTCGGCAGTCGCAGGATACGCCGCACTTCATACCGCCGTCTGGCATCATGCGGCACAATCAACAGCACAGCAAAGGGCAGCAACAGAGGAACTGCAGGCAGCAGCGTCGGACGAGCGATCCAGTCCAGCAGCAGCAGCACGCCTCCGATCAGCAGCGGGCGAGCTCCGGGCTGCCAGGTAAATACCGCACAAATGACCGGCAGGAACAGAGCACCGCGCGGTATCAGGCCAGTGCCGGAAACCTCCAGCATCACTGCCAGCCACGCACAGATCACAGCCGCCAATACGGATTTCATGGTCTGCGGTTCTCCGTGGCAGTGACGGATGGTTCAGCGGGCTGCAGTTCCCAGTGCAAAATCTGAACCTCGCGAAGTTCTTCCAGGCTTACTGCCGGAGCCACACGAATGTCCCACTGCCCCCCCGCCAGAAAATCGGCCTGCACAACTTTGCCGAAATACAACTGCGGCCCCTGCAAGCCCTCGACATCGGCCGCTACGACCTCATCACCGACGGCGACCGCCTCCGTAGCTGCGATTCCATTCAGTCGGCAGCTGGGTTCGCCAACGCCTTCAAGGATGCCGCGTGCACCGAATACTGCCCCCGCATCCGTCTTCCGCAGCAGCAGTACATTAGCTCGAAATCCACTGGCTGAAATGGGCTGCACCAGACTGACCCAGCGGGCCGATTTCTCGATCCGACCAACGACAGCCAGCCCGTCCAGGACGCGATCACCGGGCTGCACCGACTGAGCACGCCCGGCACCCACGATTCCACCGTGTCCCTGGACCACAAGTTCGGACCTCGTCAGTCCGCGAGCCCGACCTGCATCCACCAGCAACTCCCGCAAATCAACCGGCAGACCGTCGCGACAGCTAAGCACCTGTGCCGGCAGCAGCGACAATTGCAACAACGCCGACCGTACCTCCTCCGGATCGTTGAGGCCAAATCTGCGGCGATCCCGCTGCAGTTCACGACGCAGAACGGCATTTTCGATCATCAGCCGTCGCAGCATCTGCTGCTGTTCAAGCCTTGCTGTTTCCGCCGCGTGAGAATCATCCTGCGCCTGCGTTCGCTCGGCTGCAGAGACACTTTCGGCACTGCCGGACTGCAGGTTCAGCAGCAGTCGTCCCGGGCTGACCGTATCCATCAGCACCGGTCGCACGGAACTCAGCAGCCCCAGACGGTCCGCCGCAGCAGTGGCCAGTGACAGAGCAGCGAGGCTGCAGGCAGCCAGCCACATTCGCAGTCTTCCTGATTCTGTCTGCATGGTTGCACCTCAGGCTGCTCGCAGTCCGTCATCCAGTCCGCCCCGCCAGCGTTCGAGGTGATCGAGGCAAATCATGGCACCGCGAACAACCGCTGTTCGCGGTGCATCCGCGATGCGTACCGGGATACCCAGCTGTCGACTCAAAAATCGATCAATGCCTCGCAGCAGCGCACCGCCACCTGTCAGGACCATGCCCGTGTCGGCAAGATCAGCAATCAGCTCCGGCGGACACCGCTCAATAGTGCGTCGCACTGCATCGACAATTTCCTGCAGCGGTTCCGACAGAGCTTCACGGACCTCTTCGCTGGTGACCAGCGCACGGCGCGGGATGCCACTGGCCGTATCCAGTCCACTGACCTCATGCGTCAGTTCATGATCCAGCACAGCGGCACTGCCGATGGCAATCTTCAGTTGTTCTGCTGAAAGCTCTCCGATCCGCAGCGAATAGCGACGACGCAGCCAGCGGACAATCGCTTCATCAAAGATATCACCGGCAATACGAATGGACTGCGAAGCAACCACATCGGCAAGGCTCATTACGGCAATTTCAGTGGTGCCGCCACCGATATCACAGACCATGGAAGCGAGGGGTTCGGCGACTGGCAGGCCAGCACCAATCCCGGCTGCTCGTGAATCTTCAATCAGCCAGATTCGCCCGGCGCCCGCGCGTTCGGCACTGTTGAAAACGGCCCGACGCTCCACCGCAGTGATACAGCCGGGCACCGCTATTAATACTCGCGGACGAAGGCCACGAGACCCTTCAGCAGCCTTGCGCAGGAAGTAACGCAGCATCGTCTCGCAATGCTCGAAATCACTGATTACCCCGTGGCGAATTGGCCGGACGGCCTGAATGCTGTCGGGGGTTCTGCCGAGCATCTGCCAGGCAAGTTTGCCAATGGCTGTGCCACGCCCGGCTACTCGACCGCCAGTCCGCGAAACGGCGACGACGGAGGGTTCATCCAGACGCACACCGTCTCCGGGCAGACCGATTTGAGTGGACGTAGTGCCCAGATCGATCGCCAGATCGGCGCAAAATCTCCGACGAAGCCAGTGCAGCATCCCTGCCCCCGCTGAATCCCGCAGTGTCTGAGGACAACCGTGTCATCGATCCCTGCCTGCGTTTTTTACCGAAAAACCGGCGGAATCCGCAAGGTCCTCTGGAAACCAGCAGTTTTTGCTGATTTTGAGGACAGGCTGGGTTGAGTCCTGTGGGCGGGGAAGGGTTTCCAAAACGTTTTTTCTCGTATTGGTCGGAGACCAGCCCTGATCAGGCTGGCCGGCCGGTTGCTGGACTGTCCTCAGATACCTGCAGGCCGAGGGGTGCGAAGCCGCAGACTGATCCGGCATGTGAAGGGCCGATCAAGGACAGAATGTGCTCGTGGAACAATTTGGTTCGTGAGGCAACCGGCCGGCGGACGGCGACAGGCAGCAGAATCGCTGCCGAAAGAAAGTCCTGCCGGATTCAAGTGCAGTGAGGTTCAGTTGTCTCCGTTCAGGCTCTTGTACAGTCTTCGCAGAGCCTCACTTTCAATCTGACGCACGCGTTCTCTGGTCAGGCCCAGCGATTCACCGATTTCCTTCAGAGTCTGCGGTTCGCAGTCGTCAAGCCCGAACCGCATTTTCAGGATGGTGGCTTCGCGAGGATCCATTTCGTCCAGCAGTCGAGATACGTGAGTCAGGTTGTCGGTATTGATCAACTCGTCTTCCGGACCGCGGATGCGTTCGTCAGGAACGATATCACCCAGGCTTAACCCGTCTTCTTCCGGATCAGGATTCGGTGATGCGTTGTAAAGCGTAATCGCCTTCTTGACAATCCGCAGCTTTTTGCGAGGAATTCCCAGTTCGCGAGCAATGTCTTCGGGAGTGGGTGTGCGATTCAGTTCGTCGGCCAGCTTTGCTGAGGCCCGACGCCACTTGGACAGCAGTTCAACCATGTATGCCGGGATGCGGATCGTCTTGGCGGAATTCACCAGAGCCCGCTTAATGGACTGCTTGATCCAGTAGCTGGCATAGGTGCTGAACCGAGTATTCATGTTGGGGTCGAAACCTTCGACTGCGCGAAGCAGCCCCAGGTTGCCCTCTTCAATCAGGTCCTGCAACGGCAGTCCTTTGCCGCTGTATCCGCGAGCAATGTTGACGACGAGACGCAGGTTGGCTCGCACCATACGATCTCGAGCGGCAGCATCGCCCTGCGAAATACGGTTTGAGAGTTCCTTCTCATCATCAGCCGTCAGCAAAGCAGTTTCGTTGATCTCACGAAGATATGTTTCCAGCGGCGTCTGCAGCCGTGAGGATGGTCGTCTTTTCTTGGTAGTCTGAGTCATTGGGTCGGGGCCTGAGCAGGAAAAAGCACAGTAAACCGAATGATTGGGTTATCGTCGGCAGTTTTCGCCGCAATCACTGCCCTCCCGGCTATAACCGCCGGAAAACCAGTTCTTTCGGGGAACGGCTTCCTAACCCGCAGGCGTTACCAGACTGGTAAACACAACCCAGGTGCTGCAGTCGGCACAGTCCGCACAGTCAATCGAGGAGGCGGTGGCGGCCGTGAGCGAACCGGAGCCTGCTGACAATGAACCGGCAGGTCAACTTTCAATGACTTCTGACGGTAATCTCAAGCTGTGCCGCCAGGGACTGCAATTCATCCAGCGACTGCGAACGCAAGTTCGGTTCAGGCATCACCGGCTGATCCAAAAATTGATGCATAACCTGGATGCTGCCGATCAGTATGCCTCTGCTCAGACCCTGCTCAACACTCTGCGCAAACAATGCTTCGAGGCAATCTAGCAGGAGTTTCCCCGCTCTTGGCGTTCGATGGTGTTTGAAAGCCTGAGTCACTAGTTGCCAATGCTGGTTTTCAAGTACCCGCCCCGTTTATCAGATCATATCGTTCAGACCGTCGTTAGGCTTCACCCGCAAATTTGGAACAAAGTCCCGCAGGTCACCCGCGGCACCTGTTTTGTCGGGCGACGACGTCGATTGGTTCCAGACGTGCGTCCTGTGACAGACGTAAAGCAAACAGATCCTGCTGACAATGCATCGGCAGGTCGACTTTCAATATCGCCTGACGGTGACCTCAAGCTGTGCCGCCAGAGCCTGCAATTCATCCAGTGACTGCGACCACAGGTCCGGTTCAGGCGTCACCGGCTGATCCAGAAGTTGTTGCTTCAACTGCATCCTGCCGATCAGTCTGCCTCTGACCAGTTCCTGCTCACGGCCCTGCTCAAACTATGCTTCGACGCAATTTGGCATGTTTTTTCCTGCTGTTGGCGTCTGACTATGTTTGAAGGCCTGAGTCAACTGTCGCAGATGCTTCGCATCAACTACCAAGCGCAGATAGATGATAATATCGTTCAGAGCATCGTTTTGTGAATGATTTTTTCCCGGCTCTGCAGGAGTGCAAAAATTGCAACCATCGGCTCAAACGCCAGTTCTGCCTGTTGAGCCAACTGCATCGTGCGAATACGAGCCTCTAGCTCCGGTAGTTCTGGCAGGAAACTGGATCTGATCTGTCCCAGATCCACAAGAATCACCCGCATATCCGGAACGAAATCTCGCAGGTCACCAACTGCATCCACTTTGTCACGCAGCGAAGTCGGTTCGTTCAAGTCCTGTGTCCCCGATACATCCGATACACCACCGGCGGGATCATCACGCACGGCGACTGACCGTTGCGGTCACACCATTCGTGGATTCTGAACGCATATTTGAGCAGTTGCAGAGCTATGCGGCGGTCGACATGATTTTGGGGTTCCAGCAGCAGATAAATCAGTAGCGGATTTCCGCCCAGCAGCCTGGCGGTGTACAGCAGATCAAGTCTGCTTTCGTTGTCGTGCACCGTCAAATGTCTCTTTGGCGGGCCGAATCGATCGCAGATCCAGTTTGGCCGCCAGTTCCGCCGGCAACTGACTTTTGAGCAGTGCGAGAGCATGCGGCAGCACGTCAAACGTGCGGCGAAAAAAATGATCGTGCAGATCTGCCGGGTGAAAATTAAGCATGCATCACATGCGGTATTGATTTCCGCTGGGTGTCCACTGAAATTCAGACCGAATTCGCCGCTGCCATATCCGTCAATGGCGAATCTGACGATTCCATGGCCAGTCAAATCCCAAATCCACCGCAGCCGCCGAATGCGTCAGACTCCCAACACTGATCCGCTCCACTCCCGTCTCCGCAATCGCCCGCACCGTCTGCAAATTCACTCCTCCGGATGCCTCCAGCAGTGTCGCAGGACTCAGCTCATTACGAATTCCTACAGCTTGCCGCAGCCGCGATGGATCCATATTGTCCAGCAGCACAATCTCCGGCTCAGCCTGCAATGCATCCCGCAGCTGCTCAAGAGTATCCACCTCGATCTCTACTGCCGACGGCAAACCATGCTCAGTCGTCCACTGCCGCGCTGCCGCAACTGCCGCCGCACAACTCTGCTCACCTCGAGCCGCCAGATGATTGTCCTTGATCAGCACACCGTCATACAGGCCCATACGATGGTTCACGCCGCCTCCACAACGCACCGCATACTTCTGCAGTACACGATATCCGGGCAGTGTTTTGCGAGTATCCAGTATTACGGCCGCTGTCCCCTGCACTCGCCTCACAAACTCGGCCGTGCGACTGGCTATTCCACTCAGATGCGTGATGAAATTCAGCACAGTCCGCTCCCCGATCAGCAGACTGCGAACCGGACCGCTCATTTCTGCAATCACAGTCCCTCGCTGCACTACACCACCATCCTGCACGTGCAGCACCGACTGCACGGCTCCCGGCAGTCGCTCAAATACGAGGGGCACAATCAGCACTCCGCTCAGCACACCTGTTTCCCGCGACACCAGCTGCACTGTTGCCGTCAATGACTCGGGAATCGTGCTCAGGCACGTCAGATCGCCAGTCCCCTGCAGATCTTCCAGCAGCGACAGTTCCACCAGATGCAAAGCGACCGCACGGCATTGCGAATTGAAATCAGGAACACCAGTCATGAACAGACCTTCAGCAAATCGAAAGAATGAATCTCACAGCCGCAGTGTAGCAACCTGCTGCAGAATCTCATCCACCGGACAAACTGCGGCTTGTCTGGGTACTCTCACCGCCCGCTCCGGCTGCAGCAGCAGCCTCGTGTGCTTCCCCGACCGGATCTTCCCTGCCAGTCGGCTACCAGCTGCAGCCTGATATACTGCCGATGAACTGCCAGCTCGAAGCGGCCGTGGGCATCGGCCACAGCGGTCTGGATGTCTACGGCGTCCATGCCCTGGTGTTTTTGCAGTGGCATGTCGAGCGACGACGGGGAGCGGAATCGGGAGTGCGGTGGGTTCAGGCCTTCAAGGGTGCGTACATCTGGCAGGCTGGCGATGACGGGGTGGTCCGCAGGGACCTGCTGGCAGCGGTCTTCCAGGCGGTCCCGCACGTGGCAGGGGCCGACATCCGGCAGAATGCAGATGCCGTGCTGTTTCTGTACGAATATCGAGACGGTTTTTGCGGAGCCCAGTTCATGTTTTCATGTGCCACCGGCACAGGCGCAGCGTTTGCCGTTCGCGGACAGCCCATTGCCGTCAGTGTGTTTGATGAACGGACTGAGCCGAAATATCCGCACTTTAAGTATCTGCTGCGAGCCATCGAACAACTGGTACACAGCGGTCGTGCGCCTTATCCGGTTGAGCGGACTTTGCTGACGGGGGGAATCGTGGACCGACAATTGAACTCACTGCATGGCGACGACGTCCGCCGGGAAACTCCGGAACTGGCCATCAGTTACCAGCCGGTGAATTACCCGTTCGCCCGGCACGTCAACCTGCTGAAAGCTCCCTGAATTTGCATATGACTGCCGCCCGTCCGTCACACTGTTACGGCAAACACCTGGAATTTCCCGGTCGACCGGTCAAAAAACGCCTGCCGATTTTGATTTCCGACCGGAAATGACTACTCTGACGAGTCACGAGCGATTCTCTGCTGAATTGCTCATCGCTGAACGCACGCACAGCAAATACGTTCATGGCTGATCTCAAGCAAGACTCATCTGATCTTTCCACCATTCCAATTCGCGTCCTGATTGTGGACGACGACGAGGGTCACGCGCAGGCGGTCGCCGAAGCGCTTGAGCGGATTAACTGCGACTGTCGTGTCGCGGGATCTGGCGAGCGTGGTGCGCAGTTGATACACGCAGAATCCTGGGACGTTATTGTCACGGACCTGCGGATGGAGGACGTCGACGGTCTGGAGATTCTGCGGATTGCAAAAGAAGAGTTGCCTGAGGCCGAGGTGATCGTCCTGACGGGTCACGGGTCGATTCATTCGGCGGTGACCGCGATGCAGCATGGTGCCTACACGTATTTAACGAAGCCTTTGGACATTACGGAACTGCGATCAGCGGTAGAAAAAGCATCGGCCAGGCTGCGTCTGATCCGTCGCAACGCTGAGCTGCGTCGGTCGCTGGACGAGCGATTTGGTTTCGAGGGTGTGATCGGCACCAGTCCTCAGATGCACGCCATTGTTGAGATCCTGAAGAATGTGGCACCGACCGACATCACGGTGCTGATTCAGGGTGAAAACGGAACGGGAAAAGAGCTGGTCGCCCGAGCGCTGCATCAGAATAGTCCGCGGAAGAACAAACCGTTTGTGCCGCTGAACATTTCCGCGTTGCCGGACAGTATCCTTGAGAGTGAGCTGTTTGGGCATGAGGCGGGTGCCTTCACGGGTGCTCAGGGGCGACGGATTGGCAAGTTTGAGCACGCGAACGGGGGAACCTTGTTTCTGGACGAAGTGGGTGAGATGCCCCTGGATACTCAGGTGAAACTCCTGCGTGTCCTCGAAGACCGCCGGATTACTCGCCTGGGTGCCAACGACGAGCTGCCGATCAATGTGCGTCTGGTGGCAGCGACCAATGCAGATCTGCAGAAAAATGTGGCTGACGGAAAGTTCCGCGAGGACCTGTATTACCGTCTGAACGTGGTCACGATTTATCTGCCGCCGCTGCGTGAGCGTCAGGGTGACATTCCGCTGCTGATGGAGCATTTTTTGCGTGAGATGTCGCGGCGCATGGGGCGCGAGGTGCAGGGCTTTTCCCGGGCTGCTCGCAAGGCCCTGCTGGCCTATCACTGGCCGGGCAACATTCGTCAGCTGCGTAACGTCATTGAACGCATGCTGGTACTGGATGCGGACGGCATTCTGGACATTGACGGCCTGCCGCCCGAGATCGCAACTTTGGTGCGTGATCAGTTGCCGGAACCCGACCTCGATGCTCCGACAGGTGCTGACGCACTGATTGGCAAGCCAATGACGGAAGTTGAAAAGTATTATATCCATCGCGCCCTTGATCTGGCGGATGGCAACCGTGAAGAGGCAGCGCGGATGCTGGACATCGGCGAGCGGACTTTATATCGGAAGATCAAGGAATACGATCTGACCAAGTAGGACTGGTGGCGGTGACATGAGGATTTTGTTTCTGTCATCCGGTCCGCTGGTTCCATCGTCGCGGTTCCGCATTCAGCCGTGGGTGCAGCGGCTGCGTGACGACGGTCATCAGGCGGTGGTCCTGCACAGTTTTCCTCGCAAGTACGACTACTTCCCCTGGATGGGTTTTCGACCCAGCCAGCTGTTGAAACGCAGTGTTCGCTGGTGGCACTGGCTCAGGACGCGACTGCAGCGGTTCGAACTTGTGTTCATTGATCGTGAGATTTTCGATAACGAAACGCTTGATATGGAGCAGCGTTTTCGCGAGTCCTGCGGTCGCCTCGTGCTGGATCTGGATGACGCCGTGTTTCTGCGTTACCCTGAAAAGTTCACCCGCCTCGTGCCTCTGGCCGATCTGGTGGTGTGTGGCAACCGTTTTCTTGAGGACTGGGCACGTCCTCTGAATTCCCGGCTGCTGCGAATTCCCACCTGCATCGAACTGTCACGTTACGGAATGCGATCGCAGTCGCAGACATCGTCAGCAGCCGGTCCAGTCATCGGCTGGATGGGCACCACTGTGAATCTGCAGTATCTGTCCGAGGCTGCTCAGGCTTTGAAGGGTCTGGCGGAGGAGCGTCAGTTTGAGCTGCGGCTGGTCGTTCCGGACGCCAGTGCGGCACTGGCCATGGATCTGGGGCGTGTGCACCTGACCCGTCGCCCGTGGCAGGCAGCGACTGAGATTTCCGATCTGCAGCAGTTTGATATCGGCTTAATGCCCCTATCGGATCGCGAACAGTGGACAGTCTATAAGTGTGGCCTGAAGCTGATTCAGTATCTGGCGGTGGGCGTGCCCGGTGTCGCTTCGGCGGTGGGTGTGAATTCCGAGATTTTGGCGGGGGATCAGGGGGGCTATGCGGTGCGTTCCGCTGAGGACTGGCTGGCAGCACTGCGGCGGCTGCTGGATTCAGCAGAGCTGCGTCGGCAGCAGGGCATGGCTGGTCGGCGGACGGTCGAGCAGCACTATGCTGCAGAGGCCTGTTATCCGCGACTGCGTGACGCGCTGCTGAATCTTGCGGCCACTGGTGTACGGGCAGGTGTATCGTGAGTCAGGGACAGTTTGGATTTGCCGATGTTCCTGAGTGGGAGCAGGCTGCTCAGGACGACGTACTGGTGGCTGAGGTAGTCTTCAATCTGCCTCTTGAGCGTCCGTATACGTACGCAGTTCCGGAGGGTTTACGGGATCTGTTGCGGCCCGGTCAGCGTGTGAGGGCTCCGCTGGGTCGATCAAATCGCCTCGTGACGGGTTATTGCGTCGGGGTGGTTCCTGGTGAACGCGGTCAGCGTACGCTGAAGGAGCTGGAGAGTCTGCTGGATCGTGATCCGCTGATTGACAGTTCCATGCTCGAACTGACTCGGTGGATCGGCGAGCGTTACCTGTGTGGCTGGGGGCAGGTGCTGGACAGTGTGATTCCTGCTGGTGTACGAAACAAAAGCGGGACTCGCGAAGTGCAGTACTTCCATCTGTCTGAGCAGGCTTTGGAACTGCTGGCGAGGCGTGTGGCCGGACAACGACTCAGTTTGCAGCAGCGTACCCTGCTGGAATCGCTGCAGCGGGCGGGGCAGCCGCTGACGGCGGCCGATTTGTGCGCGGCGGCGGGCTGCAGTCCGGCATCATTGTCCGGTTTGCGCCGGAAGGGGCTGGTGGTGCCCCTGAAGCAGCGTTCAGAACTGGACGCGGAAGCCGGCCCGCCGGGACAAACTGAAGCTGACCTGCAGATGAATGATCAGCAGCAGCAGGCACTGGAGGCGATTCTGAAACCGATTCGTGAATCGCGTCATGAAACGCTGCTGCTGCACGGCGTGACGGGCAGCGGCAAGACGGAAGTGTATATTCAGGCCATACGCGAGGTCGTCAGCTATGGTCGTCAGGCGATTGTGCTGGTTCCGGAAATCAGCCTGACTCCGCAGACCATTCGTCGCTTTCGCAGTCGTTTTGGTTCGGTAGCAGTGCTGCACAGTCACATGACGGACACGGAGCGGCATCGGCAGTGGCAGAATATTGCGACGGGCGGAGTGCAGGTTGTCGTGGGGGCTCGCAGTGCCGTGTTCGCCCCCGTGCCGCATCCAGGTTTGATTGTGATTGACGAAGAACATGAGCCTTCGTTCAAGCAGGACAGTACTCCTCGCTATCACGCTCGGGAGGTTGCCCGGCGTCGCTGTGAAGACGCGCGAGTCCCGCTGGTGCTGGGTTCTGCCACACCGACGCTGGAATCGTGGCTGCGGGCGGCGCGAAAACAGGATCGGCTGGTTTCGATGCCGCAGCGGGTGGCGGATCGACCGCTGCCGCCGGTGCTGATTGTGGATGTGCGGACAGATCCGCGGATTTCTCGAGGCTCGTCGATAGGACGCGCCATGCATCAGGCAATTTCCAGTGCTATTCAGGAACGCGGGCAGACCATTCTGTTCTTGAATTTGCGCGGCTATTCGCCGGTAGTGTGGTGTCGCACGTGTGGTGCGGGAGTGAAGTGCCCGGCCTGCGATATTACTCTGACGTGGCATCGCGATCGCCGGGCGGTGGTGTGTCACAGCTGCGGCTGGACGTCCGATCCGCCGCTGGCCTGTCCGGCCTGTCAGAGTGCAGCCGTGCGATATCTTGGCGCAGGGACTCAGAAGCTGGATGAAGAAGTGCGGGGCCTGTTCCCTCAGGCGCGAGTACTGCGCATGGACAGTGATTCGATGAACAGGCCGGGAAGCCATGACGAGGCTCTGGGGCAGTTTCGTCGCGGCGAGGTCGATATTCTGCTCGGGACTCAGATGATTGCCAAGGGGCTCGATTTTCCCAATGTGACATTAGTCGGTGTGGTGGATGCGGACACGATGCTGCGGCAGCCGGACATCAGAGCGGCAGAGCGAACATTTCAGCTGATTGCCCAGGTAGCCGGGCGTACCGGACGTGGTGAACGCAGTGGGCGGGTACTGGTACAGACCACCTGTCCGGACGATCCTGCGGTGCGGTTTGCGGCGAAACACGACTATATCGGCTTCGCGGGTCACGAGCTGGCGGAGCGGCGAGACACGAAGGCACCGCCGTTTTCGTGTGCCGCGCGAGTGATTTTTCGGGGCCTCGATGAGCGTCGGACTCGAGAAGCCGCAATCGCGGTGGCGGAGCGACTGCGTGCGGCCTGCCGCGGGGAACTGCAGTCAGTACGAGTGCTGGGAGCAGCTCCTGCACCAATCATTCGACTCCGAAACTTCTGGCGGTTTCACCTGCAGATCTGTGCCGGCACAACAGAACAGGTGCGGGCACTTTGGCAGGCGGTTGAGCCAACGCTGGAACTGCCCGAGGACGTCGAGTTTGCGGTGGATGTGGACCCGATTAACAGCCGTTAGGAATAGGCGAAAGTGGTGATGAGCAGGCAGCGGAGGGCGGGCAGATGACAGAAGGGGCAACCGACGCTGTGGCGAAAGCATGGTCGGCCGAAGAATTTGGTGCAGCGGCGGCGGAGTGGCAGCGTTTGCTGACGGACCATCTGCGCGATGTCATGGCAGGCCGAACGAAGGTCTTGAACTGGTCAGAGCCACAGCCATTGATGCAGGCGGCCGACGCGTGGCTGGAGCGACCGCTGGCGGCTGGCCCCGAAGGAGTTGCCGGGGGCATGCGGCTGCTGCTGCAGCAGATGCTGTCGGCCGGCCAGAACCTGCATCACCCGCACTACATCGGCCATCAGGTTCCGGCCGCATCACCGCTGGCCGGCTTGCTGGATGGTGCAGCAGCGGTGACGAATCAGGTGATGGCGATCTACGAAATGGGACCGTGGGCGACGGCAGTGGAAAACGCGCTGATCGGTCGCATGTGCAGCCTGACGGGCTGGCCGGCCCAGTCCAGTTCGGGAATCCTGACGCACGGTGGTTCTCTCGCCAATCTGACAGCACTGCTGACTGCTCGCAATATCGCGTTGCCACAGTCGTGGCGGGACGGCGTACCGTCAGGGGCAACGATGGTGGCCAATGCGGACGTGCATTATTGCGTCACTCGTGCGGCCGGGATTCTGGGGCTGGGCGCGGCAGCGGTGCAGCGGGTCGCATTGGATGCACGTCGCCGCATGGATGTGCAGCAGCTGGACGACCTGCTGACCAGACTGCGGCGTGAAAAGCGGCCTGTGATTGCAGTTTCGGCCTGCGCCGGAGCGACTCCGACAGGGGCCATCGATGACCTCGCAGCGGTGGCAGAAGTTTGCGAACGACACGCCGTATGGCTGCATGTGGATGCTGCACACGGCGGATCGCTGCTGTTCAGCCGCCGTTATCGTGATCGTCTGGCCGGGATCGAACGGTCGGACAGTGTGGTCTGGGATGCTCACAAAATGCTGTTTGTACCGGCATTGTGTACAGCCGTGCTGTATCGACGGCGGGAGCTGCGGTTTGAGACCTTCCAGCAGGACGCCCCCTATCTGTTTGATCCGTCAGCTCCCGGAATGGCTGATGTGGACGTCGGCATGCGAACAGTGGAGTGTACCAAGCGAGCTACGGGCTTTGGGCTGTGGGGCTTGTGGGCCCTGTTTGGTGCCGAGCTGTTTGAGCAACTGGTGGACAGCATGCTGCAGCTGACCAGACGATTCTGGGAGCTGCTGAATTCCGAGCCCGATTTTCAGACTTTGCACCAGCCTGACTGCAATATTCTGGCATTCAGGTATCTGCCGCCGGAGGTGCTTCAGCTGCCGCTGGCTGAGCAGAATCGGTTTCAGCGGGAATTGCGAACTCAGCTTATCCGCGAGGGCAGTTTTTACATTGTCCAGACGACGCTGGACGGCCTCGCAGCGCTGAGAACGACGGTGATCAATCCGCTGACGACCGAGCAGGACCTGCGGGGACTGCTGACAGCGATACGCCAGTGCGGTCGTCGCATGTGGACTCTGTGAACTGGTCGGAAAAGTCTGCCGGTTCCTAATTTCTCAGTTACAGGTTCGGTGATAATTGCGCGATTCCTTGGCGGAAACCTTCTTGCCAGTCAGGCAAAGGCAGTGCAGAATTCGGTAGATACAAATTGCTCTTGCCGGGCCTCTGCAACAAATCGGGGATGCGCACAATGACCGGCCAACGAAAACGCTTGCTGGTGTTTGGACGCGGATCTGAATCGATTCCGCATTTCGCGCTCACGGACGACGCTGTAGACGTCGTCCGTGCCGGTGACGTTCACGTTCCGGATGCGGTGGCCGATTACGTGCTGGTTGCCGGCTGTGAACCGCAGCAACTGTCTGACGTACAGGTCGGTGCTCTGGGCGTGTTCCACGCACTGCCGGATGCCGTTGTGTTGCTTGATGATGCACTGACGATACTGTGGCACAACCAGACCTTCCAGACGATTCTGCAGTGCGAACCGGAGGTGCGGCTGACCGGTTGTCCGCTGCAGGACGTGATTGCTCCTGTGGACGGCACCGATCTGACTCGCGTTGCCATGCCGGCGAACGGCGGTGCGACGGAACTGCAGGTGCGGCGTGAAAATCGCACCGTACTGTCTTTGCGATTGTCGCGTCGACCGATCAATCTGGGTGATGGCAAGCAGTCTGCTGTGATCCTGACTGTGCGTGATGTAACGACTCTGATCCACGAAAAGCAGAAACAGGATGCCATCTATCGCGCCGGTCTCGAACTCGGCAATCTGTCGCCGGATGAAGTGACCGGCATGACGCCGGACGAGCGAGTCGCAATTCTGAAGGAACAGATTCTTCAGCTGACTCAGGAGGTTCTGGGGTATGACCGCTTCGAAATCCGACTGCTGAACACCGAAACCAACGAACTGCAGCCGCTGCTGGAATTCGGCATGGCTCCTGAGGCTGCCAGTCGGCAGCTGTATGCCGAAGCCACGGGTAACGGAGTCACTGGATTCGTCGCGTGGAGCAAACGCAGCTATCTGTGCGTCGATACCAAATCCGACAAGCTGTACCTCTGCGGCGCCGCAGATGCTCGCAGCTCACTCACGGTCCCGCTGATGATTCGGGATGTGCTGCTCGGTACCTTCAATGTCGAAGGTCCGGGCACGAAATCGTTCAGCGAAAAGGACCTTGAGTTTTTGGTTTTGTTTGGTCGCGTCGTCGCCAGCTCGCTGAATCAGTTGCAGCTGCTGGAAGCCGAGAAGGCCACTGTCACCAACGAGAATGCCGACCGACTGCGGCGTGAGGTCGCCGAGCCTTCAGACGAGATTCTGAAGGCTGCAACGTGGATTCTGGATCGTTATGTCGGACATGACCCGGATCTGGCCGATCGCCTCGACATGATCACCCGCAAAGTTCGCAAGATTCGGATGGATGTAGGTGCCGTTGTGGGTCTCGACACCACCCCGGGGCTCAGCCACCCGACCACTCCGCGTCCGCCCCGATCCGCTCTGCGCAACCGTCGCGTCCTCGTCACCGACGAAGACGCCAGAACTCGCGAAGAAGCTCATACGCTGCTGGAGCAAATGGGTTGCGAAGTAGACGCCGTCACGACCGCCGGCGAAGCCTGTTCCATGCTGCGAAATCACGCCTACGATGTCGTGTTGATCGATATTCGGCTCAGTGATGCAAACGGCTACGAATGTTTTCGGCGACTGCGGGAAATCAACACAGCTGTCCCGATCATCATGATGACCAGTTTCGGCTATGACTCGACACACTCGATCGTCAAAGCACGACAGGAAGGCCTGCGAGCCGTGTTGTACAAGCCCTTCCGCCGCGCGCAGATGCTGGATGAGATTGAAAAAACAGTCGCCTCGCAGGCTCGCTGACGCCCGCAGTGCGGGTATTCCTCGCCATGCATCCGTATTGTCCCTAAATTGTGTGTTTTGACTGCCGTTTCTCGGGCGTCCGGTGCAGCGAGGCAATAAAACGTCTGTTTTGCTGCCTCAGGCTCTGTACAGCCCCTCGGCAACTTTGTCGGTGGCAGCATTTCCTGAACGATGACTTCCCTCTGACTGCTCCGCGAATGCCTCACGATTCTTCGCACTCCCCCCTCATGCTGCCGCACTGGCTGCCGCAGTTGACCTCTCGTTTTTGCTCAGCCTTTGTGGATCATCCCGATGCCGCCTCAATTGGCTGTCACCAGTTTTTTGATGAAGAGCTGCAGGTCTGGGAAATCACACTCTTCCTGGGCCGGCTGGAAATCATTGGGGGAGCCCACGATGGAGAAAGTTTCAGTGCAGGCTTCAGCCTGGACGTGACCTCACTGGCTGCAGAATTTGATCATTCGCCAGAGATTCGCTGGTGCGGAGCTGCACAACAAAAATCAGATGATCTGGGCGCCCATCTGTCTCTCGAGGGCCTTTGGCGCGGACGCAGAATCTGGCTGCGAATTCTGTCCCAGCCACCTGCGCACCTTGGGGCCGGCAGCCAGCTGTTGGCGGCAACCGGCGAGTTTCGCAGTCTGTGGTGAACCTACATCAGATTGTTGCGTTCACGCTCCAGCAGTCTGATCAGTTTTGCCAGCGAGTTCACTTCCAGCTTTTTCATGGCATTGGCTCGGTGCCGCTCAACTGTTTTGATGCTGATTCCCAGTCGGATGCCGATGCATTTGTTCGTCGATCCCTCGTAGACCAGATCGACAACTTCTTTTTCCCGGGGCGAAAGTCTTGTTGTATAGCGCTGCCCATGCGGCAGAACCGGAGGCAACTCCTGATCGTCGTCCTGCAGGCTGTCTAAAACCCCGAAACCCTCCTCAATAGCCAGCAGCAGGTCTTCACGCTGAAACGGCTTGTCCAAAACTGTAATCGCGCCCTGCTTCATGGCTTTCACCGCGATATCCACACGCGGATAACCAGTGATCATAATGACTCGAAAATCAATTCGCCGGGCAAGCAGCCGCGACTGCACCTCCAGCCCGCTGATCGGGATCATAAACTGATCCGTAATCACCATGCCTCGCGCCAGCACCGGAATCTGATCAACAAACTCCTGCGAGGACACATAACACCGGGTACAATACCCCTGCTCTGCCAGCGTCAGCCGCAGCATCTCCAGCAATGCCGGATCGTCATCGATCACATACACATGCCGCGGCCCTGTCGCCTCCGCGGCTGGCTTTGGCTGAGGCTGTTCCCCAGACTCAGACGCAGTCGACGGACAGTCCGAATGACTTTCGCAAGGAAACTCAGCCCCGGCCTCAGGGTAACCGTCAAAGTTCTGCTGAGAATCTGGCAACATACCCTTATCCTTGAGCTGTTAGGGGAAACGCGATTCAGTTTGGGATCAGTGCAGGGCTGTTTCAGTCAGGTGACATCTCATCACTGCTGAAAAAACAAATCAGGGCGTTTTCGTCGCAAAGTTTCATTTGCAAAGGCTGGTTCAGACCGGGTATCCCTACAAAAAGTTAAATCGAGAACCTGTGTTCATTCGACACACTGCCGCTACCAGTCGGATTCCACCCGTCAATGCTACGAAAATTGGGGGCACACCAGCGTTGGTATTTACCCGCAACCAGCTTCATGTTACGACAAAACTGCCTATCGACTCAACCGAGCGTGAGTCATGCATGTGGGTATTCCATACCAGGTTTTAAACCGTATGAGCTGATGTCCAAAACTCACCGCAAATGCTGCACTTAAGCATCAGGTACTGAACATGTTCACTCGTAAACGTGTTTTCCGTGCGAGCACTCGCAGCAATGGCCTTGGCAGTATTGTCGGCGTCACCCGGCATAATTCCTGCCTCGCACACTTTTACAACAAGCGCGCGGCCGCAGTTCCGAGTGCGACTTCCCGACGCAGACTCTCTATCGCTCCCGCTGCAGTCGCTCACGCACCAGCTCCGGCAAATACTTCATCGGCACGGAACCGTGATCCAGCACCGCTTCGTGATATCGCCCAAGGCTGAATGCAGCACCCCGCTCCCGCTGAATTTCCTGACGCAGACGGTAATGTGCCATCCGCCCCGTAAAGTAGGTGCTCAGCTGCGTCGAACTCTGCTTCGCGCGAATCACCTTCAGCCGCGCTTCACCCTCGGACTGATAAGCCTGCACTGTCAGAAGTTCCATCGCCTGCTCGTCCGTCATCTCGGTACAGTGCATGCGGTGATCAAGAATCGCGTTCACTACTGCTCGCAGGTAAAACTTCAGCTGATTCAGACGCAGTTGCAGACTGCCCGCACCATACCCCTGATCCAGCATCATCTGCTCTGTATAGACGGCCCAGCCTTCAATAAACACACCGGACTGCAGCACCCGACGAATCAGCGACGGACAGCGATTGGAATACTCCAGCTGCACATAATGCCCCGGATACGCTTCGTGGATCGTCAGAATCTGCAGCATGTGCGAATTATACTCTTCCAGAAAACTGCGGACTCGCTCTGAACCCCAGTCAGCCGGCGGCGGACTGACCGCATACGAACTGATGCCACCGGGATCAAGCGGCAGGGCCGGATCCAGATAAGCCAGCGAATTCCCGCGACGGAATTCCGGCATCTCAATCACCTGACAGCGATCCGGATCCGGCAGTCGCAGAATGTCCTGCCGACGAATGAAGTCCTGAATCTGACCGACGGAAGAACGAGCATCAGCGACCAGCGTTTCCGGCGCTCCGTGCTCCTGACTGACTGCGGCGATGACCCTGGCCACTGTTTCACGCCGACCGGCCGCATCGTCCGGCGGCAAGACGGACTGCGGAAAATAATGGCTCCACAGCTGCCTTGAAACCACATACAGCTCGTCCTGCACGCGGAGGAATTCTGCTTCTGCATCCGTCAGCACCTGTCGGGCTGACACGCCGGCATTCAGCACCAGCTGCAGCTTTTCAGCAAACAGCTCGGGACCCAGACGCCAGTTTCCATTGGCCCGCAGCCGACGACTGTCCTCCAGAAACGTCTGATGCTCACGCAGTGACTTCAGGGCCAAAGCCGCGGCCGCACGCAGCTCCTCCTGCAGGGCCGAGCCGCCGATCAGTTCGTAAATCCCCTTCTCATAAAATCCTATCGCTCCGCGGTTCTGCAGAATCGCCGTCTCCAGAATCGTCGGCGGTGAATCCCGCAATGTCTCGCGGGCTATCTGCACTATTCGAGGAATCTGGCGGATGCGAGCAATTGCATTGCGGACGTTCGTCTCCTGCGGCAGTGTCGACTGCACCAGCAGTGAGTACACACTGTCACTGACGTAGCTGCCGTAGGTACGAGGATCCTCTTCGAATGGGCGAGTGTTCTCGGCCAGCCAGATACTGCGCACCAGCTCGTCACGCAGAATCTCGTAATCCACCTGCCCGCTGCGAGTCAGTTGCTGCCGCGGAATCTGCTGCTCCAGGCGCTGCAGCTGACTGCGGTAATGCTGCAGCCAGCGCTGCCGAGCTTCCGCAGAGATGTCGTCCAGCTGATCGTCGAAGCGATGGTCGCCCAGCATCGTCGCTTCCAGCGGACGCATCCGGAAACACTCCTCCAGATGGTTTTTGAAGAATGCTTCCAGCTGCTGATCGGCCGTCTGCGCGTGCAGCGTTGAGATTGACGCAGCACTGAACAGCAAAACCAGACAGCACGACCAGACCAGCTTCATCGGAATTCTCCGGGGACTTTCAACGCACTGCCACGGCACTGTCAGAACAGCACCAGCACAGCCAGCAGAATATTGAACAGATTGAACAGGAAATGCACCAGCACGCAGGTCAGATAGTTGCCCCGCCGCTGCCACGTGTAACAGAGCCCGGCCGTCAGCGGGATCAGCGCGATACAGTCGGGAAAGCCGTGAGCCAGCGTGAACATCGTCGACGACAGCAAAATGCCCAGCCGCGGCAGTCCCACCTGCTGCAGACCACCCAGCAGCACCACTCGAAACTGCAGCTCTTCAGCAATCGGCGCCACCACCACCGCCGTGAACACTATCAGCAGCAGCAGCAGGGGGCCCGTTTCGGAATCCAGAATTTCCAGCAGCGGATTGCGATCCGGCACAGCGCCAGTCAGCTGAGTAATCACCAGCACCAGCAGAAATCTGAGCAGCATGGATGGCAGGACAACCGCCAGAAACACCTGCAGTGCACAGCGGATCTCAGTCAGCACGTGCAGTGGTTCGGCTGCCGGTTCGCTGACCGCAGCTGGTGCCGCAGCGACCACAGCGAAATCCAGATCACCCCAGCCAGACAACTCGTGCACACCCGCCGGCACATCAGAGTACTCAGCCAGCGCAGCGTCGGCTGCCTGCTGCTGCTGTTTCCTGCGAGTCTGTCGCCAGACAACCAGACCCAGTGCCAGCACCAGCACCGCATTGAACAGAATTCCCTGCAGCACCATCTGCACCTGACGCCGCTGCAGTTCCGCCGGGGATGGCTGCAGGTCCACTGCGGCAGCATCGCCGGTCACGTCCGCGGAATCCGCAGGGGCCTCGGCATTGACCGGGGCGGTTTCGACCGGGGCGGTTTCGGCGGTATCAGGATCAGCCGTCAGCTGCTCTATGCTGACCGTCAAAGCCAGAATGGCCATCTGCAGTGTCAGCACAGCAGTACACAGCAGAGCCATCGGCGGCGTCTGCAGGGGCAGCCGGCGAGCCAGAGGCAGCGGGTGCTGGCCGTGATACAGACTCAGCAGCCACGAGACGCCGGTTCCGAAACTGGCGGCGATGGTCAGGAACAGCAGCAGACCGGCCACGGTCATCGCCGGCGTCAATTCGATCTCAGGAGCAGCCTGAACAGCCAGCATCACCTGAAAAATGTTGCCCACAGTTCACGCACCCCTGACTCTGTATGATCCGAACACTCTGCAGGAAGTTTGGCGAGGATCGCGGGAATCCCCCGCAAATGCTCGACCTTTAACCCCGGCATCGACTAGCATCTGAAGTCACGTATCAAACAGTGGAGCAGCGAACTTGTCGACCATTCTGGACGAAATCATCGCCCGAAAGATTCAGGAAGTGGACCAGGCGCGGCAGCGCGTGCCCTTCAGCCAGCTGGAAACGCGTCTTGGTACCGCACCGGCACCACGCGGATTTCTCGCAGCACTGCGGCAGGCCCGGGCCCCGGCGCTGATCGCCGAAGTCAAGAAGGCATCGCCTTCCGCCGGACTGATCCGAGCCAATTTTGACCCGGTCAGCATTGCCCTGCAGTACCAGTCGGCCGGTGCCGCCTGTCTCAGCGTGCTGACCGACGAACACTACTTCCAGGGACACCTCGATTACCTCGCAGCTATCCGGCAGGCCGTTGCTGTGCCGGTGATGCGGAAGGAATTCATCATCGATCGGTACCAGATCGCTGAAGCTCGCGCTGTGGGGGCTGACTGCGTGCTGCTGATTGCCGAATGCCTCGATGACGCACAGCTGCACGACCTGTACGGCTATGCTCGCAGCCTGGGCATGGACGTACTGATCGAACTGTACGATCTTCCCAACGTCAGCCGCGTGCTGGCAACAGGAACGCAGCTGCTGGGCATCAACAATCGCGACCTGCGAACATTTGTCACGTCACTGGAACACACCTTCACACTGCAGCGACAGATTCCGGCGGACGTCCTGCTGGTCAGCGAAAGCGGCATTGCCACGGCCGCGGATATGCAGCGACTGCGATCAGCCGCCGTCGGCGCCGTGCTGGTCGGTGAATCACTGATGCGACAGCCCGACATCGGCGTCGCCGTACGCAACCTGCTAAGCGAAGCAGACCAGACCACGACCTGATTCGCCCGGAACGGTGCCCTCGCGACTGTTTGCCTCACGCGAAGCCGCGAAAGGAAACTGCACTCCGGGCTTTTGAACCGCTCATGAACGCTCATGGACGCTGATCTGAACGCCTGCCTGAAGGCCCCCTCCCGTTCCAGCCCGAGCACTGCCCTTCGGCCCCTATCAGCCCGAGCACACCCCTCCGGCCCGCCTCCGCCCAGCACTGCGGCTCAGCAGGAGCTTCGCCCGCCCGGAGGCACGCTTTGGCAAAAAGGCAGGAACGCCCGGGGAAGGCTCGGTGGGATTTCCGTCACTGCGGGATGCGGTCTCAGGGCCGACGCGTTTGCTGGTCCCGCATACATTTTCCGCTGGGGCCAAACGAACGCGTACCACGGTCAGGCGTTCATGCAGGGACCGGAGGATGAAGGGTGGTATGACAGGGCGCGGGCTTAAATGTCAAACTCGCGCGTCGGGCTGCGCCCGGCGCTGGTGCTGGGACAATCGCAGGAATCGCAAAAACACAAATCGCAGGAATCGCATCAGAGTAACAGAGGACAGAGTGCAGAGGCTCAGAGCACCCAAAGTCCGAATCGCAGCGGAAGGACTCGGGAAAATAAACTACTCCAACACCAAACGAAATCCGTCGTAGCGGGTACGGCTCTCCGGAGTGTAGAGGTTGCGGAAAGCACAACGAACGTAGAACGGCCCGTTGCTCCAGGAGCCGCCACGCAACACGCGAAAAGACCCTGAGTCTGGACCGCGAGGGTCCGTGAGCGGGGTGGATGGGTAATCGGCATACCAGTCGCTGCACCATTCCCAGACATTGCCGTGCATGTCGTGCAGACCAAACGGGTTCGGCAGCTTCTGCGCCACCCGGTGCGGGTATTTCTCATCGATGTCCCATGCGTTCCCATAAAACCAAGCATACTTCCCCAGCTCCGCATCATCGTTCCCAAAACTAAACGCCGTTTTCGTCCCGCCGCGGCAGGCGTATTCCCACTCGGCTTCCGTCGGCAGTCGGTACACCTTACCCTCCATCGCACTCAGCTTTTTACAGAACTCCACTGCGTCGTCCCAGCTGACGTAAACGGCCGGGTAGTCGTCCCCTTCCCGAACATACTCCTTTCCTTTCCATGGTTCCGTACCCATGACCTTCTTCCACTGTCCCTGAGTCACCTCGGTGCGGCCCATGTAAAACGGTTTCGTCAGCGTCACCGGATGCTGGTTTTCGTCGTCACTGCGGCCTTTCTCGCTGGCCGGCGAGCCCATCGTGAACGTTCCGGCCGGGATCAGCACCAGCTTCATCCCGATCGTATTGACGACCTCTTTAGGCTGGCCACCAGTTGCCGCTTCCGGCGGCTGTTCTTCAGCAGGCGAACCCTGCTGCGAATCAACCTGCTGCTCCACAACAGGACCGGCACAACCAACCGTCAGAGCAACAGACAACAGCGGCCAGAAATTCCGCATGGTCAGCTCCGGAAACAAATCAGCACCTGTGCAAAACCCGAACGAAAAGCCCACTCGATAAGTATCACCGATTCGTCGGCAGTCAGTCAATCGAGCCACCCGCGTGGCCCTGTTAAATCCTGCAACCATGTTCACATTACCATCACCCTGCAGTCAGATGTCGTTGTTGCCAAAACTGCTGCGGGGTCCGGACGGATGATGGCGCGTGGCGCTCTGAGAGTCCGAGAGGGGCGAAAGTTTCAATGGGGGAATTCTGTGCGCTCCATTTGCCGCCGGCCCCAACCCCGCTCCGCTCCGTCTCTACGTGTCTCTGCGGTTCTGTAAGAAAATCCCCCCCGCGGCGAAGGTTACTGTTTGTCTTTCAAGGAGTCACTGAGAAAGACTCACGGCAAACCTTCACTCGGCAAGACGCACCGGATGCTCCCCTCGTAATCGTGCTCGTAATCGAAAAACCACCCCGGCAGCCGATCGCACTCTCGCAGACTACTGTCGGCGGCACGCCGCCGGGCCCCTCCATCAGCGTTAATAAGCGTTCATGAGCGGTTCAGAAAAACCGCCCGCGCAGATCTCGGGCTGGAAAGCCCGAGCTACATGAAGGGGCGGTTGATTGGCCGAGCAAAATGCGGCGCCATTTGCGGTGGTGCTGCCGCCCTGGTGGACAGCTGCCCCGCTGCCCGGTAGTCTGTTCTCAGCAGCAGCCAGTTTCCGCAGCAGTCCTAAGGGGGCCCGAGGCTATGGCAGAGAACCCCAAAGCAGCCACGCTCTTCGTCAGCGCCACCACCAAGAGCCTGAAATCCTGCCGCATCGCCGCGGCCGAAAAACTGTGCCAGATGGGGCACACGGTCATCGCAGATCCTGCCGCGTCGGGACACAGCACCACATAACCCTCCCGCACCAGTGACACTACCGTCATAGGCATTGCACCAAAATTCGGCTACCGCACCCCCGCCGGCTCGTCCTTGCCCACGTCGCACTGGCCCGCATGCTGATGCCAGACACAAATTCCGGACGCTGGTGAAGCGGCTGTCACGCCGGCCGGGATCAGCAGCCACGCCCCTGCTCGCTGCGTCGGCTGCAGCTGATACGTCACATACCGCCGCCGAAATCCCGCCAGCTGCTCCGTCCGCTCCACCCGCTCACACAGCGGACCAAAATTCGGCCACTCGCCCCCCAGACACCGCTGCTGCTGCCGCGATTGGTCTGTCACAACGCTGTCAGCACCACTGACCGCAGGACTCTGCATAAGGACCGTCCTCCTGAACGAATTTAGTGGTCAGTTGTCAGCGGTCAGCCGTCCACTGTCCAGTGATCACTGATCACTGGACACTACCCTCGCAGTTGCATTTTTTGCCGCGGGGGGTGAGACTTGCCGGGACTCGAATCACCGTTATTCAACCGGAACTGATGTTTTATGTCCAGGCTGCCACTCGAACGTGAAGAATACATCGAACAGGAATACTTCTTTCGGGTTTACCGCGAACGATTGCTGGAAAGCGTTCCTTCTCAGGAAATTCTGCAGACGATTCATGAAGAGCTGCTGGCGACGACGCGTTTGCCGATGGCGATCGATTTCCTGCGGGCTGAGATTCTGCATCACGGCCGGATCAGCGGCGCGATGGCTCGGCTGGCCCACTATTTTGCTCCGTTCCAGGCCTTTGTGATTCGCTGCAGTGAGGATGACGAGTCGCGTTTTGAGCAGCTGACGGCCTTGCGGATTCTGGAACTGGAGGCGCGGTATCGGGGCAGTAGTCCGGGCATGGCGGGGCTGTTTATCTATCAGCTGGAATGCATTGCGCGGAACCGTCTGGGGTATGCGGACGGGCTGAAGGCGATGTCTGAGGATCCGCTGTATGGGGATGACTGGCGACGCTGGATTCTGCGGCTGCAGTCTGAGCTGGGCACTCTGGAGCTGGCGGAGATGGTATTTCGGGTGTCCGAACACTTTTATTCTCGCCGCGCCGCCGGCCGCAGCAAATCGGCGGACGGTGAACGTGGTCTGGTGCTGTTTGGTGAGCAGGAGGGCCGGATTGCTCGCGCCAACATCGGCCGTGATCCGTTGTATCTGTTTGCGGCTCTGCAGCGTCATCTGGGTTATCCGTCGGTGCCAAAATCTGTGGTCAGTGATGAATCTGAGCGTTTGCCGAAGGGTCTGGAGGCGCGGCTGCAGAAGATGGAGCAGAAGCTGAAGATTCTGGAAGCGGAAACGAAGGGCGGGCTGGACCTGAGTCGGTTTTACAAGCCCGGTGAGCAGCCGGGGGATGGGTGAGGGCTCAGTGGGGAGGCTTACGCTAAGTCGTGAAGGGTAACGCATGAGGCGGGCCTTGAATCTGTGTTGAGTAGATTAGCTGGCGGTTTTTGAGCAACGAATTGACACGAATGTGGCTGAAGACGGGGCGAGTCGTTCATCGTGCTCGTACTCGACTTTGAATTCTTTGCAGAGTTCTGCCGATACGGGTGTTGTCGGCGGCAATCGAGTACGAGTTGGGGGCGAGGGGAGGATTGTTGGCAGGCTGGCGGTGATGTTGGGAGTGAGACGTACCCCCTCACCCCCAACCCGTCTCCGCCGTTTCTCGGGGGTGAGGGGAGGAATTAGTGACCAGTGACTAGTGGTCTGACAACGGATCACTGATCACTCCAGCGGAATTCCTCGATTTCAACTGGTTTTGCCTGTTCCCAGTCAATCCCTTTTGGGATGATAAAGGAATTCTGTCGTCCGTTTCCCGATTCAGTTCCGTCACCGGCGTGTTTCACCGGAGTTTTCTATGTCGTCAAGGGCACAACTGTTGCCGGTTTTGGCCGCGATGCTGATGGTGACTGTGCTGACGGGCTGTCCGGCGGGGCCGACTTCCGGTATGTCGCTGGAAGCAGCGCCTGATGGCGACATTGAAATACTGGCGATTGATCAGGACGGCGGCATCGCGCATCAGCCCGGTCGTTTTCTGCAGTCCGTAAAACGCTCGGATGCAAAGCTGGTGCTGGTGGACTGCTGGGCGTCTTGGTGCGGTCCCTGTCGCGCCTTGGCGCCGATTCTTGAGGACATCAAGCGGGAACGCGGCGATGAGATCGAAGTGGTGAAGGTGGATGTTGATGCAAATCCTGAGATCGCCAGGTTTCTGAATGCATCTTCGATCCCTGACGTGCGGATCTACCGCGAGGGAGTGCAGGTGTATGATTTTGTGGGTCTGATGCCGAAGGCGGAGATTGATTCTATTCTGAAGTCGCTGAAGTAAGCGGGATTCTGGCCATGCGCAGGCGTGGTGGATGGTTCTGGCTGTCGCGGCCGGGTCGGCGGGCGGTGCTGTGGCGGCTGGCTGCTGTGCTGCTGGGTTGTGTGCCGCTGCTGCTGGCTGAAGCGGGCTGTCGACTGCTGGGTCTGGGTGTTGCGTCTGAGTCTGATCCGTTCGTTGGTTTTGCGGGCAGTCGTCCGCTGTTTGAGCTGTCTGAGGATGGTGCGGAGTATCGAATTTCGCCGGCGCGGCTGAATTTTTTCCGCCCGGCAAAATTTGCGGCTCAGAAGCCCCCCGGGACAAGTCGCATCTTCATACTTGGCGGATCGACTGTGCAGGGACATCCGTTTGCGACGGAGACGGCATTTCCGCGGTTGCTGCAGTGTTGTCTGGAGCGGCTGGATCCGCAGCGGCGGTGGGAGGTGATCAATTGCGGCGGTGTGTCGTATGCATCGTATCGGCTGCTGCCGGTGCTGCAGGAGGTGTTGCAGTATGAGCCTGACGTGTGTGTATTTTGCGAGGGTCAGAACGAGTTTCTGGAGGACATCACGTATGGCTCGTGGCGGGGCCTGACTGAGAGTATCGGTCCGCTGCTGAGTCTGCTGCTGCGTCTGCAGTGTGTACGGGCGGCGACCGGGCTGACGAGTGCTGCTGCTGCGGCGGAGCAGCGACCGCTGCTGCCGGCCGAAGTGCTGACGCGACTGGACCAGTCCGACGGTCTGGCTCGATTTCACCGCGACGATCGCCATGCATTGCAGGTGGAGCAGCATTTTCAGCACAGTTTGGAGCGGATGGTGCGGCTGTGTGGTGCGCGGGGAGTGCCGCTGGTGCTGGTGCAGCCGCCGGTGAATCTGGCCGATTGTGCTCCTTTCAAGACCCAGTTTTCTGTCTCTGCCGGGCAGCAGGCGGAGGTGCTGGAACTGTTGCAGCGGGCTCGAGCAGCGGCAGTGTCGGATCGTGCTGCGGCGTTGCGGCTGGCGGAGCAGGCGGTGCGGCTGGACAACCGTTGTGCATTGGCGTGGTACGAGCTGGGTCAGCTGCAGCTGACGGGTGGTGATTTTGAGTCTGCGAAGCGGTCATTGCGGCGAGCGGCTGACGAGGATGTTTGTCCGCTGCGGATGACGTCGGGTCTGCAGGGGGTCTTGCAGCGGTTGGCTGCGGAGCGGGGTGTACTGTTTCTGAACGCGGACGAGCTGCTGGCGGGCCGGTGTCGGGGGGGGATTGTGAGCGAGCAGGTGCTGGTGGATCATGTGCATCCGTCATTTGGTGGTCATGAGGAGATTGCAGTGTCGCTGGCGGAGTTGTTTGAGTCTGAGGGTCTGGCGGGTCCGGCGGAGGTGGACTGGCAGTCAGCGGCGCGAGCTGACTGTCGGGCGGTGGTGCAGGGTTTGGATAATCAGTATTTTTTGCGTGGTCGACGGACGCTGCAGGCGTTGCGAAAGTGGGCGGCCGGGCGAGCACTTGAACCGGATCTGGTTGAGTGAGTGGTCAGTGGTCAGACGAGCCGCAGACGGGAGTCTGCGGATGAGATTGCTGCAGGTTGCGCTTGCCGTGGGTGTTGCGGTGGCGTTTCTCGTTTCAGCTTTCTCTGATCTGTATTCTATGAGAAGGATACCATGGTCGGATGGGTGGGCCGTTAGGGTGTTAGGCTCACGCGAAGCCTCGAAGCCTCGAAGCCTCGAAGCCTCGAAGCCGCGAAGGGAAACGCACGGGGGGCTTGAATCTGGTTTTCTGTGGTGTGCATTCGCTGGCGGTTTTTGATGCAGGGATTGATACGAATGAGGGTGGGAGTTTCGAAGCGTGCTCGTGCTCGAATTCTGCCCATGGTGGCTGGCGTTGTCAGTGGCATTCGAGTACGAGTACCGTCCGCGAGGGCGGACTGAGTACGAGTACGAAAAA
>Ga0208048_1000251_pt1 | contig 28388 bp, 25 predicted proteins | sample Malawi_45m_30L_FD_184163 | JGI IMG/M metagenome (GOLD analysis project Ga0208048, IMG submission 184163) | Freshwater microbial communities from Lake Malawi, Central Region, Malawi to study Microbial Dark Matter (Phase II) - Malawi_45m_30L... | ecosystem: Environmental > Aquatic > Freshwater >...
CTACGAGCGAATTTTCTCGTTATGTTAATTGCTGCAACGCTAACCTCTGCGTTACTCCATCAGTTATAAAACTCACGATGCAAAACGGGCATGCAATCCGCCATCTACGATCCAATCAGCTCCATTGACGAAACTTGCATCGTCGGAGAGTAAGAAGATGACCACCTTTGCAATCTCTATAGGTTGAGCAAAGCGTTTTAACGGTTGTGGATTCAGAGCGGCGGCGCGTTGCTCAGGCTCAACGGATTGGAACCAATTTTCAAGTATTGGCGTCAACGTGTAACCAGGTGAAACGGCATTTGTTCGAATGTTATGTTCGCCCTCATCTAGGGCGAGATTTCGAGTCAATCCGATGACCCCCGACTTCGCAGCTGCATAAGGAAAGAATTTTGGGTAGGTCATCCGCGCATGGATAGAGGCAATGTTAACGATTGCACCCTTTTTCGCTGACCGCATTGCGGGAAGAACACATCGAGCGGTATGCCAGACCGATTTGAGGTCGACATTAAAGAATCTATCCCACTCCTCCGTTGTCATCTCCACTGGGTCGACGTTGGAATTGACTCCAGCGTTATTGACCACGCCATTTACCATCCCATATTTAGCGACTATCTTCTGATGCGCCTCTTCCACGCTCTTCAAATCTCCAACATCGCATTGAACAAAATAAACCTCATGACCGTCATGTCGAAGTTGTTCCGCATAACTCTCGCCAGCGTCCACTTGAATATCACCGAAGCTAACTTTTGCTCCTGCAAGAGCTGCTTCTTTAACTATCGCAGCGCCAATACCCTGAGACCCTCCAGTGACAAATACATGCATATCCTTCAAGCGCATATCAGATCACTCCTAACGATGTGAGCTTCTCTTTTAATGCCGCATCGCTCGGTTCGGTTAAGTGGGTGCCATCATCGAAGACTATGACTGGAATCGAGCGCATTCCTCCATTGATTTCGATGACTTTCTCGGCTGCACTCTCATCTGCATCAACATCGATGATTGTGTAGGGCACATTCAATTCATTGAGTAATCGTTTTGATCGACGGCAATCGCCACACCAATCTGCGCTGTACATCGTAATCATCTGCACTTACCTCAAACTTTCTCCCGCAAGGTCAAGGAAATTCTCCAGCCCAAAAGTTAATCCCGGAACGTTTACTACTCTAGAGATGCCTAAAAGCACTCCCGGCATGAAACTCTGACGGTCAAGTGAATCGTGTCGAATGGTCAGGGTCTCCCCTACTCCCCCGAAGATCACCTCTTGATGTGCGACGAATCCACGTGCCCGAACCGAATGAATCGGCACGCCACCAACATTGGCACCGCGCGCACCAGCAAGGCCCTCTTTCGTGGCATCTGGCATCGGCGCGCTGTTAGCTTCGCGTCGAGCTTGCGCTATGAGTTCGGCAGTACGTTTTGCAGTTCCACTTGGCGCATCGACTTTATTCGGATGGTGTAATTCAACTATCTCTACTGATTCAAAGAGTGAAGCGGCTTTCTTTGCAAACTCCATCATCAAGATTGCGCCGAGCCCAAAGTTTGGAGCAATGAGCACTCCCACCGAAGGCTTCTTCGATAGCAGGGATCTGAGAGTTGCAATTCGAGTATCGTCAAAACCTGTTGTGCCCACTACTGCATCAATACCGTTGTTGATAACGAATTCTAAATTCCCCATCACAGCATCCGGAGTAGTGAAATCCACGATTACATCTGCTTTATTGGCAACGAGTGCTTCGAGTGAATCTCCAAGATCAAGAGCAGCGACTACTTCCATTCCTGCAGCGTTGTTAACTGCAGTGACAACTGTGCTTCCCATCTTGCCGCGCGCTCCGAGAACTCCCACTCTTATTACTTCTCTCATTTAGCCACCGCCGCTGCGAACTGTGCGCTCTTCTTGTACGGACCAACGATTGCGAGGGTCGGCTGCGCGGTAAAAATTTCTGCAGCCAATTGGCTAATAGCCTTGTGATCTACAGCTCGTACAGCCGAAAGAATCTCGTCCATACTCTTAATTTCACCATAAACCAACTCGCTCTTGCCGATTCGGACCATGCGCGAGCCGGTGTCCTCTTGTCCCAAGACTAGTGAGCCAGCAACCTGACCCTTTGCCCGCTCAAGCTCCTCGTTTGAGAGGCCAGCGGCAATGACATCACCGAGCACATCTCGGAATATCGCGGTGACCTCGTTGGCTTTCTCTGGGTTGCATCCGGCATAGAGCGAGAGGATTCCACCTCCTGCAAATTGTTGGATCGAGGCGTAAACCGAGTAGGCAAGACCCCGCTTTTCGCGAACCTCTTGAAATAGGCGCGAAGACATTCCCCCACCAAGTGCTGAGGTCAGCACAGAGAGCGCGAACCGACGTTCATCATTCCGATCTAGGGATGGAAAACCGAGGAGAATATTTGCCTGTTCACTCTTTCGGAAAATCAACCCAATCTCACCCATGCCGCGCGCACGTACTTTTGCTGTTGGTCGGAGCGCTGCGGGTTTCGCGGTGGAGTCGAGGAAATCTCCAAGAAGCGCAGTAACACGCTCTACGACTCGTTCGTGCTGGACATTTCCGGCAACCGCTATGACAAGATTCTCGGGAAGATACTTTTTCTTGTAATAAGAGTGGACCGATTTGCGGGACATATTCGTAATGGAATCAATGGTCCCTAAAATTGGACGACCAATTGGGCTATCTCCATAAAGCGTCTCAGCAAATAAATCATGTACTAAATCACTGGGATCATCATCACGCATCGCAATTTCTTCGAGGACTACGGTTCGCTCGGAATCGACATCCTCGCTTCGAATCACAGAATCACGAATCATGTCGCAGATAACTTCAGCTGCGATTGAGAAGTCGCTATCGATTACTCGAGCATAGAAACAGGTGTACTCCTTGCCCGTGAATGCATTCATCTCGCCACCAACAGCATCGACTGCGGCTGAAATATCTAACGCGGATCGAGTGTTGGTTCCCTTGAAGAGGAGATGTTCGAGGAAGTGTGAGGCGCCAGCAACGCTCGGGGACTCATCACGTGAACCAACATTGGCCCAAATGCCGAACGCGACGCTACGAACGGTGGATACCTCTTCCGTCACGATCCGAAGACCAGACGGAAGAGTTGTCCGCGAAAGCGTCATCTCGCTATTTACTCTGGCTTATCAGCTAAGACAGGCTCTAGAGAGAGCTTGCCCTTCTCATCGATCTCACCGATGACGACCTCAATCTGGTCGCCCACCTTCATGACATCCTCGATGTTCTCGATGCGCTTGCCACCGTGCATCTTGCGAATCTGCGAAACATGGAGCAAGCCATCTTTACCTGGGTAGAGAGTGATGAAGGCTCCGAAGTTAGCAATCTTCACAACAGTTCCGTTGTATCTCTCGCCGACAGAGGGAACGTGTGGATTAGCAATCGCCATCACGCGCGCCTTAGCCGCCTCAGCTGCAGCACCTTCGGTAGACCCGATATAGATGGTGCCGTCATCTTCGATCGAAATCTCAGCGCCAGTCTGGTCCTGAATCTCGTTGATTACTTTGCCCTTAGGTCCAATCACTGCACCGATCTGATCGGGATTGATCTTCACGGTAATGATTCGTGGAGCGAGCAAGCTCATCTCATCGGGGGTATCAATCGCGCTATTCATGATTCCAAGGATGGTCAATCGCGCTTCCTTTGCTTGCAGCAACGCACCAGCAAGAACTGATGCAGGAATGCCATCGAGTTTGGTATCCAGTTGCAATGCGGTGACAAATTCCTTTGTTCCTGCAACTTTGAAATCCATATCTCCAAAGGCATCTTCTGCGCCCAAGATATCGGTGATAGCGACATACTCGGTCTTGCCATCGACGTCATCTGAGATTAGACCCATTGCGATACCGGCAACTGGAGCCTTAAGGGGCACGCCAGCATTGAGTAGCGCCAAAGTGGATGCACAAACCGAGCCCATGGAGGTAGATCCATTGGAGCCGAATGCTTCAGAAACCTGGCGGATCGCATAAGGGAACTCTTCGCGAGTTGGAAGAACTGGCAGGAGCGCACGCTCAGCGAGTGCACCATGGCCAATCTCGCGACGCTTTGGCGAACCTACGCGCCCAGTCTCTCCCGTTGAATAAGGAGGGAAGTTGTAATTATGCATGTAACGCTTAGTTGTCTCTGGATTGAGAGTGTCGAGCTGCTGTTCCATCTTCAACATATTTAAAGTGGTGATTCCCATGATCTGGGTTTCGCCACGCTCAAAGAGGGCAGAACCATGGACCCGTGGCACAACCTCGACTTCAGCGGTGATCGGACGGATATCACGCGGACCACGACCATCGATACGAACCTTCTCGCGAAGAACTCGCTCACGTACCAATTTCTTTTGGAGAGAGCGGAAAGCAGATTTCACTTCCTTTTCGCGTCCTTCGAATTCAGTAGCAAGCGCTTCAAGTAATCCACTTTCAATCTCTTCGAGCTTTGCTTCGCGATCAGCTTTGGAGACGATAGTCAGCGCCTTGGCTGTCGTGTCTTTTACCTTCGCAGCAACTGCCTCAGCAGCGTCGCTCTGGTACTCGAGGAAGACCGGGAATTCTGCAGTTGGCTTCGCAGCAACTTTGGCAAGTTCGAGCTGAGCTTCGCAGAGCGTTTTAATGAATGGCTTTGCGGCATCAAGACCCGCACCGACAATCTCTTCGGTTGGCGCTTGAGCGCCACCCTTGATGAGATCAATTGTGTGTGTAGTTGCCTCTGCTTCGACCATCATGATGGCAACATCGTTGCCAGCAATCCGTCCTGCGACGACCATATCGAATACGGCACGCTCTAATTCAGAGTGGGTCGGGAATGCAACCCATTGACCGTCGATAAGTGCGATTCGCACGCCACCGATTGGGCCAGAGAATGGCAATCCTGCTAATTGAGTAGACATCGATGATGCGTTGATTGCCACTACGTCATATAGATGAGCGGGATTGAGCGAAAGAACGGTAACTACGATCTGAACTTCATTACGAAGTCCTTTGACGAATGATGGACGTAGCGGACGATCGATGAGTCGGCAGGTAAGGATCGCATCCTCACTTGGTCGACCTTCGCGTCGGAAGAATGAACCAGGAATGCGCCCAACTGCATACATGCGCTCTTCAACATCAACCGTTAAAGGGAAGAAATCGAATTGATCCTTTGGATTCTTGGATGCTGTTGTTGCAGAGAGCAGCATTGTGTCCTCATCAAGAGTGACCACTGCTGAACCTGCTGCTTGTCGAGCAATGCGTCCAGTCTCGAATCGAATGATTCGCTTTCCGAACTCTCCATTGTCAATGACTGCTTCTGATGAATGTACTTGTGTGTCGTGACCCGACATGGGTCGTCTCCATATCTCGCGAGCGTTGGCTATCTGCGATGGAGATCATCGATCGAAGCTGTCGGCATATATATCCGAGAGCCACTACCGAGGACCCCAACCTATAGAGCGTGAGTTCTCGCGCTTGTGTGTGTTTGTTATCGGCGCAGGCTGAGTCGATCAACAATCGAGCGATAGCGCTCGATATCAACCTTCTCCAGATACTGGAGTAAGCGGCGACGGCGTCCAACCAAAAGCAAAAGGCCACGGCGACCATGGTGGTCGTTGGCATTACTCTTCAAATGCTCTGTGAGGTCATTGATTCGTTGTGAGAGCATCGCAATCTGCGATTCAGGGCTGCCGGTATCCACGGCAGAGTTGCCGTAGGTGGAGATGATCTCCTTCTTCTTTGCCGGAGCTAACGCCATGTTCTCGTTCTCACTTTCGTCCTGATTGAGTGTCGTCTTCTTTTACTTACCCCAGATTGGGGGGCCCGTATCTCGGGCGCAATCCCTACCTGTCCGATGGCCTAGGCTACCAGCGGGCTCCCAATCAGCCCAATCAACCCAATGGGCCCGCTGCCCGCGCGACCAACTCCTTGGCCTGAGCGCAATCGGCTGCCATTTGAACCAAAAGCGGTTCGAGGGCGGGAAAGGCGATTGTGGGGCGAAGAAAGGAGAGAAATTCAATGGATGCCCGCTGGCCATACAAATCTAAATCATCGCGATCAAGGGCGTAAGCCTCTACTTGGCGAGGGCGCTCACCTGGGAAGGTAGGAGGGAAGGTGGGATTGGTGCCAACCGAAATGGCTGCTGGCAACCGATCGCGTTCAACATAGAGATAACCAGCATAAATTCCATCAGGTGGTATCGCCATTCCCGTCAACTGTTCCAAGTTCGCCGTGGGATAACCGATTTCACGACCACGCTTCGCACCATGGATAACTTCACCTTGCACGAAATGCGGTCGCCCAAGGAGCGAGTGCGCTAATTCCATCTCTGCTCTCGCAACATGGCCACGTATCCGCGTAGATGAGATGGGGCCATATTCATCGGCAAGCAACGGAACCGACACAGCATCAACATACTTTTTAATATCAGTGATAGTTCCGCTGGCTCGAGCACCAAACGAGAAATTCTCGCCGACCACAACATAAGCGGCATTGAGTACATCTAAAAGTATCTCCTCAATAAAAGCATTAGGAGAGAGCGCAGCAAATTCCTTGCTGAACGTGAGCACCTCAACATCTTCCGCTCCGTGCTTCTCCAACAACTCCACTCGGCTATGAATATTAAGTAGTAGCGCAGGCTGTTTCTCAGGAGCAAGAATTGCAGTGGGATGTGGATGAAAGGTGAGTGCGGTGACAGGAAGCGAGAGAGAGTGTGCGATTTCCCTAGCTCTGCCGAGTATCTTTTGATGCCCTCGGTGGACGCCATCGAAGATGCCAATCGCAACGACTGACTTACTCAATCCGCTCATGGCTCAATTCTACTAATCACCAAAATTGGTTGGGCTCGGCCATCTTTTTCTGCCAATAAGGCAATAAACCTGCCATCTGGGGTAAAACCAGCGCTCTTGCCATCTTTTTCACTGTGCAAATCGATGGATCGTCCATGGCTGACACTTGCCACCTCTTGCTCGTTGAGGTCGCGTCGGAGAAAGAGTCGGGAGATCGCCGAATCGATAGATAGTAATTGGGGGCTATGCCGGAGCTCTTCTATAGAAATCGCATCTGTTAGGGAAAAAGTTGAGACGTGGGTGCGGCGCAACGAAATCAAATGCCCCCCGGCTGAGAGCGCATCACCTAAATCTCTAGCAATCGATCGAATGTACGTGCCAGCAGAACACTCCACGCCGATTGTCACATCAATCAACTCGGGTCCATGAACTATCTCTTTTATCTCGATGGAGAATACCGATACTCGACGCTCTTGCAATTTCACTTCTTTTCCTGCACGCGCCAATTCATAAGCACGTTTACCGTCGACCTTGATTGCCGAATAGGTACTCGGGCGCTGATAGATCTCCCCCACTTGCTTTGCGAGCGCCTGACTAATCATCTCGTCAGATATTTCCTTCAGTTCAGATGGCTTGGAGCTGATGACTTCACCGGTTAGATCATCGGTGGTTGTTCTCGCCCCAAGACGAATAACCGCTTCATAACTTTTTCGTCCATCAGTGATGTATTGCAGTAGTCGAGTTCCATTGCCCACACCGAGCACCAAAACACCAGTAGCGAAGGGGTCTAACGTGCCGGCGTGGCCAACGCGCCGTTCGCCAAGTGATTTACGTGCAATCGCTACAACATCATGGCTAGTGAAGTCAGATTCCTTGTCTATAACTAAAAAACCAGACTTCATGTCAGCATCTTTTATTGCTTGGGCTTGCGATAAGGATCGCTCTCGCCTGCATAATCTGCGCCGGTTCGTTGAGCGTCCAGCTCTAAATCACGCGCAGCGCTCTTAGCCAATAAATTCTCTAGCGTTGCCGCACTCTCAGGAAGTGCATCAAGATGAAATTCGATTGTCGGTACCACTCGCAAGCCCAGTTCACGCCCCAATGAGGAACGAATTACTCCCTTGGCGCTTTCAAGTGCTGCAGCCGAATTCTTCCGCTCTTTTTCATCACCCAAGACAGTGTAGAAAATTGAGGCGTTCTGTAGATCTCCAGTGACACGTACATCAGTTATCGTTACAAAACCCAATCTAGGGTCTTTGATCTTGCCTTCGCAGGCGGCAGCGACAATCTCTTTGATTCGATCTGCAACCTTACGAGTACGAAATGAACGAGTGGCTCTGACCATTAGGCACGCTTCTTCTCGCGCAGCTCGTAAACCTCGATGATGTCACCGCTCTTGATGTCGTTGTAGGAACCCAATCCGATACCGCACTCGAAGCCCTCTTTCACTTCGGTGGCATCATCTTTGAATCGCTTCAACGAGGCGATGGTCAGATTGTTGCCATGAACTGTTCCCTCACGGAGGACTCGTGCCTTTGCATTACGTCGGATAAGTCCATCTTTGACCATTGAGCCAGCAATATTTCCGAATTTGCTCGACTTGAAGACCTCACGAACTTCGGCAGAGCCCAGAACGACCTCTTCGAACTCTGGCTTGAGTAGGCCCTTCAGCGCCTTCTCTACCTCTTCGATTGCCTCGTAAATCACTGAGTAGAAGCGAACTTCGACCCCTTCACGATCGGCGAATATCGCAGTTTGCGGCTCAGGTTTGACGTTAAATCCAATAACTACCGCTGAAGATGCTGATGCCAAGGTGATATCACTCTTTGTGATCGCACCTACGCCACGATGGATGACACGTAGATCTACCTCAGCCCCTACATCAAGTTGGACCAGCGCATCTTCGAGCGCTTCTACTGAACCAGCGACATCTCCCTTGATGATGAGGTTGAGCGTGGTGACCTTAGATTGCTCAAGGAAGTCTTCGAGAGAGACTTTCTTTCGCGCCTTAGCAAGCGCTGCATGACGCTCAACTGCCTGTCGCTTTTCAGCGATTTGGCGAGCTGTGCGATCTTCATCAGCAACGAGAAATGCATCACCAGCATCTGGCACTGAAGTGAATCCGAGCACTTGAACTGGACGTGAGGGGCCAGCTGCATCGACATTCTCACCATGCTCATCGAGCATTGCACGAACTCGACCAAACGCGCCACCAGCAACGATTGAATCTCCTACGTGAAGAGTTCCTCGTTGAACTAACACAGTTGCCACTGCGCCACGCCCTTTATCAAGATGGGCTTCAATTGCCACTCCACGCGCTTCACCTGCGGCGAGCGCACGAAGATCAATTGCTGCATCAGCGGTGAGCAAGATCGAATCGACAAGTTCCGTCAGTCCCTTGCCAGTCTTCGCTGAAACATCGACGAACAAAGTGGTGCCGCCGTACTCCTCTGTAATGAGGTTGTACTCAGTAAGTTGCTGCCTAATCTTCTGTGGATTAGCACCCTCTTTATCAATCTTATTTACTGCCACGACAATGGGGACATTCGCTGCTTGCGCATGGTTGAGCGCTTCAATCGTCTGTGGCATCACTCCATCGTCTGCAGCGACGACAAGCACTGCGATATCAGTGACTTTCGCGCCTCGAGCACGCATTGCGGTGAATGCTTCGTGGCCCGGGGTATCAATAAAGGTAATAGCGCGTTCGAGACCATCATGCTCGCGATGGATTTGATAGGCGCCAATATGCTGCGTGATTCCACCTGCTTCGCCTTTTGCCACTTCGCTCTTACGAAGCGCATCAAGGAGAAGAGTCTTTCCATGATCGACATGTCCCATTACCGTGACTACAGGTGGTCGTGAAGTTAGTTGCTCTTCATCAATTCCAGATAATTCAGCATCAAGGTCAATATCGAAATCCTCTAGCAACTCACGATCTTCATCTTCTGGGCTGACGATTTGAATGTCATACCCCAGTTCAGATCCGAGAATGGCGAAGGTGTCATCGTCAACCGATTGCGTGGCTGTAACCATCTCACCAAGATGGAAGAGCGCAGAGACGAGCGCTGCGGCATCGGCATTGATCTTCTCGGCAAAGTCCATCAACGTTGCGCCGCGACGCATCCGAATTACTGTTGTGCCATCACCACGTGGAATGACAGCGCCACCAAGAGTAGGTGCGCGTAAATTATCGATCTCTTCACGACGAGTCTTTCGTGATTTCTGTTGGCGATTGGTCTTGCCACCTTTTCCACCGCGACCAAATGCGCCGCGTGTTTGACCAGGACCGCCACCTCGTGAACCAGGACCACCGGGGCCGCCTGGGCCACCTGGGCCGCCTGGGCCACCTGTGCCACCGGGGCGTGGGCTACCAAAAGTACTTCCACTTCGCTGCGGAGCACCGCCGTAATTACCACCACCTGCGCCACCGGGGCGTGGAGCTCCATCACGGGGCGGGAAAGGTCGGCCACTAGGAACTGAACCAGGTCGTTGTCCAAATCCAGGACGCGCTCCTGGTTGTCCAGGGCGAATAGGTGCACCAGGGCCTGCTGGTCGTGGACCACCTGGACGGCCGCCATCAGATGGCATAAAGGGATTATTTCCACCGCGACTTGGTCGCGGCGCCGCTGGTCGCGGACCACCAGGAGATCCAAATGGATTATTTCCTGGGCGAGCTTGTGCAGGCTTGGGAATGTTTGTCGGTGGGTTAGTTGGAAAATTTGTTGGCGCATTACTCGGCGGCGCACTTGGACGCGGGGGTTGTACTGGCGGAACTGTTGGTGCAGGTCTCGGAGTATCGGCAGGAGCTGCCGCCGCACTCTGCGCAAGATCCTGTAAATGTGGCGGAACTAATGGACCTAATTCGGCTAATAACGCTGAGATTTCATCTGCGCTTGGTGCGCCATCGCCCTTATCACTCTTTGATGCACTTGCCTTCTTCGCGCTTTTCTTCGCTGCACTCTTCTTTGCTGGCGCTTCGCTAGCGCTATCAGGAGCCGGGGTCACATTGGGGTAAAGATCGCGAACTCGACGAACGACCGGTGGCTCAAGGGTCGAAGAGGCAGACTTAACAAACTCGCCCATCTCTTGCAATTTAGTAAGAAGAGCTTTGCTCTCTAAACCGATTTCTTTAGCGAGCTCATACACGCGGACCTTAGCCACACTTCTCCCTCTAGTTTGTGGCTAGGCGCGTATTAAACGCGCGTCGCCGCTATTGCCTTCTCATTTCAGTCGAACTACAACAGCGCTCGAGTAGAGCGCAGATGAGATGGTTTTCATGGTCTCTAGCCTACCTCATCGGGATGGATATCAATCCGCCAGCCCGTTAATCGAGCGGCCAAACGCGCATTTTGGCCATCTTTTCCGATAGCCAGAGAGAGTTGAAAGTCTGGGACGACAACTTTGGCCTGCTTACGCTCTGGGTCGACCACTTCACAACTGGTCACTCGGGAAGGCGCTAGTGCAGCAGCAATGAAGGTGGCGGGATCTTCTGACCAATCAACGATATCAATCTTCTCTCCATGCAATTCATTCATCACAGCTTGAACGCGCGCTCCCATGGGTCCGATACATGAACCTTTCGGATTGACTCCAGCGCGGTGTGCTCGCACTGCCATTTTGGTACGCGCACCTGCTTCGCGTGCAATGCCCATGATTTCAACAACGCCATTTACTAACTCAGGAACTTCCAGGGCAAAAAGTTTCTTAATGAGGTTGGGATGGGTTCGTGAAAGAACAATCTCTGGCCCCTTGTTCCCTTGACGGACATCCACAATCAGCGCCTTAATCCGATCGCCATGAACAAAAGTTTCAGTCGGTACCTGTTCTTGTAATGGAATTTTGCCTTCAACCGGTCCGATATTCACGAGAATCACTTTGCTGTCGCGCCCCTGCTGAACTACTCCCGATACCAAGTCGCCGATATTGGTGGAGAACTCTTGAACTATCTCAGCATCTTTCACCTCGCGGAGTTTGCCTTTGAGAGTCTTTCTAATGACCCCAGTTGCAATTCGAGGGAACTCGGGTGGTCCAATGACTGGAACTTCCTCATTATCGACAACCTTGAAGAGAGAAACCTCACCGCTGGTGCGATTCATTCGAGAGCGAACCCCTGGCTCTGCCTCTTGTAATTCGCTGTAGCGCTCATCTATTGCCGACTCAATATTCTTGATGAGATCCTCGAGCGCCAAACCGTTTGCTTGAGCAAGGATAGTCAGTGATGGAATATCGACTGTCATTTAAATTCGATCTCAATCTGGGCGCGAGTGATATCCGCATAAGGCAATCGAGTGATATCGCCTTTCTTGGACTCAATCTCAACAGCTTCCTCGTCTGAATTACCAATTCGACCCGTTACTTTCTCTCCAGATTTCTTAACCAACGCAACTAAGCGACCGTGATTCTTGGCCCAATGTCGAGGCAGTGTGAGCGGGAAATCCACTCCGGGCGAGGAGACTTCCAGAGTGAAAGCCTTGTCACCTAGTAGCGCAACCGTGTCTAAAATGGCAGAGATTGGTTTAGTAACCGCAGTTACTTCATCAAGAGAGAGTGGGGTTTGGGGATCTAAAGAATCCACGAGCACGCGAATCACTCGATGTTTGCCAGCAGTGGTTATTTGCAACGCTTCCAGGGAGAGATTTGCCTGTAAAACAATGGGGGCAATCGCCTCTTTGATCGCACTTTCGACTGAGGTCATTTCACTCTCTCCCTATGAAGTTATGGGAGAAGCCTACCGCACTCTAGAGCGATTTAACTACCGCTTGAATCTCTGTAACTGCGCTCGATAGTGAAACTTCATTCTTCGTATTTGTCCAACGATTACGTACTTCGATTACTCCGTTTACCAAACCTTTGCCAACAACAACGATTACCGGGATGCCAATCAACTCGGCATCCTTAAATTTGACGCCAGCGCTGGGATCTCGCCGATCATCGACAAGAGTACGCAGCCCTGTGCGCTCTAGTTCACTTGCGATTTCGAGAGCTTTTGTAAATGGTTCATCATCCTTGCCGGTTGCCACAATATGGACATCGGCTGGCGCGACTTCGCGCGGCCACTTCAAACCGATTTCGTCATGAGTTTGCTCCGCAATCGCCGCAACGGCTCGAGATATTCCAATTCCGTAAGAGCCCATAGTGACTACTACCGGTTTCCCATCTTTATCCAAAACTGTTAGGTCGAGGCTTTGCGCATATTTGCGACCTAGTTGGAAGATGTGTCCGATCTCGATTGCACGATCAATCACCACAGGAGTGTCACATCGAGGACATAAATCTCCTGCACGTACTTCGGCAGCTTCAACATAGTGATCAATGGTGAAGTCTCGCCCTTCGGTGACAAAGCGTGCATGTTTATTCGCCTGATTAGCACCAGTTATCCAATGTGATCCAGCTTGAATCCGTGGATCGGCATAGAGGGTGATTCCAAAGCGTTTTGCATCTTGTGGACCGACATATCCTTTGACGAACTCTTTTCGCTTACTGAAATCCTCATCGTCAAATAAGCGAAGTTCTTGAATTCCAGGGAGATTTGCTTGAAGGCGTTTGAGATCGACTTCTCTATCTCCTGGGACAAGCACACAAATCGCCTGATCATCTGCAATCAAAAGGATATTCTTCAAGGTATCAGCTGTGGTGATATTTGCTTGATACTTTGAATTCATAACTTCGACCAGCGATTCGATGGTTGGAGTGTTTGGCGTATCGAGCACTTCAATTGCAGGTGGTGTATCGAATTTTTGTGGCAACACCTTCGTGGACATCGCCTCTACATTTGCTGCAAAACCGCATGAGTTACAGAGCACATAGGTATCCTCGCCAGTATCGCAAGGAGCGAGGAACTCTTCGGAGGCAGAGCCCCCCATTGCTCCAGACATCGCCGAGACGATGGAGTATTTCAATCCAAGGCGATCAAAAGTTTTGATGTAAGCGTCACGATGATTGTCATAAGACTCTTGCAGTCCTGCATCATCGATATCAAAAGAGTAAGAATCTTTCATCACAAATTCTCGACCGCGGATAATGCCGCTTCGTGGTCGGGTCTCATCGCGGTACTTGGTTTGAATCTGATAGATCGTTAATGGAAGGTCTTTGTAGGAGGAATACTCCCCCTTCACCATGAGCGTGAACATCTCTTCATGCGTTGGCCCAAGAAGATAATCTCCACCACGGCGATCCTGCAGTCGGAAGAGATCCGGACCATACTCGCTCCACCGGTTCGTTGCTTCGTATGGTTCTTTGGGTAGGAGCGCAGGAAAGTGCACCTCTTGGAATTCCGCCCTGTCCATCTCCTCGCGGACAATTCGCTCGATGTTCCGCAATGTGATGTAACCCAATGGAAGCCAGGAGTAAATCCCTGCTGCAATTCGCCGGATGTATCCCGCACGTACCAGCAATTTATGGCTAGCCACTTCAGCGTCGGCAGGATCATCGCGAAGGGTGCGGAGGAAGAGCTGTGACATCCGAAGCATGGCGAAAGCCTACTTCAGAGAAATATTGAGGCGAACTCTCCCACTTCGACAAAACCCACCTTTTTATAACTCACGCGCGCGGCGAGGTTGAAATCATTGACGTACAAACAGGCGCGTGGAGCGAATTTATTCGAGAGGCGAATAACACTCGCCATTCCATGAGAACCAAATCCACGCCCCCGGTATGCAACCGGAACCCAGACGCCATGAATCTGCAGAGCGCCGGCGCCGATTGCACCGATATCGGCTTTAAAGAGAATCTCATCACCTTCCCGGCGAATAAAGGTCCGTCCCTCAGCGATCAATTCGATTGCTCGCGCCCTAAAGTCTGCGAGATTTGGCGGTTCGCCTACCTCGCCGATAAACATTTCGATCCCTGCCGAAATTACCAATTCGAGATCATCGCGCGTAGCGAGACGAACTTTTGGATCTGACGGAATTAGTGGTTCAGAGGAGATGGAGAGAAGCGGTTGATGCTCACGAATTAGTCGAGCTCGTGGCAGAAGAAATTTGATCAACTCCCAGAGCGCGAAAACGCTCTCGCCCTCCCCGACTATTGATGAGAAGGGCAGCGCTCGAGATTTGAGGTAATCAGCGGTTGCAAATGCTCCACCTCGAGAGGCAAAGCTGGGTAGGAGATTGGCGCCAATATAGGTGACCCCTTCAACGCCAAATTGGCTCCGATAAATAAGCGCTTCGCTGCGAGAGCGTTCGTGTAGAGCGTGCAGACGAGAGGCAAGAAAGGAATGTGCTTCAGGTTTTCTGTTAAGAAAGTCGAGCACATCCGTTGGAATATGTGGCGAGTTGAGAATCTGAAGCACGTTTATCGAACTTCGACTACTGGCGCCCCGGAACTCTCCATCTCGTCAGCAAGTCGCATCGCTTCTTCGATCAGCACCTCAACAATTTGCGCTTCAGGAACTGTCTTAATCACTTCGCCTTTGACGAAGATCTGCCCTTTGCCATTGCCCGAGGCAACGCCTAAATCTGCTTCACGTGCTTCGCCCGGTCCATTGACTACACACCCCATGACGGCAACGCGAAGTGGCACAGTCATCCCCTCTAAACCTGCCTGCACTCGCTCGGCAAGGGTGTAGACATCAACTTGAGCCCTGCCGCATGATGGACAGGAGACAATCTCAAGTTTGCGTTGCCGCAGATTTAGGGATTCTAAAATCGAAATTCCCACCTTTACCTCTTCAACAGGAGGTGCTGAGAGTGAGACGCGAATGGTGTCGCCGATTCCCTCTGAGAGCAAGATTCCAAATGCAACTGCAGATTTGATGGTTCCTTGGAAAAGTGGTCCTGCCTCTGTGACGCCAAGATGGAGCGGGTAATCACACCTATCGGCAAGGAGGCGATAGGCCTCAACCATCGTCACTGGGTCATGATGTTTGACTGAGATCTTGATGTCGGTAAAGCCATGCTCTTCAAATAATGAGCACTCCCAAAGTGCAGATTCCACAAGCGCTTCAGGCGTGGCCTTTCCATACTTCTTCAGCAAGCGCGGATCAAGTGAGCCCGCATTTACGCCAATTCGAATTGGTATTCTTGCATCGCCTGCCGCTTTTGCAACTTCTTTAACTTTGTCATCAAATTGTTTGATATTCCCTGGATTGACTCGAACGCCGGCGCAGCCAGCATCAATCGCTGCGAAGATGTACTTGGGTTGGAAATGAATATCAGCAACGACGGGAATCTGAGACTTCTTAGCGATTGCGGCGAGCGCATCAGCATCGTCTTGGCTCGGAACGGCGACGCGAACAATCTGGCATCCCGATGCGGTCAGCTCTGCGATTTGCTGCAAGGTGGAGTTGACATCTGCAGTGAGGGTGGTTGCCATCGATTGGACGCTTACCGGGGCGCCTCCACCTACAAGAACTGATCCCAACTTAATTTGGCGAGTCTTGCGCCGAGGCGCCAGCGGAGCTGGCGGCGGTGTGGGCATTCCCAAATCAACCATGACGCTATCTTGCCGTACTTGGCTGGAATCTGCCTATTGATTGAGGCGAAGCGGGTTGACGATGTCGGCAAATAATAAAAGGAGTGAGAGTGAAGCGAGCACCGCTATCACCGCCAAGGTGATTGGCATCAATTTCGTGACGTCAAATGGTGGGGGTGGGGGTAGCCCTCGTCGCTTCGCGCGATTGTGGCGATAGCCATCAAAGAGCGCCACTGCCATGTGTCCACCATCGAGCGGAAGAAGTGGAATGAGATTAAAGATCCCCACAAATACATTGAGGCTGGCAATGATGAGAAGAAAGAAACCAATTTTCTCCGCGAGGGAACCGTTATCACTCGATGCAGCTTCTCCACTTACCCGTGCCACACCAACAACTCCAACAAGACCTTCAGGATCTCGCTCCTGCCCAGCAAATGCCGAACTAAAGAGCGCAGGAATTTTGCTCGGCAGCGCGACTAGGGCTCGCGCACTTCCGCTCACTAAATTTCCCACTTCGCGCCCAGATTCGGCTACTGCAGAGGGTATGGAATAGCGCGCCAGTTCACGTTCGCTAATAACGCCAACTATGCCAACGCTCTTTCCGGCACTTACAACTGGTGTAGGAGTTACAGAGACCTCAATCTCCTCGCCATCGCGAAGAAGGGTGAAGGTCAGTGGTGAATTGGCGCTACTGCGGATCAACTCCCCTACCCGCTCCCATGAGGTGATCTCCTCTCCGTTTACAGCCGTTATCTCATCGCCTACACGTAAACCAGCTTTCGCTGCTGGAGATTGCGGATCTGCGCTTGTACATCCCTGACCACTTACGGCGTTCTTCTTCACGCAGGGAAGAACTTCAGCTAAGCGCGTTGATTGTTCTGGGACGCCAACTGCGGCGAAGAAGAGAATCAAAATAAAGAAGGCGAGTAGGAAATGAAGAAAAGAACCAGCGCCGAGCACTATTAAGCGTCGCAACACTGAAGATTTGTAAAAGGCTCGCTCTCGATCGCCATCGTCGAGTGGTTCAACCGGAGTCATTCCAGTAATTCGACAGTAACCGCCTGCAGGAATCGCTTTGATACCAAATTCGGTTTCACCTCGGTGAATTGACCAGATACGTGGGCCAAAGCCGAGGAAGAATTCGGTGACTTTCATTCCAAATTTTCGAGCAGTGATGTAGTGGCCCCACTCGTGGATCATGATTGACAGGAGCATTGCCACGACAAAGGCGAGAATGCCTATTAGCCCGGCTAGCCCGGCTATCCCGAATAACCCTGCTCCGCTAAAAGTATTCATAGCTTAATCATCTTCGTATCTAATGCCTTCCTCGCCTGGTCACCATATTGCGCGCCACTCTTCGCGCATTCTCTTCAACTGCGCTGACATCATGGACATCTCGCAACTCTGCGCTCACCTCGCCACCTATTTGGCTCAAGACTCCATCCACAATCTCGACGATATCGGTAAATGAAATTTCCTTGCTGATGAAAGCTGCAACAGCCTCTTCATTGGCTGCATTAAAGGCCGCTGGAGCGCCGCCGCCAACCTCTCCACATCGACGCGCGAGATCAATCGCTGGAAATCGGAGAGTATCTACTGGCGCAAATTCCCATCTTTGGCTCGTGCCCCATTGCAGTGGTGTAATCGCACCTGCCAGTCGTTCTGGCCAATTGAGAGCAAGTGAAATCGGCAATGTCATATCCGGTGGGCTCGCCTGTGCAATGACCGAGCCATCGGTGAACTCCACCATGGAGTGCACAATCGATTGCGGATGGATAACAGCATCAATCTTCGAATAAGGAATATCAAAGAGGAAATGGGCCTCGATAATTTCAAGTCCTTTATTTACCAAAGTTGCTGAGTTGATTGTTACAACTGGCCCCATGTTCCACGTTGGATGATTGAGCGCTTCATCAACACTTACACTGGAAAGATCCTCGCGTACCCTGAATGGTCCACCACTTGCCGTGAGTATGACTCGCGCTATTTCCGATCGAGCCCCAGAGCGCATCGCTTGCGCGAGCGCAGAATGTTCAGAATCTACGGCAATCAACTGTCCAGGCTTGGCAGCGGCAACTACGAGTGGCCCTCCTGCTACCAGTGATTCTTTATTGGCTAATGCAACGTGATTGCCAATCTTCAATGCAGCCAGTGTTGGTTTCAAACCAATCGAACCGGTCATCGCATTCAGGGTTACATCTGTGGGAATCGCAGCAATCTCTTCAGCAGCGTTCTCTGAAATAATTATCTCGACTCCAGGTAGGGCATCCTGAAGGACTTTTCGATCTCCCTTCGCGACTCCGACAATCGCCACATCAAATCTTTTTGCTTGCTCGATGAGAAGCGGAAGGTTTTCACCGCCAGCGGCCAGCGCACTCACCGTGAATTGGGCGCGATTGCGCGCGATTAACGCCAACGCTTGGGTGCCAATTGAACCGGTCGAGCCCAAAATTACGACAGAGCGAGGGGCGGCGGCCATGGGCTTATCTTCCCAGTTGGCCCCTGAATTATCACCTTAGGATAAATCCATGGCCACGCGTGATGTCACCCTGGGATTGGATCTTGGGACCTCCTCCCTAAAGGGGATTTTCATCAACGCCACGGGCGAGATTCTCGATAAATATGAGGTAGCGATTTCACTCCACCGCGAGGGTGATGTTGTCGAACAAGATGCACAGGAGTATCTCTCTGCACTCGCGCAATTGATTGACCTTGATAGAAGAAATCGCTCATGGATTTCGCAGACAAAAGGAATTGGATTATCAGGTCATACCCCGTCACTGGTGGCAATCGATGAAAAAGGTCTGCCCACTGCACCAGTAATGATTTGGCAAGATAATCGCGCAGTAGCCGCAGCGCGTGAGTTAGAAGATCGTTTTGGAGATCCACGTGAGATTGTTGGGACTTCCCTGCCGTGGTCACCATCGGCTACCGCTGCTAAGGCCTTCTGGTTACGGCGCAATCTTCCCGAATCGGCGGCAAAGACACGGTGGCTATTACAACCAAAGGATTTCCTCGGTTTTCATCTCACAGGTAGCGCAATCTCAGATCCCTGGTCAACTAAAGGATTATGCAATGTCCGAACGAAGAGCAGCGCTCTACCCGTTCTTGAGTTCATTAAGTGGAGTTCGCAGGTAGTTCCCGAGCTTCGCGATGGTTTCACTTCACGAGGTACAACTACCAGTGCGGCTGCTACAAGGTTTGGGATTCCCGAAGGTATCTCAGTCAGCGTTGGTTGGTCAGATGCAATGTGTGGCATGCTCGCTCTCGGCGCTTTTGCGCAACCTGCCTCCTTCATAATTACCGGAACTTCGGCCATTGTTGGTACATCAAGTGCAACTGAGCCAGCTGAGGATCAACCTCTATACGTGATTCCACGAGGTAGCGCTCCCTACCCAGTCCTCTTTGGTCCAACACAGATGAGCGGTGGCTCAATATCGTGGGCTGCAAAACTTTTTGGGATTAGTGAGAGCGATCTAGTAATTCGTGGCGCCTCTGATCAGAGTGATCGAGTACCTATATATCTTCCGTACATCGCCGGTGAGCGCGCACCACTCTGGCGAAATGACATCCGAGGAAGCTTCTCCGATATTTCAATCTCAGATGGAGCCAGCGCCTTCGCGCGTGCGACGATGGAGGGCATCTGCTTTGCAGAACGACAAGTTCTCGAGTTGAGTCAGAAGTTAAGCAACTCTCCCGCCGCGGAAATTATCTTGAGTGGGAAAGCAGGCAATGACCCCCACTGGTTAGCCACTCGCCTGCGCACCATGGGTCAATCACTGCGGATAGTCAATGATCTGGAGATCACCTGTAGAGGTTCAGCGATTTTGGCAGATGCAATGCTTACTGGCGATATTGCTACAAGTACCCACGCGCTTATGGTCTCTGGAAGTGTGCATCATCCATCTCCAGCAGAGATTGCTTATGGAGAACGAACATACAATCGTTTTATTGAAAAACAGCGGTCGTTACTTGCAGAGTAAGGTAATAGCGGGCCAAATGGCGGACTTTCCATCAGTTCAGTACGCTAGGAATATGTCACGGGAACCGATTCCGCAGCAACGTGTAGTCAAAACCGCTATTCCCGGGCCCAAATCTCAAGAACTCATCGCCCGACGGAGTGAAGCAGTCAGTGCCTCCTTAGGTATGGCAATCCCCGTATTCGTAAAAGAGGCTGGCGGTGGTGTCATTGTCGATGTTGATGGCAACTCGATTATTGATATGGGCGCTGGTATTGCGGTAGTAAATGTCGGAAATTCAGCTGATCGAGTTATTGATCGAGTAGTAGAACAAGTCAATTCTTTCACTCATACCTGTTTCATGGTCGCTCCCTATCAAGGGTATGTCGAAGTCTGTGAAGCCCTAAATCGTCTCACTCCAGGTTCGCATCGAAAGAAATCAGCGCTATTTAATTCTGGGGCTGAAGCAGTCGAAAATGCCATCAAAGTTGCGCGCATCTTCACCAAACGAAGTGCGGTCATCGTCTTCGAACATGGCTACCACGGGCGGACAAATCTCACGATGGGAATGACTGCCAAGAACATGCCATACAAAGAGGGCTTTGGCCCCTTCGCACCTGAGATTTATCGAATGCCGATGGCCTACCCATTCCGTTGGCTTGGCGACCATAAGAAAATTACCAGCGAAGCCCTAGATCTCATTACCCATAAAATCGAAAAGGAAGTCGGTTTACAGAACGTTGCCGCAATTGTCATTGAGCCTATTCAAGGTGAGGGTGGTTTTATCGTTCCACCTAAAGGATTCCTTCCTGGTCTTGCAAACTTTGCACAAGAAATTGGTGCGCTCTTTGTTGCCGATGAGGTACAAACAGGATTTGCTCGAACTGGGGATATGTTCGGCTGTGATGATGAAGCGGTGATTCCCGATCTCATCACTACTGCTAAAGGAATTGCTGGTGGGCTACCGCTTGCTGGCCTTACTGGACGGGCAGAGATCATGGATAGCGTCCACTTGAGTGGATTGGGTGGAACTTTTGGTGGTTCACCTATTTCATGTGCCGCTGCTCTAGGAGCTATTGAGACTATCGAGAAGGAAGATCTTGTCGGAAAAGCCCGTGCAATCGGTGCAATTATGGTCGCCGAGCTTCACGCGATGGCAAAAAAATATCCAGTAATTGGTGAAGTGCGGGGTCGTGGCGCAATGCAAGCCATTGAACTTGTCCTTCCTGGAACTACAGAACCTAACCCAGCTGCGATGCAGGCGATTGTGAAGTATTGCCAGAGTAAAGGTGTATTACTACTTACAGCTGGCACTTACAGCAATGTCATCAGATTCTTGCCACCGCTAGTCATGCCTGAACATCTCCTGCGCGAGGCTCTAAGAATAGTTGAAGAAGCGCTCGCTTCTCTATAAACAGTTAACGATCGAGCAGATTCTGAGTTGGCGAATAGGGCTGACCACTCTCTCTTTTTGCGATAGCGCTGAGCGCTTCGAGTACCACTCGATTGGCAAGAATTGCCGTGATGCCCGCAGAATCAAATGGCGGCGCAACCTCGACGATATCTATGCCCACAATTGGTAGTTCAAGGCAGATGCGACGAACCGCTTCGAGTAATTCTCTACTGGTCATACCACCAGGTTCTGGCGTGCCAGTACCAGGTGCCATGCCAGGATCGACGACGTCGATATCCACTGATAAGAAGACCCCATCACATTGATCAATAAGCTTTGCAAAAGATTCATCGAGTACTTCAGTTAAACCGCGATGGTGTATCTCAGTCATTTCGTAAGAGCGCATCCCTTGATCGCGCATCCAATTTAGTGTTGCATTATCAGGCCAATACCCGCGTAATCCCAATTGCAAGAATCGATCACCGCGCACATCACCATTCTCAATTAAACGTCGCATTGGCGTGCCGTGTCCCACCAACGCACCCATCTGCAAATCGCCAGTATCTGCATGGGCATCAAAGTGGATCATGGAAATCTTCCCCTTGCCGCGATGGGCAGCAATGCCAGCGACATCAGCTGATGCAATGGAGTGATCGCCACCAAGAACTACCGGAATTGCCCCGACACGAGAGATCTTCTCGGTTGCAGCGCGAAGAACAGCGAGCGATTCTTCAAGATTTCCTGGCGGCATCATGAGATCACCAGCATCAGCAATCTTTAATTCTTTAAGTGCATCGATGCGAAACGCTAAATGTGGACGTTCACCATCATGAGGAAGGTAATCGCCCATTCGAATCGCTTGCGGCCCAAACTTTGCACCTGAACGATGTGATGTGCCGCTATCTATTGGAGCGCCCACGATTACTACATCAAGGCCTTCGTAACTTGAAGGTTCATCTAAGTCGCAACGAGGAATTCCAAGGAAGGTGAAATCCGGACCATAGAGGTTGCCGTGATTTGCCATACCTAAGAGTACTTAAGAATCAAAGCCCAAGCCAAGGCGATCGAGGGTGCGTAGCCAAAGGTTCCGTTTGCCACCATTCTCATCGGCTCGATTAATCGACCAGCGTGTGATTTGGATAAAGAAGAATCGAAATGGCTCCGGCGGAAAGGCTAGTGGCTTACTTCGCACCATGGTCAAACGAGTCCGCTCATTATCTTCACCATCAAGTAGATCAAGCATCACCTGCGCGCCAAAGCGGGTGGCAGCTACTCCCAATCCGGTATACCCAAGAACGCTCACCACTCTCTTATCTTTCGACTGGCTCCAAAATGGCGAGAATCTCGTACAGGTATCAATCGCACCACCCCAGGCATGAGTAAATTTAATTCCCTCCAATTGTGGGAAGGTCTTTAGGAAGTGATCGACCAATTTCACATAAGTCTCAGGGCGGAATTCATACTCACGGGCAACTCGTCCTCGGAAGTTATAGATCGCATCCCAACCGCCCCAGACGATGCAATTATCATCTGTTAAGCGGTAATAATGGAATTGATGGCCCGAATCAGAGATCCCTTCGCGCTCACTCCAACCAATGCTCTTTAATTGCTCGGGTGTGAGAGGTTCAGTAACGATCTGATAGTCATAGACCGGAACGACATATTTACGTAAATTCTTCTGCAAAGTTGGGAATACGTTTGTCGCTAACGCAACTCGTTCCGCCTTTGCAAAACCATAAGCGGTATGCAGAATCACTCCATCATCGAGATTTTCTAACCTCTGCACATGAGAGTTCTCAAAGATTTGCACACCGAGAGCGAGACAGGCTTTCTCGAGTCCCCAGACAAGCCGAGCAGGATCAACGAGAGCGGTTCCATCATGATCGAATAATCCCCCTTCATAGATCGGCGAATGCACTCGCGCTTGAATTGCATTCTTATCAAGGAACTCAACATCATCACCGATGCGATTGCGCTCCTCAGCCTCCTCGCGCATTCCCTCTAACTGCCATGGTTCGATAGCAACTCGAAGTTCACCAGTCCACTCCCAATTACATTGGATGTTGTACTTGTTTATAGTCTCTTCAATTGCCTCAAGATTCTCGCGCCCTAAGCGAGAGATCACTTCCATCTCATCAGCAAATCGTCGCTTGCCATTGGTCCATCCATGGGTCAGTGAGTAATTGCAGAATCCGCCATTGCGACCAGAGGCCCCTGCTCCCGTCTCACGCATCTCGATAATGACTACGCGCCACTCGGGATGTTTCTCCTTTGCAAGGAGGGCAGTCCACAATCCGGTGTAGCCAGCGCCAACAATTGCTAAGTCCGCTTCGATTTCTCCGACTAGGGCTGAGTGCGCACTCGGTTCGAGCGGGTCAGCATCCAGCCAATAGAGATCCGGCTGAGCATCTTTGAGGTGGCGAACGATTCGTGGGTCGATGGTGGCCATCGAAATATCCGGCAAAAGCCGGATTCACCCCTTAACTTCTACTTACAGCGGGCCCGGGTCCTCCGGAGTCCTACCCCATTACCCCCACCAGTTTCAGTAGGTACCGTGTAATGGCCTAATCCGAGTCTAACTCTTTCTCTTAGCTTTTGCACTTCCAATTAATTGTCCAGCAATAACGATGAAAAGTGCGATGAGGAACATTGCGGTGCCTATGACGTTGGCCTGCGCAGGTACGCCTCGGATTGATGAAATCCAGACAAATTTAGGGAAGGTCGTAATAGTTCCCGAATTGAAATTTGTGATGATGAAATCATCAAATGACAAGGAGAATGCAAGAAGTGCCGCAGCTGCGATTCCCGGAAGCACGAGCGGAAAAGTCACTCGTCTGAAAGTTTGGTACTCGTTGGCATAAAGATCGCGCGCCGCCTCTTCAAGTTTGGGATCAAGGCTCGCTACTCGCGCTTTTACCGTGACCACAACGAATGAAATACAGAACATGATGTGCGCGATCACAGTTGTCCAAAATCCAGTGTTCACGTTGAGATTGACAAACATCGCGAGCAACGAGGCTCCCATGACAATTTCCGGGGTGGCCATCGGCAAGAAGATCAGCAAATTGGTTGAACTCCGCCCCCGGAATTTGTAACGCCCAAGAGCGAAAGCAATCATGGTGCCGAGAATTGTTGCTACCAGTGTCGAGAGGAAGCCAATCTTCAGAGAATTGCCGAGTGCAACACAGATATCTGGTGCGCCACAAGGGTTCTTCCAATTATCGAGTGTGAATCCCTGCCAATTGATATTTCGCTTACCTGCATCATTAAAAGAGAATGCCATCGTGTATCCGACTGGAATAAAGAGATAGATAAGAGCAAGAACGGCATAGATGCGAATGAGATTTCGAGAAAACCATCTACTCATCGCTACTACACCAACTCATCTGTTCCAGAGCGGCGGATGTAAATAATCACTAAGAAGAGAATTGCTGCCATCAAGGTGAATGAGAGCGCTGCGGCTGTGGGATAGTCGACGATTCTGAAGAACCGAGAGTCAATTACATTACCAATCATTTTCGTCGTCGGATTGCCCAAGATCGCAGCATTGATGTAATCGCCCGCTGCGGGGATAAATGTAAGCAGAGTTCCTGCAACAACTCCCGGCATAGAAAGTGGGACTGTCACCTTGCGGAAAGTAGTGAGCCCATTGGCATATAAATCCCCTGACGCCTCCATCAACCTTGGGTCAATCCGATCCAGGCTGGCATAAATCGGCAGGGTCATGAATGGGAGGAAGTTATAGGTAAGGCCCATCACGACAGCAAATGATGAAGCGGTGATTGTCGTATCTGGTCCGATCAGCTGAAGGGCGCGGAGCACCGAGACAACCGGACCTTCAGCGCCAAGTATCTGCTTCCATGCGATTGTTCGAAGGAGGAAGGAGGTGAAGAAGGGCGCAATAACCAAGATAAGCAAGATGTTCTTGTATCGCCCCGATTTGAAAGCAATCGCGTAAGCGAGCGGGTATGAGATGGCAAGAGCGAGCAAGGTTGCCATAAATGCATAGGTAAATGATCGGAGAAACTGATCTTGATACTCGATGAAGGCATCCAAGTAGTTGGCAAAACGATAAGTTTGAACGAAGGCGCCAGTCTCTTGTGAAGCAGCTCTTGTCTTCGTGGAGGTTTCAGCAAGATTGATCAACGGGTAGATGAAGAAGATAAAGAGCCAGAGCAGCCCTGGCAACATCAGAAGATAAGGAATTCGTCTACCAGTTCGCTCAGGATTCACATGGGTACTAGTGCCGGGTGAAACGTGAGCGATTGCCATTTAACTCTCGCTATCGAGCGCAAAGGTAAAGTGCGGCTCCCAAGAAAGGGTTACCTGGTCGCCTTTACGAATATTGGGCGCACCGCCATCATTCTGTTCAAAGACCATGATCTCTTGCTTCCATGGCATCTCTACTTGATATTGAGTACTCACGCCCACGAAGGAAATATCAGTCACTACCCCACCAGAGAGCGAATTCTTTCCAGCGCTACTTCCCTCTATTTGAATATTGATTTTCTCTGGTCGAATTCCCACCAAGACTTTGCTCTTCGACGACTTATTACGCGAACTAGGAAGAAGAATTCGAGATCCATGAATATCCACTGAAGTCTCAGCGCCACTATTTGTTTGCACTGTAGCCTCAATGAGATTTGACTGTCCGAGAAAATTGGCAACGAATACCGTCTTGGGATTTTCATAGAGCTCTACAGGAGAGCCCATCTGTTCAATTTTCCCCTTATTCATAACGGCAATGGTGTCAGCCATCGTCATGGCCTCTTCTTGATCGTGGGTAACATGGACGAAGGTGATACCCACCTCGGTTTGAATCCACTTCAACTCAATCTGCATCTGTCGTCGGAGTTTAAGATCCAACGCGCCCAGTGGTTCATCGAGCAAGAGCAGCGCAGGGCGATTGACAATGGCGCGCGCGACCGCAATTCGTTGCTGCTGACCCCCTGATAATTGCCCGGGCTTTCGATCTTTAAGGTGTCCCAACTCCACGAGCGCAAGCACTTTCGTTACCGCTTCATCAACATCTTTTATGCCTCTGCGGCGCAAGCCGAATGCGACATTCTCGAAAATTGTGAGGTGAGGAAAGAGCGCATAATTTTGGAAGACGGTGTTGACTGGACGTTGGTACGACTTGGTGTACGTGATGTCAGTTTCGCCGATGTGGATAGATCCTGAAGTTGGCTCTTCAAGACCGGCGATCATTCGTAACGTCGTTGTCTTGCCACAACCAGAGGGGCCAAGGAGAGCAAAAAAAGAGCCTTTTGGAATGGTGAGTGTTAGATCATCAACAGCGACAAAATCAGCAAACCTCTTCGTAATATTTCGAAGTTGCAGATCCCCAACTGCCGATGAGGTGAGATCCACCATTACTAATTACCTGATGCTGCAGCAAACGATTCGCTGAAGGTTGTCTCCTCTTCAGGTGAGAGTGGGCGGAAGACTTTTACCTTTGCCAAAGTTGCGTCATCAGGGAAGATGAATGGATTATTCACAAGCGCTGCATCAATCTTCTCCATCTCCTCACGTGCACCTTGAACTGGGCAGATGTAATTTACCCAGGCTGCAACTTGAGCAGCGACCGCGGGATCGTAATAGTTATTAATAACAGATTGAGCATTCTTCTTATTGGTTGATGTTGATGGAATCATTACGTTATCTGACCAGAGAGTTCCACCCGATTCAGGTATCGCGAATTCAAATTTGCCATCGTTATCGTTGGCGAGCGCGAAGATATCGCCAGACCAGCTGATTACCGCTACCGCGTCACCGCTCTCCATGTCATCGAGATAATCATTGCCCTTGACCTGTCGAATAATTCCATCAGCAACTTGCTTCTCGAGGAACTCAACCGCGGTCATGAATTGATCTTCAGTGAATGGCTGTGAGATGTCTACTCCTTGATACTGCAGGATGATTCCCATCGTGTCGCGCATCTCGCTCAACACTTCAATTCTTCCCTTATATTTCTTGTCGAAGAGTTGATCCAAACTCTTGATGCCGCCAGGAATCACCTCTTTATTCCAACCGAAACCGGCAAAGCCCGATTGCCAGGTCAGTGAACTCTTCCGTCCTGGATCAAAACCCACGTTGGCAAGACCTGGAAGAATATTCTCTTTATTTGGGATTGCACCCTCATCGAATGCTTGGGTGTAGCCGAGGCGAATCCAACGACCAGCCATCCAGTCAGTCAACGTGACAATGTCCCAACCAATATCTTTACCCTGCTCAAGTTTGACCTGCACCTTGCCATAGAACTCATCGTTGTCATTGACCTCTTCTTTATAAACGACATTGATGCCTGAAGCTGCGATGAAAGTTTCTAACGTCGGATACTTTTGCGCCTTATCGTCGTAATCGAGGTACTCCGGCCAGTTCGCCCAGCGCACCGTTCCTGAAGATTCAGCAGCAGCGCTTTCGCTCGCGCTACCGGTCTCTTCGCCGGAGCTACTACATGCAGCAAGAACTGCAGTTGCACCGACTGCACCTGCACCTGCAAGAAATCTACGACGAGTAAGTTGCGCTCGAATCAATGCTCGTGTCTCCGGCGAAAGTTGCTCACTCATTTCTTACTCCCCTGGGATAGTCGGTCGCTGCTGCTATGCCTGTAGATTAGTCATTACATGCTTGATTCGGGTGTAATCCTCGAAACCGTAACTCGATAAATCCTTCCCATACCCAGAGTGCTTGAAGCCGCCGTGGGGCATCTCAGCAACCATCGGAATGTGGGTGTTGATCCAGACGCAGCCGAAGTCGAAGGCCTTGGCCATCCGCATCGCCCGACCATGGTCTTTGGTCCAAACGCTCGAGGCCAGGCCATACTTCACGCCATTGGCCATTCTGACCGCT